>PVBE010321649.1_pt1 | contig 10270 bp, 10 predicted proteins | sample 1631181 | NCBI WGS metagenome assembly PVBE01 (sample SAMN08397723, study PRJNA350692) | Marine metagenome, whole genome shotgun sequencing project. | isolation source: water | place: Pacific Ocean | collected 2012-04 | reverse complement strand
GAGCCGCACCCTGGAGCTCGATCCCAACCACGAGGACGCCAAGACGTGGCTCGTCCAGGCCAAGGATCAGCAGCGCCGGAGCAAGACCCGAAGCAGCGACAGCCTGCGCATCCCGATGGGGACCGCGAGCAGCCCCGACAAGTCGCCGGTGCAGCTGAAGCTGGTCGCCCGGTTCCAGAACTACAAGGCCGAGCCGACCGGCGAAGGCGACACCTACGACAAGGACATCTACTCGCCTAAATCGGCACGCTTTTCCGCCGATGGATCCAAGGTGTACGTCAACAGCCTGGAGGGGTTCCGAACCCCGGTCTACGACACCGCTACGCTGACCAAGACGGGCGTCATCAAGCACCGCTTCACCTCCGAGGAGGGGGCGCTGTTCGCCGGTCAGACGACGATCTACGACTACAAGTACTACAAGAAGCACAGCAGCGGAGACGTCAATCGTTTCAGTGGAAAACCGGTCGAGTCGGCGCTCAGCCACGGCGGCAGGTACCTGTGGGTTCCCTACTACCGCCGGGACTGGGACGGCGGCGGCACCTCGCCTTCGGCCGTCGCGATCATCGAAGTCGCCACCGACACGATCGTGCGCGTCATGCCGACCGGCCCGATCCCCAAGTACGTCTCCGCCTCGCCCGACGGCAACTGGGTCGCCGTCACGCACTGGGGGAACAACTCGGTCGCGATGATCGACGTGAGATCGGGCGACCCCGCGAGCTTCGAATACACCGGACCGCAGCTGATCGTGGAGAAGCGGCTGTCGCAGGTCGGCCTCCAGGGTGAGGACCGGGACAAGGCCTGCGGCTACTGCCTGCGCGGCACGGTGTTCACCGCCGACAGCAAGACCCTGCTGGTCAGCCGCATGGGTGGCGGCGGGATCGCGGGCTTCGACGTGGCCACGGGCGAGTACCTGGGCACGGTCCTGGGGATGAAGCCGACCCCCCGCCACCTCGTGCTCAGCGGCGACGGTGCGACCTTGTTCCTGAGCAGCAACGTCAGCGGCTACGTCAGCCGGATCGACCTCCCCCTGGTGGTGGACGCGCTGCGGGCCGCCGACGGCAAACGGGTCACGGTCGAAGGCTGGCAGGCCGTCTACGTCGGCATCGGCGCGCGGACGATCTCCACCGGTCCGGGGGACCGCTACATCTTCTCGGCGGTGAACGGAGCGTCGGAAATAGTGGTCATCGACGCCGCGACCATGAACATTGTTAGCAGGGTGAGAACGGACAGTTACACGGTGGGACTCGCGGTCAGCCCGGACGGGACGCAGGTGTGGACCACCTCGCAGGGCCGCAAGGGCGCCGGCGGCAACAGCGTCTGCGTCTACGCCGTGGAGTACACCCGGTGAAGGCCTGGGCCGCCGCCGCGACGGGAGTCCTCATCGGGACCGCTGCCTGGGCCTTCGAGCCCGCCACCGCGATCATCACCATCGGCGACGCCTCCGGCCCGCCCGTGCACCCGACGTGCCGGGAAGCGCTGGATCTGCCGCCGCCCGAGGAGCCGGCCACGCCCCCGAGCGTGTCGGAGTCGCCGACCCCGTCGGTCACTACTCCGACCGAAGCGCCGACGCCGCCGGACCACCCCGCGGCTCACCCTGAGGATCTTCCCCTGGTGCCGCTGGAAGGCCCCGCCGAGGTGCTCGCCTCCATCGCCGCCGTGTTTGAGCGAGGCGACACGGGCGAGCGCATCCGACTGAGCTTCTACGGCGCGTCGCACACGTCCGCGGACTGGTGGACGGGCAAGATCCGCCGCGAACTGCAGGACCGCTGGGGCGACCTGGGCCACGGCTTCATCCTCCCCGCGGCGCTGTACTCGGGGTACCGGGGCCAGGACGTGAACCTGTGCCGCAGCAGCGGCTGGCGCTCGGACTGGGCGGGCAAGCGGTCCGGCCGCGGCGACGGCCTGCTGGGCTTCGCCGGCATGAGCGTCAGCTCCGGCGATCACGCCGACTTCGGCTGGCTTCAGACGACCCGCGAGAACCCGCACGGACGCAACGTCGAGACGGTGGACGTGTTCACCCTCGGCCAGCCCGAGGGAGGCACGCTCCGCATCCAGGTCGACCAGACGCGGCTGCGCGAGGTGCCGACGAACGTGCCCGGGCCGAGCCTGCAGCGCACCCGCGTGCAGCTCCCCGACGGGCCCCACCGGATCACGGTGGCCCCGGCCGGTGACGGCGAGGTGCGCATCTTCGGCGCGTCGATGGAGCGAGCCGGCGGCGGCGCCCTGGTCGATGCGATGGGCATCCGCGGACGCCAGGCGCGCGACTGGCTGGCGTGGGAGCCGACGATGCTGAGCGCGGGGCTGCAGGCGCTGGACCCGGATCTGGTGGTGCTCGCCTACGGAACGAACGAAGCGGCCAACAGCAAGTACACGATGGAGGAGTACCGCGAGGAGCTGACGGCGGTGCTGACGCGGCTGCGCGAGGCCCGCCCGACAACCGCCTGCATCCTCGTGGGGCCGTCCGATCGCACCAAGAAGTACCGCGGCCGTTGGAGCACGTGGAGCCGCACCGAGCCGGTGGCCCAGGTCCAGCGGGAGGTCGCGCCCCAGTTCGGGTGCGCCTTCTGGGACTGGCAGCAGGTCAGCGGGGGCCCGGGCTCGATGCGCGCGTGGCAGCAGATCGAGCCGCGGCTGGCGTCCCGCGACGGCATCCACTTCACCAAGGCCGGGTACGAGTACTCGGCGGACCGCTTCCTCGCCGCCATCGACGCGCTGAGCGAGGACGATGCTTCGACCGATGTAACCGGCACGGGGGATCCGACGTACCCCGGACCATGACGACCCGAGCATCTGCCCTGTCCGCCCTGCTCCTGCTGTCCGCTTGTGCTGGCGGCGGGCAGGCCAACATCGACCCCGGCCCGATGCAGACCGACTGCGCCGCTGACCACGACAGCGTGGGGCTGAGCGGGGAGCTGTCGACGCTGCAGCACGGCGTCGACGGCACGGCCACGATCATCGACGACTGCACGATCGAGATCGAAGGCTTCACCTACGACGGCCAGGGCGTGGACACCCGCTTCGTGATCGACCTGGACGACAGCTTCGGCGACTACACGGTCATCAGCGAAGCGCTGATCCCGGACGGCCCCTACGAGGACGAGACGATCACGGTGCCGCTGCCCGAGGGGGTGACCCTGGACGACGTGGGTGCACTGTCGGTGTGGTGTGTGCCGTTCGAGGTCGACTTCGGGAGTGTGGTCTTCGAGTCGGTGCTGTGATCGCGGCGGACTGAGAGTTCGATCTGGGGGGCGGGGGATCGGCCTTCCGGGGTGGGCGCGAGGGGGCCTCACTTCGGCGGCGGCCTGGTGTCCGGACCAGATTCCTGAGAGGTGCGACCCGGGACAGAGCCCCGGCATCGTAGGTCGTCGCCGACACTTCCCAGTTTCCAAGCGTCCGTGACGGACGCTTTCCCAGTTTCAGCGGCGCCGGACGCGCCGCCTCCTCGGACGACGATCGACTCCCCGACCAGGATCGATCCGCCCAAGGCTCCCCTACTCCGCAGCCCCGCCTTCCAGCTCCAACCGCTTCTCCTCGAGCCCCTCGGGCGGCTCGGTCCACTCGTCCTCGATGTCCTCCGGCACGTAGCCGGAGTCGGGGTTCTCCAGCTTCCAGTGGTCGTAGCGGTCCAGCAGAGCGTCCGCCAGCGACTGGCCGATGAGCTCGAAGCCGTCGGACGTGAGGTGGAGCAGGTCGGTGCTCCCCAGCTGCGGCTCGCTCTGGATCCAGCGGGCGAAGCCGCCGTCACCGCCCATCACGCCGCGGGCGTCCCAGTAGGCGCAGCCCGCTTCGGAGGCGGCCTCCCGCTGCAGCCGGATGATCTTGTCGAGCCCTTCACGGCTGACCACCTTGCCCCGCTCGCGGGTGCCCTGGTCGATGGGGCCGATCATCAGGCAGGGAGCCTCGGGGGCGCCCGCGCGGAGCTTGCCGAGGGCCTCCAGGTACTTGCCCCGGTAGGCCTCCCCGTCCCCTCGCTGCAGGTCGGGGTACTCCAGTTCGTTGCCGCCGGTCTGGTAGACGATCAGGTCGGGCTGGCGGCGGGCCACCTGCCCCTTGATGTGCACCCGCCCCTGGTGGTTGATCACCGACGCGATCGAGGAGCCGGCGACGCCCAGGGTCTCCCACGTGATGCCCGGGCCGGCGGTCTCCAGGGCGATGCCGTAGAGGCTCACGGGGCCGTCGCCGTGGGTCTTGATCCAGAGCTTGGAGCTGCCCTGGGGGCTGTTCAGGAGGCGGAACTTGTCCTGCACCCGGTCGGCCCCGGTCTTGATGCGGGCGCCGCCGGTGCCGTTGGGCACGATGGAGACGGAGCCCCCCTCGGGTTGGGCCTGGTAGTAGACGTCGAAGCGGTGGAGGGGCTGGCGCTTGCCGTCCTCCATCTTCTCCCCGCCCATGCTGACGGACGCCTCCCCGACGGCGGTGCTGACGTGGCCACCGAGGCCGTAGCGCCACTCCTCGGAGCCCGCGAACGTGACGTTGAACGTCTCCCACTCGGCGTCGTCGTTGTAGCGGAGGATGCCGAGCCGGATCTGCCACCGGGTGTCCACGTGGACGGGGAGGAAGCCGGGGCCGCCGTCCCCGAAGCGGTCCTGCATGCGGCCGCGCACGGTCTTGCAGATGCCGTCCGCGGCGATGGTGGAGTCGCCCCAGTGGAGCACGCGCACGATGCGCTCGGGCTCGCCTCCCTCGGCCATCGCGAGGGCTTCGAAGAAGGAGTCCAGCGCCCCGTCGGGGAGCTCGATCGCCGTCTGCACGGCGCCATCGCGAAGCGGCAGGCGGGCGGCCGGGGACAGCGGCGCGGGGGTCTCCGCTTCGACCAGGGGAGCCGCATCCAGCACGACCAACTCGCCGGTCTCGTCCTCCTTGACCTGGCGGTCCGACGGCAGCACGAGGTGCACCAGCGGCAGGGCCTCCCCGGGGAGCCAGGGACGGAGCGCCTCGGCGCGGGGGATCGGGAGGTAGGTGGCGGCGGCGAGCACGGCGCAGACCGCGCCGACGATCGCGAGGCGCTCCAGTTCGGCGCGGTGGGGGCTGTCGCTCACGCCGCCGATTCTGCCAGAGCGTGTACAGTCCGGCGGCGGTGCTCTTCCCAACGCTGGACTACCTGCTGTTCCTGCCGTTGTTCGTGTTGCTGTACTGGCTGGTCCCCCGCCAGCAGCGGCTCGGGGTGCTCGCAGCCGCCTCGGTCGCCTTCTACGCCTCCTGGAAAGTCGAATACCTCGCCCTCCTGGGGGTGGTGGTCGCGCTGGCGTACGCCGGGTCGCGCTGGATCGAAGCGCGGCGGGGGCAGGGACTGACGCTCGGGATCGTCTACGGGACGGTGGTCCCGCTGATGCTCGTGCCGCTGGTGGTGTTCAAGTACTGGAACTGGCTCAGCGGCGACTTCGAGAGCTTCGCGGGGGCGCTGGGCTGGCAGTTCGATCTGCCGGACAACAAGCTGCCATTGCCGATCGGGATCAGCTTCTTCACGTTCCAGGCGATCGCGTACGTGATCGACGTGGGGCGGGGCGATCCGGCCGAGCGGGACCCGCTCCGGTTCGGCACGTTCATCACGTTCTTCCCCCAGCTGATCGCGGGGCCGATCGTGCGCGGGCACGAGATGCTCCCGCAGCTGCGCAAGCTGCCGAACCTGCGGGAGGGGCAGGTCAGCGACGGGCTGTGGCGCATCGGCCGGGGCATGTTCAAGAAGATCGTGCTCGCGGACATCCTGCGGGTGGGGATCGTCGACCCGCTGTTCACCGATCCCCAGAACTTCACCGGGCTGGAGCTGATGATCGGGCTCTACGCCTACACGCTGCAGATCTACTACGACTTCAGCGGGTACACGGACATCGCGATCGGCTCGGGCAAGCTGTTCGGGTACGAGCTCCCGGAGAACTTCCGAAGGCCCTACCAGGCGACCAACGTGACCGCGTTCTGGCGGCGTTGGCACATCACCCTGAGCCTCTGGGTCCGGCACTACATCTACTTCCCCCTGGGCGGCGCCAAGAAGGGGCCCGCGCGGGTCTACTTCAACCTCATGGCGACGTTCCTGATCCTCGGCGTATGGCACGGGGCGAGCTGGAATTTCGTGATCTACGGGGGGATCCACGGCAGCGCGATGATCCTGCACCGCGCCCTGCGGAAGCGGCACGGGAGGGACCCGGACGAGGTTCCCCCGGGGCGGTGGGCCGGGTTCTGGCGGTGGTGCCTGACGTTCCACTTCGTGGTGCTGGCGCGGATCCTGTTCCGAAGCCCCGACTTCGACACCTCGGGCGAGTACTTCCGGGGGCTGTTCGACACGACCACGCTGATGCCTCGGTTCGCGCCCCTGGCATTGGTCCTGATGCTCGTCGGCTTCGCGATCCACATGAGCCCCGAGGGCTGGCAGGACAAGGCCAAGCTCCAGTTCCGCTCGCTCGACCCGGTCGCGCAGGCGCTGGTCTTGACGGCGGTCGCAGCGGCCTGCCTGCTGCTGGGCACCGGGGAGCAGCTCAGCTTCGTCTACTACAGCTTCTAGAGACCCTGCTCGATGCGGGCAGCGACGTCGGCCCGCCGCACGGGGTCGTCCGTGCCGCCAGCCAGCAGGCCGACGAGGTTGATCAGGTCGAAGGAGGCGGCGAGCGAGCGCCAGTCGGCCGGCAAGGCTCCGTAGGCCTCCACGAACGCCGCTTCGAACTCCGCCGGCACGTCCCACCGGAACAGCTACGCCAGGTCCATCCAGACCGGGCCCGCCCACGCGAACTCCCAGTCCAGGACGAGCAGGCGATCGCCGCACCCGAACAGGTTGGAGGCTTTGAAGTCCCCGTGGAGCAGCCGCGGATCGGCGCACGCGGCGCGCATCCGGTCTTCGTCGGCGCGCAGCCGGGCCCGCACCCCCGCCGCCGCCTCCGCGCAGGCGGGGTGGTCGATCACCTCCAGGTACGTCATCAGCGCGTCGTAGCCGCTGACGAACCCCTCGGTCACCGCTCCGTCCCCGCCGAGGAAGCCAGCGCCGGCGAACCGCGTCGCGTGGATCTCCGCCAGCGCCCGCCCTGCGGCGGCGCCGTGGGCCGACGAGCCGGTGATCGGACCGTCGTGAGGGACGTACTCCAGGAGGAGGAAGTCATCCCCGGCCTCGAGGAGCCGCGGCGTCCGGAAGTGGGTCCACGGCCGACGCAGCAGCCACGCCTCCTTGCCGACGGCCCCGGGGTCGCGCCGAAACAGGCGCAGCACCCGCTCGCCGACCCGGACGCTGGTGTTGGCCAGCCCGCCGCCGAGGACCTCGAGGCCCCCTTCGAACGGGCCGATCCGGTCGACGATCTCGGCGCGCTCGACGGCCTGCAGCTCACCGCGGGCGGTCCACCGACGTTCGGGGTTGGGCAGGGGCGCGGCCACGGCCCAGCCATAGCAAGGATCCCAGCGGTGCCGCCGCACCATCGGATACGCTGCCGCCGTGCGTCCCCTCCCCCTGCTCCTCGCGCTGGCGCTCATCGCGCTCCTGAGCGCCGCCGCCGTCGCCGACGAACCGTCGCGGGCCTACCCCGAGGCCGTGCTCCAGGATCACGCGGGGCAAGGCCTCAGCCTGGCCGAAGCGGCGGGCGCGCAACGCCTCGTCGTCGTGGTGATGAAGCGCTCTTCCTGCCCGGTCTGCGCGGGCCAGATGACCCGGCTCAGCGAGCTCCGCGACACCCTCGTCGGGCTCGACGCCCGCGTCGTCGGCGTGATGCACGATCGCCCCACGCCGACCCAGCCCCCGACCCTGCCGGCGTGGCCGGTGCTCGCGGACCCGAGCCGCCAGGTGCTCCAGTCGCTCCAGCTGTGGCGGGAGGCCGAGCAGGAGGCGATGCCGACGCTGATCGTGTTCGACCGCTGCGGTGCCGAGCGCTTCCGCCAGACCGGTCGTTGGGGCGGCGCCCGCCCCGAGTCCGAGCTGATGCTGCTGCTCAAGCAGATGCAGGAGGCGCCTGCTTCCTGCGGTGAGGTCTAGGCAGCCGCCGCCGGCTCACCCTGGGCCAGCACCCAGGCGAAGATCTCCGGCCAGTGGTCCCGTTGGGCGCGGCCTCCGACCACGAGGCCGATGTGCCCCCCCGGGATGAGGAACTGCCGGGTCACCGAGGCCCCCCCGTGCTCCTCCATCGCGAACACCTGCTCCGGCAGCGTGATGTGATCCGCCGACCCCGCGACCATGGCGGTGGGGCAGCGGACAGCGCCCAGGTCCACGGGCTCGCCGAAGACCTCGAAGGAGCCGTCGATCAGCCGGTTGTGGCGGAAGAGCTCCTCGACGACCCGGAGGTACTGCGGTCCCGGGAGGTCCTTGGTGACCCGGTACCAACGATCCATCGTCGCCCGCCGCTCGAGGAAGACCTCGTCGTCGAGGTCGTCCCAGAGCCGGATCGGATCGACGAGCTTGCGCTTGATCCACTGAAGGTTGTCGAAGCCGGCCCGCAGCAGCTCACCGCGCATCACGCCGCCGCCCGCGGCCACGAACGCGCGGTACGCGGCGGGAGGCACGGAGTCGACCAGCCGGGTGATCGCGCCGTCGCCCGCCCGGAAGTCGATCGCCGCCCCCGCCAGGGTCAGGCTGGCCGCCTTGTCCGGCTCGATCGCGGCGACGACGGCCGCCTCCCAGCCGCCCTGGCAGATGCCCAGCAGGTGCGCGCGACCCCCGAGGGCGTCGATGCACGTCACGATGTCCGCGATCGAGTCGTCCACGTCACGGTCGCACGTGGCGGTCGTGACTTGCTTCCAGTGCAGCACGCAGACGCGGCCGAAGCCCGCCGCCTTGCCGACCTGGACGAGGCTCTGGCCCGGACCGTAGTCCGCGAGCGTGCTGCCGTTGACCTCAGGGGCCACGATCAGGAGCGGGTGCTCGCTCCCCGGAGCGCCGCCGCCGAAGTCCCTCAGGGCGAACGAAGGGGTCTCCAGGATCACCGCATGATCGGTGGTCCAGGTGGGTGTGTGCTGGGGTCCCGGGATCAGCTCGCTCCAGAAGCGCGCCACGCGGGTCGATTGGTCGATGGTGCGTTGCAACATGAGCACAGCGTACAGCCTTGCTACTCTTGCGGCAATGCAACATGATCTCCTTCGCATCAAGAAGTACCCGAACCGTCGTCTCTACGACACGGAGCAGAGCCGCTACATCACGCTGGCCGAGCTCGCCGAGACCGTGCGATCAGGCCGCCGGGTCGAAGTGGTGGACGCCAAGAGCGGTGATGATCTGACCCGGGCCGTACTCGTACAGGTCATCCTCGAGGAGCAGGAGCGGCTCGATCTGCTCCCCATCGAGATGCTCCACCACGTGATCCGGGTGCAGGGCACCGCCGCCGCCGGCGCGACCTCGTCCTTCCTCAGCCAGTCGACGAAGCAGTTCCTCAGCCTCGGCGACCAGATGGCTCGCACGGTGGCGCCCGCGAGCAAGGCGTGGATGGAACTAGCCGAGGCCGCCTTCCGGGGCTTCACGGTGCCCCCCAGCCCCCGCGGCGAGCCGGATCCCGAGGGCGAGCCGGAGCCCGAGGGCGAGCCGGATCCCGAGGGCGAGGACGAGCCCGCCGCGGCCCCCAACCTCGCCGCCGACGTGGCCGCGCTCAAGGATCAGATGGCTGAGCTGATGAAGGCCCTTCAGGGCAAGTAGCGACGCAGCTCGTCGACGGGCCCCGAGATGGTCGCGGACGACGTCACGGAGCCGACCTCCCCGAAGCACGGCGCCGTCCACAGCAGCTTGTGCAGCTCCGTGGTGGGGGTGCCCAGGCTCACGGCCGTGGTGCGACGCACCGAACTGCGGATCCGGAGCACCTCGTCCACCGCGATTCCGCCCGGCAGCTTCGCGCCTCCGGCCGCGTCGACCTCGAAGAACCAGTCCTAGACGCCGGCGTTGGGCACGCCCGCGATCACCGCGTCGCGGAACGTCGCCTGCTGGCCCCAGGTCGCGCCGACCTCCAGGGGGAGCCGGAGCGAGACCACCGGCTCGTCGTAGATCAGCAGCGTGCGGCTCGCGGCCGGCACCTCGAGCGCCGTGGTCACCCCGAGGAGCAGCAACTCCCCCGCCGCGTCATCGACCCGGTAGACGCCCACCAACTCCGGGGTCTCGACCAGCAGGGGCGAGGCGAAGTCGGCTTCGGGGAAGATCGAGCCGAACCAGGCCTCCGCCGGGTCCAGGGTGGTGAAGGTGGCGCCGATGTCGTCGGGACCGTCGCTGAAGTCCCACACCGTCGCGCCGTCCTCGTCCTCCGCGCCGTCGATGGCGAAGGTCACCGGCGCGCCGATCGCGTTGCGCGTGTACCTCGCGGCGATGCCCGGGACCACCGGCAGCTCG
>PVBE010116335.1_pt1 | contig 10270 bp, 7 predicted proteins | sample 1631181 | NCBI WGS metagenome assembly PVBE01 (sample SAMN08397723, study PRJNA350692) | Marine metagenome, whole genome shotgun sequencing project. | isolation source: water | place: Pacific Ocean | collected 2012-04 | reverse complement strand
CATTTCTGGGAAGGCTTGATGTGCGCCGCCGTCTGGAAGAGTACTTCTCCTCGACGGACCAGTTACTCGAACTGGCGCCCAGGATGCTGACTCCTGGCAGAGCGGACAATAACTTGCGCGCGGTGGAAGTGTCCGACGTACGGGCAATTCTGCGCGCCGCATGGGTCGGCGGGTAGGCTTCTGGCTGGAGAAGGCAAGTCAACGCCCGAAAAGATTTCGGACCCCGGAGGAAAGCACATTTTTATGGAAGGCGCAATCAAAGTGGATATTGGCAGGATCAAAGAGCACTTCGATCTTACACCTGGGAATGAGCCGCCACTTTCGATCTGGATAATTGGGCGACCAGCAGCTGGGAAGACCACGACGGCGGAGATGCTGCAGCACGTGGTTCGGCAGGCAGGTTATCGGGTGGAACTTGTAGACGGCGAGGTGGTACGGGCAATCTTCGACGGGAAGCTAGGACATTCCAGGGATGACCGCTTGATTGCTCTCGACCGCCTGATTCATGTGAATCGGTTTCTTCAGAGCCATGGCATTATTCCCATAACCGCCACGATTATGGGTCTTCGTCAGACGCGAGAGATTTTACTCCGCGACCTGGATAATGCCAGGCTTGTCTTTCTCGACTGCCCTTTTGACGTCGCAGCCGATCGGGATCAGAAGGGTTTATATGCAAAGGCCTTAGCTGGCGAAATAAGGAACTTCCCCGGTGTGGACTTGCCGTTCGAGAGCCCGACTCGCTACGATATGAGAATCGATTCCGCGAAACTTTCGCCCGGGGAAATCGTGGCGAAAATAGTGCAGCACTTTCAACAAGATGGGTTATTGCTCCCGTGATGGTATTCAGACCAGTGTCTTGTCATCTTATGTTGGTATGATGTGCGTCTATCACTTGACTCTTCCCAAGAACGTTGCACAAGAGGAGGAGTGACGCAATGATAGGTAGAGGACGTATTCTGCTTGTCTCGCCGAACCTGAAGGGCATTAAGGGAGGCATGAATCGGATTCAACCGGGGCTCGGTATCGGGTATTTGGCGGCTGTACTGGAGCGAGAGGGCCATGAAGTCCATGTGCGGGATACCGCTTTGGAGAGTCGTGATACGGAGGTGCTCTTGGGTGACGGTGAGACCATACTAATTGGCGAATCGGATGCCGAAATCGCGGATTACATATCTGACCTCAATCCTGACATCGTCGGAATCTCCGTCCTTTTCTCGAACCTGGCTGAAAATGCTCACACGGTGGCGCGAATTGCAAAGGAAGTGAACCCTAGAATAAAAGTTATCATGGGTGGAAATCATGTCACCAATGCGGCCATCGACTACAGATATGCGATTGCCCCGAGCGACGAAAGTTCGAATCTCGAAAAGACACTCTGGGACGCCGAAGACCCCAATATTGATTATCTCATGACGGGTGAATGCGACCTTGAGTTTGTCACTTTGGTGAATGTGATGCTAGAGGGTCGAAATCCGGAAGGCATTAGCGGTCTCATTTTCAAAAAAGCCGTGAATGGAGCTTTGGTAGTCAATGCAAATCCTTCCGGGATGGTTGATTTACGACAATTGCCACATCCGGCGCGACATCTGATGAACATGGAAGGTTACTTCAAGATCGGGCTGTTCCATTCAGTGAGGTCACATTCTAACCGGGTGATGAATGTCATGGCCTCGAGAGGGTGCCCTGAAAAGTGTACGTTCTGCACCATGCCTCAGATGTGGGGCTCGCGCGTGCGCTGGCGAGCGCCTCAGGATATCTATGAAGAGATCAAGAGCGGTATAGAGCGGTTCAATATCGGGGAAGTGCAGTTTGAAGACGACACATTGACTGCCAATTTCCCGCATTTGATTGAATTGTGTAGTCTGATAGAACCGCTTGGTATCCCGTGGTGTACCCCGAACGGGATTAAGGTCAATTATCACCTGAGAAAACAGAACGAACTGTTCAACAGAATGGCGCATGCAGGTTGTTATCAGATCACTCTCGCGTGCGAAAGCGGTTCGCAGCACACGCTGGATGATGTGATTGAAAAGAATCTGCGCCTTGAACACGTTGCTCCCACAATCGAACGTGCAAAGGAAGCCGGCCTGTTGGTGCACACCTTTTGGATTGTCGGTTTTCCGGGCGAAACGCGGGAGGCAATGGAGCAAACAGTTGAGTTTGCCTCCCAGTCAGGTGCTGATAGTTATTCTCTCTCTATCCTCACCCCACTTCCTGGCACGCCGATATATAGAAGGGTTATGAGGGAAAACCTCTGGTGGGATTCGAGTCGGGGGATTAAGGATATGATGTACCGGAATTCGCTGATTCGGGTGGATGGGTTTGATATCGCTGAAGATTTCGAGGCATGGGCAGATGCGAAGAACATCTACCTGAACACACTCTTAGAGAAGAATGATCCGACCCGAGCTGAATTAGTGTCCAAGAGCCGAGGTTCCCGCTTTTTACACCGGGAAGCTGCGAAAGTCCATCAGACCTGAGGCATCCGGGGTACGCGCAGGAGTCGATTGTTGCTCCTTCTTTGGCTGCGCCCGGTGAGTGCTTTGGTATTTGGAATTTTAGGAAAACGAGATGTATTCCCATAAAAGGGTTCGTAGTTGATACACGAAAGCGCAATCCACACACCTACGTCGTGCCTATTTAGCGCCCCTTTCGATTTTCTGCCCCAGGTTGTCCGCGACTTTCAATCACATATATCTACTGAGTTCCGTGAAATCTGGAATTATGATGAGTTGCCTGATCATTCCACCGTGGTTGCGTGGGTGCCGAATCCCGGGCAAGTGTTTGTAATTGACGAACATGTCTTGGTGCGTTTCCCTGCTTTGCGCGTTATAGTCACCCCTTCGACTGGTCACAATCACATGAATCTTGAAGCTTGCTCGACACGAGGTGTAGCTGTCTACAGTTTGCTTGATGATCGCAAAGCGCTGGAAAGAATTTCGGCCAGTGCGGAATTCACGTTATTGCTGTTGCTTAATACAATGCGGCGCCTCGATTTCGCTGTGGGCGAGGTTTCCTCCCGGAGCATGCGCACTCGTGAGGCTCTGTTGCGCGGACATGAACTTGCCGGCAAACGGGTAGGCTTAGTTGGTCTGGGGCGTATCGGTCGCCGTATGCAGCGCTACTGCACAGCCTTCGATGCCTTGGTCACTTACTGTGATCCGCATGTGACCGATGTGACACTGCCCGGCGTGAGCCTGCCAGAACTGTTTGAGACTTGTGATGCTGTGTGCCTGTGTTGCGCGCTGACGGATGAAACCCATGGGATGATCAATTACGACCTGTTGTGTCGACTGCCGCTTGGCGCGGCATTTGTTAACACGAGTCGCGGTGAGGTTGTTGTAGAGCAGGATTTAGTACGAGTATTGGACGAGCGATCTGACCTGCGTGTTGGGCTGGATGTGATCTGTGGTGAGGTCGAAAACCGTCATGGAGTGTCTCCTTTGCTCCCGTTTCATGACTCGGGCCAGATAGTGGTAACTCCGCACATCGCTGGTGCGACGGTGGAGTCGCAGGAGAAGGCTGCGCGTGCGGCGCTTGGCATACTGAAAGGTGTCTTGGACAATAATTTGAGCATGACACCCAAAAAGCAGGCTATGTGATGCAGTTCAATTATATTGCTGCGACGGCGCAATCTGAACTTTGGAGTAAATCGGGCCCCATCTTGTTATTGGGTTCGTGGTGTCGGCCGGGTTTGGACAAAGTCGAACCGATAGAATACACCGAGTTGGCGTGTATTTGGGAAAGCGATTTTTCGCTTGTTGAAGCAGAGGCTTACTGCTGGGGCGTTTTTCGCCACTCAGTTCCACTACTAGCGCGCAGTCTAAATAGTTTGCACGATGTGAATCATTCGGAAAGGTATTGGGAAGTTCTGCTCTCGGTTTGGTTCCTTCATTTCATCAACACAATGTACGACCGCTACCTTGTCGTGAAGTCTGCCAGCGCTGTCGGGGAGGGCGCACATACTACTACTTTCGCGCGTGAAAGCTATACGATACCTGCTTCAGCCTTTGATGGTCTGAAGGCAGCTGCTTATGATGACAAGCACAATCTGCAGCTCTTTTCCGAGGTTTTTCGATTTCTTGGTCTACCCGTTGTTGACTGTGATAGCAGAGTGGATGAAATGGTGGACAACCAGGGGGTAGATCGCCGCGAGAATTCCGGTCCCCGGCTCACCGGGCGCAACCTGCTAGCAAACATTAAGCATTCTACTAAACTGGTTGGCCTCGATCTGCTGTACCGGTGGAGAACTCTGGCTTCGGGGTGGGATGACAATGTTCTGATCTATTCAAAACACCTTCTACGCCACAAGGATTTGTTCGTCATCTGCGCGTTATCGGGTGCAACGGCATATTCTTCCCGTTCGAATGGGGCCAAATTGAAGAAACACAAACCCGCATTTGAATTGCGCAATCAGCTATCTAAGGACCTGACGGTGTCTACAGCAACCGATGATTTCGAAACATTGGTTCTGGGCGCGACCCCTTACTTTATCCCGCTTTGTTTTGTTGAGGGATATCAGGAATTAACTTCGGGCTCGAGAGATATATTTGGGAGCAGAGCCAAACATCTGCTGTTTAATGCGCCAGGTTTTTATGACTCCCCATATTTCATGGAATACGCAGCCAGGTGTGCCCAAGCTAGGAAATTGTTGGTTAGCGCCCAACACGGCGGCGCGGGATACGGGCATACGCTGAGTTCGCCAGCCGAGAGGATCGAAATTGAATTGTGCGATCGCTTCATTACTTTCGGATGGGAATATGATCTTTTGCCTAATAGAACCATACCGCTTCCAAGTCCGCATTTGTCTGCTCTAAAAAGAGCGTCTCGGCGCGCTGATGTCATATTGTACGTGTCGTTCTTTGGCAAACGTTATTTGCACAGACTTGTCTCGTTGCCACACGCTTCTCAGTGGGATAATTACCTGGACTACTGCGAAACGTTTTTGAAAACGCTTTCTCCAGGACAACTGACGAAAATCAGATTTCGACCCTTCTATCTTCGCAGCTATCAATACCCCCCGTTGACAGCAGCGCTGCTCAACGGGCCACAATGCGAACACAGACCGGCCAGCCAGGCGTTGTCCGACTGCAGTCTGGCCGTGATTGATCATGCCTCCACAAGTTGGCTCGAAGCGTTCGCAATTGACGTCCCGACGATACTGTTCTGGAACCCTGCACACTGGCGCTTTCGGGCGGCAGCGCAGCCGTATGTCGACGAGTTACGCAAGGTGGGCATCCTTTACTACGATTCGGTTTCTGCAGCTCGCAAGGCCGAAGAGATTTATCCACACGTGGACGAATGGTGGCATCAGGATGACGTCCGGCGCGCGCGGGTTGAATTCTGTAAACGCTATGTTTGGGCAACTTCCGACTGGCGTCGTCATTGGATTAGGGAACTCAAGAATCTTGTCTAGCCATAGACTCTGCGGGAAACATGATGTCTACACGACAGATGAAGCTCTACGACAAGGCCAATAGTATCCTTGAAATCCGGCAAGATGCGCGCGACTACCAGAACGTATTCGAGCGCATCCGCCGGCTTTGCGATGCGTTTGACAAGCACCCCGCCTCGGCGTATGAGACCAGCATCATCAAACAGGCGTGCGACGACGTTGTCGCCGGCTCTGCTGCGGGTGAAGCAGCGCGCTTTGCGCTGCGCGAGCATGTGGTTGAGGAGATCGGACGGCTCTCGGATGAAGAACTGCCGCGCTATATTTGCTATCGTTATCGCTATGATGTATTCCCGTACAAAAAGCAGCTCGACGATTTTCCGCCTTGTTTGCAAATTGAGCCAGCTTCCATCTGCAATTATCGCTGCGTATTTTGCTACCATACTGACCGGGAACTCACCTTGCCGAAGAATGGCTACATGGGGCTGATGACTCTGGAATTATTCAAGAAGGTGATTGACCAGGCAGAAGGAAAATGCGAAGCTTTGTCTCTCGCCTCGCGTGGTGAGCCACTTATCAACCGCGATATCGAAGACATGCTTGCGTACGCCGCGGGGAAGTTCCTCGCGCTTAAGATAAACACAAATGCCTGGTTCTTGGACGAGCGCAAGTCCCACGCCATACTGCAAGCGGGTGTGAGCACGCTGGTGTTCTCGGCAGATGCCGCCTCGGAGCCGCTCTACAGCCAGCTGCGCGTGAACGGCAAATTGGACAGGATCCTTGCCAACATCCGACAGTTTCAGGAGATTCGCGCTCACCATTACCCAGATTCAATAACCATCACCAGGGTATCCGGCGTGAGGTTTGGCGACGACCAGAATCTGGACGATATGGAGCAGTTTTGGGGCGATTTGGTCGATCAGGTTGCGTTCGTCAAATACAACCCTTGGGAGAATACATACGATCGGCCAGTCAATGATGTTACAACCCCGTGTTCTGATTTATGGCGCAGAATGTTCGTGTGGTGGGATGGGACAATCAACCCATGCGATGTGGACTATCTCTCCACCCTTGCCGTTGGGGATGCCGACAACGAGGAGCTCTCTGAAATCTGGAACGGCGATAAGTATAATGCTCTCCGTAAGGCGCACTTGGCCTGCCGGCGTAATAGCATTACTCCCTGCATGCGCTGCACCTTTGTCTAAGAGGTATGAACACCGTTCCCGATTCGCCCCTGACAATCGGCGCATTACATGATTTCAAAAGCCGTGCTTGAAGCAGGGACATTGGCTTTAGCAAAAAATAGGTGCCCCCGACGGCGCATTGGTTTACGTCGTTCGGGCCGGGGTCACGCGGACGTCAATTCATAGCCGCTTGAGGCGTAATTTTGCAGAACGAGAGAAACTAATTCCCTTGGTCAGAGCTGCCGAGCCGAAAGAGATTGCGGAGGTTGCTTTGTTCTTGGTTTCGCTACACAATACCTACGTAACGGGATCCATCTTGCCGGCGGCAGGTGGTGAGTAATGAATGTGGCGCAAGTAATGATCAGTCGTATCAATTGTGCCGTTAGACGTAGAGTCACCAGCGTGGCGAAGCGAGTCACCAACATGGGCAGAATACGTGCATGCAATGTCAGAGGCCAGGTGATTTTCTTGGACGTTGAGTCTGAGATCGAGGAATTCAGGGCCAATACCTATGAAACAAAAGAGCCTGAGACGCTGGAGTGGATTGAGCGCTACTTTCGGCCCGGTGATGTGATGTATGACGTCGGAGCGAATATTGGCCTCTACTCGCTCTTTGCTGCCGGGCATTTGGGGGGACGGGGCAAGGTTTTCGCCTTCGAACCAGAGGCGCTCAATTACGCAAAGCTTAGTAAGAACATACATCTGAACGGCTTATCTGGAGCGGTGTTGCCTTGCTGCTTCGCGCTCACCGACCGGTTATGCTTCGACACATTCAACCTTCATCCGGACAACTTCGAGACAATAGGGGCCGGGCAGGACCTGTCCGCCGGCTCTGCCATGCACAGGTTCGGAGTTGCGGTCGACTTCAGCGGCAAGGGGTTTCGCCCATTCCATGTGCAAGGCACGTTGGGTGCGCCTCTCGATGAACTCTGGCGAACCTGGGGCATGGAATTTCCCAATCACCTCAAGATTGATGTTGATGGCCTTGAAGATAAGGTCATTGGTGGTGCCGCGCGAACTTTGCAGGATAATCGCTTGAGGTCTATCCTGATTGAAGTGTCGGGAAAATTGGGGGATGAAGACCCGATTTTCCGGCAGATAATCCAGGCAGGATTTACCAGGGTCACGGACTTCGCGGCACACTCCGGCGACTTACTCAAGGGCACACTATATGAAGATAGCGTGAACAGCGTGTTCGTTCGTGGGGTGTAGTGGCGTCGAATGATATATCAAGAGAGGTACCGAAATCAGGAACTTATGCGTTCTAACCCGGCGGATTGTGTCGGGTTTGGGAGAAGGTAGCGTTCAGGTAGATTGATGAAGGTTTTGATCGTTTACCCGAATCTTTTTGGTATGAACATGCTCCCGCCGGCTATTGGCATTTTGAATAGTTGCTTGCGTAGAGAGGGCCACAAAGTAGAGCTTTTTGACACAACCGTGTACTCGGATTTTGGGGCAGGCTTCGACAACGATAAGCAGAAGGAGGAGCAGCTAAATGCCCGTCCGTATGACGATTCGTTGTTGTGGGATTATGCACAGCAGTCCTCTCCTAGCCGGGATTTTAATGAATACGTCCGTAGCTTCTCTCCTGATCTGATAGCCTTCTCGCTTACGGAAGACATGTATCCTAACGCGTTAACTCTGCTCCGAGCGATCGATGCCAAGGATCGCCCACCGGTTGTGGCAGGAGGCGTTTTTCCAACTTTCGCGCCTGAATTGGCGTTGCGTAAATCTGAGGGCCTCATCGATTACGTCTTGATTGGCGAGGGCGAAAACAGTTTGCCGGAGTTGTGCAGAAGATTGGAATCCGGACAGGATGTCTCGGCTTTAGAGGGTATCTGGTCCCTCAGGGAGGATGGCGCCTTGCACAGCAGTCCGTTGCCCACACTAATGGATGTCGATGCCGTTCCGTTGCCAGACTATGATTTCTTTCCAGAGAGTCGCTATTACCGACCTATGCAAGGCAAACTTTGGAGAATGTTTCCCATCGAAACCCATCGAGGGTGCCCCTATACTTGTGCTTATTGCAATTCGCCTGCACAGAACAAAATCTATAATCTTGCGCAGCAGAAGTTTTTTCGCAAGAAAAAAATGGAGCGTGTGCGCGAGGAAATCTCACATTGCCTAGAGAGGTACAAGGCGGATTCATTTTACTTTTGGGCTGACACCTTTTTGGCATGGAGCGATAGAGAATTTGATGAGTTTTGTGACATGTACGCAGAGTTCAAACTCCCGTTTTGGATCCAAACTAGGCCTGAGACCGTTACGGAACACAGATTTCGCCGCCTGAAGGAAGTGGGACTGCTACGGGTTGCGTTCGGAGTGGAACACGGAAATACTGAATTCAGGGTCAAGACCCTGTCTAGGAAGATCGATAATGACACGATTGTGAACAACCTTAACATCCTCTACAGTCTTGGGATCCCTTTCAGTGTCAACAACATCATGGGTTTCCCACGTGAGACCAGGGAATTGGCTTTCGATACTGTAGAATTGAACCGAAGCATAAAGTCCGATGGCATGAATGCCTATGGCTTCACACCGTTTCATGGCGTTCCCTTGCGAAGGCTGGCGGAAAGTTTGGGTTACATAAAGCCGGAAGAGATTTCCCGCTCTATCATGAAGCCCACAATGCTTCGAATGCCACAATGGTCAAGAGAAGACATAGAAGGTCTGCGCAGGTGTTTTGTGTTGTACGTGAAGCTGCCTAAATCGCGATGGCCTGAGGTTGAACACGCCGAAAAGCTTACGCCGGAAGGGGACAAGGTATGGGAAGAACTGCGCAACGAAGTTCTGGAGAATTACATGGAATGGGGCGACCGTGATGACAATGACGACCTGGGGATCATCGAACTTGACGAGGATACCAGAACGGACGACCCTGCCCAATACCAAGCTATTCCGACTGCAAAATCGGAGCGATGACAGTGCGAACACTTGAGAATACGCGAATGGCTCTTGACGCGAAACATACGAACTTTGCCAGCGTGTCCGCTGAAGGACGTGTGAGCGCTTGATGGCCGTTGTCGCCATTCTAATGGGCCGAGAGGGCAGCACTGGTTTTTCCGGAAAGAATCTGTATCCGGTCTTAGGGCGTCCTTTGGTGGAGTATCCTCTGTTGGCAGCTCGAGAAAGCGACTCAATAGACCGCATTTATGTCACTACAGATTCGAGAGGGATAATGACAATCGGACGCGAGTTCGGAGCGGAGATTATCCAGCGTCCGCCAGAATTATGCACGGAGGATGCGCTAGGGGAGGACGTTTTCGTTCACGCTTATGACGCCATTAAGGAGGGATTGTCTCGTCAACATAAGGCACCTGAAATTGTAGTGTTGCTGATGGCTAATGCTGCGACGGTAACCGCCTCCATTCTCGAAGAAGGCATAGAGATGCTGCGTGCTGATCCCACCCTTGACTCGGCTGTAACGGTCTCCCGCTACAACATGTGGAGTCCGCTGCGGGCCCGCAGGCTCGGTGATGATGGCTGCTTGCATCCCTTTGTCCCGTTCGAGGCTTTCGGGAACCCAGATTCCCTCGATTGTGACCGTGACTCCCAAGGTGACGTTTACTTTGCCGACATGGGTGCTTCGGTGGTGCGCCCACGCTGTCTGGAGCATCTTGAGGAGGGATTGTTACCCCAGAAATGGATGGGTAAGCGCATCGCCCCCATCTTTTCCTGGGGAGGCTGTGAT
>PVBE012638385.1_pt1 | contig 10271 bp, 4 predicted proteins | sample 1631181 | NCBI WGS metagenome assembly PVBE01 (sample SAMN08397723, study PRJNA350692) | Marine metagenome, whole genome shotgun sequencing project. | isolation source: water | place: Pacific Ocean | collected 2012-04 | reverse complement strand
TAAGTTGTTGCAGCTCTCGTCGTTGTCGTCGCCGGGGTTCGGCACGCAGCTGTCGACGGGGACGCCGTCTTCGCATTCGAGCCGACCGACCGCGGCGCACCCGCCGGTGCCGCAGGTCGTCCGCGACGGCTGGAAGTTCTCGTCCGCCTGGCCGTTGCAGTTGTCGTCCACGCCGTCGCAGTCGTCGTCGGCGGCGTCGGGATCACCCGGTACGCAGGTGTCTTCCTCGGCGCCGTTCACGCAGACGATCTGCCCCTGCGAGACACACACGCCCGAGCCGCACGCGGTGTCCTCACCAGCGAAGTCCTCGTCCAGCGTCTCGTCACAGTCGTCGTCCACCCCGTTGCAGGTCGCGTCGTTCTGAGCGGGCTGACCCGGTTCGCAGTCGGCCACCGTCTCGCCGTCGATGCAGCGTGACTGACCCACGCGCCGGCACGCGCCGACACCGCAATTGACGTTCGACGCCAGCGCGTCCTCGTCCACCCGGCCGTCGCAGTCGGCGTCGACCCCGTCGCAGCCCGCGTCGTTGGGCGCCGGCGGCAGCGGGTCGCACTGCTCGACGACCTCGCCATCGACGCACGCCGTCCCGCCTTCGTTGGTGCAGCCACCCGTGCCGCACTCCGTCGCCACCGATCGATAGCTCTCGTCGGCCGCGCCGTCGCAGTCTTCGTCCACGGCGTCGCAGTTGCGGTCGTTCGCGCTCGGCGGGCCCGGATCGCAGCTATCGACCACGCGCCCGTTCGTGCAGCGGGTCCTGCCGCGGGCGCTGCACGCGCCGACGCCGCATGTCGTGGCGCGCCGCACGTAGTCCTCGTCGACGTCGCCGTTGCAGTCCTCGTCGCGTCCGTCACAGAGCGCGTCGTTCGGGTCGGCCTGCCCTGGCTGGCAGGTGTTGACCTCCTGGCCGTCGACGCAGGTCTCCTCGCCCGCCGCCGCGCACTCGCCCTGTCCGCATTGGGTCGCCCGCTCCGGGTAGTGCTCGTCGGCCAGCCCGTCGCAGTCGTCGTCGATGCCGTCGCAGTCGTCGTCGGCCTGTGGCTGTCCGGGCGCACAGTCGTCGACCTCGTCGCCGGCGATGCAGCGCACGCGCCCCTGGTCCCGGCACGCACCGACGCCGCACGCGCTGTTGCGCTCGAGATAATCCTCGTCGGCGGTCCCGTCGCAGTCTTCGTCGCGCGCGTCGCAGCGCGCATCGTTGAGGTTGGGCTGGCCAGGCAAGCACGTGTCGACCACCACGCCGTCGACGCAGTCGCGTTCGCCGTCGCGGGCACACTCGCCGACGCCGCACTCGGTCGGGAGCCGCTGGAAGTCCTCATCGGCCCGGCTGTCGCAGTCGTCGTCGATGTTGTCGCAGAACGCGTCGGCGGCCGCGGGCATCCCCGGCACGCACGCGTTGGGTCGCCCGTTCACACAGACGTCGACCTCGCGGAAGCACGCGCCGACACCACACGCCCGGCGGCCTTCGTCGACCGATCCGTCGCAGTCGTTGTCCTGCGAGTCGCAGACCTCGTCGCCGGCGTCGGCGACCGGCTGGCACGCGAAGTCGCCGTCCTGGCAGCGCAGCACCCCGACGCCGCACACGCCGACGCCGCCCGTGTCGCATCGGCCACCGCCACCCGGATCGCCCTCGTCCACGCTGCGGTCGCAGTCGTCGTCGGTGCCGTTGCAGGCCTCCTCGTCGGGGATCACCGCCCCGTCGCAGGCGCCCCAGTCGCCGTCACCGCACGTCTGCGTGCCGCCGCGACACGGGCCCACGCCCTGGGTGCCCTGCGGCCCCGGATAGCAGTTGCGCTGCAGGTCCTCGTCCACCGCGTCGTCGCAGTCGTCGTCCCGTCCGTTGCACGTCTCGGTGACCGCCTCGCAGCCATCGCCCACCAGCGGATCGGTGCCGTCGAGCAAGACCTCCTCACCGTCCGTGCGTCCGTCGCCGTCGGTGTCGGGCTCGTCGGGCTCCGTCCCGAGCTCGGCCTCCACCTCGTCGGGCAGCCGGTCTCCGTCCTCGTCGCTCGGGCGGTAGACGCATGTCGGCGCCTCGGCCGGATCACCGAAGAAGGCGGAGCGCTCGTCGAGGTAGGCCAGGACCGGCAGGCCGAAGGGGTCGTGGTCCGCGCTGAGGTAGCGGTAGAGGTGGCGTTGTCCCTGCGAGCCCGAGAACTCGAGGCGGGTCGAGTCGTAGTTGCGGCTGCGGTACATGTAGAGCGCGTCCTCCGAGCCGAAGAGCGCGCTCCGGCTGTAGCGCCGAGCGAAGACCGTGAGCGAGCCGTCGCTCTGCGCGGCGCCGATGTAGCCGCCGATGTTCGACGCGAAGAACTGGCCGGTATCGAACTCGCCGCCGAGGCTGCCCTCGGTGCGCAGCATCAGGATGTCGGAGTCAAAGTCGACCCGGTTCGGCTTCACGGCGTGGATGACGACCAACTCGTCCCCATCGAAGACCGCCCGGGGCGAGTGCCCGCCGTTGATCACCAGCGAGGGCGGCACAAACGAGCTCCACAGGCCCGCGTCCAGCTGGCTGACGCGAAGCTCGCCGTTGGTGTTGTCGCGGTGGGCGACGACCAGCGCGTTGTTCGGGCCGAGCGCGATGGAGGGGCTGCCTCCGACCAATCGGCCGTTGACCTGGTCGGCGTTGACGATGCCCCAATTCGCGCCGTTGCGCGTCGCGACGCGCAGCACGCCCGAGTCCTCGTAGGCCACCACGAGCTTGGTGCCGAAGCGCGCGATGTCGCAGGCTCCGCCGTCGACGTTCTGCTCGAGTTGCACGCGGTTCCACACGCCGGCGACGCGGGAGGCGACCTCGAGCCGCTTTCGGCGCGCGTCGTGGAAGCAGATGTGGATGACGTCGTCGTCGATGAGGATGCCGGTGTCGCGCACCTCGGCGGTGATGAGCAGCGAGATGTTCCGCGCGACCTCCTCGGTCGCGACCGTGCCGTCCGCCTCGATCGTCGTGTGGAGGAGCGAGCCCTCCACGCGCGCGACGCGGCTGAGGTGAACCACCCCGCCGGCGTCCACGGCGACCTCGAGCCCGTTGCCGAGGTCGCTGCCGGCGATGCATTGACGCGTGAGGTCCTGCGCCGCGGCGGGCGAGGCAACAAAGAGCGCGACGATGGCGGTCGCTACTCCGCGCAACGCCCGTCTCCGTCACCGTCGTCGTCGTCACAGCTCAGCCCCGCGCCGCAGCGGTTCTGAATCCCGTCCGGGTCGCATGTGTCGTCAACCCGTAGCGGAAAGAGGGCGCGGAACCACGCCGTGTAGTCGAGCGGGTCGTTCCGGCGGAAGTCCTCGACCAGGTAGTAATGGGTGCCCGCGTCGAGCGCCTCGTCCAGTCGGGAGCAGCGCACGCCGTCCGCCACGTCGTCGTTGCGCGCCGCAGCGTCGTCGAGTGCGGCCTGCAATCCCTCGTCGGTCAGGGTGTCGGGGTCGATTCGGTAGAGGACCGTGTCACCCGGGCAGCCGCCTCGACCGTCGCCCGTCTCCACGGAGATGGTGGTCGGCACGTTCAGCGTCACCGCGTAGAGGTCGTAGAAGTCCGGTCCGCTGCCCTCCGGCTCGAGGTGCGCGGTGACGGCCATGTCGGGCGCGATGGGCATGGCACCCTCGACCGCCTCATTGGGCTCCGCTTCGTCTACGGTCGGCAGCAGCTCGCCGCACAGGCCCTGTCCCTCCACGTTGGTCTGCAAGCAGAACAGGCCCGGCGCACACACGACGTCGCGACCCGCGCGGTCGCACGCACCGCCTTCGCCGGCCACGCCGAGCAGGTCGAGGCTCAGCACGTAGTCGCCGATCGCGAGCCCGCCGAGGCCGTGCACCTGCAATCGGTAGCGCCCGGGTTCGAGCTCGATCTCGATGAGTGAGCACGCGTCGATGCCGCCGTCGTCGTCGGTGACCACCCGCACCCAGACGCCGCCGTCGTCGCGGCGCTCGAGGTTGAGGAAGGTGTCGGCCGGGCAGCCGCCCTCGCCGTCGCTCACCTCGGCGCGCACCGTGCGCTGACTGATGAGGTCGAAGACGTAGAAGTCGATCTCGCCTTCCCCGGTCCGCCCCGCGAAGTCGCCGCCGGCGTTCACGTCCACGGCTTCGCTCTCGCACGCGGCGCTGCAGCCGTCGCCGTCGTCTTCGTTGCCGTCGTCGCATCGCTCGCCGGGGCCCTGGACACCGTCGCCGCACCGCGGAGGGGCGCAGGTGGCCGGCATCCCGCTGCAGACGAGCTCTCGCGCGCAGACCGCGTCGCCGCCGCAGGGTCCGCCGTCGCCCGAGACGGGGCGGAAGAGCACGCCGAGCACGTAGGCCTCGAGCGCCTCGCCGAAGTGGTGGGTCACCTCCACGCGCCAGTCACCGGGCTCGACATAGGCGCCGAGGCGGGAGCAGGGCGCGTTCACCGGGCCGTCGTCGTTGCGGGCGGTGATCTCGAACCCGTCGGGCGTGCGCCGGAAGAGGCGCACCTCGGTGTCGCCGGGGCACAGCTGCTGTCCGTCGCTGGTCTCGAGCTCCACGAAGGTCAGCTCGTCGACGGTGAAGGCGTACAGGTCGGCCTCGCCCGCCGCGAGGGCGCCGGGGAACTGGCCGCCGCCGTCGACCCGCGCCGCCTCGAGCAGGCACGCGGCCGAGCAGCCGTCGCCGGCCTCGATGTTGCCGTCGTCGCACTCCTCGCCCGGACCCATTCGCCCGTCTCCGCACCCGTGCGCGACGCACGCAGGCTCTTCCACCGCGTCGTCGCAGTAGGCGCCGTCTTCGCAGCGCACGCCGGGTGTGCCGCAGGGTGAGCCTGCGCCGACGATGGAGGTCGGGGCGACGAAGGTGGTCAAGGGCACGTCCACGACCTCGGCGTCTGCCGTCGTGAGCTGGACCACGTACTCGCCGGGGGCGAGGGGGCCGACGAAGGTGACGTCGCATGCCAGCTCGGTCTGGGCGAGCGGAGCGTCGGGCGCGCCGGCGGCCCAGAGCCGGGCGCGCACCACCCCGGGGCAGCCGAGGAAGCCGTCGCGGGTGAAGAAGCCGAGCTCGGTCGGCGGCCCGTCGGGCAGCGTCAGCGAGAAGGTGTCGACGTCGTCTGCGTCCGCGAAGGCGCTGTTGATCTGGAACGTCCCGAGGGAGGGCGCCAGGGAGTCGCCCATCTCCGAGGCGGCGTCCGCGTCCTCGTTCGGCTCCGATTCGGCCGGGCCGTTGAGGGCGCAGGCGTTGCTGCAGATGTCGTCGTCGGCGTCGTTGCCGTCGTCGCAGGCCTCGCCTTCGTCCGGTGCGCCGTCGGTGCAGCCGGGCGCCGTGCAGGCGCCGACGAACCCGTCGACCGGCACGCGTCCGCAGCGCAGCCCTTCGTCACAGCGGCCGTCGAGTCCGCGCGCGTGGCAAGGGTCGCCTTCGCCGACGCGTTCGACCCGCCGGACCACCAGCACGTTGCTCAGCCGCCCGTCGGAGAGCGGGGCGACGCGCACCAGGTAGCGGCCCGGCGCGAGGTCGCGCACTGCCTCGTCGTCGACGGGCTGCAGCACGGAGCACAGCGAGAATTCACGGTTGTCGTTGCGGCCCAGCTCGTCGCCGGCGTCGGCGAAGAGGGTCAGCTCGGTGTCGCCGTCGCAGGCGAGGCGGTCGTCGGGCGAGTGGGTCTCGACCACGACGTCCGTCGCGTCTTCCAAGGTGAACGCGAACCAATCCTCGTCGATGCCGTCGAGCACGAAGCGGGCGGCCGCGACACCGTCGTCGCCGAACTCGAGCTCCAGCGGCATCTCGCGGGAGTCGGGCTCCTCGTGCTGCTGCACCTCGAGGCGGCAGGCCTCGTCGCACCCGTCGCCGGCGTCGAGGTTGCCGTCGTCGCATTGCTCGCCCTCGTCGAGCACGCCGTCGCCGCAGTCCTCGAGCACCACGTCAGGTACCTCGCCCCCGTCGCCGGCGTCCGCCTCGAGTATGTCGGGGTCGCCCTCGTCTGGCGGATCTCCGGCGTCGGGCACGTCGTCGACCGGCCCGTCGGCGCCGGTCACGTCGGGGAGCGGGCCGTCTGGTGGCGGCCCCTCGTCGGGCGGAGCGACGTCCGCGTCCATGCCGTTGGCGGCCATGTCGGGACCGACCTCTGGGTCGTCACCGTTGCCGTTGTCGTCGTCGTCGCAAGCGAAGAGCGCGAACGCGAGCGTGAATGCAGCCCACCGCTTCATCGGCAGCTCCCCCCGGAGGCACGTCATCTGGAAGTAGCACGACGCGTGCGGGCGGATGCAATTCGTAGCGACGTTCGAGAACGGCGTGCGCGGTTATCGGGTCTTTCGCCAATGGCGTGCCCAGCGCCGCTTGAAGCGGACAAAGCGCACCTGGCCGGGCATCTGCGCGCCGAGCGGCTCGCGGACGAGGCCGGTGAGGTAGCCCATGTGCAGAACCTCGTCACCCGGGTCGAAGACGCCCGGTTTGCCGGCGTCCGCGGCGAGGACGGCGATGTGGTCCCAGGTGCGGCCGGTGTAGTCGACGCCGTACTTGATGAGGACCAGGTCGCCGCGCTGGACCTGCTCGCCCCAGCGGAGAACGACCTCGCCGTCGTCGGCGTCGCGCAGCGCGCCCTCGTCGACGCGCAGGACCTCGGTGAGCGCGCGCGTGTGGCGGCCGAGCCCCGACACGCTGGTGTACGGCACCTTCGCTCCGGTCTTGCGGGCGGCGCCGACGATGACGTCCGCGCAGTCGGCGCCTTGGTGCAGCTCGGTCTGGTGGCGGCGGCCGACGCCCGCGCTCCCGAAGACGTTGGGTACGTTGAAGTAGGAGCTCAGATAGCCGACGAGGTCGTCGTGGTCGCGGAAGCTCACGCGGCGGACCTTGGACTTGATGCCGCCGCGGCTCGTGGCCTCCGCGCCCGGGCTCGACCAGACGCGCCCGTCGCCGGCGCGCACCTCTACGCGGTAGCGCATGGTGCCGAGCCCTCGGTGGGCGCGCAGCCGGGGATCGCTCGGCGAGACGCGGGTGAGGTCGAGCGTCGCCCCGCGGTGGCGAAGCGGGCGCTCGGTGTATTCGAGGGTGTCGTAACCCAGCCACTTCCCGTGTCCGCGACCGAACAGGACGTTGTTGGAGTACGCCGGGTTGCCCGCGTTCGGTGGCGGCACCTCGACGTGTTGCAGGTGCGGCTCGATCTGGCTCCAGCGGACCTCGACGTCGCCGAGGGCGGCGAGCGGACGCACTTTGCGGCGGCTCACACCCCGGACGCGGGGCGCGTCGGTGTACCAATGACCGCGATGGCGCACGGCGGCGTGAAGCGTGACTGGATCGCCCCGTCGCGCTTCGACGTTGCGGGCGGCCGCGGGCTTGTCACCGGTGGCCGTGAGGATGAGGGCGGGCGCGAGCAGGAGAGGCAGCATATTGGGTGTAACGCGCCGACCCCCGTCTGGATCTGCCCGAATCGTCTCGAGAACATGGATTTGGTGGAGTTCTCGGACCGCTACGTCAATCGCGACGCCGCGCGACGCGCCTACGGGGCGCTGGCCGAACCTGGGTTGTTGGAGCGCTCAGGTGCGGGGGCGACCGCGTGCCGTCACGACGTAGGTGCTGTTCTGGATGCGCACCTTGGGTGCCTGGTGGGTGCGCTCGAACGCGAGGAAGCCGGGCAGCAGCTGATCGGTCCAGAAGTGCCCCAGCGCGGGGTCGTCCAGCATCGCGTTGGCCATGCTGAGGTGGCAGCTCACGCTGTCCATCCGGCACGGGAAGACGTGAACCGGGATGCGCCTCTGACCCGCGTCGCGCGCCGCGATGGACGCGAGGTAGAGCGCCTCCATCGGGCCGTCCTCGAGCGGCAGGCAGCCGATGGTGACGCACGAGCCGTGGACGAAGATGTCGCCGCCGGGTGAAGCGCCCGGCGGCGTGCGCGCACGGTCCACGGCGTTCGGGTAGTTGAGCCCCAGCGAGAGGTGGAAGCTGCTGACCGGGTTGAAGCGGTCGACGTAGTAGAAGCCCTCGGGCACCTGCCCGTCGCCCTGCCGGACCTTCGGGCCGAGCTCACCGCTGGCCATGCAGACCTCGAAGTCTCGGACGTGGACGGAGGGCCCACGCCTTCTGGTCGGGGCGGCCCAGAGCTCGACGACGCCCTCTTGTTTGAAGGCGCGGACGAAGAGGCCGCGGGGCGGCCAGGCGGCCTTCGCGTCGCGAAACGCGGCGCGGACCTGCGCGCCTTGGGTTTGCTGGGCCGCGCGCACGCGTGGGTAGCGTTTCTGGCGATCCATGAACGGTCCCGCGAGGGCAGTCGCGGGTAAGAGCAGCAGCAGGGACAGGTAAATCTTCATACGCGTATGAACGCGCGACCCGCCGGAACGATCTCTCGTGGGTGGCCCGAGGACCGCGCCCGCCGCAGCTGGTCTGCGTGCGAGTGGCCGCCGCATCACGCGCAGCTGCGGCGGGCCCCATCGGGTTGGCGGGCGGGCCCGGGCGAGCCGCGCGCAGCGCGGGAGCGTAGGGCCGACCGCCACCTCCGACCCCGCACGGAGCCATCACTCCGGGATGTAGAACCAAAGCGGGCCGCTGCACGTCGCCGCCGCCTCGTCGCACGCCGTCACCTCGCCGGTGTCGACGAAGCGCGCCCACATCGACGCCTGCAGAACCGCGTCGTTGTTGCACACGTGGTAGTCCGCGAGCAGCTCCGCGCTCGCCTCCAGCACCACCCCCAGCGCCTCGTTGAAGCCTTCCTCCCAGCTGCGACCCTCGCTCCACACACATTCGGGCGCGAGCGCGAGCATCGTGTCGATGTCCCCCGCCTGAAGCGCCCCCAGCACCGCCCCGAGCCAGCGGGCTGTAGGGCAGCACGCCCACCCGCCGCGGTCGTTGGCGCCGGATCCGGTCGGGAAGTACGCCTTCGTTGTCACCACGACCTCGTCGCGATGCGGTGCCACCAGTCGACCCAGGATCTCCTCGCTGCGCCCGCCCGCGTACACGTCGGCGCAGTCGAAGAAGTTGATCCCTGCGTCCCTCGCGCGGCCGTAGATGGCCGCCGAGGTCGCCTCGTCCGCGTCGCCGCCGAACGCCATCGTGCCGAGGCATAAGCGCGAGACGCGCACGCCCGAGGCGCCGAGGAACGCGGTCTCCACCGTCAGCCTGGAGGCGCCAGGTTGAAGCAGGCTTCGATCGCATCCGGGTCGCACGCCGTCTCGCCCAGACAGATGCGCTGCTCATCCCAGGACTCTTCGTCGCACCCCGCGATGCAATCCGGCAGCTGTACGGGATCGAAGAAGCCGCAGTCGGCGAAGTCCGTGCACAGCTCGCGGCACGTCGGGACCTCGTTCGGCGCCTCGCACCGCCCGCTCCTCGGGTCGCAGACCGATCCATCGGGGCAGACCACGTCGGCGCAGATGTTGTCGGGCGGCGGGATCTGGAAGCACGCGTCGATGCCGTCCGGGTCGCAGCCCGCCTCGCCGAGGCACACCCGCTGGGCCGGGAAGGACTCTTCGTTGCAGCCGGCCACGCACTCCGGGATCTGGGCCGGTTCGAAGTAGCCGCAACGCGCAAACTCGGTGCACAGGACCTGGCAGTCGGGCACGTCGCCGCCGCCGACGCATTGGCCCGTGCCGGGATCGCAGCGCGAGCCTTCGGGACACTCGACGTCGGCGCAGAGGTCGGGCGGAGGCGGATCGTCGAAGCACGCGATGACCGCGTCCTGGTCGCACAGGGCGTCCACGATGCAGTTGCGCTGTTCGGGCGTCGACTCTTCGTTGCAGCCCTCGACGCAGCCTTCCAGATCCTCGGGGCCGCCAAAGCCGCACGCGATGGCGCCCTCGCAGACCTCTTGGCAATCGGGGGCTTCGCCGCCGCCGACGCAGGCGCCAGACAGCGGGTCGCATCGGCTCCCGCGCGGGCACAGCACGTCTGCGCAGAGGTCCGCCGGCGGCGGCTCGTCGAAGCACGCGATGACCGCGTCCTCGTCGCAACCGGCCTCACCGAGGCACTCACGCTGCGCGGGGAACGACTCCTCGTTGCAGCCCTCGATGCACCCGGGGAGCTCCTCGGGCGGCCCGAAGCCGCACTCGATCAGGTCGCCGCAGACCTCCTCGCAGTCGGGGATGCCGCCCTCGATGTCGACGCACGCGCCGTCGTTCGGGTCGCAACGGGTGCCTTCGGGGCAGCGGACCGCCGCGCACGGGTCGTCGGGCGGCCCGTCATCGAGGCACGCCTGGGCGTCGACCGGGTCGCAGCCCGCGTCGTCCAGGCACTCGCGCAGCTCGTCCGGCCATTCGACGCACTCCTCGACGCAGGCGCCGATGTCGCCGGGCTCGATGAAGCCGCACTCGGAGATCGCGCCGCAGGTTGCGTCGCAATCACCTTCGCCC
>PVBE011546728.1_pt1 | contig 10271 bp, 10 predicted proteins | sample 1631181 | NCBI WGS metagenome assembly PVBE01 (sample SAMN08397723, study PRJNA350692) | Marine metagenome, whole genome shotgun sequencing project. | isolation source: water | place: Pacific Ocean | collected 2012-04 | reverse complement strand
CTGCATCTGGGCGATTCTCCTGGCGGATTTCGATCCTCATCCAATCAAGTTTCACTCCGTATACTCTGGCATTTCCTAAATAGGTGATTGTGTCAATGACCCCATTGAGGCTTGAACCTTCAACGGGGACATCTGAAAGTCGAGCAATCTTTGCCCGTTCAGGACGAAGACTTATAGCAACACGTGTACCAGCTGCTAGTGAATTCGCGGCGTGGACTAGGGCACCATTTTCTAAAACTACGGTAGTTTTGTCTTTGACTGTTCCTTCTAGGAGGTTTGTTCTACCGATAAAATCTGCGACGAACTTGCTGGCCGGCTGTTCGTATATTTCCTCGGGTGAGGCAACTTGCAATAGTTTCCCTTCATGCATAACAGCAATTCGGTCAGCCATAGTGAGTGCTTCTTCTTGATCATGGGTGACGAAGACAAAGCTGATTCCCACGTCACGCTGGAGTTTCTTTAATTCTAATTGCATTTCCTGTCGAAGTTTCAGGTCGAGTGCCCCTAGAGGTTCATCAAGTAGAAGAACTTTCGGCTGGTTCACTAGAGCTCTTGCTAAGGCAACCCGCTGCTGCTGCCCTCCGGACATCTGGGCTGGTTTACGACTTTCTAAACCATTTAGTTGCACGAGCTCAATCATTTCCATTGCCCTTGCACGAGTTTCTTTTTTGTCTGTTCCTTGCATTTTGAGCCCGAAGCCAACATTTTCAAGGACTGTGAGGTGGGGAAATAGTGCATAGTTTTGAAAGACAGTATTTACGGATCGTTTATTTGGAGCGAGAGTCCCTACTTCTTCTCCGAAAATAGAGAGGCTTCCCTCTGTTGGGAACTCAAGACCAGCAATCATCCGTAAAGTCGTTGTTTTTCCGCATCCGCTTGGCCCTAGCATCGCAAAGAATTCGCCATCTTTAATGGATAAATCTATGTTGTCAACAGCGACTACGTCGCCAAATTTCTTTGTTATTCGTCGAAGCTCTACAGCTGGAGTCATTATTCCCCTCTTTCCTCCCTGAGCCTACGTTGCACAGGCTAGATCCGTCCAAATGGGGCTGTTGGCGCGCCAGCCCGAATCGCTTGGAGGCAAATAAAGTCATGTAAGATCGTTGCTCCAGCGATAGCTGTGATTTCACCAACGTCGTATAAGGGCGCTACTTCAACAAGATCCATGCCTACTATGTTGAACTCTGCGAGAGAACGTATCGCCTCTAGGGCTTGGGCAGAGCTCAAGCCCCCAGCTACGGGAGTGCCAGTGCCCGGTGCATATGCCGGATCTAGGCAATCAATATCGAAAGTGAGATAGGCGTTCTTATCAGCTACGACTTCTCTAATCACATCAACAACTGCTGGGACACCTTCTCTGTGGACCCATGGCGCACCAAGCACAGTGAAACCATATGTATCTGAATTATGGGTCCGTATTCCTATTTGGACTGATGACGTTGGATCTATGAGTTCTTCACGAATAGCGCGAAGGAACATCGAACCATGATCCATACGTTGTCCGTCATCATCCCAGGTATCACAATGTGCATCAAAGTGGATAAGCGATAGTGGCCCATATTTCTTAGCGTGTGCTTTCAACAAAGGGTAGGTGATGTAATGGTCGCCGCCCATGCTGAGCATCATCGTGTCGCTTGAAAGAATTTGATCGGCATGCTGTTCAATAACTGCCTCTGCGTGCTGGGGGTACCCATAGTCAATGAAGCAATCCCCGTAGTCCGCCACTGACAGATACGTAAATGGGTCAAACCCGAAAGGATACGCTTCTAATTCAGCTAGGCCGACAGAACCAGCTCGAAGTGCTCGTGGCCCAAATCGAGTTCCGGGCCGGTTTGATGTAGCCATGTCGAAAGGTATCCCCGTCACGGCTATATCTACACCATCTAAATCCTTTGTGTAGTTTCGCCGAAGGAATGATAGCGCCCCTCCAAATGTCATCTCGGGGTTACGGCCACGAAGGTTTTCTCTCCGGAATGCTTGATCTCCTTGTATGGAATCATCTGTCATTGTTGACTCCTAAAGTCGTTGTTGCGCCAAATGATCAACGCCGCATAGTTATCAATATCTGGATTCATTATGTAGTTAGGTAGCGCTCGAACTAATTCGAACCCATTTTCTTGTTGAAATGAGAGCGTCGGATCATAGATGTTTTGCTCCCGTACTTGTTCGATGTATTCATCTGCCGTCATTTCATGTTTATGATTCACGTATTCCGGCATTACCCCACCGGCGACGATTCCACGCAGATTTAAACTCCTACATACGTCTTTGCGAAGTTCATAAAGCTCAGCCCCGATTCCTCTCCTGCGGTATTCGCTTCGTACAGCAATCGAAGTTCCATAGTACCAATCCCCATTTGGCCGATGTCCTGAATCTCCATTTCCGGGCATAACATCATGGACAGTATGCAAAGGGTTATCTTCATCAAATAAAACCTGTATCCCTAATCCCATTGCAACCGGTTTATCGTTGTCGAAACCCACAAACCCGCCTTGCGGGAAATCATTTGCAAGTATTTCTAGATCCTCTTTGCAGTAGAGGTCCTCAGGGTCTGACGTAGGAAATGAAGATCGTTCCAGCGCTTCCAACTCCCCTGCCCACTCAGGCCGAGGATTCCTGTATGCCAAGCCGGATCGTGTTCCTTTGGTGATAATTGCACCTTCAATCATCAGCCCAACCAATACGCTCATAATCATTATCTGATGGTTGGCCCCAACATGCCCAGAATTCCTTTGTCGCAGGTCGCATGATTGCTGCTCCGCTGGATTCAATAAGATAAGGGTCTTCAGGCCTTCGGCAGATCGCCTCTTGATCTTGGGTTAGCTCAACCAATCTTTGGGTATCTACCTTTCCGCCTTCCAAAAGTTCATTTCCGCGCTCCAATCTCCTAATCGAATTTTCAACGAGATCCCCTGGCCGCTCTGCCTCAAAAGGAAGAGCGAGAGAAGCAACTACATGATTTGTGTGCACTATGGGTTCGCTTCCCAGTTCTTCTACCGGACGGATTGACGGCATCGCTTCAACATTGAAACCTTTTCCAGTTCCGTCCATGATGAGATAGTTGTGGGCTCCTGCGAGATCAGCGTCCAAGAGAACCTTGAGTGCATTTTCTGCTGTATCTTGACGTAACATTCCTCGAACTACTGATGTCCAAGTAACTCCTCGCTGCCCGTCCCCTCCGGTCAGGTTGTTTATGCCAACAGCGACACCCTGATCATTCATTCCTATCTGCCCTAAGCATCCTGTTGTAGTGAACACAATGACTGCTGGACTGTTATCAGGTTCGAGACGAAGAAGCACGACGTGCTCTGTCGCCGTATCATGCATGTCCCAAGTCTGAGCAAGAAAGCCCGCTCCTTCGGACCGGCTATCTGGTACTAGGACGGCAGTACAGTCATCTTCTTGAAGGGATGGTGGTGTCTCTCCCCCAATTTGGGCCCGGACGGCATCAACGAAATCAGTAAATCCTCCGACGATGATCGCTTCTGCAACCGATATCTTTGCTCCTTCGGCAAGCGCCGACAATTCAGAGAATAAATCTTCATCGAATCGCTGATGGGCCGGGATCATCGATTCTGCCAGATCAATAATGTCCCCCTTTGCTATGGGCCCTCCTGACCATGATCCGCCGGCTACTAGCTGAATTCGGTCTTGGGTGTATTCTTGGATCTCTTCGGCGTAGAGGCTTCCATGGGCAAAGCCGATCGATTCATAGGACCCCTTCGCATCAAAGATTCGTATTGGAGGACGTCTCATGGGCGCATGATTTCGTTAATAGCATTAGACGCTGTGTCGACCATAAGATCAATGTCGTTATTTTCTATGATCAATGGGGGGCAGAAAGCCAATGCTCCGTTTATTGCTCTGCAGATAACGCCCAGTTCAGTCATTCTGTCCCTGACTTGTAGCCCCTGTTCTGTTGTAGCACCGGTGATTTGTCCTGCCCAAATAGCCCCAACGCCTCTCACTTCAGTGAGTAAACCATCACTTTTCAATGCCTCTAATCCAGACGAGATTCGTTCGCCTATATTGTTGGCTCGCGAAATAAGTTCTTCAGATTCGATTAGATCAATGTTCGCAATCGCTGCTGCGCATGCTGCTGGATGCCCGCTGTATGTATACCCATGCATAAAGACGAAGTGCGGGTCAGCTTCAAGCAAGTCACAAATAGAACGGCTTATGAGTACACCTCCCATTGGCTGATATCCACTCGTAACTCCTTTGGCAAAAGTGATTAGATCAGGAGTGACGCCGTAGGTATCTGCCGCAAACCAGTTCCCGGTCCTTCCAAACCCTGTAATGACCTCATCAAAAACGAGAAGCGCACCATTGTCATCGCATAGTCGTCGAAGCCCCTCTAAATATCCATCAGGTGGAGGAAAAACACCTCCAGCCCCTTGCACTGCCTCAGTGATAACTCCTGCTATATTTTTGCCGTGCTCTTTAAAAATTGAAGCGGCTGATTCAATGTTCGTCGGGTCGATCTCCAAAACACTAGGGAGAAGGTCTCCCCACCCTTCTCTATTTGCGGGTATTCCCTGTAGCGTGGTTCCTCCCACGTTCACCCCATGGTACCCCCGCCCACGGCGGAGAATAATCTGCCGCTCAGACTCACCGCGAAGAATAGCTACTTTACGCATCAATTTGATAGCTGAGTCGACTGACTCTGAACCAGAGTTGCACAGAAAAACTCGACCATCAGGAAATGGAGAAACAGAACGGATCCGGTCAGCTGCTGCTTCGGAGATGTCGCTTCCCATAGGGGCAAACGTATGGTACGAACTCAATGTCTTTAACTGGCTAGCAATGGCTTCAATCAACTCAGGTCGGTTATGCCCAACTTGGCAATACCATAAGCTAGCGAGGCCATCGATGTACTCGTTACCTTGATCATCCCAAACGCGAACTCCTTCTGACCGAACAAGCGTGCGATAATCATTCGATGATGGTTTTGAAAATGGATGAAGTAGTGCCGATGTCATAGGTCCTCGCATGAGACAGTTCCGCCAAGAATACCCATTAGAAGTAGAGCATGCTAGTTCAGTTTCTTCTTATAAGTTGCAGATCTTACAGTATTAGGGTTCCATTGCCTTATGACTGCAGTATCTGGAGCTCGCCCTGTCCCTTTGTGGATTGATAGTTTAGAGGGGAATGCAAATCCAAGACCTGCGCTTAGTGGAAGCACCTTTGTTGATGTAGCAATCGTTGGAGGTGGGTTTAGTGGCCTTTGGACCGCATATTACCTTCTTGAAAAAAACCCATCGCTGAACATCCTGATCATAGAAAAAGAGTACTGCGGCTATGGAGCCTCTGGGAGAAATGGAGGATGGTGTGAAGGGGCTTTAGCTGGCGGGACAGAAAAGTATGCAAGGAGATCATCTCTTGAAGATGCACTTCGGCTTGAACGTGCGATGTTTGAAACGGTCGATGAAGTAAAGCGAATTATCGATCTCGAAAATATCGATTGCGGATTTACAAAAGGCGGACATATCTGCCTTGCTCGGAATAAACCACAAGAGGAACGTCAACTTGCCGAGTTACGAGCTGCAAGGTCACGAGGCTTTGGAGAAAACATCATTAGACGCCTCGAACCTGATGAAGCGAGGCAATATTTAAACGCTACACATATAAAGTCCGGCCTCTTCTTTTCTCCCTGCGCAAGCATCAACCCGGCGAAACTTGTCTGCGGTTTAGCAGAGTCAGTGGAATCACGCGGCGGCAGGATAGTTGAAGGAACCACCGTCCTCTCTATCGATGGGACAGCAGTCATGACTTCCCATGGTGAAGTAAACGCGGATGTTGTCATTCAAGCGACCGAAGCTTACACACGGGACCTAAAGGGAAAGAAGTTAGACTTCCTTCCGGTATATTCCCGAATGATTGCTACCGAACCCCTAAGCGATGACCTAATGGCTGAAATTGGATTAGCTGACAGGCCAACATTCAACGACGGTCGATACATCGTTATCTATGGGCAGAGAACAGATGACAACAGAATCGCATTCGGTGGGCAAGGAAACCCTCCGTACCTCTTTGGTTCAAAAATTGACTCGAAGATCGAGGGAAATGAGCCGTCACACGAAGTGGTTTGGAAAGCCCTGATTGATCTCCTTCCTCAACTCAAAGATGTGGCAATCACTCACCGTTGGGGAGGGACACTTGCGATCCCAAGAAATTGGCTTCCTGGCCTCCGTTATGAGAAAGCTAATGGGTTTGGGATCTTAGGAGGGTATGTAGGAGAAGGTGTAGCTGCGGCAAATTTGGCGGGCCGAACAATGGCTGATCTCGTTCTTGAGTCAGAAACTGATATCGTTTCGTTGCCTTGGGTAGGAGTAAAGGCAAGGCGTTGGGAACCCGAACCGCTCAGATGGATTGGTGTCCGTGCGAGCCGTCGTCTTATGGGGTCAACTGACCTCTCTGAAACTAGAACGGATAAGACCGGAAAACTCGCAATGAAAGTAGCTCACCTACTTCGTGGAGATTGACCTCAACCCTTAGAAATCAAGCTACTGTAACGAACTTACAGCTTCTACTATTGCCTTGACCCCTTGGTCTATTTCTTCTTCGGTGACATTCAGCATTGGCGTGATTCTGATGACATTCCCATACACCCCGCCCTTGCCAACTAATAGCCCAAGATCTTTACAGGCCTCTATAAGCTCTCCGGCCCGTAATGGAGAAGGTTCGGACTTCCCAGAATCCTGATCCACTATCTCAAGTGCCACCATTAGCCCCCGACCGCGAAGGTCACCAATCCAGGGGCATTCATCCGCAACCTTCCTTAAACCGTCTTTCAGCCGCTCCCCCATCCTCCTGGCATTATCTTGCAAGTTATTCTGCTGGACATACTGAAGAGTCGCCAGTCCAGCAGCGGCTGAGAGGGGATTCCCGCCGAAAGTACTGAAGTTCAGAGCACTCACATCCTCCATGATCTCCGCCCGTGCCACGATCCCCGCGAGAGTGATGCCATTTCCGACACCTTTTGCAAACGTGATCATGTCTGGAGTTACGCCATGAGCCTCATACCCCCAAAAGTGGTCGCCTGTTCTTCCCCAGCCAGTTTGGACTTCATCGCTTATGATGAGTGCTCCATGGTTTGAGATCACCTTCTGCATCTCACCAAAAAACCCATCAGGGGGAACAGTAAAGCCACCTACACCTTGTATGGGTTCAAATATAAGACAGGCGATATTGCCAGTAGTAGAAGTATCAATTATCTGTTCTAAGTCAGCAATACATGCTTCAGTAAGCTGGTCATCGGGAATCTTTTCAAACGGGCTCCGAAGGCGATATGGCCCCTGAACATAATTTACAGATAGCCCTGAAATCCGCGATGAGAGCCATGAAGACTGGCTTGTGATTGCTTGAGTAGCAAACGTTCTTCCATGGTAACTATTCCTTATTGCAAGAATTTCATTTGACTTCCGAAAACTGGTGGCCAACATCAGTGCAGTATCGTTTGCTTCGCTTCCTGAAGTCGTGAAAAAAACACGAGGATTGAGAATCCCTGAAGCCTTCGCTATTTCTTCTCCCAGCGCGATCATCGGCTCTGAAAGGTACAAAGTGCTAGTATGAAGAACTTTATTTGCCTGCGATTGGATGGCTTCAGTAACAACAGGATTGTTGTGGCCAATCATCGTAGTTAAAACTCCGCCAAAAAAATCTAAATATTTGGCACCTTCAATATCCCAAACGTAGCTACCTTCGCCACGGTCTATCGATATTGGTGTTTTGTAGAGAGGATTGAGATATGGCGCCATCACTGATCGGTACCGCTTCAGAAGTGATGCGTTTGTAGACATTGCCTCTCCCTTGGTAGATAATCTTTTAGGTATTCGTGAATGTTTGAATCTTAGTAGCTGAAATCCTATCTTCCTATGGGGTCCGGCTTATCTCATTCGAGGAGTTGCTTTTCGATCCATGCCGCCACGCCATCCTCATCATTTGTCAACGTCACTTGGTCAGCATAATGAAATAACTCCGGTGCTCCATTACCCATCGCGACACCCAAACCAGCCCATTCCAGCATCGTTAGATCATTTAAATTGTCTCCAAACGCGATTACTTCTGACTGGCTAATACTCATTGAGTTTGCCAGCCACGAAAGTCCGGTATGTTTACCACTTCCACTGGGTAGAACCTCTAGCATCGGCAATCCGCTAAATGCTATTGATACTTCATCATGGTATTCAGTAGTAGCTGACAAAACTTGACGGTATAACTCGCCAACATCATCAGCATACTTTTTATGAAAGATAACAATATCTTGAACATTGTTCTGAAGTTCAGCGGAGAGATCATCAACGACCCGTACCGGATACGTCCCCGTTTCACCATCCGTCGCTGGGAGGAAACCACAAACGATCTCTTCCCCTACAAAGAGGCCATCCACCGAAGCCCCAAAGGCTGCTTCCGGGATATTGTCACGAACTTTTTGAATAACTCTTTTCGCTAAATTGCGGTCAATTTCTTGGCTGAAGCGTATTTCGCCATTTCTTGCTCGAACTTCCACACCGTTGACACAAATACAATAAGAGATACTAGGCACTTCTTTCAGGAGCCGCTTTACCCCATGCCAATCTCGGCCGGTCGCCAGAACAATGCTAGCTCCAGCTTCGTCGGCAGCTTCAAGAGCTCGAACAGTACGAGAACTGATTTGCCCTAAAGAATTAAGAATTGTGCCGTCTACGTCGAAAGCCAATAATTTTCCATCGAGAAATCTAGTCAAAGTGGTTCCCTTTGAGAAAATCATTAAAGACGTTGCGAACAACCTTGTGTATGGTCAAATAAAATTGACTAAGATTCACGCGATGTTGATCCAATGACAGGACGAGAATCCTTGACTGAGCTAACCTCGCCCTCTTCGTCCTGATTCTGAATAGGTAGGTCAGAAATTAAGGAAGGTGTTTCACTGCCATTTACCGAATAATCGTTTGGCTCTTGGGAGGTTTCCTCAGAAACTTCTTCACGAGAAAGTTCCTCAAGTATCTCGGTATTTACAGCGACAGTAAATTTCTCTATGACCCCAGACTCAATTATCTTTGCCAACCTCAGACGGGTAGCGGAATGGCTTCTTCCTATCTGTTTTGAAATTTCTGTAACAGATATCCGTGAATTCACCGTGAGTAAATCAAGAATCTGCAAATCTAGATTATCCATGACGTAATAATAGTCTTTCCCAAGTCGTATCAAACTCTAAACGGCCACAGATAAAAAACACAGCGTTTTTAATGGCTGCCTTCAACGAGTTTCACTGCCATACGAACAACTTTCGTTTCATCTGACGGATCCATGTAGGTGGACTTCTCCAATGCAGATATCTTATACTGGAGTAAATCACTTTGAGGTTCTTCAGCGATAGCATCAAATCTTTGACTATCAAGAGATGCATTTATATCGGTAATATCCTGAACCTGGTTTTTCGAAGCAGATTCATTGACAAAGTTCGGGAAAGGTCCAGTTATTTGCTGAAATTTAATAGCTTGGATTGCTGTGTCTCTTTCTAGTGTCTCAATAACTGCATTAAGCTGATCTGGACTTTCGCATTCGAGATGAATCATGCAATTAAATTCACCGCATATCTGATATGCAGAAGAAATTTCAGGCATCTGTTGGAGAGAGGCTGAGAAATCTTCTAGATTCTGGCTTTCTTTTAGTTGGATGAGAAGAAATGCAGAAGATACTTTGAACGGTCTATCTATTTGATTCGAAGGTGTGAGGTCGCCTGTCTCTTCCCCGAGTTCAATGGTGAATCTTTTAACAACTCCGGTTTCAACCAATTTGACTAATCTGATTCGAGTTGCAGAATGACTTAGTGAAATAGCTTTCGCTATTTCGGTTACGGACCTTCGAGAATCTTCCAAAAGTTGTTCAAGAATTAATTTGTCTAATTCATCCACAATATTTACTATAACTTAAGTGTCAGAGTATTCATTTAATTTCACATAGTTTTTATTTTTTGAGATAGTTTTGAAATTTTTCGAAGCTAAAAAAGGCTATTTGAAGTGATTTTCGCTGTTTTAGCGCAAAACGTAAAAAGCTATATTGATCTTTTGCATGTGAATTTCGCTTACATGCAAAATTTGTTAGGTTGTTCATTTATTTTTTGTTAGTTTGTGCATTTCCTAATAGTGATTCTGTTAGGTGTTAATTCCTTAAGGGATGGGCAGCCAAAATAAATGTATAAACGCTTCTTGCGAGATTCGCGCGGCTATTTTTGGTGGCAGCGATGAGAGGGATGTCTTTGTTCAGGTTTTGGTTGGTATGGGTTT
>PVBE010988261.1_pt1 | contig 10271 bp, 10 predicted proteins | sample 1631181 | NCBI WGS metagenome assembly PVBE01 (sample SAMN08397723, study PRJNA350692) | Marine metagenome, whole genome shotgun sequencing project. | isolation source: water | place: Pacific Ocean | collected 2012-04 | reverse complement strand
TCGACGAATACGTCGGTCCGCCGGCCGCCCCGGTTCATCACGTGGTGCCAGGCTCCTGGCTCGTCGTAGCGTCTGCCTCGTGCCATCTGCGAATTGTGTGAAACCCGAGCTCTAAGTGTCAAGTGGCTAGGCCTGACCCCCGTCGGCGAGGCGCGATGCGAGGTAGCGGGCCATGGTGATGGTGGGCGTCATCGTGTGGGTGCTCGCCGACGACGGGAAGCTCGAGGTGTCGAAGGCGTAGACGTCGCGCGTGCCGTAGACGCGGCCCGTGGGGTCGACGGCGCCATCGCGTTCGGAGGTCGCCATCCGCAGCGAGCCCTGCTGGTGGGCGCTGACGAGGGGCGCCTCGGCCGGGCGCAGCTGCAGGCTGTCGATCTGGTCGATGTCGGCCTCGCGCTTGATCAACAGCCCGCCGCCGACCGGCACGAAGACCTCGCGCGCGCCCGCCGCGAAGTAGATGCGCGCCGCCGACTTCGCTGCTGCCTTGAGCCGGTTTCGCGTGCCCGGGCGCAGCTTGTAGCGGATGCGCGGGCGGCCGTCGCCGTGCAGATCCACGAACCCCGAGGGCGTGTCGGGGACCAGGCAGAGCACCCCCGCGAGGCGGTCGTAGCCGGTCATCAGCTCCTTGCCACCGAAGCCCCCGAGCGGCAGCGTAGAGGCGACGATCCCCGGTGTGCCCATGATGCCCTCGATGCGGTAGCCGGCCAGGCCGTAGTCGGCGTCGACCGTCTCGAATTCGGTCATCGCGTAGGACTGGGGGATGCCCTCGAAGGCGCGGATGGGCTCGGCGAAGAGGCCAGCGAGGGCGAGCTGCGGCTGCAACATCAGGTTGCGCCCCACCTGCTTGTTGCCGACCCCCGAGCGCAGCAGCAGCTGGGGCGAGGCGACGGCGTTCGCGGCGAGCACCACCACCTTCGCGCGCACGGTGAAGCGGTCGCCCTCGTGATAGCCCTTCGCGTCGAGGCGGCGGACGGTGATCGTCTTGAGCTCGGCGCCGGTGTCCGCGAGCTTCACGGCGCGCGCCCGGGTGTAGAAGCGCGCCCCCGCCGCCTCGGCCGCCGGGATGGCCACGAAGCGCGGGTTGCGCTTCACGTTGAGCGGGCACCCGATGAAGCAGGTCCCCATGCCCACGCAGCCCACCCGGTTGTGCATCATCACTTCGCCCGCCCAGCCGAGGGCTTCGGTGCCCCGCCGGACCGCGGCGTTCCCGGTGTTGATCTGTGCGTCGGTGATCGGGCTCGCGTGCGGGTCCCGCAGAGCCGCCGCGCGATGCAGCGCGAAGGCCTCGTCGGTGAGGTCGCCGAGGCCGTGCTTCTTCCGCCAATGCGCGAGCACGCCCTCGGGCATCGGCACCACATCGGAGGCGTTGATCACCCCGCCGCCACCCAGCGCGCGCCCCTGCAGGACCGTCACGGCGAGGTCGTCCGTCGCCCGCCCGCCCCGGTCCATGTACAGCTGGTCGTACATCTCCGACTCGCGCTGCGTGAGCTGCGTACCGGTGAGGTCGGGCCCCTCTTCCAGGACGAGCACCTCGCGCCCGGCCTCCGCCAGCACCCGGGCCGAGGTCGCGCCGCCGCTGCCGGATCCGATGATGCAGATGTCGACGGTCTGCGTGGCCGGCGGGGCCTCCTGCGAGAGGTCGACAATCATCGGCGCGCCATCAGCGGACCGGGGTAATTCACCCGGGCCCACATCTCGGGGCGGTCGTAGAACACCATCGTGACGAACTTCCGGAACGCCGCCGACGCTTGCCGCCGCACGGCGAGGCGCGAGCTCGACCAACCCGCCCAATGCTCGACGCGCTCCGCCTCGTCCATGCGCGAGAACGTGGTGAAGCGCCCCTCGAAGAGCAGCGGCCCGTAGTCGACCAGCAGCAGCGCCTTCTTCACGTCACCCACCTGCGCGGCGGGCTCGTCGGCCAGATACGCGTCGAAGGCGTGCCCGATCTTCATGTCGGCGGCGCCCTCCGGAAAAGGGCCACCGCGCGGGATGATCGCGCTCGCCACCGCCTCGAAGGTGCGGAACTCGTGGTCGGTGAGGCATTGCAGCCCGGCCACCTCCGGGGCGCATCCGCGCAGCGTCAGCAGCCCGCTCGCGCCTGCGACCAGCACGCCCGCGCCGCCGAGTCCCCAGCGCAGGAATCGGCGCCGCGTGAAGAGAGGCTCGTCACCCACGCAGGGAGCGTAACGCACTTGGTCGCGCAGCCACGATGGTCCTCACTCAGATCGGGAGCAGTCTCACCCGAGCCGCGATTCGGTCGATTGTAACGACGGCCCCGCGCGCGAGCGCAGCCTCGTGTTCGAGGATGTTCGCAACCACCACGGCCGGAAGGTCAGCCGCCATCAGGCTCGGCGACCGCACCTGCACGACGCTCGGCATCCCGGCTCCGGACAGGGCAAGGAGCGTGGCGAAGTCAGTATCCGCCGTGACGACGATGCGTTCATCGAGGCGCGCGCTCTCCAGGATCAGCTCCTGACGTTGTCGCGGGGCGGGGCGGCCGCATAGACTCGAAGCATGCAAACGGATCTCCTCAGCCGCGTTTCGACCCAACCCGGCGTCATGGGTGGGCGCCCCTGCATCCGCGGCACGCGAGTCACAATCGGGGCCGTTCTCGGAATGCTCGCCGAGGGCGAGACGCACAACGCGATCCTCGAGGCGTACCCCTACCTCGAACCCGAGGACATCCGCGCTGCGTTGGCATTCGCTGCAAGGCGATTCCAAGAGCAGGCGTTTCCAATCGCCGGCTGATCCCTGCTCCGTGAGACCCGGTCCGACCGATGACGGGATGACGCGAATGTGCCGCCAGGTCCGAAAACGGCCAGACAGGCACCCGTCTTCGGGCTAGAACTCCGCTCGTGAACCTCGACCCCGATGCCTGCTACCGAGCCATCAGCGCCGGCGACAGCCGCTTCGACGGTGTGCTCTTCGTCGGCGTCAGCACGACGGGCATCTACTGCCGCCCCATCTGCCCAGCGCGGACGCCAGCCCGCTCGCGGTGCACCTTCTTCGCGCGCGCCGCGGAGGCCGAGCGGGCGGGCTTCCGGGCGTGCTTCCGTTGCCGGCCGGAGCTCGCGCCCGGGCTCGCGCCCGCGGACTCGGTGCCCCGCCTCGTGCGTCGGGCGGCCTGGCAGATCGAAGAGGGCTTCCTCGACGCGCACGGCGTCGACGACCTCGCGGCCGACCTGGGCGTGACCGCCCGGCACCTTCGCAGGTCGATGGCCGCGGAGCTGGGTGTCTCGCCGGTCGAGCTCGCCCAGACGCGCCGGCTCGCGTTGGCCAGGCAGCTGCTCCAGGACACGTCGCTGCCGCTCGCCCAGGTCGCCTTCGCTGCCGGGTTCGCCAGCGTGCACCGTTTCAACGCGCTGTTCCGCGCCCGCTTCGAGCGCCGGCCTTCCGACGTGCGCCGCGCTCACGGAGTGGCGAGCGACGAGGCCCTCGTGGTGCGGCTCGACCACCGGCCGCCCCTCGATTGGGCCGCGCTGCTCGACTTCCTCGCGCGGCGCGCCATTCCCGGCGTTGAGCACGTCGCGTCGGGCAGCTATCACCGCACGGTCGCGCTCGGCGAGACGCGAGGCTGGGTGGAGGCATGGCGCCCGTGGCGCGCCTACGCCGCGATGCACCTCTGGAACATGCCGACGAACGGAGCGTAGCGATGTCACTGACTCACAGGCCGGTCACCACTCCCATCGGCGAGCTGCGGCTCGTAGCCACAGGCGACGCCCTGGTCGGCGTCTACCACCCCACCTCCGACGGGGCGGCGCTCGATGGGCCACCCGACGCGGACCACCCGGTGCTCGACCAGGCGGAGCGCGAGCTGAGCGAGTACTTCGCCGGTTCGCGCGAGCGCTTCGAGGTGCCGCTCGCACCACGCGGCACCCCGTTCCAGCAAGCGGTGTGGGACGCCCTGCGCGCGATGCCGTTCGGGACGACCTGCTCGTACGGCGACCTCGCCCGCCAGATCGGACGACCCCGCGCGGTGCGGGCCGTCGGCGCCGCGAATGGGGCGAATCCGTTGTCAGTGATCGTCCCGTGCCACCGGGTCATCGGCGCCGACGGGAAGCTCACCGGGTACGCCGGCGGGCTGCCCGCGAAGCGCTGGCTCCTCACCCACGAGCGCGCCTTGCCGCCATCGCTTCTCGACGAGTAACTTCCGCCATCCTCTTCGACCGGGAGACGAAGATGAAGGCGGTGCCGAGCCGGGTCCTCCTCCTCTGTTTGCTGTGCGCGTTCGCGGGTGGTTGCGACGACGACGCGTCGAGCGCCGACTCGAAGCCGGACATGGGCGAAGGTGAGGGAGAAGGCGAAGGTGAGGGAGAGGGCGAAGGCGAGGGTGAGGGTGAAGGCGAGGGCGAAGGTGAGGGCGAAGGCGAAGGCGAGGGCGAAGGTGAGGGCGAGGAGGCCTGTGCGGACCCGGTCGACCTGACGACAGGCGGGTTCGTGCCCGACGGCTGGTCCATCGACGGTGTGACCTCGGCACGCGACGAGCACCGCGGCGGCTGCGTGGACGAAGCGGCGGTGGGCGGTGAGGCCGTCTACGTGTTCACTGCGCCGGCGACAGCCTCCTGGCGTTTCGACGCCGGCCCCGACGCGGACGTCTACCTGCGCGAGACCTGCGCCGACCCAGGCTCGGAGATCGCCTGCGACGCCGGGGGCGTGGTGGTCACGCAGCTCGACGACGGCCAGACCATCTACGTCTTCGTCGACAATCGCGACAGCCTCGACCCCACGGAGTTCACGCTCAGCGCGACCCGGCAGCCCTCGGCGCCCGCGCTGGTGACCGTCGAGGCCTACTACAACCCGCAGACGACCCTGTTCGCCATGCGCGCAGTCGGCACCGATCCGGACGACGACGTCGTCGGCTTCAGCCTCGCAGCGCTCGACGACGAGGGCATGGTCATCGACCACCCGTTCGCGGAGATGTTCGCGTTCCAGAACATCGAGGCGGGCGAAGGCGACTTCACAGGTGAGTTCGTCTTCCCGTTCGACAGCGACCTGCAGGCGCTCGACATCGCCGCGGTCCGCGTGGCCGTCGCAGACGCCGAAGGCCAGTGGAGCGATCCGGTCGATGTCGAGCTCGGCCCGCCCCCGGAGGCGGAGGTCGGCGCTGAGTGCGACGTCGCCGCGAGCTTCGCCCGCTGCCCGGAGGGGAGCGCGTGCCTGGACCGCGATGGCGAGGGGCGCGTCTGCGCGGTCGCGACCGAGCCCGTACTCACCGGTGGTGCGTTCTACCTCGACGCCGAGACGCGCAGCTTCGGGGTGGTCGCCGAGGGGGACGACGCCGAAGACGATGTGCTCGCGCTCGACCTGCTGTTCCTCGACGCCGAGGGCGACGAGGTCGAGACCGCGGACGGGGGCGGCGCCGCGACCGTCTTCCCGGCGTGGGTGCAGCAGCAAGGCGGCCACTTCATTGCAGCGTACGCCGCGGAATTCGACGCCGACTTCGACGACTTCGACCGCATCGCGGCGGTGCGGGTGTGGGTGCTCGACCAGGCGTTGTTGTCGAGCGAGTCGATGGACTTCGAGAGCGCCGAGGCGCCCGCGCTCGAAGCCGCCGACCGCTGCGTGCCTCCGGACGCCATCGGCGCCTGCCCGGAAGGTCACGCCTGCATCGATCGCGCGCCGGCGCCCGGCAGCACCTCGACCTGCGTGGTCGCCACCCCACCGACCCTGGTGAGCGGCGCGTTCTTCCTGAACCCGGAGACGCGCGACATCGGGCTGCGCCTGGAAGGCATGGACGCCGAGGAGGACGTGAGCGCCATCGAGTTCGTGGTGCTCGACGGTGACGGCGCGGAGATCGAGCTGCTCGAGGACGGTGGTGCGCTGCGGGTGCAGCCGGCGCGCGTCGCCCACGCAGATGGGGCCTACGTGGCGACGTTCGCGGGCGCTTTCGACGGCGGCTTCGACGAGTTCGACCAGATCGCGGCCGCGCGGGTGTGGGCGGTGGACAAGGGCGAGCTGCTCAGCGAGCCGATGGTGTTCGACGCGGCCCCGCCGCCCGCGCTCGTGGCCGGTGACGACTGCGAATTCTCCGGTTCCCTCGGGCTCTGCGCGATGGAGCTCGCCTGCTTCTCGCTCGACGCCGACGACGCGAATGGCGTCCCACCGCAGTCGCTCTGCCAGGCGCCGGTCGCTGCGTGTCCCGAGAGCTGGAACGTCGGCGACCTCGGCGCAAACGGGCGCGATGGCGTGTGGTCGGTGGAGGGGGATGCTGGCCGCGACCGCAGGGTCGGACCGGGCTCCTGCGGCGGCGGCGCGCCCGCCGACCTGCACGCCTTCACCGCACCCGCGGCCGGCACCTACCACTTCGAGATCGACGGCGTCGCCGAAGGCGGCGACACGCTGATGTACGCCCGCAGCCACTGCGCGATCCGCGGCCCTGTGTACGAGCTCGTGTGCAACGACGACGACGGCGGTCTGACGAGCGCCTTCGACCTGGATCTGGCGGCGGCACAGACGGTCTACCTCGTGGTCGACGCCTACATTGACCCGCAGACCATCCCGTACGGCGGGCCCTACACGCTCACCGTCACCGCGGAGTAGCGCGCGACAGGCGCGCGTAGTCGGGGCCCAGGGCCACCAGGGCGGAGACGAGGTCCGGTTCATTCATGCCTGCTACGATTCGTCCGCGCGGTGGACGGTCGCAATGGTCGTGACTTTCGCACCCCCGTGATAGATCCCGAGCGTCCCTGGGACGGAGGATCGCTCATGAACCGACTCGCGCTTCTGACCGTTTGCTGCCTTGCCACGCCTGCCCTCGCGCAGGTTGACGACGGGCAGGCCAACTGGGATCCGGGCGAGGAGAAGATCCGCCACGTCGAGGTCGGCGTGACGCTGATGGGCATGGTCAACGGGAGCTTCCTCGACGAGCCGAGCGAGGCGGACAAGATGACCGACGGCGTGAGCGGTCCGCTGCTCTACCCCGGATTCGGCGGCGTGGGCGGCGGTGGCGGCCTGCTGGTCAACGCGATGTGGAGGGGCATCGTCGGGCTCGAGACGGGCGCCTACTTCGCGCTCGAGCAGGGGGCGGGGACGCTCAACATCGGCGGCACCCTCGAGGTCGACTACACCCTCGGACAGAACGCGTGGCACGTGCCGCTGCTGTTGAAGGTGGCGGCACCGCTGGAGGTGATGCGGCCATTCGGCTACTTCGGGGTCGAGTGGGCCTTCGTTTCGGGCGTCGCCGTCCAGGAGCGCGACCCCGACAACGCTGCGGCCGCCGCGCTGGTGGACGCCGAAGCCGACGACTACTGGCTGCTCGCGTTCGGAGCGGGCTTCGAGTTCGTGATTCCGGCGGGCGTGGATCTGCGCATCCCGCTGACCTTCCGCGGCGCCTGGAACCCGAGCACCGGCGACAAGGCCGAGGACCGGATGTCGCGGGTGCCGGAGAACTGCGGAAACGCCAGCCAGCCGTGCACCCAGTTCATCTACAACACCGAGTGGCAGTACCAGGCCGCGGTGTCGCTCGGCCTCGCCTACTACTTCCTGTAGACGTCGTTAATCGTCGGGCTCGTCCGGCGCGTCGTGCACGCCCGGGATGGGCTTGCCGGAGTCGCGCCACTCGACGGCCGCGTGGAAGCCGTGCTTCGCGGCGTACTCCCGAAACCAAACGCCCTGCGGTGAGTGCCGCGTGATGCCGTCGAAGACGGTGGCCACCATCTGCGTGTTGGCGAGGCCCATCGCGTCGATGGCCTGGTTCACCATCAGCTTCTGCATCATCAGCTGGTTGCGCGGCACCCCCGCCATGCGCTGCGCGAGCGCTTCGACGCGGGCGTCCAGCTGCGCGGGCGGGACCGCGTCGAGGACGAGGCCGATCGCCTTCGCCTCGCGCCCGTCGATGAGGTCACCGGTGAGCAGCATGCGCTTCGCCTTCTCGGCGCCGAGACGGTAGACCCACATCGCGGTGGTCGGGCAGCCCCAGACGCGGGCCGGCGGGTAGCCGATGCGTGCGTCGTCAGCCATGACCACGAGGTCGCAGCACAGGGCGATGTCGCTGCCTCCAGCAACCGCGTACCCATGCACTTTCGCGATGGTCGGCTTGTACGAGCGCCACAGCGACATGAAGTCGTCGGTGCAGCGGCGCATGAGCCGGTAATCCTCCATCGGATCCCACGGCATCTCCTGGGCCCCGACGCCCTGCTCGGCGAAGTCCTTCAGGTCGTACCCCGAGCAGAACGCGCGGCCCGCGCCGGAGAGGACGAGCACGTGCACCGAAGGGTCGGCGTTCGCGCGCTCCACGGCTTCACGGATCTCGCCGGGCATCGCGAGGGAGATGGCGTTCAGACGATCCGGGCGGTCGAGCGTGAGGTGCGCGACGGGCCCGTGGACTTCGTATTTCAGCGTCGTCGATCCCATACCTGGACGCATAACCAGAGGTGACGAGAAAGGAAAGTGCCGCTACCGTCTCTCGCATCTTTGGGGGAGAGGGAAACGGTCGATGCGCGTAGACGCGGCCAACCCACTTTACGAGTTCCTGGAGCTGTCACGCTTCGTCGACGAGATCGACGATCCGGAGCACCTCGAGGTCGGTCTGCAATCCATCGCCGCCTTCGAGGCGCGCTGGGCGCAACAGGACGACTGGGCGCGAGACGAGACGGACGTCCTGCGAATCGACCTGCTGATGCGGGTCGGCGAGGCCGGAGACGCCGAGCCCGTTGTCGCGAGCTGGGACGGCGACGCCGAGACGGGCCTGTGGCTGCGATGCCGCCTGCTCGACGCCCAGGGGCACGACAGCGCGCTGGTCGAGCTCGTCGAGAACGCGCCGCGAGGCGTGGTGCCCGCGCGCACGCTGCAGCTCGTCGCGGACGCGCTTCAAAGGCTGGCGGCGGACCCCGGACAGGGCGTGCTCGGCCACATGAAGCGCCTGGCGAAGCTCAAAGAGGTGGAGCGATTCGACCCCCGGCCCACGCGGGCCGCGCTCGACGCGCTGCTGACCGAGTTGTCCGACGCGAATCGCTCGCTCAACACGCTGGTGGAGGAGCTCGACGACGGCACCACCGACAGCCTCGCCGCGGCCCTCGTCAACAAGCACACGGGCGAGATCAAGGTCGGGGCCATCCGCCGCCAGGCCCGCTCGTGGCTGCCCGCCGTGCGGATGCTCTTCGACGCCATCGAGGACGGCGACGCCGCCGCGGTCTCCAGCGCGTTGCGCGCCGGCGCCCGCGTAGACGACGAGCACGCCGACGGCCGCCCGCTGTGGAGCGCCGCGGCGATCGACAGCAACGCCGACGTGATCCGCGCCCTGGTCGCCAACGGCGCCGAGGTCGACCACGTCAACGAGGACGGCCGTACGCCGCTCGTCCGAGCCATCTCGCGCGGCCACTACTCCAACGTGGCGGCGCTGGTCGAAGGGGGCGCCACGGTCTCCGAGGCCGCAATGGCGCACGCTCAGTCCCTGGGCGACACGGCCATGCTCATCCTGCTCAGGCCGCCCGCCACGCCGTGAATCCCCTGCTCCGCGCTGCGTGACCCCCGGTTCACGCAGCCACCCCGAAAGCCCCGTTCTACGCCGTTCAGCCCGCTGGCACCGCCCGTGCAAAGCCACGCCCCGTCTACATTTTGGGGAGTGACCCATGCGATTCCTTACGTTGATCCTGACCCTCGGCGCCCTCGCCGGTTGCCGCATGCCTGGCGAACGCGACGAGACCGAGGTGCGCGCGTGCATGCAGGAGAAGGCCGGCGCGATGCCCCATCGCGTTGCCGCAGCGTTTCTGCCTGCGGCGGGCGCTCGCAGGCAGGGGGAGGTTGCAGGAGGGGGCCGCCGCAGGCCCCTTCCTCGGCGCGCGATAGCGCGCCATCAAACAACAGACGGTTGCATCACGTAGCCACTTCCTGCGAAGCGCTGTAGCTCACCCGCACCGCCGAAACGCTTAGAGGGCCCCGCCAAGCGGGGCCCAAGGTCCCGCCCGTGTTCTCTCCCCCGACCAGCACGGCGGCGTACGCGCGCACCGCTCCACGGGTCCCCGACTTCGCACGCCGCGAAGCCTACGCTCGCACCAAATGCAGCCCGTCGGGTTGGCGGGCGGGCCCGGGCGACCCGCGCGCAGCGCGGGAGCGTAGGGCCGACCGCGGCTCAGCCACGGCCCCGACAGCGTCGACAGCAGCGTCCACCTCCCACTTGAACCGCAGTCACGTCCACGCGCGCGCTCCGTGAACCGCGCTACCGGCTGCAGACAGCCCGTTTTCCGGCCGGCTTCGGGAGCCTGATCTCGAGGTAGGCGCGGCCGACGACCCGAACCTTGCGCTCGATCGGCTTGTGGCCCGGAGCGCGGACC
>PVBE011055909.1_pt1 | contig 10272 bp, 14 predicted proteins | sample 1631181 | NCBI WGS metagenome assembly PVBE01 (sample SAMN08397723, study PRJNA350692) | Marine metagenome, whole genome shotgun sequencing project. | isolation source: water | place: Pacific Ocean | collected 2012-04 | reverse complement strand
CCTTTTCGAGCATGTCACAGCAGAGCCCACGTACCCCTTCTGGCATTTGGGCGTACGTGTGGGGTTGCGTCCCCGGATGTTGCGAGTAGGAGCTCGTCAGAGCTCTCCCGCCCGCTCGAAGGCTTTCAAGCTCCACGAGAACCTTGTGCGCCTCCTCCCAGGTCGCCACACGCCTCACGATGCTATCAACGCAAGCCCTCACATCCGGCGTCTGCTTATACAGCGCCCAATACTGCTCCGGCATTAGCGCACGATTCTGCCGATAGAAGGAGTAGTGGCTCGTTGGCGACTCGTATATCGACGAACTGTACGCGGCATGACTATATCCAAGCCGGTCGCGAGCGGCGACAGCCCTTCGTGGAGCATTGTTGTACCATCCTCCAGCCACCGGACCGCTTGGCTTGTCCAGAACAATCACTGGCGTTGTCAGTGCGCGAGTCTTGCCTTGGTCAGCCATCCATCCCTCCAGTCGATCAAGAGTATCACGTTACATGATTGCTTGAGAAGTATGTATGACCAGCCGGTTGCCCTCTAACCGTTTATGTAGTATCATTGGTCAAGCCAAAAGGAGGCACCATGCTATTTGACGAAGCAAAAACTCGTGTTGCAGATGCGCTTACCGGCCTTCACACGGGAGAGGACAATGCGCGACAACAGTTGCTTCATTGCCTGATGATTGCCCTGGACAAACTTGATACAACAGCAGATGACTGGCAGGAGGAGGTGCTGTCGCTGTTTTCCGGTGTGCCTTCCAGCCTGTTTTGGGAGATAGACGGAATGGACGCGTCGGGCACGATGTACTGCCATCCACCAATTAGCATGGATGCATCAATATGCAGACCCCCGTCCGAATGGCACTACAAGCTGCGACTGGTGCGGAACTCCAACCGCCGACTTTTTGAATCGCTGGTTCGTGGGCGATGAGTCGCGATCTCGCCTACAGCCCCATCGCGGCAAAGTCATTCGATTGCAGGGAGCTTTCCAAGCTGCACCATCAGCTTCGTATTGCAGACAACGCTTGGCGCAAATCGCGCCAGGAGCGAATGCCCTACGAGCACACGAGGGCGCTCTGCAACACATACATCAAACTTTCCTACGTGTACCAACGGCAGCGTTGGGGTCGGGTGAGAATGAAGCTGCACCCGGCTCACCTTATGAGGTAGGTTTTTGGGATTGCCGGATAACCGTGCTCGTAGTACCTTCACAACGGTTGCAAAGTTAGCAACTCACCACAACCCGCACTGGAGGTGCAAAGATGGGTAACAACTGGATTGACGTAGACCTTGACGGCTTGGCTAAGATTGCCAAGCGTCGAGGGCTTTCATTCGTGCTGCTGGAGATGCTTCAGAATAGCTACGACGAAGACGGGTGCTCCAAGGTGACGGTCACTTTAGACACGCTGCCAGGAGTACGAAACCGCGCACGGCTCACGGTGGAGGATGATGGGGCTCACGGATTCCGAAAGCTGTCGGATGCGTGGACAATGTTTGCGCCTTCATACAAAGCCGCGAACCCCGAGCAGGCTGGACGGTTCAACCTTGGGTGCAAGCTGGTTCTGGCGCTGTGCGAATACGCGATTATTGAAACCACCACCGGATCGGTGGCGTTCGACAAGAAGGGTAGGCGCAAGCTGCGCCGAAAAAGAGAGCGCGGATCAAGCGTTCGGCTGATGCTGAAGGTGACTCAGAGACAAGTGCAAGAAATAGCGGAAGCCGTGGAGTTGGTGATCCCAAGGGTGGAGACACACTTCAGGATGCAGGGTGCCAGCCACGTCTACACCGTGCTTAAAAAGCCCGAGCTTGTAAGGGAAACAGAAGCCACGCTGCCTACCGAGTTCGCAGACTCCGAAGGCAATATGCGTCGAACCTCCAGAAAGACCAGCATTGAGATATATGAGCCGGTGACAATGGAGAGAGGCTGGATATATGAGCTTGGGCTTCCAGTTGTTCCTACCGGCGACACATGGAGCGTCAACGTCAACCAGACAGTGCCGCTTGGAGTAGAGCGTGAGAACGTAACGCCTCAGTTCTTGCGGAAACTGCGGGCTGCGGTTCTCAACGCAATGGCCGACCAGATAAGCGAAGCCACAGTCAGCGAGCAGTGGGTTCGTGAGGCTGCGTCAGCACCAGAAATCAAAGCCGACGCATATGAGAAGGTTCTGGATGTCAAGTTCGGCGAAGACCGGGTGATGTTCGACCCCAGTGATCCCGAGGCAAACAGTCGCGCAGCCGCTAACGGATACACGGTTGTTCACCCACGGCAGATGAGTGCCGGGGAGCGATTCAACCGAAAGCGAATCAGAGCCGAGACTGGACGCCAAATGGTTCGACCTTCCGGGCACGTATTCCCAACCCATGGACGAGAGTTCGCGGACGCCAACATCATGGACATGGAAATGTGCGGGCAGAAGATGGGGGAAGAGTTCAGCTACCCGGAGTTCATGGAACTGATCCAGAAAGTGTCCACAATCGTGCTTGGATACAGCGTGAATGTTCAGATCGCAAATAGCGCAGCAGATGCGTCAGCTTGGTACGGCTCCCGAACAGTCACGTTCAACTACAGACGGCTTGGAAAGAAGTTCTTTACAAGCAAGTCGCGGCCAGCACTTGAGCGGCTTCTGGACCTTACGATACATGAGCTTGCTCACGCCATAGAAGGCAACCACCTCAGCGACCGCTACTACAGAGCTTGCACCAAGCTGGGCGCAAAGCTCACGGTTGCTGCACTTTGTGGAGAGTTTGATCCAAGAAGTGCCGGATACGGGGAGGTGTGAGATGGCGAGGGCAAAACTCAGCCGAGGACCGCGCAAGGAAGGCAAGATCCTAATCAACCTTCGGCTAACTCCAGAAGAAGTCGCAGCGTTGGACGCGATCGCTGAACGAGAGCTTAGAAGCCGAACACAACAGATTCGGCGCTTCCTGCAAGAGGCGATCCGGTGCGATGCCAGGGTGATACGAGCAATAGGGGGCACCAATGAGTGAAGGCTACTACTGCGTTTGGAGCCCCTGTGCGGGCTGTGGGCGCGTTATCGGGTACAACCCGCATCACGTGCCCTCGATACGAGTCAAAGACGTCAGGGAGCCTGTGTGCCGGTCGTGCTTCAACAGATGGAATGAGATGCACCGGACCTCCAAAGGGCTTGACCCGGTGCCGCTTCACCCCGACGCCTATAGCCCAGCCCCAGAAGGAGAGATGTGATGTGGTCATGGATGCAAGACGAAGAGAAGGTTGAGATTGTTCAGCACGCTCGCAACCTTTTTGAGCACGTGTTCATGCAGGAACGCGCCGGAATAGTTGTGGTTAGACGAGCCGCATGCCTCTACCAAACCGCATGCCTCATGGTTGCTGGCGCGAAGAAGGGCAGACGCCTAATGCCACAAGCCGGAACCGCAGCTTGGCCACGCCTGGATATTGAGTGTTTTCCTGATGACCCTCACACTCACTTCGCCTACGAGTGGCAGGGTTCAGATGACCCCCTGACCCGAGCCAGAGCGTCAGCCGGCCTGATGCCCGAGATGCACATTTGGGCGGCAGACATGGACAGCCGTGAGATCATAGACATCACCACAAGGTACGCTCCAGAGCAGTGCATCAAACAGGCAAAGTTGCCCTGGAAAAACTCACCGCCACCAGACTTTTTCTGGGGAGGTGTGGACGATCTGCCAGACTACTGGATGTACAAAGCAAGTCTCGACGCTATCGAGTTCATAGCAGATGACTTTGCTGAAACTATCCAAAAGATTGCCCTTGTTCTCAAGGGATACACGCTCACCGATAAAGGTGATTTCACCACTGCCACAAAGGAGATGACATGAATCCCTGGATTGATGTTTTTGGATGGAGCATTGTAGGAGCCTGCGTGCTGCTGATAGTGCTTGTAGAGATTCCCCATATTGCGCGAGTCGTTCGTCAGATACGCGCCGAAATGGAGGCAGAATGAACGACTCTACAAAGAACCTGCTTGCCGCTCTTAGACGAGTCCACTGGCCTGACGGTGTGCTGGGTCCAGTATCTGAAGCGATTCAGCAATGGCGTGAGGACGGATGCCCTGACGCACCAAGCGACGAGCGGGCTGACTGGATGCAGACCTCAATGTGTGCTGTGGATTTCTTCAACATTATGGGCATTTCTGCACTGATGTGCGGGGGTCCAAGCACGGCCAGAGAGCTGTTTGATGACGCATTGATGGCAGCATCCAGTGACTTGGTTCATACCGCTGGACCCACACACCTTCTGGACTGCCTGCTACAGCACACGGCGAGAGCGGTTGCCGTAGAGGCGTTCGTGGTCGGTGCCGGCCCGGTTCGCGACAACATCCCAAGGGCAGCGCACTCGACGCTCGACAGCTACGTGCGGACATTCGCGGCATTGATTGATCCAGGGGAGGCGCAATGAGCAGAGTCCATATGACCCCGCACCCGGATCTTCGGCTGGAAGAAGTTGTTGTTGGTGTTGATCACTTGCTGGGATGGTTCATACAGGTGTGGAATACTGGCGAGGACGATCCAACTGTTGACCGTGACATGGTGAGCCGTGGAGAGATGCTCAAGATCATCGACTTGTACACAGATCCGCACTGCCCAGTGAACCGGATCATACGAGACAAGATCGCATTGGACGTGGACCCCGGCTAACCGCAAACGTCAAACACAACCCACAGCAGCGTCAGCCCCATCAGGCCGGCGCTGTTTGCTTTCGATGCCTTGCCGCACAATCGGTCAGCGCGAAGACGCCACAGCGCCTCACGGAAGCTGCGTGCCATTAGACACTTCTCGTTGGCGATAGGTGTTCTCGTCCGATATTCTTGTGGTGTCCAGTAAGGAGGGTCACCATGACGGACGCCATCATTCAGCAGTTGATTCAAGGTGGCTCCATGGGCCTCTTCGCCGCATTTCTTGTGTGGCAGTTCATCGGATTGCAGAAGCGACTTGATAATCTTGTAAAGGACTTTCGAACACAGCTTGTAGACATTCAAAGTCACGGCGATCAGCACGAAGAGAAGCTGCGCGACCGGTACGATGCGGTGATTGAAAAGACAGAAGCAGAGAAGGCAGACCTTCGCGACAACGTGGTAAAGGCCGTGGAAGAGAACGCGCGAAAACTCGACGCCGCACTGGACAAGCTCGACACTGGACTGACCGAGATGAGAGACATTCGATCACGATCCAGGACGAGCGAGTAGCAATGTGGAAAATCGAACCACCAGAAGCTGCTGACTACGCGATTCTTGTAATACTTGTAATCACCGCATTCTTGGTCTGGCTATCAATATCGCTTCCTGAGTCAATGTAGCCAAAACACAGGTTGAACCTTGGTTATTCGGAGCTTGATCGAGACTTCCCGTACCCGTCTGATGCCCATCCGTCACCCTTCAGCACGAAGCTCGACGCCGAAATCATCTTTCTCGTCTTGCTGCTGCGGCACTTTCGACACCTGACCGGGGCATCTCGCTCACTGTGTGACACCAGAATATCGAATACATGCTTACATTCTCGGCATTTGTACTCAAATATCGGCATTTCAACCCCACATACTAATCTGTCTGGACTGTTCAGCATGTATTTCTGCTGCGATTCGGTGTATTAGTCCGTCAATATCCTGTTGCCACGTTGCAGGGTAGACCGCCATGCAGTGTGATCCAGTCCCAGACGTCTTCTTTTTGAGAACCTTGCGAGGCAGAAACCCCGTAGCGTTCTCCCATTTGTCTCGTATTGCCGCTCCTGCACGCCAAGACAGGGTCTTGTTTGCCTCATACCCTAACGCTCGTATCCGCTCTGTTACGGTCACAACTCCCAAAACGCCACCTCCTGCTCCATTATCTACGATCTGACTGCGACTGCGCCAGCATCTTGACCAGCCCAACAAGCCTTCTGCGGGGGCTCACAGGCTCCTCCCCGCTGTCCATATCTATGCCGGGGGTAACGCCGACAAATCCACCGAATATGCGTGCCATGAGCTTCCCGGTGCGCTGGTCTGCCGCCTCTTGTCCCGCATCGTATGCGGCACGTAAAGCGTTGAGTATTGACGCCTGCTCCTGCGGGGTGCACTTGCTAACAAGCTCTTCCAGAACGGGGTCATCGCTTGCAGCCCGAGCAACCGCGATCACCGCAGGTAGGTTCTTGCGCGTTTTCCTATCCATCTTTCTCTGCCGGAACTGGCTCACCCATGCCTGGACAATCAGGCCTCGGGCACCAAAGCTCTCCCCTCCACAAATGGCCACACTCCAGACAACACCGCTTGGTCTTATCGTGCGGCTTGCCCATCCATCTGGTCACTATTTCAACAGGACCGGTGCCCCGACAGTTGATTGTTCTCACCCTTCGCTTACTCTGCATAATACCGACCCCCCTGCTTGGTTAGATCCATCGCAACTCGCTGGTACGCATCAGAAAATCTGTAATGGTCATCAGCGTTGCCTTCGTGCCAAACGTATCTGTCTCCACGATCGTTCAAGACCCGCTTTGGAGCCATCATTTGATCTCGCCACCCATCAATGCTCCAGATGTCCTCTGGGTAAACCCGCCTTGGTGGCTGCACCCGAAGATCGTCCATGGTGGCGTCGAGTAGCTGTGTCCGGTCCAGGGTAACGAGTCTGCGGAGGTGGTCCAGCCGCATACCGTAGTCTTCACGACCAACCCTATCAGTGGGATGAAACTGCGCCAGCCACGTATCGCAAATGCCTGTTTCTTGACACTTGTCCCGTATCTCCTGGGCTTTCCTCATTTCCGGTCTTGCATCAATCACACAGCAGTTGACCCGATACCTCGCCAGAATATCGTATAGCTCCGCAAAGGTTCGAACAGTGCCGGTCCATCGCCCAATGCGTCTTGACGTTTCGTCTTGCTGCTCAACCACCGCAATGTCTACGTGAATCTCGATGCCAACATCAACTCCAGCCACCACCAACTCGTATTCGTTTTCAGACGCACCACCATGATCCATCGGGCTTCCGCAAGCAGCGCCCGCCAGCATTTGAGCGTCCACGCTGCTGCCCTTGGCCTCGTATGGATAGCCCAGCACTGACGCATAGAAAGCCGACAGCTTGGTGCTGTTTGCCTGCGCCTCATTCCACTCTTGAAACAGCTCTCCAAGATCTTGAGACAGCACGTCCAATCGGCTGATGTGGTAGCCGCGCCGAGGTGTCTGCGGCCTTTGTGCTACCCACTCACCAGATGCCTCCCCCCTCACAAACGCCTTGCCGCAACGACGGCAGACCGGCCTAACCAAGCCCTGCTCTGCGCCCTTTATATCCCGCAGCATCCACCGACCCTCTGCGTCGCGATCAACCACGTTGACCTCCCAGTCCATCGGCTGCTTCTCGTTGCACGAGGTGCACTGGTGGAACCACCGTCGACCATCGCTGCTATCGAATAATGCCGCGACACCCATCTTCGGAAGCGTTGGGTTCCCGATACGAAACAGTTGCGGATTGGGGCTTGCCCGCAAACGGTCACGGGCCAATGCGAGATTCGCCTGAACGCAACGGTCGTACTCATCCACAACAACAATGTCTGCCGAGAACTCAATAAAGTCGTTGACCGTGTTGCTTCCAAGAAACAGCAGCGATCCCTCTCCAAAACGCTTGATTCTAACGCTGCCAAGGTCGCCATTTGGGAGCATTGACTGGTAGATGGGAACACTCTGTAGAACAGGGTGGATACGTCGCTGAACAAAGCGATCACGTAGCTGATATGTGGGCAGAACATAGGCGGCAATCCTGCCGGCCCAACCAGCCCGCTCAAGAACAAGCTGAACCAGAAGCTCCGACCAACCAACCTGCACGGCTTTCATGGCGTCGAAGCCATCAATGCGGGGAGCATCACAGTAAAGCTCTATCAAGTAGGGCTTGTCCTTGAATGTTAGAGGCTGGCCACGAGTTGTTCTATGGTGCTTTAGCGCAAGGCCAAGTAGAGGGTACTGCGACGATAACGCGCTTACAACCTGAGAAGTTCCCGACATTACTGGTAAGACTCCCACCTTGCTTTGATAATATCGCAGTACTCAGGCTCCCTTTCGACCGCGATGCAGTCAAAACCCTCAAGCTCTGCTGCGAGCAGCGTTGTTCCTGACCCGCAGTACGGCTCCAGCACAACACCACCCTCCGGGGTCACCAAGCGCACCAACCACCTCATCAGATCAACCGGCTTCACCGTTGTGTGGATGTTCTCAACCTCACCACCACAATCGCGCTCATTACGGTTTGCCTTCTTGCAGTAGTAGATATTCGCAGGCCAGCGACCGCCCTCTTTATACAGAGCAACTGCGTCACCAGGGGATGCGCCACCAAAACCTACTCGCGATTGTTTTGTTTGTCGCTGCACTTTCGTCGTATCCTCATTGCCGCCAGAACCGGGCCACGCGGGATCACCAAACGGTATTCTGCATCCCTCTATATTTATAGCCCCAACCCCGTATTTCAGAACATTTTGAGCCACTGTGCCCTCCAGCGGCTTGCGTGCCATCACGGCTGGCTCAATAGCCGGCTTTAAGCACGTACCCCAACCCTCGTACTGAGCCGCTTCAGGGCTTGCTGGGGCCGTCAGTTGGCCCGCGCCAGCCTTGGTCGCACTGCCGTACCCGTCTGAACTGTACGTGACCCCATTCTCACGGCTTCCAGTACCTACCCGTTTGACCCATTCGCTGTCTACGCCAAGGACTTTCCGCTTATTGCCAAGCAGCTTGTCGATCTCAGGTCCGACTGACCTACTTTTTGGGAATCCTTGCCATTGGATCCAGCCTATTTGATCGCGTATCTCCAGCCCAGCATCTTCCAGCGCAACGGCAAGCCTATGCACGGTTCTGGTGGCTGAGAACGCAATGATATAACCACCGGGTTTTAGAACCCTGAACGCCTCATGCGCGAACTCAAGGCCGGGAACAGCAACATCCCAGTCCTTACCGCAGAAGGAAAGACCGTATGGCGGGTCCGTAACAATAGAATCCACGCTATTTGCCGGCATACCGCGCAACACTTCGACGCAATCCGCGCAGTGAAGCGTGTGCTTTCCAAGGTTGACAATCTGTCCAGGCTGCACGGTTGTAGAGCAGTCGTCCGATTGCGCAGGTGTCGCAACAGGTGTCGCAACAGGTGTCGCACGGGTGCTTGTTTGCTCAGGAAACAGCGTCGATAGCTCCGTAGCGTCCCAGCCAGCAACCTCCGCAAGCGCACCATCAGCACTACCGCGCAACTCATCCAGGGATGCGGTCAACATGGACACGTCCCAGTCGGCCAACTCGCCCAGCTTGTTGTCTGCCAAGGCCAAGGCGTGAGCCTGTTCACGGGTAATGTCCATGAACCGCACTGGAACCTTTTCGATGCCCAGCCTTCGCGCAGCCTCCCAACGGGTGTGCCCAGCTATGATCTCCCTATCCTCCAACCGGGCCACGATGGGTGAGGCGAAGCCGAACTTTTGAATGGAATCTGCAATCTTGTCAATGACGTGCTCATTGATGCGCGGATTGCCATCCCACGGGACCAGTGTAGATGGATCTACGTATACCGCTGCTGCCTCAGTCATAGCTTTAGGGAGCCTTCACCATCCAGGCCAATTGGAGCCCTCTCTGGCTTGGGAGGGTTGCTGATAAGCTCCCACGTCGTGTACTGGTGTCCAGTAGGGTGCTCCCAGACCTTAATCCGTGCCCCAACACCGGTAAGCTCTACACGGCTCATAAGGCTGTTCTTTGCTACGTCCAGCAAGTGCTCCAAAGTAGCCCTGTCAAGGTACATCCGAACGTCTTGGCAGGACAGTGGACCCATTATGGTTCGCTCACCAAGAAGACGATCCTTGCCTTGCCTCTGGTTTGCTGCGCCAATGTCGGTGATGTCACCCATCGGCGTGATCAATCTACTCATCACTTACCCCCAACATCTACAAAGCCAGCGGGAACTGCGTCCAGTATCACACGCAACTCCTCTACCTCGTCCCGCATAGCATCCAGCACCACTGCCTCGCTCCCAGTCTTACGCGCATTGGCCATTCTGGCGCTCTCCACAACATGGGTGTGGGTGTGGTCTACCTGCTGCTGCACCGCTATCTGCTCCGTTGGTAACCCAGTAAGCAGCGCACGCGCCCTCAGTAGCTGCGGAATGTCCCTTACCTGCACCTTCAGGCTACCGTCTTGAACCTTCTTGGCTATCAGCCCCAACACGGCATCAATGAGAACTATCTGCCGGCGCAAGTCATCTGGACGAAGGTGCTTGCTGCGTATCTGGTATGCCAAGTCCTGCATGTGGCGTGCTGGGTCTACGCGCTCCAACTCGTTTTCCGCCAT
>PVBE010745786.1_pt1 | contig 10272 bp, 5 predicted proteins | sample 1631181 | NCBI WGS metagenome assembly PVBE01 (sample SAMN08397723, study PRJNA350692) | Marine metagenome, whole genome shotgun sequencing project. | isolation source: water | place: Pacific Ocean | collected 2012-04 | reverse complement strand
GTTTTGGGCGTCACGCTCGGTGGAAGTCTCGGTCACGCCGCGTGTACGGGCGTGGCCGTGCTCGGCGGTCGTCGACTCGCCGATCGCGCGCAGAATTCCGAGCGCGTCGTCGCCGCGGCGAGCGGCGTTTTTTTCACGCTCTTCGGCGTCCACGCCGCGCTCGTCGGTCCGCCGTCGTGAGCGGTCGTCGCGGTCGTCCCGGTCGTCGCGCGTCTCGCGTCCTCCTCCGCCGCGGGCATGTATTTATATCACACCGTTTCACGGTTTCCTCTCCGCGATCTCCGCGCGCGTCTCTTCGTCGTCCAAAAACCGCCGGGCGCGCGTAACGAGTTTAAATCTTTTCGTCACATTCCACCGCGTCGCGCGTCTCCCGCGAGTTCTCGAGACTCGCGGCGACGCGCGCGGTGCGCGGTGCGCGGCGTTCGATCGTCATGGACGACGAGGACGCGTACGACGCGCTGGAGAGGTGCGAGAGGACGGTCGACGCGCGCGATTCGAACGGCGTGACTCGGCACGTCGAGACATTCGTGGAGGATCCGTGGAGACGACGAGGACGCGATCGAGCGAGTGATTGACGATGCGATGATGTCTTCTCTGTGTGTTTTCGCGGCGACGCAGCGCGCACGAACACGAGGGATTGTTGGAGGCGGAGGCGGCGCGAGAGGAGGACGAGGAGGCGCGAGACGCGTTCGGAGGCGGAGACGGTAATTTGGATGAATCTTTCGCGCGTTTGTACGCGTATTTCAACGCGAAGGGGTACAGGTGCGCGCTCGCGTCGAGGGTGGTGAATCTGTGCACGCTCGGGTTCACGATTTGGTTGAGCGGGTTTCTGTTGTTGTACGTAAACTACGACTATTTGCGGACGACGTGCGCGTCCGAGCCCGAACAGTGCGATATATTGAGAGATGCGGTGTATGGGGAACCGTATCGATACGGTGGGTGGGTGAGAAATGGTGTCGTGACTCTGTATTTGATTTTGTTTTCTTTGTATTGGATTTGGAGCGCGATGACGTTGGCGCACGACGCGGCGCCTTTGGCGGCGATGCGCGCGTTTTGCAACCAAAAGCTCGCGCTGAGCGATAGAGATTTGTACACCATCACCTGGCCCGAGGTGCTTCAACGCGTCGTGCACTTACAGGCGACGACACGACTGAGCATCTCGCGCGATTTGAACGAGCACGACATCGTGGCGAGGATTTTGAGAAAGGAAAACTATCTCACGGGCATGGTCAACAGAGACGTGTTGCGGCTCTCGCTCGACGTTCCGGGGATGCGCGACCATCGATGGTTCACGAAGGTTATCGAATGGAACATCGATTTGGCGGTGTTTCACGGAATGTTTGACGAACACTTCAACATTCGACCGTCTTTTTACGACGTAACGGCCCTTCGTCATCGGTTCAGGTGTCTCGCCGTCATCAACGCGATTCTTTCGCCGTTTGTCGCCATCTTTCTCTCGATGTATTTCGTGTTGTCGTACGCGGAAAAGTTTTACAACACGCCCTCCACCGTCGGTGCGAGAGACTGGAGTTCGTACGCGTACTGGAGAATGCGCGAATTCAACGAGTTGCCGCACTTTACGCAACAGAGATTGGCGGCGGCGTATCCTCATGCGAAAAAGTACGTGGCGCAATTCCCTTCACCCGTCGTGAACATCGTCGCCAAGTTTGTGTCGTACGTGATCGGGTCGTTCGCTGCGTGCGCGCTCTTTTGCGCCGTGGTAGACGATAGATTACTTCAGGCGTATATAGGTGATCGAGATTTGCTGTGGGTGACGGCGGTGCTCGGTACAATTTTAGCGTCTTCGCGCGCGTTGATGGCGACGGAGAACGCGGTGTTCGAACCGAACGCAGTCATGTCCAAGATTGTATCGCACACGCACTACTTGCCGAAACACTGGCGAGATGCCGCGCACAAAGAAGACGTTCAGGGTGAATTCAACGCCTTCTTTTCGCTGAAATCAGCCATGTTTCTCGAAGAGATTGCATCTGTCTTTGCGGCTCCATTCGTGCTGTGGTTTCCTCTCTGCGATTCCGCCGACGACATCATCCAGTTCGTTCGCCAATTCACGACGAACAAATCTGGCGTCGGGGACATATGTTCGTTGAGTGCGTTCGATTTCAACCGTCACGGTAACAAGAATTACGGCGCCCCGAGTCAAGCGGAAAAGTCGAATCGAAGCAGACAAGGGAAAATGGAAAAGAGTTTTTTAACGTTCCAGGCGACGTATCCAACATGGGAACCGGATACGTCCGGACGTAACATGCTCAATTCGTTGAATGGATTTTCGAACACGAACGAAAGTGCGCTCGGAAAATCCGCGGACCTCAGCGCGAGTGTGCTGAAGAGATCGTTTCACAATCTCAAGGACGCGCCGACGTCGAGCAAGGGTGACGTTCGTCATCGATTTGATCGCGGCTCTTCCCATCGCCCACCCGCGCATGGAAGTGGATCAATGTTCCACCCATCCTTCATCAGCGACACACATGAACTACACACTCTCTCTGAAACGCTCAGCGCGAGTCAAACGGTGTTGCAACACTTCTACGAAGAGCAAATGGAGGACACGATTCGCGACGACACCGCGGCACGGACGAGTCCGACTCGTGATGACGCGATGAGTGAGCACGAGAAGGTTGAGGTACCGACGATCGATCAGATTCAAATGTATCAGCGACCACCGCCCTCGGTCACGCCACTGACCACTTTCCCTGAGGAAATTCCTCTCGTTCGCGCGCAAAACGGAGCGCCGTCGGTGTTGGATTCGTGCGTTCTCCCGACATCGACGGTTTTACCCGCCATCGAGCGCGATGACAACATTTTAGATTTGTAAGATACTGTACTCATAGGCTACTACAACGAACTACTTCTTTGCTTTCTTCGCCGGTTTCGCGGGCGTCTCGTTCGCGCGCTTTACCGCGCCGCGGGTCTTTCTCGCGATTGGCGTCGGGTCCTTGGATTTCGGTGTCGCTCCCTCCTTGGCCGGAGTCTTCGCCTTGGCCGAGGTTTTAGCTTTCGCGGGTGTCTTGGCCGGTGTCTTCGCCTTGGCCGGTGTCTTCGCCTTGGCGGGCTTCTTCTTGTCCTCGCTCGCCTTTTTCGCCGCCTTTTTCGGCTTTTCCGTGGACAAAATCGCCTTGTACCCTGGAAAATCGTAATCAATACCCGCCGCCGCGATCTTCGCGCGTCGCTTCTCCTCCGCTTTGATCAACCCCGCGTTTCGTTTTCTCGTTTCTGCCTCCGTTCTCTCTCTGTTATGCGTCGCCGCCGCGCGTCGCTGCCACGGCACCGTCTTAAACTTCGTCCCCGTCCCCTCGAACGTCTTCGGGTGCACTTTCTCCGGCTCCAACAGCTCAATCTTCAGCACTTGATTCGCCAACAAGTAATTATTCATGCTCTCCGCCACGATCTCCGCCACCTCGGGGTGCTTAAACTCCACGAACGCGTAGTGTTTGCTCTTCCCCGTCTTTTTATTCCTGCTCACCTTGACTCGAGTCACCTCACCGAATTGCCCAAAGTACTCCCTCATCTGCGCCTCGTAAAAGCCGTGCGGCACGTGTCCGACGTAGATGACGCGAGGGAGTTCGCGCTTGGCGCCCTTTCGCGCCTTTTTCACCGCGACGAGCGGGATGACATCGCCCGTTTTCTCCATGCGTTTCCCGGCGGCGGTGGCGGCGGCGGCTCGCGACGTTTTCAAAGACGCGGCGGGCATGTCGCGCGGTGCGTCGAGACGACGGCGCGGGCGCGAAGACGAGTCTTTCGACGTCGGTCGATCTGTCGGTCCGTCCGTCGGTCCACGGTGCGACGGTCGCGGGCGCAGACGCGTCGATGTGAGGAATCGCGCGTGGGACTTTGGGACTCATCGGTCGGTCAGTGTACACGGATTTGTTATTGTCAATAATTGGTTAAGGATGTCGGTCTAGGACTCGAAGAGCCAATCGCTGAGCTCGGAGAATGCACCGGTGAAATTGATCTGTTCGATGCTCTGCAGGGTGTCGCGCACGATGTCGCGCACGCCCGCCTCGGCGAGTTTATCCTGAGTGTCCGGATTGCGCGCGGCGGCGGCGAGCACGGCGCCGCAGCACGATTCGACAATCTTTATGTCGCTGAGATGGCAGTTCATGGCGAACATGAGCGGTTCGTAGACTCCTTGTTGGACGAACGTGTGTTGGCCGAACTGGCGGCCGAGGTGAACGCAGACCCAGACGGCGCGGGACGCGGCGCGGACTATGCGCGCGTCCAGCGGGAAGGTGCGGAGAGTGACGGCGAGCGTTTCGAGGGCGCTTCCAGAAACAATCTGCGGTGCCTCTTGACCGAAAAAGGCGAGATCGCCCGACACCAAACCACTTATCGCTCGAGAGCCGTGGAGTTGAATTTCCTTGTCCGACTCTGCGTGTCTCATCAACTCCAACGCGGCTTGTAAACCGCCGAGTTGATACAGTTGATGAGCGTTGGGGCCTTGGAAGATGCGAGAGATCGCGGCCAACGCGCGCGTCGCCCAAATCCACACGTCTTCTGCTTCGTGCCAGCCAACGGCGAACTCCATCGCTCCCTGTTCGCTCTCAAGCCAGCCAGATCGCGAAAGTTTGTGATGGTGCGGCGTCGACGCCAAGTGGATGAGCACCCGGGCCGAGCGCTTCTTTGCGTAATACATATTGTCTCGCTTTCGATTCACCGGTAACGGGCGCACCGCTTCGCACAAGGCGCTCAGTGTCAAAGCCTTCCACTGACGCTGGTCGCGAACCTTGGAAAACGACACTGAGTACAGAAGGTTGAACAACGACACCCGCCGTAATCCTTCGAGCATGCTCGCGGCTTCATCGTATACAAGCTGCTGGCGCTCCTCTACCATCTCGGCTTCTTCGACCGGCGGAGAAGGTGGGGCTCGCGTCTGGCGATTGCTCTTCAACTCTCCTAGTTCTTGTAAAAGCTCTGCAAGTCGTTTACGCAATTCTTCCAGCTCCTTCTCCAGTCGCGCTATTTCTTCCACCATTTGTCCCTTCTCCGTCTCGCACGCGTTCAGCTCAGCAATCTTCTCTTGAAGTTGACGAGCCTCTTGTCGCAGCTTGGACGCGTTCACACCGTCAGCAGTGCGAAGCGTCTCGTTGTTCGCCTTTTCTGTGGCAAGTTGGTTTTGCAATTCCGCGAGCTCGTGTTCGAGGCGTGCGATGGTCTTTTTCGCTTGCTCTTCGTATTGCTCGAGCTGCAATTCCGCGGCTTCCTTCGCTGCGTGTTTACGTCCCGAGTCCATTTCGAGCTCACCCAGACGCTTGAGTTGTTCGGATAACCGCGCGCTGTTCGTGCTTTGCATTTCACGCACGGACGTGAGCTCTTCTTCCAGGAATTGAATTCGCGTATCTCTATTGCGCAGTAATGTGATGCCCTCGTCTCGAGAAGATTCGCACGCCTTGAGCTTCGCTTGCGTTTTTTGGAAACGGGAATTCAAAGTTTCCATGTACGACTCGTGCTCAACGATGATAAGCTCCTTCTCGCCCAATTTCTCACCGAGCGATTTAAGCTCGGCGTCTTGGTCTTCCAAGCGTTCGCGCATGGACTCGTTGATTTGAACCAAATCAGTGAGTTCTCGCCCGAGGTTGTCGTCACTGTCTTGAAGTTGCACAACCTCTTGCATCATGTTGTCAATCTCTTCTTGCTTGGATACAACTTCTTCGAGTAGACGCTCCTGCTCGCCCGCGAGGTTCGTTCTTTCTTCTTCGACTTCTTTGAGACGCTTCTGCAGTTGCATGACCTGTGTCTCGTGAGTAGACTTCAATCTGCGAGTACGAGCTTGCAACTCGGCGTTCTCCGTTTCAACCTGGATGCGCGTGCGCTCAGAAACAGCCGCGCGCTCTCGGAACGTGAGAAGATCTTCAGAAACAGCAGCCAACTGCTTCTCAACCTCATCCTTCGATAGCGTGAGCGCTTCTATTTTTGAAGCTTTGTGCTTACCGTCAACAGCGGATTTCGTGAGTTGAGCCGCAGCATCTTTGAGTCGTTTGTTCGCCGCTTCAAGTTCTTCTTCCAGATTTCCTCGTTGTTTGCCGCTGGAGTCCAGGGTTGACGATAGCTCTTCAAGCTTGTTCTCGGCAGTTCTGCACTCCGCGCGTGTCTCTTCTATGATTTGTCGAAGCTCAAAGTTTTCTTTTTCAGTCAAGATGAGCCTATCAGAAAGTTCTTTGATGGTCGCTCCTTCTTCGATCAACTTCTTTTGAATCGTATCGACGCGGATTGTCAACATTTCTTTTTGTTCTGTGAGCTCTAGCGCACGCGCTTGAGCTTCGTGTACTCGCTTCGTGAGCCTGATGTTCTCCTCTTCAAGTTGCTGCTCCATTTCGGCCAGCTCTCGGGCTTCGACACCATCAAGTTTGGTGTTTCTGATAACGACACGCTCGGACAGGCGCTTGCTCACTCGAATATTGTCCTCTTGGAGGCTCTTTATTTCTTTACGCAGAGCAGCAGTGCTATCTTCTGCAAACTCGCACCGGTCTCGCAGGTCCTTGCACTGCTTCTCAGCATCCTCGCAGCGACGACGCAGAGTCTCGGTCTGTCTTTCTGCTTCTTCGTCGCGTTTACAAACGGGCACACCCACGGCTGGTTCAGCCTTGACTGGTGTTTCAGCCTTGGGAGCGCTCACCGGCTTCGGTGCGCCCGTCGACATAGCGTGGTGATTTTCGTTGGCGATCGTTCCGAGTAGCAGAGCGACTAACGCGATGAGTGGATACACGAGCCAAGAAAGAAGACCCCAACGCTTCGAGGAGCAGACGGCAGCTTTTGCGGCGGAGGCGTGTGATTCGGACAACTTCACCATATCCTCGAGGCTCTTTTGAGTCGCTAGATGCTTTTCCTTCACCTTGTGTAGACTCTTGAGATCCCGATCCTTGAGCTTGGCGTTCTCGGCTTTGCTGTCAGAAAGTTTGGAGCGGTAATCGAATTCGAGTTTGTGAACTTCAGCCTTGTGCTTCTTTCTGAGAGTCTTCATGACTGCGTCGTGTTCGCTCACAAGTGCAGCCGTGGTGAGCGGTTCACCTTTCCGTTCATTCTCATAAATATCGATGCGATGCTGCAAAAGGTCAAGATCGTTGCGTAACTCTTCGTTCTCAAGCTGAGACTCGCGCAGCCTCTGCGCGCCTTCGTGCCTCGCATCCATGACATTGGCTTGCGCGTGCGCCATCAATCTTTCATTTTCAGCTTCGTGCACGCCCATCAGATACTCGACGTTTTGTTCGTGTTCTTTCCTTTGCACGTCGAGTTTATGCCTCGTCAACGCAAGTTCGGCGCGAAGAACCTTGAGCTCGCTGTTGGCTGCGATGGCGTCGTCGACTTGACAAGTCTTCTTCATAAGCGCGAGCTCTTTCTCGATCGCTCTCTGTGAGCTACCGGTACCAGAACGAGATGCCCTCAACGACGTCTCACATTCTTCAACCTCAGTGAGTACCTTGTCGTGCTTCGCGCGCAGAACCGTGAGTTCCGCCATTACCGTTCCGGAAGACACGCCGTATTTGAGATAGCCGTGATCCAAAGCCGAGAACGTACGAATGGCTTCTCTGACGCCGCTCTCTCGCACGGACGTTGAATGACCAAACAAAGAGCCCGAAAATAGGAGAAACCAGACGAGCATGGCGAAGGCGCTGTGCCGAGAGAGCAAACCTCGAACGACGCGCTTGGCGATATTTTCCGGTTTGCGATTGCGCTTGCGCGCTTTGTATCGTCTCCACGCGCGTTGAAGTGTGATGACGGCAGCCAAACGTTTGGCTTCCTCGTCGGCATCGGCGTCAAAGTCACCTGCCCTGCCCGCGCTGTCGAACAGCCGTTCACGGATATCTCTCGTCTTGGCGCTCTCGGCCAGCGCCACCTCTTGCTCGCGCTTCGTCTTTGATGCCTTCTGCAATTCCTTCTCAGCCTTTTGAAACCCAGCGGACGCGCGCTCGAGCTTCGCCTTCGTCTGCGCCAACGCCGCCTCCGCCACCTGCGCGGCTCCCGGCAGTCCGCTCTTCTGCGCCATCTCCAAACGTTCCTTAGCCGTCCCGTACTCCTTCGCCACGGCTTCGAACGTCGTCTGCGCCGCCGCCATCCTCGTCTCCGCCAAGTCATACTCATCCTGCGCTTTCCGCAGGCGCGTGCCCTTCTTGGCATACAACCCAACCTCCGCTTTCTCGTCTTTTACCACCTCATTCGCCTCCTCCTCGACCGGTTTCTCCTTCGCGCTCGCGCCGCCTCTGAACACTCTCATGAAGTAATCCCCGAACGACGACGAGGGCGACGCCACCGTCGTCGGCGACGTCCCGTTCCCGTCCCCCTTCCCCTCGCTCGTCGTCGTCGTCTTCACCGTCGTCGTCTTCACCGTCATCTTACGCGTCGACGTCGTCTCCATCGTCGGTTCCGCGCCCATGGCGACCGCGCGAACGAATGAATGAATTCAGCGCGCGCGCGACGATCGATCGCCCGTCGACGCGCGCGCCGACGCGCGCGGAGGCGCGATGGACGACGCGCGAGAGAGAGACGTTCGCGCGCGTCGACGCGCGCGACGGGTGACGAAGCGCTCGAACGGCGCGCGGGTGTGCGGACGGATCGACACGCGCGCGAGCGGTCGGGTCGTTGGGTTTGGACCCCGCGCGAACACCCAACGCGCGAGGCGCGCGCGAAGAACGAGAATCGAGTCCGTCAGACGCGCGAGGGGAGGCGTGTGAGACGATGGAGGAGAAAAAGAAGAGATGAAGAGGACGATGGATGCGGAGGGTGTGGGAAGCGCGTGCGTGTCGTTACACGATGGGTCGCGCGTTCGCGCGGCGGGCGGCGAAGACGGGGCGGCGGCGCGCGGCGAGAAACGGGGCGGTCGCGTTTACTTCTTCTTGGACATCCCGAATGCGTCCTTGAGACGTTCGAGGGAGAGGTTGCGCTTGATTTTAGCGCCGAGTTTGCCCACTTTCGTGGTCTTGGTGTTCTTGGAATCGACGGTGAGCGTCTGCAGGGACGCCTCGATCGGCTCGGAGGATCCCTTGAGAGGCGAGCGCGGGGGAAGGTGGCCGGGATTTGACGGCTCCGGTTCCTTCTTTTTCCACGTCGTCTCTCGGTCACACTTCGAATTCGTGGTTTCCCACTTGTGGCGACGTTCGTCTACGCTCGTTCGTCGCGGGGCGGCGTCGCCCGCGGCGACGTCCATGCTACTCCGTCGGCTATCGGACAGCGAATCCTTCGTGTAGTCGTTACCGCTGTGGAAGGCTCTCTCCGGCATACCCGCGCGGTTACTCTCGGCGCTGTTCCAAAACGAAGTGAATTCATACGGTTGCAAGTACGCGTGTCCGTACACGAATCGTCCCACCGGTAAGTGCGTGAGGACAATCTTGTCGTCGTGATTGAAATCCACCGGCACCGTCGCGCCCGGATCCACCCACCCGACTTCCGACGTGAACACGGCGTTCTCGTCTCTTCTACCGCCGTCCGCGCTCCTTCTTCCACGATCGACGCTCCTTCTTCCGCGATCGACGCTTCGACGATCGACGCTTCGACGTCGTCCCTCTCCGTTCGTCCCGCCGTCCGGTCTCTCTCTGACGTCTAAACTTCGTCGTCTCGCCGCCGCGCCCTGCTCGGCGCACTGTCTCACCTCTCGTTCATTCAACGGCCAATGCCTCGCCACCGCCGTCCCCCCGGCGCCACAAAACAACACCAACGTCCCATCCTTCGAGTGTCCGAACGACAACGGCGCGCTAAACTTCGTCGCCGCCGCGAACACGCGCTTGGTCGAATCGTCGATGACGACGAAGGAAAATCTATGCCTATCGCTCGCCTCCTTCAGATACGACTTAAACGCCAACGATCGCTCCTTCAGATCATCATTCGCCCCTCGCATCTCCTCGAATCGTTTCCCCAATTCCTCAGCCGTCATCGTATCGCTCACGAGCGCCAATTCGTACCCGTCGCCGCTCGTAAACTTCACCTTGTGCGTCGTCGCGCGCGCGACGCCGCCGCACGCGCGCCGCTCCACCTTGTAGTACTCTTTCGGTAATTTCTCGAAACATTCATCCACGACGGTTCTGCGTCATCGAAGGAAGAGACGCGCGTCGTCGTCGGTCGTCAGTCGCGCGATCCGCGTCATTCATGCATCGCGCGATCTCCGGTTCACGTCGAGGTCGAGACGCACCGAACGCGCGTTTCGTCGCGGTCCTTGGGGGGCACGCACGCGGCGAATGAACACAGCGGGTGCTCGCGCGGGCGCGCGCGATCGGTCGAGCGTCGGCTCATCGCGCGAGACGCGTCGACGTGTGGGGATCCGCACTC
>PVBE012633416.1_pt1 | contig 10273 bp, 8 predicted proteins | sample 1631181 | NCBI WGS metagenome assembly PVBE01 (sample SAMN08397723, study PRJNA350692) | Marine metagenome, whole genome shotgun sequencing project. | isolation source: water | place: Pacific Ocean | collected 2012-04 | reverse complement strand
GGTCCCGGGTGTTGAGGAAGAGGGCGTCGCCCGAGTCGGGGCTGCTCATCAGCGGGCGGGCCTCACCCCAGGCGCGCAAGGCGTCGACGCAGGGTTCCCCCAACGGGACGATCCGCTCCTTTCGACCCTTGCCCATGACCCGCACTTCCCCTCTCTTTAGGTCGATCCCGGCGGTGTCAAGGCCGACCAGCTCCCCCACGCGGAGCCCAGAACCGTAGAGCAGCTCGACGATGGCGCGGTCGCGAACCGCCAGGAGGGTGGCGCGGAGGCGCTGCTTGTCGGAGGGGGGCTCGCCCCCGGCGCGCTTCTTCGGCGGCCGCTCGGCCTCCATCAGGGCCTTTGCGTCCGGGCCGGTGAGCGCGTGGGGCAGGCGGCGGCCGCGGCGGGGCATGTTGACGGAGCGAGCGGCGTTGATGTCGTCCCCCCGGCGCTCCGCGGCCCAATCCAGGAACGTTCGAATGGCGCTCAGCTTGCGTGCGCGGGTGGCCGGCGCGGCGGTGGCGTGGCGCAGGGCGAGGAAGGCGCGGAGGTCGCGGACCCCGACGTCGTCGGCGCTGGGATCGGGGGTGTCCATCCGCTCCACGAGGAAGGCGCGCAGCTGCTCCAGATCGCGCCGGTAGGCCTTGATCGTGTGGGGCGACAGGCCGCGCTCGGCGCGGAGGTGATCGCAGAAGTCGGCGGTTCGCTGCATCCGCCTCAGGCCGTGACCGAGAGGGCTTCCGACGCCATCCCCGAGGCGGAGGCCCAGGCTTCGAACGAGGCCACGCAGGCCTTGCCGCGTTCGATCCGGCGCTCCTTCTTCTGCTTCTTCTTCACCCGCATGGAGTCCGGCGGGAGCAGCCCGAAGTTGACGTTCATGGGCTGGAACTTCTTGGCCGTGCTGGTGGCGAGGTAGTCCAGGAGGGCTCCGAACATGGTGTCCGTCGGCGGGGGAGCCAGCTCCCTGGACTGCCGCTCGGCGACGATGTTCAGCGCGGCCCACAGCCCCATGGCGCTGCTCTCGGTGTAGCCCTCGCAGCCGACGATCTGGCCGGCGAAGGAGATGCGGGGATCGGCTTTGACCCGGAGGGCACGGTCGAGGATCGCGGGGGCGTTCAAGAACGTGTTGCGGTGCACGGAGCCGAGCCGGAGGAACTCGGCCTCCTGAAGGCCCGGGATCATGCGGAAGATGCGGGTCTGCTCGCCGTACTTGAGCTTGGTCTGGAAGCCGACCATGTTCATCGCCGCGCCGGTGCGGGTCTCCCGCCGAAGCTGGACGACGGCCCACGGGCGGCGCCGGGTGCGGGGATCGAACAGGCCGACCGGCTTCATGGGACCGAAGCGCAGGGACTCCCGGCCGGTGGCCGCGATCGCCTCCACGGGCTGGCACCCGCCGAAGAAGATCTCCTTCTCGAAGTCCTTGGACGGGGTGCACTCGCCGGCGATCAGCGCGTCCAGGAACGCCTCGTACTCCTCCTTGTTCATGGGGAGGTTGAGGTAGTCGCCGTCGCCGTCGTCGCCCTCGTACCGGTTGGCCCAAAACGAGACCGTCTCATCGACGGACTCGACGTTCACGATGGGGGCGATGGCGTCGTAGAAGTAGAGGTCGTCGCCGCCGGTGAGGCCGGCGATCGCCTCGGACAGCGCGGGGGAGGTCAGGGGCCCGGTGGCGACGATGACCCGGCCGGGGGGCAATTCCGTCACCTCCTCCCGGCGGATCTGTACGGTCGGGAGCTCTTCGAGGGCGGTCGAGACCGCTGCCGCGAACTGGTCCCGGTCCACCGCGAGCGCGCCTCCCGCGGGCACGTAGGCGGCGTGGCCGGAGGCGACGATCAGGGAGCTGAGCGCCTGCAGCTCCTGCTTGAAGATCCCCGGGGCGGTGTGGGGGAGGCGGTTGCCGAGGGTGTTGGAGCAGACCAACTCTGCGAGGCGGTCGGTCTCGTGCGCGGGGGTGGTCCGGACGGGCCGCATCTCGTGGAGCACGACCTCGATGCCCCGGGAGCCGAGCTGCCAGGCCGCCTCGGACCCAGCCAACCCGCCGCCGATCACATGGACCGGCCCCTCAGTGGAAGGCAACGCGCCACTCCTCCTGGAGGAAGCGCACGGTGTCCGGGGACAGCTCGTGCTGGCGGTCGAACAGGACCGTGGCGACGTGGCGACGCAGGTCGTTCAGCTCGACGTTGCGGGGGGGCACGCCGCGGGCGCGCTCGTGGGCGAAGTCGTCCATGAGGAGGTCGAGGACCTCGTCTTCCATCAGGTCGTCGAGGTAGCCGAGGTCGCGGAGGATGTTCAGGAACCGGGTCGCGTCGTCCGACAGCTGCAGCACCTCGATCGGGCGGGGGGCGCCGGGGTCGTCGGTGGGGGCGTCGGGACGCGCCAGAGCCGCGTCGATGTCGGCCGCGTCGAAGCCCGCGTCCGCGAGGAACGCGACCAGCTCGTCGCGCCCCTGGGGGGCGGTTCCGGCGAGGAACTGGCGCCCGAGAAAGGCAAAGATGGCAGCGATTCGGTCCGTCATGGCGCGGCAAGGATAGGGATCAGAATCCGTTTGCCAAGAGGGTTGCTGCTGGTCGTCTGTTCAGGTACGACTCGCGTCCCGCCGTTCCCACCGGCCGGGAGCATTCGCGTCATGAAGGTATCGAGAGCGGCGGCCGCAGCGCAGGCAGTCGAAGGGCGTCGCCGTGGCCGCAACGCGTTGGGAGCCGAGTGGAGGGCCGCGGGCGGCCTGGACCGCTGGCTGGATCGGCAAGACCGGGAACTGTTCGCGGGCATCGGCTACGGCCCGGACGTGCGGGCCGTGGGGTTCGACGATCACGAGTTCGGCGATCGCCTGCGGGCGGTCGAACCCGCGTGCGCGGCGCTGTTCGTGCGCGGCGTGGCCGAAGCGCTGCCGCCTCCGGATCGGTGCGTGGCGATCATCGGTGCCCGGCGGTGCACGGACGAGGGGCGGTGGATGGCGCGCGACCTGGCCCGCGCCGCCGTGGAGGCGGGTGCGGTGGTGGTCTCCGGCCTGGCCTTGGGGATCGATGCAGCCGCGCACACCGGAGCGATGGACGCGGGCGGGCGCACACTGGCAGTGCTCGCCTCCCCGGTGGACCGCCCCAGCCCCCAGAGGAACCGCCGGATCGCAGACCGCATCGTCAGCGGAGGCGGCTGGCTGGTGTCGGAGCGGCCGCCGGGGGCGTCGGTGCGGGGGTACGACTTCCCGGTGCGCAACCGGATCGTGGCGGCGGTGTCAGGCCTGATCGTGGTGGTCGAGGCGGGCTTCAAGAGTGGGACCCTGTCGACGGTCGAACACGCATTGCGGATGGACATCCCCACCGGCGCGGTCCCCGGCTGGCCGACGCGGCCGATGTCCAAGGGCCCCAACGCGCTGATCGCGGCCGGAGCGTCGCTCATCGCCTCGGGTGACGACCTCCTCGCCGCGATGTTCGAGTCACGACCGCCGCCGCCGGCGATCGATCTGGACGCGGACGAGCAGGCGGTGCTCGAGGGGACGCGCTTGGGGGTGGCCCCGATCGAGCGATGGATCGCCAACTCCGGGCTCCCCGCGGACCGGGGGCACGTGGCGTTGGTGAGGCTCGCGGGCAAGGGGGTGCTGCGGAGGTTGGCCGCGGGGCGGATGGGGAGGGTGTTTTGAGAAAGGACTCCGAGGAATCAGAACTCGCGCAGAGATCCGGATCCAGAACCTCAGTCGATACGACTGGTAATCCGATCACCGATATTCACCGACACCGCCTGATCGGTCATCACCGCCGTCGACACATGGTCGTCGGCCGAGAACACGATCAACCGTCCCACCACCTGGTCCGGCAGCGACTGGTCGATCTGCCGGGCCTTGGTGGCGAGGCCGTCGCCGCGACGGACGACCCAGAAGGTCGTGCCGCTCTTGACGCCGTCGTTGCGGCCCCGGTCGATGAACACGACCTGGTTGCGCTGGACGAGCATGTTCTCCTCATGCGCCTTGTCGATGACGAACCCGTCGACGACCTGCGTCATATCGGAGGTGCGCACGCGGCCCGAGACCGGCACGCGATCCGTGATCAGCTCGCCGCGCTCCAGTTCGGAGTACGACTGCACAATCCGGCCGGTGACCCACTTGTCCCCCACATCGCTGACGAGAACCTCCGCGCTGACCGCGTAGACGTGGCCCAGGCGCGCACTGCGAACCTCCGGGTGACGGACTTCCGTCACGTGGTGGTACAGCGAGTAGACGCGACCGCAGTCCACGTCCGAAGTGTTGCGGAACCGCATGTAGACGATGTCGCCACGGGCCAGCATGTGCTTGCCCGGCACCGCCTGCTCGATGACCCCGAGGGGCTCCACCGGGCTGCGCGAGATGAACGTCGGCGCGGACACCGTCATGTCGCTGTTGCTGGAGCCGCTGAAGGGCACGTGCAGCGAACAGTCCGTCGAGGTGGTGAAGATCTCGCTCCGCGGAACGAACGTCTCGTAGCTGTCGTCGAACTGGGTCGCCCCCGTCGAGTCCACGATCAGGCTTGGCGGACGCAGGTCCGTACCCGCCTGCAGACGCAGGAGCTGGTCCGGGTAGATGTAGTGAGGGTTGGTGATCTCTTCGTTGTTGATCGACCACAAGCCCGGCCAGGTCTCCGGATCACCGAAGAAGACCTCGCAGATCTCCCATAGCGTGTCGCCCGGGACCACCCGGTAGACGTCCGTCTCCTTCTGCGGCGTGATCAGCCCCAGTTCCTCCATCGCGGAGGTGACGTTGTCGTCGTAAGTCTGAGCCATGGCAACCGGCGCGCTGAGCGCGATAGCGGCTGCGGCGAGGAAGCCTGCGCCTGTCTTCATCATCTTCAATTAGCTCCGCGTAGACAGTAACCCTCGCCTATTGTCGGAAAAGCCCAACGATCCTGTCAAGAAACGCGGTGCAGAGACGTCAATCGAGATCGAAGAAGAGCGTGTCCTTGATCCGGTCGTCGACGAACCCCTGGAGCTCGTCGTAGGCCTCGCCCTCTAGCGTTTCGAACTGCACGCCCATGCCCGCGGGGAGCCCGCCCGGGGTGCCCGGAGGGCGGATCCATCGGACCACTACTTCGTGCTCGCGAACCGGTCCGCCCATCAGCGAAAGCTTCATCTTCATGCGCGTGCCGAGCTCGAACGGAGCTTCAGTGGCCACGAACAGCCCGCCGCGAGAGACGTTCTCCGTGAAGCCCGTGAAGAAGGTGTGTTCGTTGAACAGATCCACCTCGACGGCGAGGGGGATCCGTACATACTCGCGGTGTTCTTCAGTGCTCATACGGCCGAACCTTTACCTCAACGAGCTAACGAACACGAACTCGACCCGGCGGTTCTCAGCCGGATCCGAACCCACTGGACGCGACTCGCCGTAGCCCTCGGCGCTCAGTCGATCCCGGACGACTCCGTGCCCGACCAGTGCGTCCACCACCGCCTCGGCGCGGCGTCGGCTCAAGTCGTCGTTGTAGGTCGCAGACCCCGAGGCGTCGCAGTGGCCTGCCACCTGGACGGCGCCGGTCGAGCCGTGACGCTGCAGCCAGCCGGCGACCTGCGACAGCAGCTCGCGGCCGTCCTCGGTCAACCGGGCCGAATCGAAGACGAACAGCACGTGCGAGTCGATGCGCGCCGAGCGGCCGACCAGGCGGAGACCCCAGGCGGAGTCCGACTCGCCGGGGACCGGAGGCTGCGACCCTGGATCCTCCAGCGCCGCGAGCTCGTCGGGATCGAAGTCACCAGTGTCGGCGACGACCTGCTTGCGCCGCGGGTCGAGGCGGACGCGCACGCCCGCGAAGATCCGGCTCTGGGGCGTGCCCACGCCCTGGCCGAAGCCCACGGCGAGGCCACCGACGACGTCCACGCGGCGACGCAGATCCGGCGTCAGGCGGGCCCAGGAGACCCACTCGCCGGAGCGCGCGTTGTCACCCTGTCCCAGCGCGACCGCGAACTCCGTCCCGATCGCGAGCTGATCCGAGGGCTGCCAGCGGCCGCCCACCGCGGCGGTGAACTCGCCCCCGCTCTCCAGGTTCAGGAGCTGGGTCTTGGGACGCACCCGCCAGCCCGCTTCGAGGCCGACGCTGAACCGCAGCCACCGGTGCTTCTCCAGGAAGACCAGCCGCTTCTCCAGGTGCACCTGGGGCTCGATCGTCGGACCCGACTCACCCAGGAGCGCGTCCTCGCGGCCCGTTGGCACGCTGATCGGGCTCGACAGGGCCAGCCCCAACCACTGCTTGTCCGGGTCGAGGATCATGCCGTGGGGCACGATCCGGAAGTCCCCTGCCCCACCGACCGCCAACGCCTCGCCGGTCAGCGGATCGGCGCCCGACTGGTACATCGTCACGGGCAGCCCGACGGCCAACCGGAAGCGGCGGCCGAGGTTGAACCCGGCGCCCAGGTAGCCGCCGACGCGGCCCTTCACGACCGGATCGGTCAGCTCGCCGTCGCGGGTCAGCACCACGGGCCGGCCGGAGCCGTGCACCCACAAGGTCCCGTCCACCTCCCAGGCCTCCCCGGGGGCGACGCCCTCGAGGAAGACCCCACCGGCGCGCGCGGTGGCGGGCCGGAAGCGCTCCGTGTCGACGGCCGTCTCCTGCGCCTGGGCGCCCGAAGTCACCAGCCAGCCGATGATGAGGAACGCGATCGAGACAAGCTCCTTCATCGTTGCCTCCTGCATCGGCGGATCGCGGCCGCCACCATCAGCGCCAACAGCACGGACGCGCCCGCGGGGGGCCGATCTGCGGCCGAGCAGGCGCAGCCGCCGCCGGCGATCCCGAAGTCCGGGGGCCAACCCGGGGGCGTGCCGCTGGTGCCGTCGTCGTCCGAGCCCGAGGTGTCGTCGTCGTCCGAGCCCGAGGTGTCGTCGTCGTCCGAGCCCGAGGTGTCGTCGTCGTCGTCCCCGGTGGGCACCTCGTCGCAGCCTTCGCCGGGGAACACCGAGGAGTCGCCGTCGTCGCAGTCGCCCTCGCAGATCGTGAAGCCGTCGCCGTCGCTGTCGGCGCTCTCGTCGACGAGCCCGTCGCAGTCGTCATCGACGTCGTTGCACTGCTCGTCGGCGCCGAAGTAGACGTCGGCGTCGGTGTCGTCGCAGTCCCCCGCACAGGGAGTGAAGCCGTCGCCGTCGGCGTCGTCGACCACGCCGTCGCAGTCCAGGTCGGTGCCACCGCAGAGGTCCCCGGGGAAGACCGAGGGGTCGTCGTCGTCGCAGTCGCCTTCGCTCTCGGGCACGCCGTCCCCGTCGTTGTCCACCGAGCCGAGCTCCGCGATCGCGACCTCGTCGATCCCGAAGCCGTCTTCGGCCAGCAGCGAGCTGAAGGTCACCTCGTCCACGAACGTGCTGAACCAGATCCCGCGGAACACACCGCCCGGGAGCGGCACCTCGGGGGTGAGGAGCTCGAAGCTCTCGACCAGCGCACCGTCGCGCCAGCCGTCCACCAACAGCGAGCCCTCCACGTCCACCAGCCGCAGCGAGATCACCTGCTGAGGCTCCTCGAACACGAGGGTCAGGCTCGACTGGTCCAGCGGGTCGAAGCCGGCCACGGCGAGGCGGGTGCCGATGCCGTCGGTGCCGAACGCCTGGGGGAGGATGAAGGGGCCGATGGTGCCGTCGAAAGTGAGCCCCTCCTCTTCGTACTGGAAGGTCAACTGAGTGCCCAGCCCGAGCTCCTCGAAGCCCAGCTGGAACGGCACTCCGAACGACGGCTGGGCCGCCAGCGCGTTGATGTGCTCGACCTCGTCCTCGATCACGACGGCCGCGTGCGCGGGGATCGCCAACGCGAACGACACGACGATCAACAGCGGGATGCGAGCCTGCACACCTGCTGCATCGGCGCGGCGGGGCCCGCCTTGAGAATTCTGATTGTCCTAAAGGTCCTCACGACCCTTCCGATGAAGGCTCTGAACCATCGAACTCGGGAGATGGAATGAGTTCCTATCGAAGCATGAGCGCCGCCCGCCGACGGTCCTCCGAGCCCTCGGGCGAGGCCGAGCGGAACCACATCGTCGAGCCGAAGCAGCCGCACGAGGCGCTCACCGCCGTGCTCGCCCCGCTGAGCGCGGAAGTCGGCCGCCACGCGGAGGTCGGGGACGACACCGATCGACGGTTCCGCCTTGAGCTCGAGGAGCTCATGCAGGACATGTCCACGGGCATGACCCCGCACCTCGGAGGCCGCACGGTCAACGCCGTCCAGCCCGGGCTGAAGCAGTGGTTCGACCGCCGCGAGGCCGTCTACCAGGCCAAGCAGAACGATCTTGGGGCCGTGATCGCCTCGATGGGCAAGGCCCTCAAGGCGCTGCAGGGCGACGACGAGGACTTCATGGGAGGCCTCGACGCCAACCTGAGCCGCCTCACCCAGGCCGCGGACAGCGTGCAGGTCCGTCACGTAAGCGCGCGGCTTCAGCAGATCCTCGAGGTCACGTCCGAGCAGGCCAAGGAGGAGCGCGACGCCCGCGACAAGCGGCTCAACCAGCTCAGCACCATGGTGCGCGGTCTCCACGAGCAGCTCGACGCGGCCAAGATCCAGCTGCAGGAAGACGCCCTCACGGGGCTGTACAACCGCGGCACGTTCGACGCCCGGCTCAACGCCGAGATCAACAAGTGCAAGCTGACCCCGTACAAGTTCAGCCTGATCATGATCGACCTGGACCACTTCAAGGCGGTCAACGACACCCACGGTCACGTCGGTGGCGACCGCGTGCTCCAGGCCTGCGCCGAGGCGATCAAGGCGATCGTGATGAGCACCGACGACTTCTGCGCTCGCTACGGCGGCGACGAGATGGCGATCATCGTGTCCGATTCGGACATGGAGAACGGCAACCGGGTGGCCGAGGCGGTGCGCCAGCGGATCGAGTCCCTCGAGATTCAGACCGGCACCGCGATCCACACCCAGACCGCCAGCTTCGGCGTGTCCGAGGGCTGCGATGAGGACGACCCGGTCGACGTGCTGGAGCGGGCCGACGCCGCGCTCTACGCCGCCAAGGAGAACGGACGAAACAAGGTTTGCGTGGCTGGCTACGACGAGGCCCGCCGGGTGCGCCTGCCGAAGTGCCAGCAGCGCCGCTCCATGGGGGACAAGCGGTAGATCAGGGATCAGGGGAAGGCACGCGGGACATGGGCCCCGCGTCGGGTCGACCTGACGCCTGACGCCTGACGCCTCCGCTACGAGACGTCTTCCGGCGGCACCTTCTCCAGAAGCCGCCGCCTCCGAACCTTCGGCACCTCCTCCTCGCCCGCGGGCTCCTCTTCGACCTTCGGCTTGCTGCGACGTCGCTTGGGCGGCGGATCGGACCAGTCGATCCCGGTGGCGAGGATGCGGATCTGGTCCTCGGGGGCGTCGTACCCCGGCGTCTTGTGCGCCAGGTCGTAGGCACTCGTCGGTCGCGGCACGACCCGCACGAGGATCGTCCCCGGATCCACGCCGAGGTGGGCGGCCAGCGCTTCGGCGACCTTCTCCCCGCGGCGGGCCGCGAGGGTGACCGGATCGAGGTAGTGCCAGACGTCCGGCTTGCCGTCCCGGTTGTCCACGACCATCACCTCGCGCCCGTCGGGCAGACGGGTCGGCTTCGGCGCGTCCTCGTACAGACCCTCCACCGGCACCGTCGGCTCACCCGGCGCGGGGCCGAAGGGAGCGTCGGCGGTCAATGACAGCTCGCGGGATCCGTCCGGGGGGGCATCGCCCAGCTCGGCGATGCGGGGGTGGACCTCCACCGAGATCGGCCCCTCGATGCTCCGCAGTCCGCGAAGCCACTCCGCCATCATCGCGGCCCCCTCCCCTTGCAGGGTCAGGTCCTCGGGCCCGTAGAGCTCGCGCAGCGCGAACGTCACCCGCACCGGCGCCGGCCGCTGCGCCACCGCCGCGGTGGCCCGCACTCGATCGCCCACGTGGACCTGGTCGGCGGGAGCGCCGCTCTCGTCCAGGCCCGCCGGCAGCGGAGTGCCCGCGCCGCTGTAGGTCGCGACGGCTACGCCCTCGCCCATCCCGGCGACCGTGAGCTTGCCGATCTCCCACCACAGCGCGCTCTCGCGGTAGGCGGCGGTGCCCCGCGGCCCGGGGAGCCGGCGGTAGACCTGCAGCACGCTGCCGACCGACACGCTGGTCTCGTCCGCGAGGTCGACGACGTACGTCTCCCCATCGATCGAGACGACCGTGCCCGCGACGCCTTCATCCTCGGCCGCCGCGGATCCCGCGAGGCCGATCGAGAGCGCCAGGACGCCCGCTGCCCACGTGTGTTTGCGACGCGCGTCCTGCGCGCCGTCCCTTCGGGACGCACCCCCTTCGGGGGTACGCGACTTCCAGGCTCCTGCCTTCCAGTTCATCGCCATGCT
>PVBE012399225.1_pt1 | contig 10273 bp, 8 predicted proteins | sample 1631181 | NCBI WGS metagenome assembly PVBE01 (sample SAMN08397723, study PRJNA350692) | Marine metagenome, whole genome shotgun sequencing project. | isolation source: water | place: Pacific Ocean | collected 2012-04 | reverse complement strand
CTTCCTCATCTCCCAGTTCAGCTCCAAGATCACCGGCAACTTCTTCCAGTTCTGCAAGACCGTGTTCGATGACGACCACCATGCCATCGCCACATCGCTGACCTCCGGCCACGACGAGCTCGAGAGCCTGAAGCCGATCATTGAGCTGGAGCGGCTCGCGGGCACCATCGCCGGGGATTCCCTGCTCTCGGACCTGTTCGAGCGGGACACCCGTGACATCATCACCATCGTTCAGGACCTGTCCTTCTTCCGGGAGTTCTTACACCGATACGGCTACAGGGGGCCGAAGGAGGCAGAGATGCGTGCCGACTCCTGGGAGACGGATCCCTCCCTTGTGGTGGACATCCTCAAGCTGTACCTCCGGGACCCGCCGTCCCAGCACGGGCCCTCCCCCGAGGTCAGCGTTCCCGTGTTGCCACTTCTTTCCAAGGTACGACTCACAGCGCTATTGAGACTGGAGCTTTTGTTCTCCAAGTACCGTGAACGCCAGAAGAGCAACCTCATCCGACTCGCAAATTTCTGCCGCAAGAACCTGCGTGCCCTCGCCTCAAACGCCGCTCATGAGGGGCAGCTCGACTCAGAGGACGATATCTACTTCCTCACGCTCCAAGAGATCCTCGCCCTCGATGAGAAGAAAGAAGACCTTGGTGACCGCATCGCGACACGAAGACGGGAGTTCGAGGCGAACAGCGCCCTCGCCTCGTTCCCTTCCATCATCGACTCACGTGTCGTGCTCACCGAGTGTGAGGACGCAGCATCCACCGGGGGGCTTGCGGGGATACCCTGCTACCCGGGACGGATCTCGGGGCGCGCGAGGGTAGTTCTGGACCCCACCTCATCGGGTCTCCGTCGTGGGGAGGTCCTTGTGGCGCCGGTGATCGACGCCGGGTGGTCGCCGTTGTTCGCCCTGGCCTCGGCCATCGTTGCTGACAAGGGTGGGCTGCTCTCCCACGGCGCCATCATCGCCCGGGAGCTGAAGGTCCCCACCATCGTCGATGTCCAGGGAGCGACCCATTCGATACAGGACGGGGACCTCGTCATCGTGGATGCGAACACGGGAACCGTCTCTATAAAAGGACCGGGAGGGGGACGGGCATAATCAACGAGAAGGACGAGGCGTTACACACTCCTGACAGCCACCACCTGTGGCGTGAGAGCCACTTCTTCCCCTTCTTCGATCCCGCATCGAACATCAAGGGGCTGGTGACCATGGCCCTCTGGCCCAACCAGAAGCGGATCGAGTATGCCACGGTGCTCCATCCCGACGAGGAGACAATCCTCGTCGATATCAAGCGGGAACCGCTTGATGGTTTTCCGAGACCCCTTTCCCTGAAAGGCCTGCAGCTGAACGCAGAGGTCCCCCTCAAGCGATGGCGACTCTCTTACACAGGGGAGCTCATGGCGTTCAAGAACGAGGACTTCCCACCCCACCCCCTCCGACTGCTCCTCTCCAGGAAGAAGATGGTCCCGGTGTCCTTCGAGCTGGCGTTCGATGGTATCAATCCATGCTTCCACTTCGGCCATCACCTCTACACTGACGGCGGACAGCTCCTATCGGAGGTCGATCCGGACTTCTGGGGTGATATCGGCCTGGACCATATCGAGCAGTCCGGTGTGGTCACAGGCGAGATCACCCTCGATGGCGACGCCCGGAAGATCGAAGGGTTCGGCGAGCGGGACCACTCGTGGGGTGTCCGTGACTTCCTCTTCGTCGACCGGTACCGACTGTTCACAATGTTCTTCTCCAAGGACTTCACCATCCAATGCTCGCGCCTGGAGAAGGGGTCCACGAACATCTACACCGGATTCGTCTACAAGGACGGTGTGAACCATCCGGTCACGCATGTCAACGTCGAAACGACCTACGATCATCGGGGCCTTCACAAGCAGGTTGACCTTGACATTGGCTATGGCTCGCATACACTGAAGGTCCAGGGGGACGTCAAGCGCATCTCCAGGATCCCCCCCTTGCGAGAGCACAATCCGCTCAAGCTCCTATTCAAGCCGTATCCCCTGGTGCTGCACGATGGCTACACGGTGTTCACCTGCGGGGACCGGACCGGCTACGGCCTTGCCGAGTACTGCAACGTGGTCCCCGATCCGCGGAGGTCCGCACGACGATGATCGCCGAGGCCACGTTGCACTCTCTGTTCATCTACGGGCTGATCCCGCTGGTATTCCTGCTTGCCGTTCTCAGCAGCCTCAGGACCTACGGCAGGAACGCCACCATCCGCACCTTCCTTACCATGGCGGTGGCCGGCCTCCTCATGGAGGGCCTGACCATGAGACTCTTTGCGTCCCACACCTACAACGGGATCTTCCCGGTCCCCATCGGGGACGTGCCGCTGGTCATCGTGCTCGGGTGGGTGGTCATCATCTTCATCTCCCACGAGATCGTACAAGCCATGCAGATACCGCGTTCCACCGTCGGATTCCTCATGATGGGGGCGCTTGCGGTGAACATCGATCTCATGCTCGATCCGCTGGCGGAGGCCGTGGGCCTCTGGCACTGGAATATCGCCAACAGCTTCTACGGTGTCCCCCTTGGCAACTTCCTGGGATGGTTCCTCATCGTTTTCCTGTTCAATCACCTGTCTGCGTCGAGGGCCGTCAAGCGCGTCTTCCCGAACGTCATCATGCGCTCCCTGTTCCTGGCCATCATGCCGGTGCTCCTCATCCTCCCCGTTGGCGTGGCCTGGCTCCACCTCGACGTAGAGAACGTGATCGGTCCCGTGAACGCCAAGGCCGTCGTCGGGCTCCTCTCCTGCGGCACGTTCATTGCAGGTGTGTGGTACGCCCACGCCCGACAGCAGTGCGCGGATGTGGACGTGACGCTCCCCTGCATATTATTCCTCCTCATCCACCTCGCCTTCCTGGCCGGTGCGGCAGCCGCTGCCGAGCACGACCTCATGGCGTGGTCCGTCCTCTACATCGCCGCTGCCACACCGTATCTGACGCCACTCGTACAGCGAGGGCAGGCCGGGCCTGTATCATCCGCTACATGAGGGGATCACACTAATCCGCCCCAGGTATGCTCAGTGTTGCCCACCCCGGGGCCGAGGTCGTCCAGGGTCAGCCGGCCATCGGGACCGTCGAGCGTGAAAGCAGTAATCTGCGTGGGGTACTCGTTGTAGTACATGTCGTTGAGCGGGAGTCGCGGTCGATGGGGACGGAAGCGCCAGACAACCCGAGCATAGGAATCCAGGGTGGCGTCCAGGTGCGTGGTGTCGTCATGGACGCGCAGCCTCCAGGTGGGGAGACCATCAGCGTCCAGCTCCTTCTCCACAGTACCACGGGAGAAGGTGTGGGTGGTGTCCGTTGGTGCGTGGTAGAACTCCGCCTGCCGCCTCGCGGGCAGCAACCACCGCTCGTGCCACGGCAGCCTCTCGGCGGGATCGTGGCGGAAGGCACTGGTGGACACGTGGGGGAAGAAGTACTTGAGCACCGATCCGTCGGCGAAGTGGAACACGCCCCAGTACCAGGGACCCATGGGACTGTTGAGCCCGATGCGCTGGAAGTATGCTGTGCCCTTCACCTGCTCGCCGTCGATGGTACCTGCCGCAGTGCATCGGTTGAGCTCCAGGGCGCTGTACATGAACCTCTTTGCCACGATGCGGTTCCGGATGTGGGACGGGCGGGTAAACGACGCAGGCTCGTCGAGGCGGAGGGACACGTCCACGTCGACCTTCTCATTGCGCAGGCGCAGCCGCCAGTCCCTCGGTTGTCCTGAGAATGCACACTCGTTACCTACCGCGGACTCGAAGGAGAGGCGTCCATTGCAGGGATCATCAGCATTGTGCTCTGCTGTAAGGGTCCCCCGCTCGAAGGCCAGCTCGGGGTCCATGCGCTCCCCGTCGAAGTACCAGGCGGCCACCACGCCGGGGAAGGACTCGCGCCCCGACCCATTCTTGATGCCGTCCTCCGGCAGGACGAGCATGTCGTTGAACAAGGTCGCCGCCTCCTTGTACGTCCACAGCACCATGAGCTGGCGGGGACGGGCCGTCTCAGCGGGATCGTCCAGGAACACTACCCAGAACCACCAGTACCAGCGCATCGACCACTTCGGATCGATGTCCGGGACCGTCCAGAGACGGGCATAATCGTCCATCTAGCGTTCCTCTGGTCTCGAACGTTTGCCAGTCATGTGCTCGATGTCCACCCTGATGATAGTGACCTTGCGGAGCATGGGTTCGGGGTAGTCAGCCCCTTGACCGTCGTAATGCGCCATGATGATGTCGAGCGCCGAGCGTTTCTCGTCAAGGTTTTCTACGAGGGAAGCGGTCCCGGACCCGATGACGCTCGCATATCGCATCCCCCACCCGCACGGGCTCTGGGCGGGGATCACCTCGGTGTCCACGTCCACCTCGAAGCAGACCTTCTCGTTCCTACGAAGGATATCGAGCTTCTTCCCCTCGGTCGCGGAATGGAAGTAGAGACGGCCGTCCTTGTGACCGAAGTTCAGCGGTACCACGTACGGTTTACCATCAGCGCACATCCCGAGCCGGCAAACCGTCGCCCGTTCCAGGATTGAATCGATCTCTTCCCGGTCCGTGACCTCTCGGTCAGCGCGTCTCATCGCTCGACCTCCTTGAGCATGACGAACACCGGGAGCCGTGCGAACCCGACCTTCTCCCAGAAGGCCGCACTGGCCTCGGACACGGTTACGCTCACCGTGGGTGCTCCGCGGCGGACCAGCTCGTCGACACAGGCCTGGAGGAGGGTCGTGCCCACGCCCCGGCCCTGCTGGTCCGGATGGACCGAGAGCAAGTGGACAAGTGCCCGGGATCCGTCGTACACCGCCCGGACGAGCCCGACGGACCTGCCTTCCACCTCTGCCACGAGGAACACGGCCGCATCGCACGCGGCCACACGTCGCATGGCCTCTGGCCCCTCGATCTCGGGGTAATCGTACTGGCCGTTGAGAGTGAGCATCTCTATGAGAGCGGGGATGTCCTCTTCTCTGAAAGGGCGTACGACAGGCTGCATGGACCCAGGCCATGCTGCTCAGATATTTGAGCTTTCATGTCCTTGACCGATGCATGCTCCGGGACGACCACAAGGCAGCCACGCTCAAGCTGCTCTATGTGTGTCTCATGGGAGCAGGGCTTGTCATCACCGTACAGCCCCAGCCAGCCCCTCCGTCCATCTACAGCCTCGGGCAAGCAGCGGGCACCCTTGCCCTCACGGCCATCGCGGTCCAGCTCGTACTGGCCTCCCGTTGGCGCATCCTCGAACGCGGTGTCGGCCTCGACCGCATCATGCGCTGGCATTCTGCGAACGCCAAGTTCATCGCGCTGTTCGTGCTCCTGCACCCCTTGCTCCTCTTCCTCAGGCAGCTCCTGAAGGGGGACATCATGGCCCCCTATACCATGTACGGCACTGACATCCTGGGCGGCGTCATCGGCGCCGTGATCATCGGCATAATCTGGATCAGCGTGCTCAAACGCAAGCAGCTCGGGCTCCTGTACGAGCGCTGGCGGCTCGTCCATCTCCTCACCTATCTCCTGGTAGCCATCGGTCTCTCTCACAGTCTCCTCCTCGGTTCCGACATCAAGAGCGGACGCCCCCTCTACACCTGGTGGCTGCTATTAGCCGCGGTGTCCGTGGCGGCGGTCGTGTACCGGTACGTGGTCCGGCGCATTACGTTCGCGGGCAGCGAGTACGAGGTCGTCGCCAACAAGCTCGAGACACACGACGTTCACACAATCACCCTCCGGCCGACGGACGGTACCGTCCTTGGCCACGAGTCGGGACAGTTCGCCTTCCTCACGTTCACATCCGAGGATCTCCCTGTGGAGGAGCATCCCTTCACCATCGCCTCGGCCCCGGGTGGGGACACCATCTCGTTCTCGATCAAGGAGTCGGGCGACTTCACCGCCCTTCTCGGCAAGGTCGAACGAAGAGACATGGCCCATGTAGAAGGTCCGTGCGGTGTGTTCTCCAACAGGAGCATGCCCGGTCCCTTCGTCCTCATCGCCGGTGGTATCGGCATCACCCCCCTGATGAGCATGCTGCGTGCCATGCATAAGGAAGGGGATACACAACCGCAGACACTGCTGCTATATGCCAACCGGACCCAGGGCGACATCGCCTTCCTCGGGGAACTGGCCGCCATTGAGCGTGGGTCCGACTGGCTGCGTGTGGTCCACGTTCTCTCCAAAGAGACCGTCGAGGGAATGCGTCACGGTTTTGTCGACGGTCTCGTCCTGAGCGACGAGATCGAGGAGCTTACAGCCCCCACTTATTTCATCTGCGGCCCGCCGCCCATGATGGACGCGCTCAGGACGACACTGGCCGAGCTCGGCGTACCTGACGATCAGGTGGTCACAGAACGGTTCGCGCTGTGAGCGGGTTCACTTAGTACTGTAGTCAAGGAGCACGTAGGGTGTGCAGTGGCGCATTATCGAGGTGAACAGGCAGGCGGCGGCGATGAACCCCACAACCCCACGTACGGTACCCTCTGGTACGAGGTCCATGGCCAGAGCGACCACTGCAACGCTCCCGAAGAGCGCACGCAGGAACAGGTCCCATCCGCCGACGTTCTCGGTGAGGAGCAGAGTGCGCAGGTCCATACACCCGTAAAGAGCACAAAGGATTAAGAGTGCGTCGCCGGGTTCAGCAGTCCTCGACCCGGGTCACGTACTCGTAACCCCTGCTCGTGTGGACCGGGATGAGGGGGTACATCTCCACGGGCACCTCGAGGTCCCCGATTCCCACGGTCACGACCAGGCCACGGGAGCGTACCTTGTATGCCGGCCGGTTAGCGGCATCGGTCGATGGGAGGGCCAGCAACATGTACGTACCTGCGTCCACCTCGGGGAAGGTGTACAGTGCTTCCTCGTCAGCGACCGCGGACAGCTCGAGCGCCAGGGTTCCGTCCAGGGGGACGAGATGGAGGCGGACGGCGCGCGGCGGGACGCCCTCCACGAAACCGAGCGCTCGCTCGCTCTCGGCCTTCACCCGTTTCGTCTCTGCGCACCATACCCGGTCGTTGACGTACACCCTGCCGTGAACCCTTCCACGCGCGCCTAGCTGGATGCGACGGGAGAGGAGCCCGTCAACCTCCACACGCTCCACATATCGGCCGAGCCCTGGTGGGAGCAATGCCTCGACGATGAGGGTCCGCTCACCGCAGGGGACCGGTGTCCGTTCGAGCTTGCCCTTCTCGAAACCGTACACGCACGTGTCCAGCCACGCCCGGCCGTCCACGGGCATGTCGTTCGGCCCGGTGACCGCCAGTTCCATCTCGCATTGGCCGGACGGTGCGCACAGGTCATCCACCGAGGGCGGGAAGAGCTCGCCGAGCCGGGCGAAGGGATCGATGCCCGCCATGAACGGCTCAAGCACGAACACGAACTCCAGCGGCCTCCCACCGGTCCGGGCGCCCCGTGCCGCCGGTCGGAGGTCACGTACGGTCATCATCACGGGGTACCGGACGGTGTAGCTCACGTTGTAGCGGCTGAGGCACATGGGATCTACGTCGCCACGCCGGTCGATGAAGGGGATGGGAACTGCTATGTACTCGATCGTATCGTTGCTCTTCAGGGGCGTGCCAGGATTGGCCAGGAAGGTCATGTTGACACGTTCCGAGGTCAGGCGCATGGACCACTCGATCTCGCGTTCGTCGGCGGCGGCCTCGCGTATCCGTTGGAGCTCCCGGGCCACGGACAGTCTGGCGTTCTCCGAGAAGGGTTCTGCCATCCCGCCCCCGGTCGCCAGGACCTTCCGCTTTCTGCACGACATGGTCTCGCCCGGCCCCCCCGGTGGGCTCGGGATGCGCTCGTCGTTGATTATACCGGACAGCAATGACCGCTCCATGTACCGCTCCCGCGCATAGGCCTCGAGATAGGCCTTCGCCCGTGACCAGAGGGCCCGCAGCCTGAGATCGAGGACGACGCTCATATCCTCCACGGAGCGTGCGGTCCCCCCCTCGGCGTTCAATGTGTAGGTCAGCTCCAGCGACGCTTCCACCGAGTTCTCATTGAGTTTGACAGTGACCAGCGGGGCGCCGAACGAGATTGTGCCGTTCGCGTCCGCGCGCACAGCATCGAGCCGTGCTCCCAACCGTCGGGTCGCCTCTTGTCCCAACAGCTGTTCCATGACACGAACCGACGGGAAGAGTATCATCCGTCCACCGAGGAAGAACACGGGACGCTCACCGACAGTCGGTCCCGGGAGGGTCGCGGCAGTATAGCCGCCATGGCGGCCGAGCTCGTAGGTCGCCTCCTCCACGGCATCGCGCAGGGCGCTCTCCACGATCTCAGCGAGGTCCCGCGCATCGTCCACGGCCGCGGTCCCTGCCCTGGCGATGGTCCGCGCTTGGCGCTCCGCTCGTCCCCAGCGGAGGAAGAGGAACACGATGATCAGCACGGCCAAGGATATGCCGAGGAGGGCGATATGGCTGACCTGGCCTCGTCGCCGGCCGATGCCTGTCCACGGTCGCGCGCGCATCAGCAGCTCACCCCTTCTAGCGACCGCCAGTTCCCGGGATTCCCCGAGAGTCTGATGCGGGACGTGGCGGACGCTTCCTCGCCGGTGGTCGCGTCCCGGACGGTCACCACCACGTCAAGGGGCATGGGGCGGTCGGGTGTGGGGCATAGGCGGGCACTGGATAGATGGAGGCGGACGCCGACGCTCGTCCTGTAGATGTAGGATATCGCTTCGCTCACGTCGTGGTCGCCCACCATGACGGTGAAGCTGTCGGCAGAGATCCGGTCGCCGCCCTCCAGGTCCATGAGCACGTCCATGTCGAACCCGAGGCCCGCCAGGAGCAGGAACAACGGGTCCTCCTGCGTCCCCGGCTCCACCCGGATGATGTCCAGTGAGAGGGGGATGCGCTCGAGGATATCGAGCCGGGTCCGTGCCTGGCCCGTCCGGCCGAGGTGGCCTACCGACAGGGTTAGGTGATCGGACATGGTCGAAACGCCCCGGAGGTACACCACAACAGTCCAGAGGCCGGTGTGGCGTTCGTACCCGGCAGAGGTCACGTCCGCGCGCACCCCACCCTCCTCGTCGCCCACGGTCGCGGTCATGGCCGAAGCGGGTACGAAGGGCACGGGAGCGCCCGAACCATCGGAGATGCGCACGTTCAACTGGACGGTCGCTCCCTGCTCCACGTCCGCTATGGAGAGGCGACGCGGTTTCACGGACACCACCTCCATGTCGAGCTCGCTCTTCTCCAGCGGGTACCACATCTCGAAGGGCCGGCGCACGAGGAGCATATCATCCCCCACGCTCAGCATGAGGAAGGCGTCGTACCGCCCTGGCTCGAGGTGGTGGGTGAAGCCCGAGGTGAATGTCCACTCGTTACGGGATGCGTCGAACGACGTCTCGGGCGCCGTACCTCCGGTACCGCCCAGGAAGGCGGACGCGGTCAGCTGCTCGCGCACACGCTTGTCATCCAGACGTTCACCCACCTTCACGACCCCCTTCCAGGTGAGCTGTACCTCCTCCGCCACCGCACCGGTGCGCACGTGGATGGGATCGAATCCCTTGACCTCGAACACGAACGCGGGGTCACGGCAGCCTGTCAGCGTGCACGCCTGCCCCGCAGTGCAGGGAGAGAGAGCACGGTCCGACGGGTCCAGGCACACGCACGTACCCGTGCACAGCTCGCCCACCTCGACGCAGGAGAGCGTCTCCAGACCGCGCTTCGCCACACACCTTCCACGGGAACGGATCACGGTGAAGGGGGACATCGTCGACGGGGGGGGTTTGCATACACTGGCGTCGGCACCTTGGTCCGGGACACACGTATCGCGGTACTCGCACACGTCACGGGGGCGTCCGTCCGCATCGAAGCACAGACAGAGCGGGATGGACTCGGAGGTCGGATGGCACATCATGCGCGGGCCGATGCATGGGATGCTGGTGTCGAGCACGGGCAACGAACCGCCGAAGCACAGGGTGGAGTGGACGCTACCCCGTCGCGGTTGCCAGTCGACGACCTCGACGGTCTTGACACCGGTCGCCACGATGGAACCTCCTTGGAACAGCTCGGTGCGCACCTCATAAGTGCCGGGCTCGAGCGCCTCGTCCAGTGCGAGCTGGGCCGGCGCGCAGCCGCCTGCGCTCGTCCGCGTCACGGTGGCGCCGTCCATGTCCGAGATCGTCACCTCACATACGTCCCCTTCCCGCTCGGGGTACACCGACACGGTCTCGCCTGCCGCGTACACGTCCTTGTCGGTCGTGAACACGACACCTTCGGTCCGGGTTGCGACGAAGGTCACAACAGCAGTACCGATACCTTCGAGCTCCCCGCGCGTTGCCCTGG
>PVBE010297791.1_pt1 | contig 10274 bp, 8 predicted proteins | sample 1631181 | NCBI WGS metagenome assembly PVBE01 (sample SAMN08397723, study PRJNA350692) | Marine metagenome, whole genome shotgun sequencing project. | isolation source: water | place: Pacific Ocean | collected 2012-04 | reverse complement strand
CAAAAACACCCACGCGATTATGGGGAAGATTCCCAAGGATAGCAGAAATTGAAAAAAAACGGGTTGAAAATCCATCAACGCTAAATTCCATGCAGAAGCCAGCACCCAACTCTCAACTGCGGCACCAAACGAAATTAATAAAAAGCCGACCCAGTAAACCAAAAATGATTTACCGACAAGAAACCGCCGCTGGGAAACAACCAGGCCATAAACGGTCAGGAACACTAAAATATAGAGGCCGACCGGCGTTCCCGATAAAAGATCATGCATCAAGCCCAGCAGGAATACAGCAAACAGCGGCAACAGGTTCGGGCGGTATATGGCCCAATGATATATCGACATCAGGGCCAGCACCGGCGCGATCGGCGCATATCCCGGAATGCGCAAAGGGACGACACTAAAAATCACCAGCGCCAGCGTCAGGCTAAACGGCGTGATGTTCCGCGCCATTTTGTCTAGTTTCTGCCACAGGGGAAGGGTCATTTTTTACCGGTTATTCCAACCCTATATTTGCCGTTTTTTGGTGCGTTGAGGGCACTCGAATCGACAAAGAAATCAAGTCCGTAATCGGCGATACGAACATATTCCAGTTGGTCAAAATCTGTGAACAACTGTACCTCAATGCCGCCCTCTCTCACCGAGGCGACGACGCCGATCGGGATGCCGGGTGCAAACGCGCCACCGTGACCGGAGGTTACGATCCGTTCACTGGGGCTGATTTTGGCATCTGGGGGCAAATGAATAAGGTGAGGTCTGCCGGTATTACCGCCGGCCAGAATCGCCCTGGTGCGAGTAGATTCAACAATCACCGGAATCCGCGAAATTATGTCAGTCAGCAGCAGGATGCGTGCTGAATTGTCGGATACCTCGGAGACGCGACCGATCAGGCCATTGGCGCTGATCACGGCCTGACCTTTTCGGAGGCCAGCATTCTGTCCTTCGTTGGCGATTATGCTATGGGAAAAGGTGCTTCTGGAAGCGGCAATGACACGGGCCGTGATATATTTTGCCTTTTCCTCCTGGGCGAAGCCGACCAGCGTTTTTAGGATGGTGTTTTCGGCCTGTAATTTGCGGGCTACGGTTTGCCATTGCATCAACCGGCTGTTTTCTTGTTTAAGCCTTTGATTGTCCTGGCGGATGGCCGATAAATCTTTGAAGTTGTTAATACCGTTGGCGACAGTGGCGACCGGGCGCGACAACGCCTCCAAAACGGGGGCGACAGCGTCAGTTACTTCAATCCGGACACGGTCGATCAGAACCGCATCCAGCCTACCCAAGAGCATAAGCCCGAAGGTGGCAAAAATAAGCCCCAGATAGGTAAACCGCTGAACCAAACTTTTCAGCGGTGTCGCGATGCGCAAAAGTGAGCTCGAACGTTGTTCCAATTTGCGTCTCCGTGTCGACTAACACCCTGATATTACAACCATATTTGTTAATTTTTCAATATGGTTTCGGAGTCCGCCGTTTTCAATTACTACTGTCCACAATTAGCAATAATGGGCTAAATTGGTTAATACATCGTTGTTAATACGTGACGAAGCTTTTTCATCTCTTCCAAGGCCCGTCCTGTGCCAAGGGCCACACACGACAAGGGTCCATCGGCAATGGATACCGGCAGGCCCGTTGCATAGCGCAATATATAGTCCATATTGCCGAGAAGCGCGCCGCCGCCGGTCAGGACAATACCTTTGTCGACGATATCTGCGGCCAGTTCAGGCGCTGTATGCTCAAGTGCTACTTTGACAGCCTCGATAATGGCACTGAGCGGTTCGGCCAGGCTTTCGGCGATTTGCCGTTCGCTGATGATCAGTTCCTTGGGCACCCCGTTCATCAGGTCTCGACCCTTGATTTCCATGGTACGGCCTTCGCCTTCTTCCGGCGGGCAGGCGGAACCGATTTCCTCTTTGATGCGTTCGGCGCTGCTTTCACCGACCAGCAGATTATGGTTGCGTCTGATATAGGCGATGATGGCTTCATTCATTTTGTCGCCACCGACCCGGACCGATCGCGCGTAGACGATGCCGCCTAGGCTGAGCACGGCGACCTCAGTCGTGCCGCCGCCGACGTCTACAACCATGGAGCCGGTGGGTTCGGTAACCGGTAAACCGGCGCCGATGGCCGCAGCCATGGGTTCTTCGATTAGGAACACCTTGCGGGCGCCGGCGGCTTCCGCCGATTCCTGAATGGCGCGGCGCTCAACCGCCGTCGAGCCGGATGGCACGCAAATGACAATCATCGGTGACGCGAAGCTCCGCCGGTTGTGCACCTTGCGGATGAAATATTTGATCATATCCTCGGCGATTTCAAAATCGGCGATAACGCCATCGCGGAGTGGTCGGATGGCCTGAATGTTGCCGGGTGTACGGCCCAACATCTGCTTCGCTTCTTCACCCACTGCCAGCACCTGTTTTTTTCCTTTGACTTCGGCGATGGCTACAACGGAAGGTTCATTCAAGACAATATTCCTGCCTTTAACGTAAACCAAAGTATTCGCCGTTCCCAAATCGATGGCCATATCGGCCGAAAGAAATCCAAATAATCGCGACAGCATCTGTACTCTCAATACTTTTCAATAAAAATGACAGGCGACACCCCATTATACGCCCGATACAATCCCCTGCACTCGTTAATATCTTCTAACGATATGTTTGGATACGGGAGAGTGCGCCTCCCGCATCCACGTTACTGTTCTTTTTACCTTTTTAGCGTTAAGCAGTCAAAGCTGCTGGCGCCGATTTCTCCCTTTTTACCAGAAGTTTATTCAACGCGTTAATATAAGCTTTCGCCGACGCCAGCATGGTGTCGGTATCGGCTCCCTGACCATTGACAGTTTTACCGTTCTCTTCGAGGCGCACGGTCACCTCAGCCTGGGCATCCGTCCCCTGCGTCACCGCATGCACTTGATAGAGCTGCAGATGGGCCTCATGGGCAGTCAATTTCTTGATACCCTTGAAAATGGCGTCAACAGGGCCGTCACCGGTCATATCGATGTCTTTTGATTCGCCTTCAATTTCCAGACCGAGACTGGCCTTGGACGGCTGGTGTTCGGTGCCGCACAGGACTTCCAAACTTGTCAGCTTGATATGGTCGTTGGTTCGCACAAAGGTTTCGTCTATCAGTGCGGCAATATCCTCGTCAAAAACGTCTTTTTTGAGGTCGGCTAAATCCTTGAAGCGCTTGAAGGCGTCTTGGACGGCATTGTCACCCAGGTCGTAACCCAATTCGCTCAATTTTTCGCGGAAAGCATGGCGTCCCGAATGTTTACCGAGAACCAATTTGCTTTCGCTCAAGCCCACGGATTCCGGTGTCATGATTTCATAAGTGGCAGCATTTTTCAGAACGCCGTCCTGGTGAATGCCCGCTTCATGGGCAAAGGCATTGGCGCCGACGATGGCCTTGTTGGGCTGAACAGTAAAACCGGTCACCGTTGATACCAGCTTAGATGCCTTGGTGATATTTTCGGTCCTGATGTTGCAATCATACGGCATGTTGTCCTGGCGGGTGCGCAAGGCCATGACGACCTCTTCCATGGCTGCATTGCCGGCCCGTTCGCCCAGACCATTGATGGTGCATTCCACCTGCCGGGCACCGGCTTTGACGGCTGCTAAAGAATTGGCGACGGCCAGACCCAAATCGTTATGGCAATGCACAGAAATAATGGCCTTGTCGATATTCGGCACCCGGTTGAACAGCATGGCGATTAGGTCATGGTATTCGTCGGGAACGGCATAGCCCACTGTATCGGGAACGTTGATGGTGGTCGCTCCGGCGGCAATGGCGCTTTCCACGCACCGGCACATGAAATCATGTTCGGTGCGCGAGCCGTCTTCGCAGGACCATTCCACGTTATCGGTGAATGTGCGGGCGTAAGTGACGCTGTCGATAACGGCCTGGTGCACATCTTCAGGCTCCATCTGCAGCTTGTACTTCATGTGCAACGGGCTGGTGGATATGAAGGTATGAATGCGCGACTGCGCCGCCGGCTTGATGGCTTCGGCGCAGCGCTCGATATCCATTTTACCGGCCCTCGACAAGCCGCAGACGACGGAGTCTTTGACCACCTTAGCGATTTCGTTGACGGCTTTAAAATCGCCGTCAGAGGCGATGGGAAAGCCCGCTTCAATGATGTCGACGCTCATTTCCTCCAGGAGTTCGGCGATCCGCAGTTTTTCGGACAAATTCATGGAGGCGCCCGGCGACTGTTCGCCATCACGCAAGGTGGTGTCAAAAATAATTATTCGATCGGGGTTATTTTGTTTAGTCATAAGATTGGACCTTTCTAAAATACGTTATACGACTTTGAGTGCTGCTGGGTCCCCTGAACACACGCTGTTCATAAGCATGTTCGATCAGGGGCGAGTAAGTCGTAGGGTCCGGTCCGGACCAAAAAGGTCGCCAGAAATAATGGCACACGCTGAACGTTTTGCCCACAGGTGAGCCGCGACGGTGATTACCGACACGCTGATCTGATATTCAGAACTGTTTTCCTGTACGACAAACATTTCGAGTTTCCATTTCTGAGAGCCTGGAAAAAGCTTCAAACGCTTCGCAGGCACTCTTCATTAGTCTTTTAAAAAAGGGTTTAAGCACAAAGTCAACAAAATAGTCTTAATAAACTGATTTTCGAAAGTTTATTTCCTGCCGGTTGGCTACTGGGAGCAGCAGGGGTAGGCTGAACAATGACCGGAATAAAGGGAATTCCTTCCTTGATGTGGTAGTATTCATAAACCTATTAAATGAGATCCGGAGGCGGGCAGACATGGGTATTATCGAATTTCCGGTTAAACGAAGAAACCACCAGAGATTGTCGGCGGCTATTGCCAAAATTCAGAAATGACTGGATCAATAAAGTACCGCCATTTCTAAATTTTTTGGAAGTGGGAGCGGATTTAGCCCAGCGGATTGCGGTTTTGGAGACGTCTCTGCCGAACTATAAGGTGCAGATAGGTAAAATTAATGTTCGACCATTGCAGCGAAACTCTTATAAGCTTGCCCGCATGATGCACGAATACCGCGATACTTGCACTTGATAGAAATCCAGTCTCAAAAAATATGAACAATAATCACGAACCCCGGTCAGTCGGGCGGTCTATCCTGCGGGGACTTTTCAGACGCTGTCCCAATTGTGGCATGGGGCGGGTGTTCGGCGGTTATTTGAAACCGGCCCGAGCCTGTGGCCACTGTGGCGAAGGCTACGCCCATATCCGCACCGATGATTTTGCCCCCTGGCTGACCATAATTGTCATGGGACATATCCTGGCGCCGATCATTTTTCATGTGGAAGTGAACTATTCGCCGCCCACCCAATTGGCACTGGCTTTCTGGATTCCGGCCGTCGTTATCCTTACCCTCATCCTGCTGCCCCTGACCAAAGGTGTCTGTCTGGGTTTCATGTGGGCGCTCAGGTTGAGGGGCGACGAGATGCAGTGAAAAAAGAGCACCCTAAAGATGCCCTTTTAAATTTTAATCGAATTATTTCTAGTTCTTCGATTTGTCCACCAGAGCGTTGTCGGTGATCCACGGCATCATGTCGCGAAGCTTATTGCCAACTTTTTCGATATCGTGTTCGGCGGCGCGGCGGCGCATGGCTTTGAAGCGGGGCGCGCCGACTTTGTTTTCCATCATCCAGTCCTGAACGAATTTGCCGGACTGGATATCGTCGAGGACACCGCGCATCCGTTTTTTGACATCGGCATCAATAATCCGGGGACCGCTGACATAGTCACCGAACTCCGCCGTGTTGGAGATGGAATAACGCATGTTTGCGATGCCGCCTTCGTACATCAGGTCGACGATCAGTTTCACTTCGTGGAGGCATTCGAAATAGGCCATTTCCTCGGAGTAGCCGTCTTCCACCAGGGTTTCCCAACCGGCCTGAACGAGCGAGGTCAAGCCACCGCAGAGGACAGCCTGCTCTCCGAACAGATCAGTTTCACATTCTTCGCGGAAGGTCGTCTGGATAATGCCGGAACGGCCGCCGCCGATGGCGGAACCGTAGGACAGGGCGACATCAAGGGCCGCGCCGCTGGCGTCCTGATCGACAGCGATAAGACAGGGTATGCCGGCGCCGCGGGCGTATTCGGACCGCACCGTATGGCCGGGGCCTTTGGGGGCGATCATGAAGACATCGACGCCCTGCGGCGGCGTGATCAGGCCAAAATGAACGGCTAATCCGTGAGCGAAGGCAATGGCCGAGCCTTCTTTTAGATTGTCATGGATTTCGTCTTTGTAGAGATCGGCCTGAATTTCATCCGGTGCCAGGATCATCAAAACATCGGCCCAGGCGGCGGCTTCCGCCGGTGACATGACCTTTAAATTCTCGGCCTCGGCCTTGGCGATACTGCCCGAGCCCTGGCGCAGCGCCACGGCGATATCCGTGACACCGCTGTCTCTGAGGTTGAGGGCATGGGCGTGCCCCTGGCTGCCATATCCGACGATGGCAACTTTTTTGGTTTTGATCAGATTGACGTCGGCGTCACGATCATAATAAACGCGCATGGTAAAATTCCCCGCAGTTTGATTGCAAAAACCCTGACCGGAAAATCCGGCAGGTAAATGAGTTAAAGTTCTTTCGACCCCCTGGAAATGGCGACCACGCCAGTGCGTGATATGTCCACCAATCCGAGCGGCTTCATTAATTCGATGAAGGCGTCCAACTTGTCTGAGTTGCCGACAATTTCAAACACAAAGGAATTATTCGTGCTGTCGACAACATGAGCCCGGAATATATCGGCGATTCTCAGGGATTCAACCCGAGATTCGCCTTCGCCCGAAACTTTGATCAAGGCCAGCTCTCTTTCGACCGCCGGGCCATCTGTTGTCAGGTCGGCAACCCGCCGGACCGGCACCAAACGTTCCAACTGGGCACGGATTTGTTCGATCACCATGGGCGTACCCGAAGTCACAACGGTGATCTTTGAATAGTGACCATCCGGATCGACCTCGGCGACTGTCAGGCTTTCAATGTTATATCCCCGCCCTGAAAACAAGCCGATGACACGCGCCAAGACGCCCGACTCGTTATCGACGAGCACGGAAAAGACATGTTCTTGTGATCCATTATTATTACCAGCCACGTTCTATCGCTCCTGTATTTATTGTCCGGCCTGTTTCTTAGGCCATCACATTATCGCTGTCGTCGGCCACCTTCATCCGCTGCTCGGGACCGAGGACAATTTCGTTATGGGCGGCGCCCGCCGGTATCATCGGGAACACGTTTTGAAAACGGTCGGTTGCCATGTTGACGAAGACAGGTCCTTCGGTCGCTAGCATTTCCTTTATGGTGGCTTCGACATTTTCCGGTTTATCGCAGCTCAAGGCCGTGAAACCCATGGATTCGGCCAGCTTGATGAAGTCCGGTCCGTTGCTTAGATCACACTGAGATTCGTTGTTGCCGTGGAACAGTTCCTGCCACTGACGGATCATGCCCAGCACTTTGTTGTTAAGGTTCAGAATCTTAACCGGCAGGCGATTGCGGGCAATGGTGAGCATTTCCTGAACGTTCATCATCATTGACCCTTCGCTGGTGACGCAGATGACGCTCGAATCTGGATGGGCAACCTGGGCACCCATGGCCGCCGGAATACCATAGCCCATGGTGCCGAGCCCGCCCGATGTCATCCATCTGTTGGGTTCATCAAACCGGATATACTGGGCCGCCCACATCTGGTGCTGGCCCACATCAGTGGTGACATAAACATCCGTGTCCTTGATGATCTCATAAAGGCGGTCCAAAGCGTGTTGCGGCTTGATGGGATCGTCGTCTTCCTGGGTGAACCCCAGGCACTCGATATTGCGCCATTCTTCGATAGTCGTCCACCAGCTTTTCAGCGCTTTCTGATCCACTGTCGGCTTCTTTTTCTTCCAGAGGCCGATAATATCCTGCAGGATACTGCCGGCGTCACCAACAATGCCGATATCGACGGCAACATTTTTATTGATTGAAGACGGATCGATATCGATGTGAATTTTCTGTGAAAGCGGAGAAAATGAATCCAGCCGTCCGGTCACCCGATCGTCAAAACGGGCGCCGATATTGATCATGACATCGCAACCATGCATGGCCAGATTTGCTTCGTATGTGCCGTGCATGCCGGGCATGCCGATGTACTGGTTGTCTGACGCCGGAAAGGCGCCCAGTCCCATTAACGTCAGCGTGCAAGGATAGCCGGTCAGCTTGACCATTTCACCTAACAGTTTAGACGCTTCCGGCCCGGAATTAATGACGCCGCCGCCGGCGTAAATAATCGGTTTCTTGGCAGACGCCAGTAGATCGACGGCCTGTTCTATTGCCGACTGATCACCCTTGTCCCGCGGCTTGTAATTGCGAGGCTCGACCTGGTCCGGGGTCAAATAGGATCCGGTTCCCAGAATAACATCCTTGGGAATATCAACCAAAACCGGCCCCGGGCGCCCATGGGTAGCGACAAAAAAGGCCTCATGGAGAACCCGGGCCAGATCATCTGTCGATTTGACCAGATAATTATGCTTGGTCGCCGGCCGCGTAATGCCTGATGTGTCGGCTTCCTGAAAAGCGTCATTTCCTATGAGTTCGCTGATAACTTGCCCGGTAATGCAAACAATCGGGATGCTGTCCATCAGCGCATCAACCAGACCGGTCACCGTATTGGTGGCGCCGGGACCCGATGTTGCCAAAACAACCCCCGGCTTGCCGGTGGACCGGGCATAACCTTCGGCGGCGTGCACACCGCCCTGTTCGTGTCCCACGAGGATATGATGCAGCTTGTTCTGCTGATAAATGTTGTCGTATAGCGGAAGGGTGACGCCGCCCGGATAGCCGAATACAACATCCACATCCTGATCATTCAGGGCTTTTAGGATGATTTCTCCGCCGGTTAGCCGGTCACTCGACATTTTCTCCTCCTTAATTGGATACTCAAACGAACTGGTGTTTTGCTGATTTTACGCAATAGTGCAAAAAATACCGCGCCAAATGGGCTTTCCGGAGGACTTGCCAAACGGGGCCCGTGGCGCGATTTCGGCGGGAAACTATCCCTTTATTATTGCGTCGTCAATACAAACTTACGAATTTTTGGAAAGATTTCAGGTAATAAACTTTCTGAATATTGCGCAAAAATGGTCTCTGACGCATTTATCTGATTCCTAAACCAGGTCAATTGTCGTTTGGCGTAGTTTCTGGTGACCCGTTTGGCGCGTGTTACAGCTTCTTCCTTGTTCAGTTCACCGGCGAGATGCCGCGATAGCTCCGCAACGCCCAAAGCCTTCATTGCCGGCAAGTCTCTATTCAGCTTAAGGTCAAGCAACGCCTCAACCTCCGCCATTGCCCCGTGGTCAAACATCCAGTCAAAACGGGCTTCACAGGATGCATAAAGGATATCCCGGGGCGGTTCGAATTTAATGACGTGGTAGCGGGCATCCAAGGGTGGGGTTGCCGGATCGTCCGCATGCCAGGAAGTCAGACTGCGTCGCGTCGCCTGGTAGACTTCATAGGCACGTATAATCCTTTGGCTGTCGGATGGATTGAGGCGCTTTGCTGATACCGGATCAACCTCCGCCAATTCTTTGTGCAGTGCCGCCGTCCCGATTTCTTCCTGTTTTGCCCTTGCTGCCTGTCGAATTTTTTCTGGAATATCGGGTATGGCGCTCAGCCCGCCCATCAAGGATTTGAAATAAAGCCCGGTACCGCCGGTTAGGATTGGCAATTTACCTTCATCCCAGGCGGCTTTGATTCCAACCGTCGCCATTTCCTGCCACTTACCAACCGAGCAGGCAGTAGCGGCGGGCAGTATTCCGTATAGTTTATGTGGCGCCAGGGCGACGTCGTTTTCATCGGGTCTTGCGGTCAAAACCCTGAGTTCCCGATAGACCTGCATACTGTCAGCATTGATGATAACGCCGTTGAGCTCAATGGCCGTCGCCAACGCCAGCCCTGACTTGCCGCTGGCCGTTGGCCCGGCGATCATGACAATAGGTTTTTTGCTTGTTAGTGCTGTCATCCGACGATCATAGCAAACAAAACAGCGGGATCAATTTAGCTATCGGGTATTTTATAGTCGCTGGGCAGATCGAGCCATTTAAAGGCTTCTATTTTGTTCTTAAACGGACGTTTGTCGACAATTCCAGAATCAAATATGGCGCGAAGCTGATTGCCTATACCGTAGCCCAGGTCGTCCTTGTAAGAGTAACGCCAATTTACCGGGACCAAGGGCTTGGTCGATGATCTGCCCGCCCGTAACCATATAACCCCGATCTTTCAAAGAGCTGTCGAAGTTCTCAAACACCGTCGTGATCAT
>PVBE012771213.1_pt1 | contig 10275 bp, 9 predicted proteins | sample 1631181 | NCBI WGS metagenome assembly PVBE01 (sample SAMN08397723, study PRJNA350692) | Marine metagenome, whole genome shotgun sequencing project. | isolation source: water | place: Pacific Ocean | collected 2012-04 | reverse complement strand
TGGACCCCTACCACAACGGAAAAGCGAAATTCGAAGAGGTAATGGCCGAAGAACAAGAACTCACCTCTGACAACCCGGCTGCCGTGGCTACATTGCAGGGCATACATGAACTGGAACAAGAATGGCTGAATGGATACTCAGTGGATGCCATCGCCCTGAGAGAAGAAGTTGAGGCAGGGGCGGTTGCCCAATCGAACTTCGCTGAAATCTCAGCCAGGACCATCGGTAAGGAAAAATTTGACGGTATCCGCGAGATACTGGGCGGGATCACCGCCAAATTTGAGGCAACCAACGACCTGGAAGGGCGCTTCCTCATGGAATCGATCACCCTGGACCTGGTCAACATGGAAACGGGGCAGCGTGGATTCCTTCTCACCGGTGTAGACGCTTCCCTGGATCCCTATATCCAAGGGCAAGCCAAGCTCACTGAAGATATTCGACTTTTGAAGAATCATGACTCCACAGCAGCCGGAGTCAGCGTTGCTGAAATAGAGGGGATTCAGGTAGCTGTCACCGGTTGGAAAGAAGCGGCGGCACAACCTGAGATCGATGCCCGAATAGAGGTTCGCAGTTACCCGAAGACCATGGCCGATATCATCGCTTTGGTGAACTCCGGCCGCGGCAAAGAGAGCATGGATGTCATCCGGGGAGAATTGGGAGAATTTCTAGGAGCAGAAGTCGCGCTCAATGAGGTCCGGGCCGCAGATGTTGCTTCCCAGGCAAGCTCGGCGCTGACAATGGGAATTGGCGTGGCAGTAGCCGCTATAGCCGTAATGATGGTTATAGGTTTCTTCCTGTCTAGAAACATTGTTAGCGGGGTCAATGTAATCAGCGGTGCCCTGCGACGTATAGCAGTGGGTGACGTCGAGGCTGAGGCCAACATCCGTTCCAAAGATGAGATCGGTGATATGGCCCGTTCCTACGGTGAAATGAAGGAATACCTGGTGGAATCCGCAGGAATCGCCAACCGGATTGGCAACGGAGACCTCACAGTGTCCGTCAATCCCAGGTCGGAAGACGATGCTCTGGGCAACGCCTTCTCCCGCATGGTCACCAACCTTGGTGATTTGATCGGTGAAGTTCGATCCACGGCCTCTGACCTTGGGAACGCGAGTTCTCAATTGGCATCTGCAGCCCAGCAGGCTGGAGAGTCCACCCAGGGAATGAGCGCTACCACCCAGCAATTGGCCAGTGGTGCCGAACAGCAAAGTGAGAGCGTGGATTCAACCACCACAGCAGTGGGACAGTTGACCCAAGCCATTGATCAGATTGCTGCGGGCAGCCAGGAACAGGCCGGCCAGGTAAACCAGGCATCCACCATCGTTGGCCAGGTATCCCAGGCGGTCAATGACGTGGCAGAGAATGCTCAAGCCGCAGCCACCGGTTCCCAAGAAGCCAACGAGGCCGCTCGCTCCGGCGCCGACATGGTTGGAAAGACCGTTGAAGGCATGGAGAAGATTGAATCGGCAGTGTCCATGGCATCAGAGAAGATCACTGAACTTGGAACACAGTCTGCCGAGATCGGCAAGATCGTAACCGTGATTGATGATATCGCGGCCCAGACCAACTTGCTGGCCCTTAACGCGGCGATTGAAGCTGCCAGAGCGGGTGAGCAAGGCCGAGGGTTCGCTGTCGTGGCTGACGAGGTCAGGAAACTGGCCGAACGGGTCACCGACGTGACCAAAGAAATTGCCAGCTTGATCGACACCGTTCAAAAGGGTGTTGACGAGTCAATCAAGGCCACTGAAGATGGCGCACGCGAAGTATCTGAAGGGGCACTGCAGGCTCAAGAGACCGGCAAGGTACTGGAACAGATCCTATCCTCAGTGGAGGTGGTGTCAGGCCAGATTGAGCAGATATCCGCCGCTGCTGAAGAAGTCAGCGCATCAAGCGATGAGATGGTCAAGACCATTGATAGCGTGAGCGCCATCGTGGAGCAGAACTCGGCCGCTACTGAGCAAATGACCGCCAATAGTGACGAGGTTGCCCGCTCCATGGAGAGCGTTGCCGGAGTCACTCAGCAAAGTGGGGCGGCCGCCCAGGAGATGTCTGCTTCGGCCGAAAGGATGAGCGCGCAGGTTGAAGAGGTCGTCGCTTCTGCCCAGACATTGTCTGATATGTCCACAACCCTGCAGCAAGCGGTTTCCGCCTTCAAGATCAATGACAAAGCCACCAAGGAGACCTCAGCAAAGGTCGCTGAATCCGAGGATGAAGAACTGGCGCGCAGTTATTAACTGAGTTCGCTCAGGGAGGCCGAATCCAGGGCATCACAGCGCTAGATTCGGCCTCTCTAACAAACAAAAAGAAATCTGAGTTTGGAACAGGCGAACTGGCCATCGCACAACCTAATCGCTGGTTAGCCTTTCCAATACCAAAGCATAGGATTCCCAAAGGGTGAGTTTGGTCCGGGATAGATCCGTCAATTGGAAACATCCGGCCCAATTCAAGCCCATGCACAAAGGATTAGGAGAAAATCCTGATGACATTAGAAGCTACTGAATTAGATCTAGATGAGATGCAATTGGTCATATTTGACCTTGCTGCAGAAACCTATGGAGTCGACATTGGGTCGGTCCGGGAAATCATCCGTGTTCAAGAGATCACCCAAGTACCACGTACCCCGGATTTTGTCGAAGGTGTGATCAACCTACGGGGAAAGGTCATTCCGGTGATAGATCTGCGTAGAAGGTTTGGTTTTCGGTCAACGGAAGACACCAAAGACACCAGGATAGTCGTTGTCGATATTGGCGGTTTTGACATCGGTGTAGTGGTCGACGCGGTCACCGAGGTTCTCCGTCTGTCTTCTGAGGCAGTGGAACCGCCAACGGGAGTGATAACCACTTCTGACTCCGCTTTCCTGCTCGGTATCGCCAAGCTGGAAAACCGATTGATCATCTTGCTAGATTTGAAAGAGGCGCTTTTGAGTTTGGACCATTTGCCCGATTACGCAGAGTCGGTCAGCCACATGGACGAAGAAATTGCGGAGACCGATCTATCTGGCGAGCCGGACGGCGTGCTGGAAGAATCCAACCTGGTGAGTTAACACCTCTCCAGGCCACAGATAATGACGGTCCAAGCAACCAAAATGAATATCGAGGTGAGGTTCCCTGCTGGGGCCTGGCCTGTCGGGAGAATAGCCGGCATTTGTTTGGTGAGTGATGACTTACGAAGCCAAATCCAACTTTCTTCCTTTGTCAAACGGCGGTATCTGGGGGGCCGTCGTTTGTTCATTTCCGGCCAGTCTGCTTGTACGCACCGATGCCTGCCCAATCGTATTGACACCCCCTTGGCCCCTCCGTATCATTCCCTGCAATAGAAGGTGCCTATTCAGGCATGCTTCCTTTCGGAATAAAGACGTCACCTAGGGGGTGCATCGTGGCAATTGGAATAAAGTCCTACCGTCCCACAGTTGCTGGGTCGACACATATGGTCACGGCCGGTCATTACCTGGCTACAGCGTCAGGTTACCGCATTCTGGAGCAGGGAGGGAACGCCACTGACGCCGGTGTGGCGGCTGGCATCACCCTGAACGTTGTGCTGCCGCAGTGGACCAACTTTGGCGGCGTGGCCCCGATCATCGTCCATGATGCCCAGAAGAACGAGACAATGGAGATCAGTGGCCTCGGTCGCTGGCCCAAAGCAGCCAACATCGATGACTACCTGGCCAAGTACGGCGGTGACCTGCCACCAGGCATCCCCCGCACAGTGACCCCAGCAGGAGCGGACGCCTGGCTGACCGCCCTGAAACTTTACGGCACCATGACCTTTGAACAAGTTGTCACCCCCGCCATGGAACTGGCGGAGAACGGCTTTCCCGTTCCAGCCACCCTGGCCGCATATTTTGCCAAGTCAGTCGGAGACGGCATAGCTCACGAGTCTGACGAACAGACCATGTGGCCTTCCACCACCGAGATATTCTACCCTGGCGGTCGCCCCTTCAAAGAGGGTGAGATTCTGGTACAGAAAGATCTGGCCCGCAGCTTCAGGCGCTTGATCGAGGTTGAGCAGAAGAACGCTTCCAAAGGCCGTGAAGAAGCCATTCAAGCCGCCAGGGATTTCTTCTATAAGGGAGAGATCGCTGAGGAGATGGTGAAGTTCCACCAGGAGAACGGCGGCCTGCTGACCATGCAAGACCTGGCCGATTTCCACGTTGGTGTCAACCCACCGGCCCACGGTACCTACAAGGGGATCGACGTCTACACCTGCGGCCCCTGGTGCCAGGGCCCGGTGAGCATCCAGGCATTGCAGATACTAGAAGGCATGGACCTGAAGGGAATGGGCCACAACAGCGCTGATTACATCCATTCCTTGCTGGCAGCTTTCAACCTGGCCCTCAGCGACCGGGAAGCATTCTTCGGCGACCCTGATTTTGTGAACGTACCCATAGAAGGTCTGCTATCGAAGTCCTTCGCTGAAGAACGCCGAGCAACCATCGACATGAAGAGAGCCTTCCCGGAGATGCCGGTGGCTGGCAATCCGTGGAAACACCAGGGCATGGAATCACCCAACGGCAAACCGGCCCGACCCGAGCCGGTGGCCGGCGGCATGCAGGCAGACACCAGTTACACCGCCGTGGTGGACCGCTGGGGCAACGCTTTCTCAGCCACGCCAAGTGACACGATCGCCTACAACCCCATCGTGCCGGGTCTGGGCTTCATAGTCTCCGGGCGCGGTTCCCAGTCCTGGTTGGACCACGAACACCCCAGCTCCTTGGAGCCGGGTAAGCGACCAAGGCTGACCCCCAATCCGGCCTTGGCCATGAAAGACGGCAAAGTCTTGCTGCCCTTTGGCACGCCGGGCGGAGATGTTCAGCCCCAGTCCATGGTCCAGCTGTTCCTGAACGTCGTCGAGTTCGGAATGGAAGCCCAGGAAGCAATTGAAGCGCCCCGCGTTTCATCCTGGGGTTTCCCCAACTCCTTCTGGCCCCACGCTTACAACCCTGGGTTCGTGGGACTGGAAGGCCGCATCGACCCAGATGTGATCGAGGAGCTTCGCGGTCGGGGACATAACGTCGAAGTCTGGGAAGATTTCACATACCGCATGGGTTGTGTATGTGCCATCCACGTCGATCAAGAGACCGGCAGTCGCAACGGAGGCGCCGACCCACGCCGCGACGCCTACGCCATGGGCCGCTAATCTCATTACCAAGCCACTTAAAAGAGCCCAGTCCTTCTCCGAGAAGGACTGGGCTCTTTATGTTTTCCACCAACGCTTATCTCCCAGAAGGAAAGAAGAGTCCCTTCTCCCTTCAGGGGGAAGGTTAGGATTGGGGTTGTCTTTCGCTGAGAAGAGCTTCATCAGGGGAATTAGCCCCCACCCTAACCCTCCCCCATGCGTGGGGGATGGGATTTCTTCCTGAAAGCTACTACTCTGCTGTTCTTCCTCCGTCTATGACCAGTTCTGAGCCGGTTACGAATGATGATTCGTCGGACGCCAGGTATAGCGCTCCGTAGGCCACATCTTCCGGCCGACCCAGACGCTTGAGGGGAGTCCGGTTCAGCCGGTCAGCACGCTTCTCGTCATCAGCCAAGAACCCCTCAGTCATGGGTGTTTCTATGGTCCCAGGGTGTACGGAATTTACCCGTATGCCTTCTGCAGCATATTGGATGGCAGTGGACTTGGTCAGTAGACGAACCGCCCCTTTTGAGGCGTTGTATGCGGAGGTTACGCGGCTTCCCACCAGACCGGCCACCGATGAGATATTCACTATGGGACCGCCGCCATTTTGCCGCATCACTGGAATGGTGTGCTTGGTGCCCAGGAACACTCCCTTGGCGTTGATGTCCATGATCTGGTCCCATTCGTCCGATGATGTCTCTTCGACGTTGTGGGCCCGGTAGATACCGGCGTTGTTGACCAGGATATCCAACTTGCCAAAGCGGGAGACAGCCTCGGCAACCGCCTTCTGCCAGGCGTCCTCGTCACTGACATCCAGAGGAACAAAGACGCACTCGCCGCCGGCCTCGTTGATCTCGGCTTCGGTCTTGTGACCCTCATCCTCAAGCATGTCGCCGATGACTACCTTGGCTCCCTCTTCCGCAAATAGTTTGGCTTCCACTGCACCCATTCCGCGGGCGCCGCCGCTGATCAGGGCTACTTTGTTCTCAAGACGCATGGCGGTCTCCTTATTGTCTGTGCTTGGTCCCTTCTAGAAATCAAGGATACTGTGCCCGAGAACCAGTCCGAAGGCAAGACCCTGAAAAAAGAAAGGCCCATCCTTCTGCGGAAAGGTGAGCCTTTCTCTTGAAAAGGAGGTTGTGAAGGCCATGGGCCTCATCTGGTTGGGAATGGTATGAATGTCCCGCCCGATTTGCTTAGTTCGTGGATCCTGAGTAGCTCTGAGAGTCTGGCCAATTCCGTAGTAGTCATGGTGGGCCTCCCTTAACGTGTTCCTGATTTAAATCTACTCCGACGCGGCAAAGAGTTCTGTGATTTGCGAGCCGTGTCCACTGTGACGTTGGTCACGTTACCCGAGCGCCACCTTCAGATTGACCCGACTTTGGGCCGTCGATAGAATGGTGGCTGCGCCCTCAGGAACCACTCACCGGATACACGTAACATAGACTCATCAGTGAATCTCATTTCCATAAGCAAGATAACCCTCATATTTGCCTTCCTGGTCATCGTGCTGTTGACTGCCTGTGGCGGCTCGGGGCAGACCGCCAGAGACTTTGAGGTCGTCCAGTTCAACGGTGATATTTTCCGGCTGTCAGAAGAGGTCAAGAACCAGGCTGTAGTCCTGAATTTCTGGTATCCCAGCTGTCCTCCCTGCCGCGAGGAAATGCCCGCTTTTGAGGCTGCCTGGCAGGAACTCAAAGACGAGCCAGTCCGAATCTTGGGGCTCTATGTCCCCCAGGGTATCGATTCAGAAGAAGACGCTAGAAACTTCATTGAGGAATTTGGGCTTACCTTCAACTTTGCCACTGATCGTTTGGCGCGAATCGCAGAGGCTTATGAGTTGGAATATTTCCCAACGACGTTTTTCATTGGAATGGACGGTAACGTGGTCGCCACCCAGATCAGCACACTCAAGACAGAAGAAATAGTTCGGCAGGTCCGGGCGTTACTTGGAGACTCGGCGTCCTAGGGTTGGCCTGAAGCCTTATCTCAAAACTCCATGAACGTTTTAGACTGGATATTATTGGCCATCCGCTGGGGGCATGCGTTGGCGGCGGTGGCCTGGGTCGGCGGCGGTATCTTTTACCTGATGGTGCTGAGGCCGGCCCTTCAACATGCTCGCGGACTACCGCCGGAAACTAACCGCGCCATCGGGGTGGAGTTCCGGGGTTTGGTGAGCACCGCCATTGCCGTGCTGCTGCTCACCGGTGTGATCCTGTCTGCCTCAAGGCTGACCGAGGACGTTGTGACCAGTCCTTATGTGGCAGTGTTGGTGGTGAAGATAGTACTGGTGTTGTACATGTTCTACGTGGTGCGGTTCATGCGTCAGAACACCTATCCGGAAGAACCGGAACTGCCCGACTCCCGCTGGCAGCGGCTGCTAAGCCGTCTAACGGGAACCACGGCTCTGTTGGTGACCGGCGTTGTGGTGATAGGATTGTCAGACGTGCTGGACGGCCTGCTGGAAAACGCGTTGGTGTCCTAATCAGACCGGATTGGAGTCTCTATGAAGAAAGACCTGATGCAGATACTGGCCTGCCCCGTGTGCAAAGGTGATCTGGAGTTGCAGATCGAGGCGGAAGACGGCGACGATGTCGTAACCGGCACATTGAACTGCGCTGCCTGTAACGAGTCTTATCCCATCGAGGATTTGATTGCCAACCTGCTGCCACCTGATCTCAGGCGAGAATTGGCATAAAGACGACTTCACAACCGGACAAACAAAAAAAGCCCCATGAACTGAATGTTCAGGGGGCTTTTTGTTCTCTGCGAATAACCGGAGCTTAACCCTCTCCGGTCAGGACACGAACCACCTGGGGAGCCAGCTCTTCGGCTCTGGCTTTCAAGGCGGGTCGGTCCATATTCTCTATGGGATGAGGGGTGAATATGGTCGGGTAATCGGGCGCTCCCCACATCCTCGCCATACCCTGGGCCGTCGGTACAAACCGGTCGGTGCAGATGGTGGCTGAAGGGATGCCAGCGTTCTCCACGTGAATTCCGTCGTGCACACTGCACGCACTGCAGGAGCCTCAATCACCTATCGCGATGACCACTGAATCTACTTTCCCCGTCAGCTCTTTCAGGGCTTCAGGGTCTGCGGCCTTGGAGGCGCTGGGCTTCCGGTGCCAATGGACCTCTGTGATCTCGTAGCGGGTTTTCAGCACCTCTGCCAATTCCTCTAAGAGGACATCGGCATTGCGCTTGCTATCATCTATTATCCCCAAACGGGTGCCAGCCAGGCTGGCCAATCGGGGCGCTCCGTCAAAAGGTGCAATCACGGGTTGGGTAACCGGGTTCACTAGTACATGTTCGCTCTGGGCCATTTAGTCCCCTCTCTCTGCGCCATTTAGCGACGCTCAATGAGTAGCTGTTTGGATTGTCGCAATCTCGGAATGAAAAAGCAACGGAATAATCATTTGTGACTTGGCTATTCAGCCAAGGGCTTAGTTGGAATATTCAAAGGGGCAGAACTCCCCACATTTTCCGCTGTGGTCGTAAGATTTGCCGCCCACTTCGAAGGTGAAGGTGGCCGCATTGCACAATTCCGAGACGTTGGCCGTGAAACCGGTAGGCTTGGTGAGGGTGGCCAGTTCATCGTCCCCGGTCACCGGGTTCTTCATGGCGTCCAGTTTCAGATCCAAGACGCCGGGTATCTTGAGGCTGCTGTGGATGCCGTCCACATTAAACTCCATCGGCAGATATTGGAAACCAAGGAATGTGGGCGCCAGATCGTGGAACACGCTGAAGGGTACCTCTTCAGTCAGGAGGGTCTCCACCGCTTGCCGTTGTTCCCGAGAAAGACGCTCGTTAATGACGTCGAACACCGTTCCGTTGCCCAGGTGTATGGCTTCGGGATAAAGGCCAAATTGGCCGAAGGTCACCCCGTCCAATGAGATTCCGTCGTAATTCCCTGATTCCACATGCCACATGTAGACGCCTTCGCAATTTCCAAAGGACGAGGGTATCCCAAAATTACACGGACAACCTCAGTCGCAGTTGCAGGCGGACAGCATATGGCCCTTCAGTGAATATTTCTTGTCGCTTGCCACGCTTTGTCTCCCGGCTATCTGATTAGTTTGGTTACGGCGGTGCTGCCAACCTTGGGACCCCAACTGGGGATCACCGAAGACATGTTGGATTCTTCACCACCGGCAAAGATTAGGAGTATATCGTCAGGCTCAGGGATGAGCTTGATCATTGTTTCTGCGTCACCGGATTCGGGGTCGCCCTTCAGGACCATTGCCGTTTTGAGGTCGGCGACAGACCTTTGACAACGGTCAAAGATGAATTCTTTCACCTGGGCTTTGGTCCAGTCCTTCCAGAGCTGGGAGTTGCCCGCAATGGTCACAACGATCTGGCCCTGGCGTATCCCGATACCGGTGTCTCCAACGGAACCGGAGGTGGACATGTTGGTGCCCAGGCTGGATGCCGCATCCGATAGGGCGTGCAAGATGGGTTCAGGGTGACCAACGGCCCGGACCTGGCGGGGTGATTCACCGGCAAACACGGTGACCGTGCTCTGGTCAGCGGTGAACCCGCGTTCCACATGCAGGGGCGTCCAGTGGGTGTCCTGATCGGCTTCCGCGATGCAGTAGGTGTACTTTCCAGGGTGGCCGATGACACTCCGGTCAAAGACTCCGGGTATGGCGGCGCAGGCGTTCATCAGGATCAGCCTGACGGCGCGTCCGATGGTGGCATTGGCCCGGTTGCCGGGGCCAAACAGGTTGTTACGGGAGTTGATATTCAACTCTTTACAAATGGGGCCGTTCACGATGGACAAGATTGCCGAACCACCCATGCTGGATGAAGGCCCTACCAGGTTGAAGACCGGGTCGAGCATCGCCTCCGTGGCGGTCAAGACCACGGGCATGTACTCAGGAAGGCAGCCGGCCATAACTGCGTTTGCGGCTACCTTGGCCACGGTTATCTCGCGCCGACGCTCCGGTATCTCACCGACAACTTCTTCGGCGGGGCGGCCGGAACGCTCGATGAATTCTCCCACCCGTTGCTCGGTTGGTGGGACCACAGGCAGTCCATCGGTCCAACCCAATTCATAGCAGCGTTCGATGGCCTCTAAGGCCGAATCCCATTGGACTGTGGTTGTTTCGCCGGAATCAGGCAAGGTTGGCGCCCTCCAGTTGGGTTTGGTGGTTTGGT
>PVBE011526008.1_pt1 | contig 10275 bp, 3 predicted proteins | sample 1631181 | NCBI WGS metagenome assembly PVBE01 (sample SAMN08397723, study PRJNA350692) | Marine metagenome, whole genome shotgun sequencing project. | isolation source: water | place: Pacific Ocean | collected 2012-04 | reverse complement strand
ACCATCACCACCACCACCACCACCACCATCACCATCATCATCATCATCATCATCATCATCATCATCATCTTCTCCACCACCACCACCATCACCACCACCCGCGTGGTAATGGTTCCACATACACCCACTCCAACCGGCTCGAGCACTTTCCATCAACCTCCGCTGCCCTTTCGGTTCGAGTCTATAGCCATTGCATCGCGCTAGCAAAAATTCTCAGAACCGGCGCTGTAAGTGCATGCCCTGCGGTTGTCCAGGTTGCAGCAAGTGCGGTGGGAACTGTTGCACCCCTGCACGTACTGAAAGCACCTATGCGGGCTATTGTAAGAGATGCGCTCGCTCGTGGATGTGCCAAAGATGTAATGGCAATGCTGTAGTTCACACGGTCGTACCGCGATATTGTCAAGGCTGCCTGGATAAACACTCTGCTTGGTGCAGGTGCACCGGTTGCAAACGCCACGGCGGCCATCATGATGGGCAATGCTGGCGCGACAAACAAAACGCACAGAAATATTGCGGTTACTGCAAACAGTGCGCGCCTAGATGGGCATGCCCTCAGTGTTGCGCCTTACTGCCCGACAGCCCTGCTGGAGACTTGGAGCAAGCTTGCGCCAAGTGCTCTCCCAAGCCACAGTCAACTTGCGCTTGTCTCTCCTGCACTGTCCACCCAGGAGCAAACTGCACCGCCCTGGTCTCAACGTCAGCCGCGGGAGGTTTTTGTGAGAGTTGCGCGCCCAACTGGCGATGCGAGTGCGTTCTGCAGAGCTGCTGGCATCATCGCAACTTGCCTCGATGTGGTCTCCACATTCCATGGGATGGCTACCGCCGGCTGTCATCCAGTAGCTGCAAGAACATCTGCTCGAAGTGCTCACCTCAGTACTGCTCCTGTGCTTCTTCTGCTTGCCCAGCGCATGTTGGCCGATTATGCGCCCGGCGTCGGCGAGATGGCGCAGAAGGTTTATGCGTCTGCTGCTTACGAGGCGGTGCGTGCACATGCCAGTGTGAGGGTAAGTGCGGCGCTTGCGAATCCGGATGTTGCACAGGGGTGGCCGAATGGGCGAGTAGCTCTGTTGCAGGCTCTGCGCGTTGTTTGCCATGCGTAGGGCAGGCGATTGAATCGTTTGCCAGCCATGCCTCTTTGCAGCTAGGGCTTTTCACTGCTGATGCTGAATCGTGGTACCACAAGTTTGTGCAATCACAGTTGCCCGACGAGAAGCTTGTAGGAGAACGTCTGCTCGCCCATCGTGCCTTGCATAAGGCTTTCCTCTCTCACATCGTGTCTGCTTCCATGCACGCTGTCGTTGCCGGCAGCTTGCTTCGTAATGGGCCGCCGCCTGTATACATCTTGTTGCGGGCATCTTCTGCCCAGGAGTGGTCAGTGCGCGCGTTGCGGGATTTCTGGTATAACCATTGTGCCAGCGAGCGCCGCATTGGTATAGCATTGGTGCCCCCTGTGTCTGCAGAGGATTTGCGTTCCATTGGCACTGCAATAACCTTGCCATACGCAGGTGTCTGGGCCCAGTGCCATGGCGATGTCGCCAGTTTTGCGCCCGTGCTCGGCGAAGTTCCTCATTTTCCTACAACGTCACCCGTCCGCGTTAGGCCAACCTATTGGAAACTATTGCGAGAACATGGTGGCGAGGATTTGTTAATATCCTCCGTGGACGGCTTGCTGCAATCCTTAGTAGCTTGCTTTGAAGGTGTGGGTGCACTTGCTGATGCAGCGGCTTGGTTGCGCGTCCTTTCTCGGTGCCAACGGGTGTGTTGCGAAGGAGACCTTGGACGCATCCTCTTCTTAGGCACTTGGTCATGCTTTATGCATGCGTCTGCAGAGGAATGGATGTCGCGGCCAGCCGGCCTGGCGCGCCCAACGCTTCTGTGTGACTACAGAGCTCTGGGCGCCCATATCGGGCTGCAGTATCTGGGGGTTCGCACGGGTGATCGTGCTCTATCGGTCAATTGTATTCCTCCGACAGTTCTTTCGTTAACTGCGGTGTTCGGCAAGGAGCCGCCCGATTGCAATACTGATTGGGAGTCTTTCTGGGAGAGCTGTGCACAGACAAGTTATCTGCAAGCACACTTGCAATGGCAGGGCAGGGTGCCCACATTTGCACGCATGCGTGCAGTGCTGGACGGTCTGGCTCATAACAGCGGCGAGGAAGGGGTCACACTTGAAGGTGTGTTGGCGGAGTTTCCGCGTGCTCCTCGTGCTCTCGTGGAGGCTGTGTTCTTGGAAGTGCAGCTTGCGTGCGGACATGATGCGTGGGATGCGCAGTGGGCGCACGCTGCTTTGGATGCGCTCCTGGGCGAGGAGCGTGCTGGTGCTGGCGCAGCCTCCAAGCCTCTTTGTCAGGATGTCGCTGGACGAGTTCTGCAGCTGCGTCAGGCAGAACTTCGCAATGGGTGCAATGATCTCACCCATGCTGTGCCACCTCTGCTGCGTGGGCAGCCGCGGCGGGCTGCGAGCCTCGCGGAGCAGCGTCTCTCTTCTCCTATGGCCACCGGTCTGCGTGTGGCTTTTCACAGAGGATTGCGTTTCCTTGTAGCCGACTACAGCGTTGAACTCTCCAAGCATGCAAAGCACATCGCACGACAAAAAGCAGTTGTTGCTGGTGAGCTGCCTGCGACCGGCGAAGATGTTGATCTTGAACGCCGTGTCGAGCCACTGCGTCTGAGCCCAATTCTCCTGGAACATGCAACTTCCCTCGCGGAGTTGCACAAGTGTGAGACACAATTGCAATTGTGGAGCGTGCTTTGTTTTTTGGAAGATGTCGCACTCAAAACTTTGACTGCGGAGGCGCAAGCTCATGGTCATTCTTCGCACTTGCCCAAACCAGTTTCGGAGTCAGCTCTTGCCTCAGTTGCAGCATTGTTTATAGATGCTCCTGCACCGAAACGGACCTCTCCGGGCATCACCCCGTCTCAACATGAGCTCATGTTGGGTTTTGTGGTCGCCATGTTTCGTCGCGTTCCTGCGCCGTTGTGGCAAGCGCCTTCCACAGTGTCCCTCCGTAGAAAAACAAACGTGGCATCCCTACGAAGAAGCCAAGTCCTCCTGACTATCTTTGCTACGACTTCCTGGGTCGAGTCAACAGAGCGATGGCTTGGCCTCCCCGATCCTGCTCCCGGGGCGCCCCGTATGGTTTCTAATATGGATGCTTTAGAAGTTCGCAAGCTTGCCAAGCTTGTGCAGGATGAGCGCGAAGTCAGCGCTCGTCCACTTGTGCAGCACATCTGCGCTGCATGTGGTGGCCTCCTGGGCCCCAGGATGCCACAGCGCAAGACTTCTGAGCACGAGACCGGTAAACCAGGAGCTGCCTACCAGGTCCTTGGTAAGCCTTGTCAAGCTGAGGTGATGCCTCCTTTTTTGCTGCTCTTTTCTAAGCGGCTTCTTGGAGAGCGCTTGCCGGCGGTGTTCGAGTATAATGCATCTAGCAATGCTTTGCGCCTGCGCCCTGAGACACACGCGCCCTGGGTACATTACAGTACTTGCAAAGCGGGGGCCGCTACGATGGATCTACGCCATCCCTGGTGGTACTGCAAGATTTGCTGGCGCTACTGGCAGTCGTCTCCCAGCGGCAAACGCTGTCGCTATGTTGCTAAACCCGGAGCCTTGCCCGAGACTGTAGCTCTGCAGGCTGATTTTCATCGCGCCACTGCCTTGCAGCGAATCCCCATGCGCAACAAAATGGAAGGCTACTTTACGGCCTGGCATCGTGATCTTGCGTATTGTCATCTTCAGCCTGCATTGCGACGCCTTTATCCGGACCACCCTACTCTGCCTTCTGTTGCCGAGGTGCTGGCTTGGCGGGAGGCTCGCAAAGCCAACAAAGCTAGGTTGCAGCACGCTTTGGCCGAGGATGCAGTCGTTGATCGGGCTGAGCGCGAGGCGGCATTTCTGGAACAGGCACGCTTGCGTGCACAGGAATTTTGTTGGGCACCGCCGGCCCGTGAGAGTGCTTTTGGTACTCCAATACCTGCACGCCACTTCAACGAGGCTCTGGGTTCTCCACCTGTCCGCTGGTCTCTGCAGTTGCCAGATCTTGTCCCGGTGGAGCAGCATGACTTGATGCAGGATGCCCCTGCGTGCCCGGCTCTGCGCGATGTGTGCAGCGCTGACGCACGAGCTTGCATCGCCTTGTGCCGTCCTGTGGGCCAGTTGGTTGAGAAGCGACAATTGCCGGCGAAAGCCGGCGTTCTCCCAACAATGCCGCATCAGTCTGGAAGCCTTGCTGTGTATCCCCTGCTGCCAGCGCAGGACTCAGCTAGAGGTATGTTGTCCGGGGTCGTTGCCAAAGAAAGCTTTTGCAAGGAAATGTTTTCTTTGCGTCCTGGCGAGGCAGAGGCTCTCGCGAGTGTGTTGCCATGGCTGCAAAATCACAATCCATGGCTTGCAGCATACAAAGCCTCTCTGCAAGAGGTCTGCGGCGAGCTTGAGCACTTGCAGCAGGAACTCGAAAGACTGGGACGAACCCTTCCTGGCGGGTTAGAGGCTGTGCATACCCGAGATGGACGGACCTTGCAGGAAGCTTTGGGCGAAGAGGAAGTGGCGCTTTTGCTCCCTGTGGACGCCTTCAAGGAAACCAAGGGTTCCTACGCTCATTTACGTGCCATGGCAGATGCCGTGTGCACATCATCACTTTGCCGATCCTTACCAGAGTCCTGGCAACAGCTCTCTGCCAGCAGTGTGAGCGATGACCAGGGTGTGCCTTTGGCAACTTTGCCAGACTTCCTCGATAAGAACACCTCGATGACCAGAGTCTCTTTCCGAGACAGTCATGTCGAATCAAAGCTCTTTGTGCGGCCTTTTCCATTTGGCACTGGCGCGTACTCCAGCACATTGGACTGTGTTACGGAGCGCACAGTATATGCCCGTTCCCGTTTCTGGTCCTTGGGCGGCGAGTTCTTGGACGATCAAGATCCGCATTGGCTGTTTTGGCAGCGTGAGTTTGATCTCAAAATGCGGTTGTGGGAGGACTGGCGTGGTAAATCTTGCGCTGCGGTGACACCTGGACTGGAGGGCGCTGATCTTTCTCGCGGTGCAGCGCGCATCGCTTCCTACTCTAAGGCAACGTTCTCGCAACGCGTCGGTGTTGTGGTGCCTGATTCCCCTCAAGCCCTCACTCGCCAACGTCATGCTTGGTTAGAGGCCGCGCGGCCCGAAAATTTGGGACCTCCTACAAGTATGACAACTTTCGTCGGCAACCCTCGAGCTGCCGCTATTCATACTCACGTGCTCCTAGGGCCCTGTGCAACACCTGATCCTGAACAATCTTTAGCATTTATGCGGGAAGGCAGGGCGGAAATACCTACCACCCGTTACGTCGCTTTAAAGGAGGCCGATTATCTCCGTCGACGGGCGGATTTTGAAATGGTTGCTTTTGATTCTGGCAACCGGGACGCTTTGCACGGTCAGGTTCCTCATAGGTGCCGCAAGGGTGAGAATCAAAAGCGAGGCGATGACCACGATCATTACAACGTCTTTTGCGAGCCTTGTGGCATGCCGGCGCACACCGTAGAGGTTGAAGGTCAGGCCATGCCCGATGCCTTGTGTGCCTCCAATCCCAACTCCTGTCGCAATGTCAGTCGCTTTTGCTTGCGAGCTGGCGATCATTGCAGATTGCCTTCTTGCCTCAATGGTGCCGCTTTCCACATGGCGTCTCACCACGCATATGCTCAGGCAGAGCTGGTGCGACCATTCCCATTGGGATGCCCTGCACGTTGTCCTGCTAACGCGCCTTGCGTCGAGGGCCTCGATTTAGGGATCTCCCGGCAGCGCTTAGAGGAGAATCTCTTTGCTAGTAACGCTAGGATGCAGTCTAGCCATACTGATGCGGTGGCGCCGATGCTGCCCTTGTGGCAGAGAAAATGGCAAGCTCTCACTGGTAGCGATTTCTTTCCTGCTTCCTGCGGTAGTGTGATGACTTTGGTGGACGTCGTCGCTGCGTATTATTACCGTGCCTTGCAGATCGCTAAATATGTCCACGTCTGCAAACTGGGACATTGCCGCCAGAGCTGGGCGGATGCCTGTCGGTTCGATTTGCCCGCCTTGGGCACATCCTTGCAGCAAAGTTTGGATGCAGAGCGTGGGTGGACCTTGCCAGTTCGTCGCTACTTGCCCGACGACGCGTTCCTCAAAGTGCACATCCTGGACCTCACAATCCGGACGTTGTGTAATGTGCAAACAAACGTCCATCACCCGGAAGCACCCAACAAAAGTTTATGCTACAGCATTAAATACCAATTAAAGCCAGAGCCTGCCGTCCTCTGCGAAGCCACACATCCTGCCGATGACGCGGTCACGACGTACTTGCGCGCACAGTTTGTGTCCTTGTCCCGCGCTGCCTCTGCAGCCCTAGGTGCTCAAATCACTGCTTGCACGTGGTCATCTCCATTGGCTGTGCCGGCATGGACTGCCGAGGCAGGCAACCGTGAATGGCGTGTCTACACACATAGGGTAGACTTCGCCGCACGTCCAGAGGATCGTGATGCTTGGCCGCTCCAAATTCCAGCGCAGGCTTTAGAATTGAGCCTGCTCTTTGCGAAGTTCCAGACAGTGGCAAGGTATTTTGCCAACATAGACGTTCCACATGCGGACGCACATGCATCTGACGACGAGGATGCTCAAGATAACATGCTTGACACAAACTGCGGGTCACACCAGGACTCTGCAGTTCCACCGATCTCTGGTGGTGGTTCTCGCGCTGGGAGTCTATCTGCCCGGACGTGGGATTCCGTCCCAGATAAGCCCACACATCCATTTTATGATCCTGTCCTCAGCATGCTGCTACCAGGCGACGTCCTTCAGTTAGCCCAGCAGCGCTACAAGGGCGACGTCTTGCGGCGAGTGCGTAATCATCGCTTCGGATTTGGCCGCTTCGTGTGGAAAGATATGGCGTTCCAGAAGGATGCGTTGGGCCGCACAAACCGAAGCTATCATTTTCAATCTCGGCTGTATGCGTATTTGCCTTGGATATTTGTGACGCCATCAGGACACGAAGTGAATGTGGATGAACACGCAGTCGCCATCTCACCTCTACCTAGGCAAGTGCGGTCCCACTTTGAAGGCTGTTCTTCCTATTTGCAGCTGGTTTCTGATGATAGCGGGCCAGTCGATTTCTTTTATATCTCCCCTGCTGTATGGAGCCTGGAGCAATGGCCCACTGAGGAGATTTGCATGAGTTTGGAAACGCTCTTCCGCACCTCTTCCATGCTCTGTGCGTGTTGTGACCGCGATGTGCTCACACGCTGCGACTATTGCAGCTCTGCTGTCGGATGGCATCGATGTCGGGAGCGCAGCTGTGCATGGGAGGAGCAGGCAGATGCTTTCCGGTGGTGTGCCGGAACTCTTTGGCTGGGTGGTGTTGAGGATGTGTTTTCTTGTGTGCGTCAGCTCTTAGCAACCGCCGCGAGCTGTCAGAAAATAATGGACATGCTGCACAGCTTGTATGAGAACGATGCCATCGGTGATGCCGATCTGGAGTATCTGCAAAGATATGTTGCAGAATGTACGGCAAGGGTTGTGGATGATAATCCCATGCATCCCATTCCCAATCAGAGTCTGGTGCTTAGTACTGCGTCCAAACATTTGTTGCAGCGATCGCCCAAATTGTTGCAGGCTGGATTTGATGCTCTGAGACAGCGAATGGCATCGCTGTGGTCGCCACGCGCCAAGGCATACGAACCTTGGGAACAGGTTCGCCCTGATCGGCCTCCTTCCCAGCTTCTGGCATTACATCAACTCATGCATCGTTTCCATGGCAACCATCCTATCTTTGTTTGCATTCCTCCACCTGCTGGTTTCGGCAAAAGCGAGCTTATCAGCGCTTGGCTGCATTTTACCGCTTTGCACGGAGTCCTGTGGGAAGCGATTGCGCCCACAGGCGTAGCTGCCACGCAGGTGGCAGGCTCTACTTTGCACAATTTCGGAATGTTGGATACAGAAGGCGTGTCTACGCTTCTGCAGCATCCAGAAAGAGTGGCTCACTTTCAGCGCGTGGCTGGTCTCATCATTGACGAGTGCATGATGACCTCCTTGGAAGCTGCCGATGCTTTATTTGCTGTCTGTCGCCAGGTGCCTCTGCGTGAGGACCTTCGACGCGTTCCATGTTCGGAAGCGTTGACTTTCTGTGGTTATCGGGACCTTATTCTTCCCGGGGATGTGAGACAGATACCTCCTGCTTCTGGCTCACGACCGTTCTGGTCAACAGCACCTTTCCGTACGCTTTTTGAAATCTTCATGCTCCATGAGGATCGGCGTCACGAGCGCGACCCTGGCATGCAACAGCTCAAGGAAAAAATCGCCTGGGGCGGTAGCTTGCCAGATGGCAGGCGGTCCGCAGACGACCAATGGCCTGTCGATTCAGAGGTTGTGCACTTCGTGGACGATGGCTACCTGTTTGGCTGGGGACTCTCAGGTGCAAATGTAGACCTGGAGTCGGGCACGGCTTTATTTCCTCGGCGACAAGATGTCGGAGGCTGGAATGCAGCCTGCAAGAATCAGGTTGAGGTCAAATATGGTGATCAGAGCGAGGCAGTGGACATTCACGGCTACGACTGGAGAGGTAGCTGTCCAAGCAAGCCAGACAGAGCGCAGATGCGCCGGTTGCATGGCATCCAAACGCCGGAAGTGCTCACGCTTCGGACATGCCATTCTCATAGAATGCGGTTGCTGCTGCTTTACAACCAAGATGTTGAAAACGGTTGGGCTAATGGAACCCGTGTCAGGACGTTGGCGAATGCCAGTTGGGCTGGTAAAGCCCGCCCCTTGTACAAAGGTTCATCTGGAGTCTACGAAGCTGCCAAAGTTCATTTAGATGATGTCTCTGCCAGAGACTTTAGCGTTCGAGTCGTCAAGGATGAGGAAGCCACTGTAGCTAAACGGGTACGCTTTCAGAGTATAGATGTTCAGTGCATACCTGCGCGCAATGACCAGTCCGCGGGGAATCGTGTAGCATGGCGACAGGTGCAGCTGGCCTTGGCTTACGCCATGACTGTTCACAAGGCGCAAGGCCTCACGATGTACCTGACGTACCCAGCCTTGACGATGGTTTTCGGTTTTGGCTTGCCCTACTCCATGTGCACACGCACCCCACGGAGGAACAATATGTGGTTTGTGGGTGTGCCTCCATTCGACGTTTACCAGCGCCTCGTCGCTCGCGATGCTTCTGGCAGCACACTGATAGATCGCAAGCGCCACGAAATTGATGCCTTGTTGTCAAACCCAGCGGCTCTGCAGCAACTCGTGGAAAGCAAAGTGGACAGTGGCGAAATTAATCTCGAGGATGTTGCAGTATCCATGTCGGTTGACAAGGGAACGCCTCACGCGCTACTTGCCTCCTCTTCCTCGCCCTCCTCATCAAGCGCAGTGGACGCATGTGCTCTGGCCCCTAACTCCCTAAAGGTAACCCCTCCCTAAAGGGACTTTGGAGAGAGGGTTTGTGACAAGAGTGCGGAGGATCTAGCGAGCTATGCATGCACCGCTTGGTAACAAAAAAAAACAGCCCAACACAAACTCGAAGGGACTAGCCCCACACATTTTATATCCATTATATGTTATATAGTATGTATTACGTATTGTGTACTCTATTGTACTGGTAACTTATACTTAACGGTGTGTACTTTATAGTAAGTTTTATGTATTGTGTACTTTATAGTGCTGGTATGTACTTGTCTACAGGAGTAATCATGCTTTGTGCGCAATCGTGTTTTCATTGGTATGTTCTACTGTGAGCATGCCGACGTTGCGTTACAAACAGGGCTTCGTGTCTCAGAGCGCCACTTTGGCCAAACCATTACTACTTGACACCGCGCCATAGGGGCAATTTTTCCTCCGGCATGCCATAACGGCATGCTGTTGCAAGAACTTTGATACCAGCATGCCATAACGGCACGCCTTTGCTACATTTTGCTCAGTTCTTGCACGTGTCTTCAGCTGCATGTGCGCAGATCTGGAAGAGGAGCTGGATGGTAACGGTGTTGGCAAAAACAAACAAACTTATTTTTAGCAGTATGACCAGAGTATAACTGCAATTCGGATACACTTTGTATTACCAGTATACTTGATTTAATAATATAACCTGCGTATTACTACAATTGAGGACATACTTATTTCGTGTTTACATTAGAGGATCTATAGCGTATGACATGTTGTTGCACATACATATACATGTGTGTGTTGTGCAACGATTCCGCATTTCTCATTGCATTGAAAAACAGATATTCCGGGTCGCAGACGGAGGAGACCTGCCAACATGCTGGCGTGTGTTGATGTGTGTT
>PVBE012381466.1_pt1 | contig 10277 bp, 10 predicted proteins | sample 1631181 | NCBI WGS metagenome assembly PVBE01 (sample SAMN08397723, study PRJNA350692) | Marine metagenome, whole genome shotgun sequencing project. | isolation source: water | place: Pacific Ocean | collected 2012-04 | reverse complement strand
GCCAGCTTTCGCATCGCTGCGATTCCCTCTGCCGGATTCTCAGGCGAGGGAGCTCCCAGGGTCGTGATGATCCGTTGGAGGATCGCGGCGAGCCGGTGGCACTCAGCCTCACGAGCCTCAGCCGCCTTGGCGAGTTCGTAGGCGTGGGTGAGGGCTTCGCGCCGCACATCGGCCGTGTAGGGCACGGTGCTCGGGGTGAACTCGAGGCGTTCGTAGAGCGACTTCACGTGCTCCATGAGCTTGGTGAAGTTCTTTCCAACCCAGACGCGCTGTTCATGCTCGCGATCGCGATCCTGCATTGCCACATTCGCGGCGTTGAGTACGGTGATGTACAGCACGATCATGATTCCGCCGCCGACGCCGATCGCCCAGTTCAGCATGCCCTGGTATTGCGCGAGTTCTGGCCTTGGACCGGCGATCAGACTGACGCTGAGCGTGATGAACACTATCGACAGCACTATCGCCGACCAGTGGTGGTATCTGAGCCCACCCTTCTTCTCATCCTTCATGTCATCTCCTTTGCTCCCCTCAACGGGCCGAGCGTTTGGAGCGAATCTGTGAGCAGTCCATGCATGGGAAATCCCACGCCCTCCGTCCCAGTGACGAAGATAGCGCTGCATACTCTCACAAACCCGCGATTGAAGGACTAGAAACTTAGCAGGAAAAAAACGCTTTGTCAACCTAACAAATCAACAAAAAAACAGGCGTCTCTAAGAGCCGCCCAAATCAATGAAAATAAAGTGACGAATATTAGGCGAGTTTTGTCGACCGGCTCTAAGAGCCGCCTAATTTCGCGATTTTGATGACGGCCTGCTCGAATACCTCGTCGGCGTTGATTTCTGACGTATCGACCACGATATCGAAGTTGTCGTGATCGTAAGCGCTGATGCCGTAATAGTTTTTATAGCGGGTGGTTTCCGAGTCTTTGCGCAGGGCGTTGTCGGCCATGATCTCTTCGAGCGTGCCGAGCTTATCGCGGTTTGGATTGTCGGCGTCACCAAGAATACGTTCGGCCGCGATCTTAGGGTCAACACTCAGGAACACTTTGATTTTCGGTTCCACTACAAAGTGCCACGTCACACGACCTTCAAAAACGCCGCGCCCAGTTTCCTCTGATCGCTCTTTCACGAGGGCGTCCATCGCGCGATCAACTGTGTCGTCCTCTTCTTGGCTTCGACTGAAATCCGCGAGTGTCATCCCTCGCTTTGCCGCCTCTTCGCGCATGAACCCACCTCCAGAAAATCGCGGGATGTCGAGCGCAGCAGCAAGACGTTTTGCAAACGTCGATTTGCCAGCGCCAATATCACCACACACCGTGATACGCAGCGGGGAAGTTTCTTTGAGTTTTGTGAGGGCTTCGTCGAAGGTCATAAACTAGTTCTTTGGGAGTGTCTCAAGCAATTTTGTTAAATCATCCGGAAGCGGCGCCTCGAAAATGGTTTCCTGACCACTTGGCAGTTTGATCGTGAGCTCGCGGGCGTGAAGGAAGATTCGTCCGCCTGCCCGGCCATTCGCCGGGATGTCGATCGTCTTGCTATTTTTCTGCGCGTAGAGAATGTCACCAACAACACTATGACCGATCGCAAACATATGCGCGCGGATTTGATGCGTGCGTCCGGTTTCGATCGTGACATCGAGAAGGGTGTGATGACCATAGCGCTTCACGACTTCATAATGCGTGATCGCCTTGCGACCGCCTTGCGAGTGAGGCTTGGCTGCCATGCGCCCCGTGTTCTTTGAGCGTTCAATCGGGAAGTCGATGGTGTCGACCGTTTTTTCAACGACATCGTGAACCAGGACGGTGTATTTTTTTGTGGTCTTTCTGGATTTGAACTGATCTTTGAGGTGCAGAAACGCAGGTTGATTCTTTGCGGTGATCATCACGCCCGACGCTGCCTTATCGAGCCGGTGCACGATTCCAGGACGGTCGGGGTGATCACCAACGTCCTTCACATCTGGGTTTCGAAGAACGAGCGCGTCCGCAAGTGTTGGTTCGTGACTCGAGTCGTTTTTGTGAACGAGGAGTCCGGCGGGTTTGTTGATCACGAGAACGTCATCGTCTTCGAAGATGATGTCGAGTTCAGGAGGCTTGCCAGTGACCGCCTTTTTTTTGAGCAGCGATTCATCGTAGCTGATTTTCTGCCCAAGCGTGATCAAGGTCTTCACCGAGCCCACCTCGCCATCGACCGAAACCTTCTCGGCTTTGATCATCTTCGCTACGCTCGATCGGCTCACGCCAAGAAGACCCGCAAGAGCCTTATCGAGTCGCTCGGGTTCTTCGTTTGTTGCCTGAATGGTTTTCATGAGAGGACAATAGCGCCTTGACACCGCGCGGTCAATCTGATATGCATTGGGTGCTCACAAAGGAGAAGCTGATGATGTATCGAGAAGTTGACGCAGTGACAGATGCGGTGTCGGTGAATCTTGCGTTTACGGGCGCAGTTCCCACACGAAGCCAGGATCTCCTGGGGATGCTCGCCTTCGAGTTCCTGGAAGAGGCGATGCTGAATGTGGAGGTCGGTCTCAAGCAGGGCGGTCGTCTGACGATCGGGACGTTCCCAGCCGAGATGCTCGCGCGCGAAGCGGTTGCAGCTGGCACCCTGCGCGCAACCAGGAACTGCGGGTACGGAACCTTCCGTCCACCCAAGTACCTGTGGATGTACCCACCCCCCTACGAGCCGTCCGGTTGCAGCACGATCATGCTCAGAGGGACGGGGCGGTTGTTCGCAGGGCGCTTGCAGGATGACGCGGTTCCGATCGAAGGGGCCTGGCTCGGCATGATGCCAACGCGGCGCGACGATCCTTCGCGTGTCCCGGCCGTGCTGCGCGTGCTCCTCGGCGACGTCGCCAGGATCGACATGCCCGTTCTGTTCACGAGCCTCTTGTACGCGCTCACGCATTGCGGGTACCTCAAGATCGTGAACGTCACGCCCGAGCACGACTGGACCGTACGGTGTCCGTTCTCGCTCAAGGACATGATCGCTGAGGTCCGCCCCACCGCGTCATGATCCGCTGCTCGGCATCCAACGGTGCCGGGCGTTTCTTTTTCGCAGTCTCTAAGGTACCCTTACAAGAAGGATGGGCCCGTAGCTCAACGGTTAGAGCGCTGAGCTTATATCTCAGTGGTTGATGGTTCGATTCCATCCGGGCCTACCAGCCGTCGCATCAGCAGCATTCGTTGATGGGGCGACGGCTGCCCGTCGTAGCTTTAGCGAAGACGGGCCCGATCAATAACCTGGCTGATGCTATGTCTGGCAGGCCAATCCATATGAAAAAAACAAAGAAACGATTTTCTTTGAGGCGACATATTAAAAGCCTCGAAGCGGCAGTGATGCGTTTTCCGCTTGCCTCTGCATGTGCGGTCGCCATCACAGCTGTCGGTATCACGCTCATACATATCGATGGTTCTGAGGATCCATATATCAAGCTGTTGCTTGTTCTGTTTCTTGCGCTGCCTGTCTTTGTCTGTTTGCAGCTCGTTCGTGAGCGCGCGGGTTGGAAGCCTTCAGAGTGGATGGCGGCTTCGGTGGCAGCAGGAGCTACGCTTGGAGCGTACTATTCTTGGCTCCCTCTCCCGACGGATTCCGAGGTGATGTGGATGTTTGTGCGTCATGGGATCTGGGTTGGTGCTGCAATCTTACTGATCGCGATCATCGCGTTTCACAAGAAGGGTGATACGCCGATTGCATTTTGGAAGTACGACAAGACCCTCGCTTTCTCTTTTATCTTAACGCTGATCTGGTCTTGGCTGATTCACGGCGGCGTCGCGATCGCGTTTGCTTCTGCTGATTTTCTCTTTGAGTTTATCGATCTCGCCCCTGAGCGTTATGAAGAGCTCGGGGTTCTCGTCTACGGCCTATTCGCCCCAATTTTCTTCCTCTCGCGCATCCCAACAGATTGGGAGGCGCTCAGGAATCTCGGAACGTATCCAAAAGAACTGCGCCTTCTCGCGCAGTGGGTGCTGGTTCCGCTCACCACGGTGTACTTCGTGATTCTCTACGCCTACACCATCAAGATCGTCGGCACGCAGGAGTGGCCAGAGGGACAGCTTGCCTACATGATTCTCGGGTTCTCATTTGTTGGCGTTCTCACGTACCTTATTTTGTATCCGCTCCGAGAGAAGATCGCCTGGATCCGTAAGAGCGGCAATGTCTTTTTCGCTGCCGTGATCCCGCAGGTCGCCATGCTGTTTGCAGCGCTCTGGTTCCGCGTGAGCGAATACGCTTGGACCGAGAGTCGTTACTTCGTGTTTGTCTTCGGTTGCTGGCTCTTCGCGATTGCGGTGTACATGCTCCACAGTAAAGCGAAAGATATCCGCCTGATCCCCGCGACGTTTTGCCTCGTTGCTCTCCTTGGAACATTCGGACCGTGGGGTGCGTTCAGCGTTTCAGAGGCGAGCCAGGTGAATCGGCTTGAAGGAATTCTTGCCTCGAACGAAATTCTCGTTGACGGTTCTGTTCAGGAGGCAGAGACCGAACTCTCAAAAGAGGATCTTGGAGAGATCAGCGCCATCTTGCGGTACCTGAACGAGATGCACGGCCTCGAAAGCATCCAGCCATGGTTTGATGAATCCATTGATGACCTCACGTTGAAAGAGATTACGGATTTGATGGGGGCTGAATACGTGAGCTACTCTCCACGAGACAAGGAGAGCGGCTATATCAATATCTACACGAATCTGTTCAACACCTGTAGCGTGTTCGATCTCGAAGGATACGATCATCTGGTGATGCTTGAGTGGTCAAGTAATGAATTTGACGTTGATGGCGCTACGTATCAGTTTGACGTTGATGAACCATCCGCCTCGCTTGTTCTAACGGAAGGCGATCGGGAGATTGCATCCGTCCCGCTCGCGGAATTCTTGGAGGACACAGGCAATGAGGGCCATCAGCTCATCGATTCTGAATCATCCGGCCTCGAGTTTGAAAATGATGAAATCGATCTCGTGCTTTACTTCCACAATCTCAGTGGGGAGCTAACGGAGGACGGGTTTGAGACGTATAACTTGGCAGGCTTCATGCTCTTCACCTTGAAGTAACTATGTACTTTGTCGCGACGTTTCTTTTGATCATCACCATCGTCTTTGTGAGAAAATGGCGTGTGACCGGGGATATCGAGATGCTCTATCTCGCGATCGGGTTTTTTCTCGGAGGCATCGGATCGATCATTGTGACCTTCATGGTATTCAGCGCCATAAACATGACTTCATGATGCTCGAGCACCAACTTCTCATCGCCGCCGTTTGGTTCCCGCTCTATTGGCTCTTTGGTGGAGTCTTCTTTGCCGTCGTCACGATTGCTCGCGTGGTCAAGCTTCGACGGGGAAGATTTAGTTGCCTCTTTACGCTTCTGACAATTGGATTTTCCTACGGCGCCGCTTACACTGGCCTCGCGTTTAGCCGCGAGCGGGTCGACGCGTGCCTCATCGAGGCAGTTGGATTTTTCGATACGATTGCGGCGGTGTTTGCCTGTGGGATTCTCGAGATTCTGGCCGCGGGAGCACTGTGGTTTTCGCTCCTCCTCGTGTGTGGTTTTGCTGTGCTGATTCTCTCGAAGGCAGAGAATCAATCTTGGGTTGATTCTAAGCAGGGTTTTGAAGATAAAGACGAAGGGTTCATATATTTTGACGAAGAGGCTCACGAGCGTCATTAGCTGACGCGTGAGATCGGGCGACGATAACAAAAAAACCCGACCGATCTGGTCAGGTTTTTTTGGTGGGTGTGAGAGGATTCGAACCTCTGACCTCTTCGATGTCAACGAAACGCTCTAACCAACTGAGCTACACACCCGAAGTGAGCCCAGTGTATTTCGTTGTAACGGGGATGTCAATGATGTGTTATTCTCATGTATATGATTCGACTTCTTATCCCGTCGATATTTACCGTTTTCCTGATCCCACATCTCACCTTCGCTTCAGTAACCGCTGGCGACCTCGTGAAATGTGAGGATTTTAGCACCGTGTATTATCTAGCTGAAGATGATGTGAGAAATGTGTTCCCAAATGAGGGAACATTTTTTAGTTGGTACGATGATTTTGACGACGTGAAGAATATTTCGTGCGATGATCTCGCCTCGATTTCGCTTGGCGGGAACGTGACGTACAAGCCTGGCGTGCGAATGTTGAAGCTCGTTAGTAGTCCAACTGTGTACACCGTGGAAGAAGGTGGCGTGCTGCGAGAGATCCAAAGTGAGGCGCAGGCGGAGGCTCTCTATGGCGAGGATTGGGCGAGCGAGATCGATGATCTTCCCGACGCCTTCTGGAGTTCGTACGTACTCGGCGATCCGCTCACGGACGATGAGGTGGATGCTCTGGCAGAAGAGGCGCAGCTAACAAGCGACTTCACACCTCCAACTGGCGCATCGGCCGGTAGCGGAAGTGGAAACTACGGCCCATGGAACACTCGGCTTATGCTCGCTAGCTCGAGCGATGGACTTTCGTGGACGCATCTTGATGAAGTCGTGACAGACCAGGCGGATGTTCCGGATCTTGTCGTAGATGATCAGGGGTGGGTTTATCTTTACTACACTGCCTGGACCGAGAATTCCACGGTCGTTGCCATTTCGACAGATGACGCAGAGAGTTGGGTATATAAGTACGTCAATCTTGAAGGCTTTGACGGGATGTCGAGTGCGGTTGATCCGGATGTGCAGATTTTGGAAGATGGAACGTTCAGACTCTACATCACATCAGATCCGCACGACGACGATGGGCCGCGTACGTATTATGCTGAGGGGACGGATGGGATAAGTTTCGAAAATATGGGAGTCGCTTTTGCGAGAGCGGGGGATCGTGTACTAGATCCGTCGACGATTCTCATTGGAGACACTTGGCACTACTTTGCAGGCGGGGCAGGTTCTAAAGATGGTGGTGAGAATTGGCATGCTACATCTTCGGACGGAGAGGAGTTTACGTACGATGAAGCAAAGTCATTTTTCTACGGAGACGATCCGTACATGATGTCAAACGGGATTGCTTTTGACGACACGTATCGGTTTTACGCATTTAACAATACGAAGGGGAATATTGCTTCGTTCTACACGAGCGATGGTGAGACCTGGACGGCGGACGAGGGCGTGAGGTTAGAAGTGGACTCCTCAAGTGAATACGAGAACGATTTTGTAAAAGACGCCGCGGTCGTCGAATTGCCAGATGGGACGTATTTGATGGCGTATATCACGTACATCGGAGAATAACGTCCCCGTAGGGGCGACCCCGGGTGGTCGTCCTCAAGTTTTGGCCAATATTAGCGTCGAACCGCCTGATCCTTCAACCCTTCTCCCCGCGTCCGTCTCTCTCGAGATGGACGTGGGCTCCGCCGAGAGGCTTATCTTGATAGGCCGTTCAGCGGAGTTCCCAACCCGCACCTATGCCATGGAGGCTACGATGGTGAGGATATATGGCACGACACTCGGCGATCTAATCTCTCTCTTCTACGAAGAGTTCATGGAGATGTATGGCGATGAAGAACTCGCCTCGGTCGCTGCCGCTGCGGTCATCAACGATCTGCTTGCTGGCGATGAACAGGAAGCTACGGTCGAAGACGCCGCATAAACTCGTACGCCCCGTGCACACAGTGCCGGGGCGTTCGCTTTGTAAAAGAAGAATCCCGCCCCTTCGACAAGCTCAGAGCTTGCCGGACGGGGCGGGGGACGGAGTGTGTTCACTGAGCGGGCGCAGGGGGGGGGAAGCCGCCGCCTTTGGCCATCAGGATCAAGGCGGCCAGCACGAGCGCGGCCATGGCACCCACGCCGAGCGTTGCGATGAGTCCTACGGCGATCGCAATGAGCGCGATCGGCGGGGCGAGCAGAATCCGCATGAGGGTGCGGTAGAACGTGAGGTCACGGTAGAATCGAACGTGGCGGGTCATCAAAAGCCTCCGAGCTTAGGGACGTTCCTAGGTTACTCGGAGGTGGTGTGATTTGCAAGAAGCGTAAGGGCTTCTTCTTTTGTTTGGATGTTTCCGATGAGCTGAGCGTCACGCACCTCATCGAGTAATGTTCGGTAGATAGGGCCTGGTTCGATGCCGAGGCTTGAAATATCGTTTCCGCTCACGAGTTCCGGCGGGGCATTTTCGCAAATCTGCCTCGAGAGCCTCCGAGCTGTTTGGAGTCGTTCGCGCGCTGGGGTGTGCCGTCCAGAGGCAATCGCGATCGCGTGCGCGAGCAGGAGAAGATCTTGTCCGCGCGAAGAGCAGTACAACCTCTCAAAATGACTCGGCCGCATCGTTGCTGGATCCTCGCGTTCAAAATCATGCAGATGTTCAAGGAGCCACAGCACGTGCTCGCAATCCACGCGGGCACCGTGACCGGTTGGGAATTGGTGGAAGTAAAGGCGCTTACAAATATGGTAGGCACGTTTCGCCTTGTCGTCCTCGGCAAACGCCATGAGCGCTGCGACGAGCACTGCTCCGGGGACGTTGCGCCGGCCGTGCTCGGCAAGAAGTGATGGACGTTTGAGGAGTTCGAGAACACGCCGCGTTTTTTTAAGGGCTGTCTCTCCATCGCGCTCCACGACTCGCGACATCGCCGCGACGTCAGGCAAGAACCGCTCGAGCGCGCCGCTCGCCTCCCAAAGATCGAGCGTGTGCGATGGATGCGCGGCAAGACCAAGAAGGAATTCGCGCCCAATCGACTCGCGCGCCACGATGTATCGGTGCGTTCCTTCTTCAGTCAAGATATTGTTATCAATCAGGTGGAGATTTTCTTTGAGTGCTTCCCATGTGCGCGCTTCGATCCCAAAGCGAAGTTGACTCGCGAAGCGGAGACCTCGGAGCATGCGCGTGGCGTCTTCATAAAACCGAGCTTGAGGTGAGAGCACGGCACGGACGAGACCGCAATGAAGATCACTGAGCCCACCGTACGGATCAACCAGTCGCGCGCGCCTCAAATCAAACGCCATGGCATTGATGGTGAAGTCGCGCCGCGCAAGGTCGTCTTTAATTGGAAGGCGCGGGTCGCTCGCTGTTTCAAGATCTCGCCGACCGCTCGTGTGACCACTTGAAATCCATTCTTTACGCGGGAGCGTGATGTCGAGCGGAAGGGTACCTCCCATTCCATGCGGAACGAACTTGAGGGTTCCAAAACGTTTCTCAATAAGTTCACAGGCGCCGTGGCGTGTGAGCCAACGTTGGAGGTCAGCTATCTCGATGTTGCGAACGACAAGATCGATGTCATGCGGGAGTCCTCCGAGAAGTATGTCACGCAGGGCGCCGCCAACGAGGTAGATGTCCGCATTTGGGAAGTCAGAAAAAAGAAGAGAGATCCACGTCAGGCGTCTCTCGGAAGTCACAAAGGCATCCACCCGGGCTTCTGGAGGAATAGCTTGTGCGTAGGATGTTAAAAATCCCCCACTCATGAAGGGATTATATCACAGGAGTTAGGAATTAGGCTCTAGGAGGTTAGGTTTTCTCGCAAGTGCGTGATGACTTGCTTCTCGGCCTCTACAATATCTTTCGTCTTCAAAGCAAGACGAGCTTCTTCCCGGGTGCCAGACGCTTTAAACTTTGCCCCAAGAGCAAGGGCGTCATGTGGTTTCTCGGCATGGAGCATTACGAGGACACCGCGCTCTGGGTGCTCGTAAAACACGGCTGCCACGCGCGCATGCGGGGAGCTCATAAGGAGTTCGTCGATGATGCTTTCGAGGTCTGATTCTTCTGCGCCGGCTGCAGAAAAGTCCTGGCGGGTGAGCATGGTCCACACCATCCCGCGTTCAGCGTCAGATTTAAGCCTCGCGAGAGCGCGACCCCAAAGGCGAAGAGTCTCGACGGTGCGAGTCTTGTAAAGCTTCTCCACGATCTCATCACGCCTTGCTCCGCGCGCCATGAGCGATCCGGCAACCTTGAGAGTTTTTGGACTCACAGCTCCAGTGCGGAAGCTCTTCGTTTTTGCAATCATGCCGGTGAGGAGATATGTGGCAACTTCTTCATCGATCAGGCTGTCGTCAATTTGAGAAAAAAGATCGTGGCAAACTTCTCCGCAGGCCACCGCGTTCACGTCGACAAGGTTGAGCTGGCCGTACTGCTCGTTGTGGGCCTGATGATCGATGTTGATAATCGGGGTCTCAAAGAAAAAGTCGGCATAGCTGGCATAGGTCTGCCCGAAGCTTTCGAGGTCTGGGCTTCCGATCGCGAGGATCAAATCGTAGCGATAGGAATCCGTTGAAATCTTCACATCACTCTCTTGCCACGCTCCCGTTTTTGGAAAGAGATGGATCTGGAGTTCACCATCAACGACATCGTAGGAGAGTTGATCAATCTTGGCATCCTTCGCGTTTACATG
>PVBE012890234.1_pt1 | contig 10278 bp, 5 predicted proteins | sample 1631181 | NCBI WGS metagenome assembly PVBE01 (sample SAMN08397723, study PRJNA350692) | Marine metagenome, whole genome shotgun sequencing project. | isolation source: water | place: Pacific Ocean | collected 2012-04 | reverse complement strand
GTCTACGAGTTCATCGGCGCTGCAGACAAGTGGGTAGGATTCGGTATTCGCCTGGCCATCGTGGTCGCCGCCGGCCTGCTCACCATGGGTGTGGGATCCGCAGTCGCCGGCTCGGGCCTGCTCGCCGCCGAGGGTATCGGCATGCTGGCGCTGGAAGCCGCCACCTTCACCGTGGCCAACGCTGCCGGGGAGGCGATGTTCTTCAGTGAGGACTACAACGAAGGCATCATCGGGCTGGAGCAGGAAGACGAAAACTGGGGCGAGTACGGCCTGGACATGGCCGGAGACTATGCGTTCAACCTGGCCACCTTTGGCATGATGAAGGGCATCGGGACCATGTGGAAGTCCTTCGGCATCCAGCGTGCCGGCATGCGTGCCGCGGGTGAGATGGCCACAGGATTTGCCGCATTTGAGGCCCTGGGAGTGGGTCAGCACTGGGCCGCCGAGGGCGAACTCCCAGACATGATGGAGCTTGCCAACATCACAGGCCAGAACATCGCGATGCTCGGCACGATGCACCTGGCCGGAAGGCTGGCCCGACCCTACTTCGAAGGCCTGCAGTACCAGGTCGCCAAGCGGGCAGGAAATTTCGAAGGTCAGATGCGGCTGCTCGAGTCCCGCCGCATGGGGATGGAGAAGAACGTCACGGAGCTCCTCAAGGAAGCAAAGAAGAGCGAGACGCTCGACGAGGCTACCGCTGGCGAACTGAGCGCAAAGGCGCGTGGACTCGAGGCCGAGGTCGAGGCGCTCCAGACACGCATGGCGAAGGACTCCAAGTTCCAGAACGAACTCGCCAAGGACCCCATCGCCCGGGAACAGTTCAACAACAGCATCGCGCGGCTTCGCCGTTCCGCACAGATCGACCAGCATGTGATCTTTGCCAACAAGGCTGGACTCAGAGGTGAAAACGGCGGCATGGCCGTGGGCACGGAGACCATGCTCTTCGATCCGGGCAAGGCGGACATGGTGGTCGAGTTCTACCAGCAGCAGGGATACCAGGTCCGCCGGAGTACGTCCTCAGACGGCAAGGTCGAGATCGTAGCCAAGACCCAGGCCGGAGAAGCCCTCTTCCTGCGCGAAGCCCGCACCACACAGAAGAGCGAATTCGCCGAGGCCAACCTCAAGGGTGCAGAGGCCAATCCGGTGGATGCCTACACCCACTCCGGCATCGAGGTGCACAACCACATGCACGGCATCCTCACGGGTACCGAGGTGGTGCAGTTGATGTACGGCGGGAACTACGGCAAGTGCTTCGAGATCATCCGGCGAGGCTTCGAGGCAGACATGACATCAGCACGGGCCAAGGTGACCGAGCTGCGCTCCCGCCGTGAGAGGGCCACAGAGGCCAATGCCAAGGAGGCCATCGATATCGAGCTGCGCCAGGCAGAGGCGTCCATGCGCGAGCTCGAGCCCATCGAGCTGGTCATCAACGAGGCCAAGAACAACCCGGAGCGCCTGCAGGAGTTGCTTCCGGAGCTCCTTGAGGCTGGCCAGCGGGTCCGCTTTGACAAGGCCTACGACCTGCGCAGCCACCTGCGCGACAGCTTCACTCCCGCCCAGAACCGAGAGTGGGTGCAGCAAAATGTGAAGAAGCTCGCCCAGGACGGCGTCAAGTATGTGGAACTGCAGGGCCGTGCGCCCAAGGGCATGACGGAGGCCGAATTCGTCGAGCTGTGCCGCGCCAATGGGGTGGAGGTGAAGTTCCTCGAGAACATCCTCACCTTCGAGCTCGCAAAGCAGACCACCGGCCAAGGCAAGGAAGTCAGCATCCGCAGCGCCGAGGCCAGGGTCCGGGAGCACTTCCACGGCAAGGACTTCCAGGGCCCGATGACCAAGGCGGAGTACGAGCTCGTGGAGGCGATGCAGCGCTCCCAGCTCACCGATGCCTCCTTCCTCAAGCTGATGAAGGCCATGAAGAGCCCGAGCAACGTGGGCTTTGATGTCTGCGGACCAGAGAAAGCCGACTGGACGGGTGCCGGTGCACAGCGAATCAGCGCCATGCTGGAGATCCTCCAAGCGGCCAGCAAGGCCATGGGCCGGAATTTCGTGCTCCGCCCCCATGTAGGCGAGGGCTATGTGGAGAGCGTGCTCAACGCGCCCAACCAGCAGGCCGCAAAGGGCCAGGCAGCCGAGACAGCACGCAACAACCTGGATGTCATGCTCACCGCTCTGGAGCAGGCCGGGTACACGCCGGGTCAGGGGGTCATCGTACGGCTCGGCCATGTGACCCACGCCACTTCATCGCAGATCATGCGGATGAAGAACCTTGGAGTGACTGCCGAGGCCAACATCATGAGCAACAAGGCCACCGAGGCAGTGACCGCGATCCACGATCATCCCTTGCTCGAGCTTATCTATCGGGATGTCCCGACCCTGCTCAGCACGGATGCTGGCGGCGTCATGAACACGTCGATGCAGATGGACACAAACGCCGCAGGCAAGATCATCGAGGCCTACAAGCTGGGCCAGACTCAGATGCTGGTGGACGGCAGGGTTGTCACCTACGAGTCCCTGCCCAGCAACATCCAGCGCCGGTACTCTGTGGAGTACCTGAACAAGGCAGCAAAGCAGTACCTGCAGGAGATCCGGGCCGCGGGCAACTACCCATCCGGCTACGCCACGCCAGTGCCGGGTGCCCTGGACGACGAAAGGTAGTCTGTGGCTGGATGGCGCACCCTCATGGATACCAACGCACTTCATGCCCACGAGGCATGGGCGCGGCGAGGATGCACGGGCACGGGACGGATCGATCTTCAGGACGAAGGCCTCGATAGCGTCATGGCCAACGGTGCCCACCTGTTTCGAGCCCGCTTCTCCCGGTGCAGCCTCCAGGGTGGGTTCTTGCGTCTGAGTGATCTGAGTGAAGCTGAGCTGTTTACCTGCGTGCTGGACAAGGCACACATGGAGGGAGCGGTGTTGGAGAGAACACTGCTGGACCACTGCAGTCTCAGCGGCGTGGCGCTGCATCAATCGCGACTACGTGAGGCCGAGGTCCGTGGTGGCAGCTTGCACGGGGCCCAGCTGCAGGGTTCCTGGCTGCAGGGCAGCCGCTGGGTCGGCGTGAACCTGAGCCAGGCAAACCTAGAGGGTGCTGTTCTCACCGGAGCCAGTCTGCAGGGATGTGATCTGCGCGGTACTGTTGTCAACAGCGAGCAGCTTCAGGGAGTCCATCTCACCGACTGCATGCATGATCCTCCCTCCGCCGATCCGGCGAGATAGCCTGCGGGCATATCGAGACCCTTTGCGGCAGATCACATCGCGCTGACAGCAACAAAGATCTGCAGTACCCGGAGCGATACCAAAAGGGCCGCGCTTCTGATATGTTCTCCGCTCTCGCATCGACAAAGAGGTTCCAGATGTCTCGCTTCGCCCACTTCTTCTCAATTGTCCTCGTCTCCAGCGCCCTGACAGGGTGTGATGAAATCAAAGATGCGCTCGATGGCGATGGTGGCGGTGGAAGCGGAAGCGGAGACGACACAGGTATCGATGGGGATGACGACACCGGCGATGATGGACCCGATGACACTGGCGACGGTGGACCCGATGACACCGGCGGCGGTGGACCCGATGACACCGGCGGTCATGGCGATATCGACAGTGATGGTGACTCCATTCCAGACGATGTCGAGGGAGATGGTGACACCGACGGTGACGGCATCCCGGACTACGCGGATGGCGACTCGGATGGCGACGGCATCTACGACGAGGATGAGGCTGGAGACGACGACCCCAGTACGGACCCGGTCGATACCGATGGGGATGGCATTCCGGACTACCTCGATGAGGACTCCGATGATGATGGAATCCCAGACGAAGACGAGGGAACGCCAGGCGATGATGGCGGCCCCCGCGACACCGATGGTGACGGCACCCCCGACTACACGGACACGGACTCAGATGGTGATGGCGTCTCCGATGAGGACGAAGACTCGACCCACGGCACAGACCCCTACGATGACGACTCTGATGGCGATGGCCACACAGACGCAGTCGAGGTGATCGTCGGAACCGATCCGCTTGATCCTGATGACGTGCCCGACTCTCATGTGGCCTACGTCTCCTTTGGCGAGACGGTAGACGTCAGCTTTGAGTTCGCAAGTGAAGTCCAGCAAGTCGACGTGGCCTTCCTGCTGGACACAACCGGCTCTATGAGCGGTACCGCTACCGCGATGGCCGGTGAGTTCTCGGCTATCGTCGATGAGCTGAGCGGATCACTCGGTGACCCCGAGTATGGATATGCCACCTACGATGACTACCCCTATGGCTCCTATGGCTACTTTGACTCTGGTGACATCGCCTTCGCGCTTCACCAGCAGATCACCGACTCCGAAGCGGGTGTTCAGACGGCACTCGATGCCACGGAGATCCACTATGGTGGTGATGGCCCAGAGTCGGGAATGGAAGCTCTGTATCAGTCAGCGACCGGTGCAGGCTATGACATGGACTGCGACGGTGCCTACGACGATGGCTACGACATCCTGCCCTTTGTCTCCAGCTCGGCCGACCCCTTTGGCGGGACCGGTGGCGAAGCCTGGGACGGCACGAGTACTGGCGGCGGTTCAGTGGGTGGCTTCGGCTTCCGAAATGAGGCGCTCCCGGTCGTCATCTACGCCACCGACAACTACCTTCGGGATCCGGATGACGGCTACGCCGCCCCGGGCGGCTGCCCGCTGGATGCGGGTAGCTCCGATGTCACCACAGCGGTGACGGACATGGGCGGACGCCTGATCGGAATCGCGGCGAGCACCTGGGGAACGAGCACCCCATTGGCACAGATGAACACACTGGCTGAGGCAACTGAGTCCTACTACGATGCCGACGGCGACGGCGTAGCCGACGATCCACTGGTGTTCTCCTGGAGCGGCTCTGATGCTGCCTTCCGGGCTACGGTGGTCTCCGCCATCGAGGGCATGATGGACTCGGTCAGCTTCTCCGAGGTGGCCATGGAGATCGATGGCGACACCTACGGGTTCGTCACAGACATCGACCCAGAGAGCTACACCGACGTGACGGTAGGAAGCAGCGGTGTCACCCTCGACTTCAGCCTGACCATCGAAGGGGTGGTCGAGGCAAGCCCGGACGACACCATCTTCACCATGCTGATGAACGTCTACGGTGACGGCTCCGTGCTGCTGGCCAGCGAGCCCCTGATCATCGTGGTGCCTGGCAGCCCATAGCAGCCCGCCAGGTTGCGATCGCAGGCAAATCCAGGTCCTGACCTCTGAAGAAAACCGGGGGGCGAGGCCTGGATTTGAGTGCGTGGGAGCGGGCCTGAGGTCGCCATCCAGTGGCAGAGAGAGGCTCAATCCCCTATTAGGCCGGGCTCTTGCCACCGGACAACCATGTCTACCTTCAACGAATTCGGGCTTGATCCCGCCATCACAGCAGCTGTCGAGAAGCTTGGCTTCGAGACGGCTACCCCCGTGCAGGCCGAGACCATTCCTCAACTGCTCGAGGGCCGGGACGTGATCGCCCAGGCCCGGACCGGGTCTGGAAAGACTGCAGCCTTCGGCCTGCCCTTGATCGAGCGGGTCAAGGATGGAGGCAAGAGCGTGCGGGGGCTGGTGCTCGCACCCACCCGGGAGCTGGCACTTCAGGTGACAGAGGCACTACGGACCTTTGCCAAGGGCCTGCCCATCCGTATCGTGACTATCTACGGCGGATCCCCCTACCCTCCTCAGCTCAAGGCACTCCGCAACGGCGCGAGCATCGTGGTGGGCACACCCGGACGGGTCATCGACCACATCGACCGCGGCACACTCAAGCTCAACGAGGTCGAGATGCTCGTCCTCGATGAGGCGGATGAGATGCTGCGGATGGGCTTTCTGGAGGCGGTCGAGTATGTGCTGGGGACCATCCCCGATGAACGGCAAATCGCACTGTTCTCGGCCACAATGCCTGAACCCATCCAGCGGGTCTCGCAGCGGTTCCTCCAGGACCCGATCACGCTGCAGGTAGAGAGCACGTCTCTGAGCGTTGACCACATCGAGCAGTACTGGATCCGAGTGCCCCATCGACGGAAGCTCGATGCCCTTGTGCGCATACTCCAGGCAGACCCCGGCGGCGCCACCCTCATCTTCACCCGAACACGTAAGGGCTGTGCGGAGGTCGCGGATGCGCTGACCAGTCGTGGCGTAGCAGCGGATGCCATTCACGGCGATCTGAATCAGGCCGCCCGTGAGCGGGTGATCAAGCGACTGCGATCGAAGTCGCTCTCCGTACTCGTAGCCACAGATGTCGCCGCACGAGGCCTGGACGTGTCCCACCTCACGCTGGTGGTCAACTATGACTACCCGGGCGGTGCTGAGTCCTATGTGCACCGGATCGGACGCACGGGTCGGGCCGGGGCCAAGGGCAAGGCGATCACCATGGTGACCCCAGCGGAGAAGCGAAAGCTCCAGATGCTCAAGAAGGCCGTGAAATTCGACATCCAGGAGCTGTTCCCGCCATCTAGCGAGGAGCTCGCCAGGGCTCACCGAGATGCTCTGTGGGCCGTGCTGGAGCAAGCTCGAACCGAGGCAGATCTCACTGAGGTGCGTGGATGGCTCAAGGAGATGCGAACAGAGTCCGGGGTTCAGCCCAAGGACATCGCCGCTGCAGCGGTCTACCTCCTCAAGCAGCAGCGGGGCATCATCCTCAACCCGCCCAAGGACCCGCCTGGTAGGAGCCACGCACCCATGAGCCCGGACGATATGTCGAGGGTCAATGAGGTGCAGATCTTCATGGACATCGGCAAGCTCGCAGGCGTGCGTCCGGCAGACATCGTGGGAGCCCTGGCCAATGAGGCAGGCATCCCTGGCAGTGAGATCGGACGCATCAGCCTCTTGGACAAGAAGGCCTTCGTGGGCCTGTCCCGGTCGGTGGCAGAACGGGTATTGGACGACTTCCCCATCCTGGCCATCCGGGGCAAGATGGTGCACCTCTCCATCGCTCGTGGGCATTCGGGCCCCGAGAGCCGCCCCAGCCGAAGGAAGCCGAAGCCCGGATTCCGCAAGAAGGGTGGTGCGAACTACCCAAAGAAGCGGAAGACCAGGAAGTAGGGGCGACGGCTCGGCAGCGACCCTAGAGAACGCTCAGAAGTCGTAGATGGTCAGCATCTCTTCCGGGAAGTCCTGGTGCTCGACCGGCCCATAGTCAAAGAGCGCACTCAAGATTGCGCACCTCTCTGGGTCGGCATCTGCATCACAGGTTTCGTGCTCACCTCGCAGCGCCTCCAGAGACACCAACTCGTCCTCCACAGGCTGGAACGCCCGAGAGATGTAGGCGTTGGGGTGGTCCACCTCGGGTGCTGGCCGCTCCTCGAGATGACACAGTCCACAGATGGTGACCTGATCGTTGTACCTCAGGTGATCGTAGGGCAGCGTCTCCTCAATAGGAGGCTCCACCGGCATGTTCAGCTCCCCCTTGAGCGACTCCTGTGTGCCGAAGTACTGCCCAAGCTCCAGCAGATCGCGGCCCCTGCCTGCCGGGACAATCGAGAGGATGAGGCCATCGAGGAAGATGAACACTCGCGGGCTCTGTTCGTCGACGGCCGGCTGGGCGCTGACCAGACCGGAGGTGGCATTGATGGCCAGCGGGCGGTCGAGCGCCTGAACAAGACATGGCACGCTGACCGGACCCGCAAGGACATTGATGAGCTGGATTGCTTCAGGGATGGTGGAAGGGGAGCCCATTCCCGTTGGGGCGGAGCAACCCTGTAGTGCCTCGCCATCCGCCTTCCTTGCACCATCACCACAGGCTGATGCCCCGGCCAGTATGAACAGGAAGCTCAGTCCCAAGACCGTGCGCTTCATGGCTTTCACAGCGAGCACCCCCTCCGACGCGCCAGATGCGACGGGTTCATCTTCCACACCCGGATTCCACGGGGTGGTTGGGTATGCCAAGACCACCCATCGCAGTCGGGACCCGCAGCCATTTCGCCAGACACACAGGACCTCCCCAGGTCATTGAGTGTACCGCATCGGCCCCACAGTAGCCCTGGATCCATTCAAGACAGGGTGAGCCATGTCACTATGGGGTGCCTGGAAGTACAATGTCTCAGATGCGCGTGCTCCTCTCCGCAACCTGGGTCCTCTCCGGCTTGGCTGGCTGCATCGAGTACGGGATCAAGGGGTTTGGTTCAGGAGGGGGCACGTCCGTCGAAGACGTCCTCTCCGAGCCGGACAAGCAGGTTGATAGCTGGGAAGCCACCGGCACCGACCTCCTCTTCTTTGGCGACACCAGCGACTCCATGGCCTCCGAGCTTGAGACCATGGGTGAACACGCGCGGACCTTCATGGACCGCCTGGACGACTACGACAAGGGCTGGCAGATCATCGTCGTGACCGGCTGGGACGGCTGCAGCGTCAATGGCATCATCTCCCCTTCCGTTAGCGACTACGACCAGGTCTTCGCCGAGGCTCTCATCACCCCACCCGATGAGGAGGCAGTGGAGGCGGGTGCCGATGAGTGGGGACTGTACAGTGTGGACAAGGCAATCCAGGCCTCCTCCTCCGGCGGGTGCAATGAGGGTTTCCTACGGGAAAACGCACTCTTACACATCATCATCCTGAGCGATGAACCGGACAGCTCACCAGGATGGGATGGAGAGGATGCAACCTACTGGCAGGTCTACGTGGACAACGTCATCGCTGCGACAGGTGGTGAGCGCCTGGTCACCTACAGTGCGGTGGTCGGTCCAGAGCCCGATGGGTGTACTGGGGCCGACCCAGGTACTGGATACATCGATGCCGTAGCGTACACAGGCGGCTCTGAGTTGAGCATCTGTGAAGAGTGGTACACGGAGCTCGACTCCCTCGTGTCCGCCTCTGTGGAGGTCACGGACTTCCCTCTGAGTCGCACGCCGATGATCGGCAGCATCCGCGTGGAGGTAGCCGGCACGGCTCGCACCAGCGGATGGGAGTACCAGGCCACTGGAAATCTGGTCCACTTCGCCGAAGACCTACCCACGATCCGTGATGAGGTATCAATCTCCTATGAGGTCGCCGACTAGGGCATCGAGAAGAGAGATGTCGGCGCTGTGGCGATGGCCAGCGAGCGTATCCGGCATCAGTCGATACTCGCCTCACAGATGAAGTACAACGGGATGCCGTACCAGTTGGTGAGACCGCATTGCAGGTCGTTCCATGTGCCGCTGTAGGCGACACCGTAAATGTGCCCACAGTGCTCGACCCCTCCAGCGTTGTCTGGCTGGCGCCACGGCCATGTCATCCAGTAGGTGTAGCTACCGGCACTTCCATCCGACCACACAAAAGAGCCTTCATGGTCTCGGTCATTGTAGCCAATCCACCACCAGGCATAGGTCGAGATACTGGTCGTCCTTCCGTAGATCCAGCTTTGCTCTGCGCTATCGTTGATGGTGACCAGATCGTAGTTGTCGTCTTCCCTGCAGCTTGCCTGTGCGCTGGTCCAGGTCGTAGCCCCAGAGCAGAACTGGTAGGCGTGTCCGCCTCGGTTTTCAACATGGCAAGGACAGACCTCATCACTATCGATCTCGCCGCTGCAGTCATCATCGATACCGTTGCAGGTCTCGACCCCTTCTGGGTTGATCACCTTGTCATCATCATCACAGTCGCCTCCGTCCTCCACCCACTCCTCACTCGGAGCGTCACAGGATGCGAGGGCGGCGGCATCATCACCATATTCGTCCCCGTCAGCATCTCGATACCAGGTGATGGCATCAACAGGGTCGTTGTCAATCACACCATCGCAGTCCTCATCCACACCATCACAGAACTCTGATGCTCCTGGATAAATCGCGGGGTTGAGGTCATCGCAGTCCTCAGAATCCTGGACATGTCCAGCCACCTCCGTGCACGAAGAGGTACCAGTGCCATCGGCCCCAAAGCCGTCTCCGTCCGAATCAACGAACCACAACGAGGCATCCAGGGCATGTCCCTCGTCGACGGCGCCATCACAGTCGTCATCGATCTCGTTGCAGTACTCATCGGCCGCGGGGTGGATGTCGCTGGTCTCATCGTCACAGTCATTGTCGTCAAAGACGTACCCACTCAGGTCCTCACAACCAGAGATTCCACCGACCGGGGAACCATATCCATCACCGTCTTCGTCAGGGTATCGGGTGCCCCAGGACGCAGCGTCGGTATCGATATCCCCATCACAGTCATCGTCGATTCCGTTGCACACCTCTTCTGCATCCGGGTGGACCGCAGGGTCCGCATCATCACAGTCCAGATCCGTTGGGTCCGATGGTGCTGGCACCATCCCCTCAGATGGATCACAGGTCACCTCAAAGACATCCGGGCTGCCGTACCCATC
>PVBE011483948.1_pt1 | contig 10278 bp, 10 predicted proteins | sample 1631181 | NCBI WGS metagenome assembly PVBE01 (sample SAMN08397723, study PRJNA350692) | Marine metagenome, whole genome shotgun sequencing project. | isolation source: water | place: Pacific Ocean | collected 2012-04 | reverse complement strand
TGGATATAAAAGCGGACCGTCATGGTGAATACAAGATCCTCGAACTCAACCCCTCCGCGATGTTTCTCGGATTTGATAAATTGGGTGGAGTTGAAATCTGCCGCCCTTTCTGCGAAGCGATTGCCCGCCACGCATCCTGATCCCCTTGTCTGCAGAGAAGAGGCCCACTATACTTTGCCATCTCCAAGAGAAGGAAGGCGTGCTATGGAAGAAACCCCGAAACAGAATGAAAATCCACCAACAAAACGGAAGCGTCTAAAACGAATCCTTCTTGGAATACTTGTTCTGATTCCACTCTCGAGCCCCCTTATTCCTCGACTGTATGATCGGATTGCCAATGATTCGATTTCGCCTGGGCCATATCCGATCTCGGAAGAAGCCCAATCACTTCATCAATCTCTTTTCGTAGCCGACCTTCATTCGGACGCGCTTCTCTGGAACCGAAACCTTCTGGAGCGAAATTCCTACGGGCACGTCGATATTCCGAGACTACAAGAAGGCGGCGTGGCTCTCCAAGGCTTCACAATCGTAACCAAAACGCCCACCGCATCCGGGTACAGCGGTCATGAGAATCCAGCCGATGTGATGATCCGGGGTCTGGTCATCACCTCCTTCTGGCCAACTCGAACCTGGAACAGTCTTCTGGAAAGAGCCCTCTACCAATGCGAACGCCTTCATGAGGCCGAAAAGAATTCTGAAGGGACCTTCCGGGTCATCCTTACGAAAGAGGATCTTTCCTCCTACGTAAAAGAACAGATGAAAAATCCGGACCAGGTGGCTGGATACCTTGGAATAGAAGGAGCGCACTGCCTTGAGGGCAACATCGAAAACATCGACCGTCTCTTCGAGGCAGGTGTCCGTATGATGGCCCCCACACACTTCTTCGATACCGAACTGGGAGGCTCTGCCCACGGCACCAGCCAGAAAGGGCTGACCGATTTTGGAAAAGAGTGCCTTCAGAGAATGGAAAAATTGGGAATCCTGATCGATCTCTCCCATGCCTCCCACAAGTTGATTGAAGAAGCTCTCGGAATGGCAACCAAACCGGTCGTCTTTTCTCATACCGGGGTTCGGGGTGCTTTTGACAGCGACAGGAATATCGATGATTCTTTTCTTTTGAAAGTTCGGGAAAATGGAGGCGTCATCGGCATTGGATTCTGGAAAGAGGCGGTCGGCGCCGCGGATGTCCCTTCCATCGTAAAAAGCATCCGATATGTGGCTACCCACGCGGGGATCGATCATGTCGGATTAGGATCCGATTTCGATGGAACGGTCACGACACCCTTCGATGCTCGTGGAATGGGACTCATCACAGAAGGTCTTCTCAAGGATGGATTTACCCGGGAGGAGATCGAAAAAATCATGGGCCGGAATGTTCTTCGGGTCCTCCTTCAATCCCTTCCGTCGATCCCGGAGTAGAGAGAAGGTTACGAACCGGCCTGGGAAACCACTTCGGTAACCGCTTTATGGACATCCCGGTCGAGAGGGTCGGGAACAAGACCATCTTTCGGTGCCAGTGAATGAAGACATTGCGCAGCCGCAATCAGCATCCGGTATGTAATGGCGGTCGCGCCTGCATCGAGGGCCCCCCGGAAGAGACCCGGAAAAGCGAGTACATTGTTCACGCTCTTTCCATCCGCGGCAAAAGCTGCTCCCTTTGATATCGCCATTTCGGGTTCGATCTCGGGTTCCGGATTACTCAAAGCGAGGATCACCTGCCCCGGACGAATCCATTCCGGTTTAATCAAGCCTCGTACTCCGGTCGTCGCGATCACCACATCCGCTTTCTCCATAAGCTCTTTTAGATCACATCCCGTTCCGCCCATACTTTCGAAGCGGGAAATAGATTCTTCCCTCAAATCCGTCCCCAGAACGTTCTGGACCCCAAAGGCCATCAGAAGCCGTGCAACCCCGATCCCCGCTGCACCAAGACCAATTTGCCCCACGACACTCTCCTTTAAATTCAAAGGAAGTTCTTTCATCGCGGTAAGAAGAGCGGCCAAAACCACAACCGCGGTCGCATGTTGATCGTCATGCAAGACCGGGATCGAAAGACGTTTCGAAAGCGCCTCCTCGACTTCAAAACACTCTGGAGCACCAATGTCCTCGAGTTGAATCGCCCCAAAAGAGGGAGCGATCGACGCAATGGTTTCCACAAGGACGGTTGAATCCCTTGAATCGATCAGAATAGGAACCCCTGAAATTCCGACCAATTCATGAAAAAGCGCCGCTTTGCCTTCCATAACGGGAAGACCTGCAACCGGCCCGATATCCCCCAAACCCAATACGGCGGACCCGTTGGTCACAACGGCCACCGTGTTCGAACGATTTGTATAGGTGGTCGCAAGAACCGGATTCTCATGAATGGCCATACAAACACGGGCAACACCGGGGGTATAGAGATCCCGAAGCTGCTCAAGGGTTTCCAGGCGGGAACGACTGACCATATTAATCTTCCCCCCTTTGTGCCGTTTGAATACCCGATCCGATTTCCCCAATACCGTTGCGTTGGGAAGAGTATCAATCCGGGTCGCCAGAACTTTCGATTGATCGGGGGTGACATCGACCGTCAATTCCCAGGTACTCTTCTCCTCCGTTCTACGAACACAGGAGAGCCCCTCAATAACGATATTCAATTCTGCTAGAATTCCAAGAACCGTAGCGAGGCTGCCGGGTCGGTGTTCGGTCTCAATGAGCAATATTTCGGGAATCATCATCTTTCCTGTCTCAAGTATAGACCCGGAATGTCCCTTGAACAAGGAGGTCTCTTATGCACGCCCTCCTTCAATCCGGGCATTGACCTCCCCTCCAATAATCAGGCTGAAAGACATGAGCCAAAGCCACGCAAGAAGAATGGCCACGGTAGCGAGCCCCCCATAGAACTCGGTATACCGAGCGATTTCAGAGACAAAATAGGAAAAGAGAATCGATTCTACTCCCCAGAGAACCATCGTCACGGTTGCCCCCCGAAAACCACGGCGCCGATTTCCCTCATGCCTGCGCGTTGCATACCGGAAAAAGATCCCCACCGACATCCACAGAGCGACCAATGGAATCGCAATCCCCGCCACTTTCGCAAAAGGACTTCCGACCCAACTCGCCAAAAGGATGCCCCAGGCACTTGCCAGAAACAGCAATAGAGAAAAGAGAACAAACCCGAATGCAAAGAGTCGACGACTTCCCCATGTACGCCGGGGAGCTTCAAAGATTCTTTCGAAGACCCGCATCCCTGCCGCCACCCCCCCGGTGGCAATCCAGAGGAAACCGATGATACTGACCAGAGGGAGTAAAGTTTCCCCCGCCCCAGAAAGCCGCATGAATTCCGAATCGGCCAACTCCGAAATCGACCCTGGGGCAATCGAGAGAAGAGGAGCAAGCAGGGACGCTTTCATCTGCGTCAATTTTTGAACCACCCACCCCGATATCGCAACAAGGGGAATCAGACTGAAGAAAGCATGAAAAGCCATCGCACTTGCCGCACGAACCGCGTCGTGACGATCCAGATCACGTGTGGAAATGCCAAACCAGTGAATTACCTTTTTGCAAGATTTGAACCAGTTCATATGAAGATTGATTGTAGGCCGGAAATTCCCAAGAGACAAGATCACCCTCCGGGCTTTTCGCTTTCCTCCTGACGAACCAACCGTTGATGCCCCTCCCAACCAGGTCCTTTCTGATAAAGAGTAAGAACCTCTCCCTCCAAGCAAGTTTCCTGCTGAAGGCTCATCCCATTCAAATTCACTTCATACGAAGCATTCATCCCGGAGGAATGAACCCTTCCCTTCCCACGCACAGGGTTCTTTTTCCATGGCAAAAAGAGAGAGGAAGATTCCCCTTCAATTGAAAAATGAATCCCATCTTCGTGCAAATGAAAACGCTCTACACTTCTCAGAAGTGGGATCCCCCACAAACGAACAAGGGCCCTATGGATCACGGGCCCCGGAAGCTCAGCATGAACCGATGTCTCAAGAAAAACTCGACCAAGGCAAGATGGCCATAGAGCCAGAAATACAAAGGAGAGGAAATCGAAGAACCCTATGGATTGAAATGCCTCGGAGAGATGGGTGATCCGAATCTGAAACACCGACCGCCATCGCCCGCAACAGGATTGATAATAGTGATGGCTCGCAATTCTATTGGACACCTTATTTTAATCCTGTTCCGGAAGAGATTTGACAAAACCATGGGATTCGGAGCGAAGGGCATACAATTGGTCATTACAGTCGTCTACCCCCGTTTTCCTTTGACCCACTTCCCCCTCCTTATGTGAACCAAGGACCAGGTTGGGAAAGGAATCCTTCCCTCCATAATCACCCGGAAAAATCATGAAACCGGGAAATCGACTCATACAAAGCCTTTCACCATATTCAAGTCAGTTTCGCACATTTCAAGGAAGGGGGAAACGGGATCCCTCAATTTTTCTCATTCGTGATTAGGCACAAATTACATCCCCCCTCCGCAATCCCGGCTATATACTCATGACAGGAAAGAACTATCAAAGGGGTTCCGAATGAGCATACCATTTCGGGCAAAACGGTTTTATCACGGCACGCTGATTTCCCTTCTTCTGATCCTCTGTATCGCCCTCGTCTGGAGGCCCATCCTCTGGCTCCTTTGCCCCCTTTTCGCAGTGGTGATTCTCGCCCTTTACGATGTCATCCAAAAACGAAAGGCGATCCTCCGGAATTTTCCGGTTGTAGGACATTTTCGATATCTGTTTGAAATGGTACGACCAGAGATTAACCAATATTTCGTCGAGTCAAACCTCGATGGAACCCCCTACAACCGGGAAAGAAGATCGGTCGCGTACCAACGGGCGAAGAAACAGATGCAGACGCTCCCCTTTGGAACCCAACTCGACGTATACGATGTGGGATATGAATGGATCAATCATTCCCTCAACCCAAAAAGCGGAATCGGACATCCTCCCCGCATCCGAATCGGAGGAGAAAAATGCTCCGCGCCATACGAAGCGAGTACGCTCAATATCTCCGCAATGAGTTTCGGATCCCTCTCGAGAAATGCCATCTATGCCCTGAACCAGGGGGCGGCTTCCGGAGGCTTTTACCACAATACGGGGGAAGGATCGATCAGCCGGTACCATTCGGAACCGGGAGGGGACCTCTGCTGGCAGATCGGAACCGGATATTTTGGATGCCGCCAGGATAACGGCCGGTTTGACCGCAAATCATTCTCCGAACGATCTCAAATAGAGAGCGTAAAGCTGATTGAATTGAAACTATCGCAGGGAGCGAAGCCGGGGCATGGAGGGATTCTGCCTGCCGCGAAGATCACCCCGGAAATTGCCGGGATCCGGGGCGTTCCCCTGGGTCAGGACGTCCTTTCCCCTCCTGGACATTCTGAATTTGACACCCCCAAAGGCCTTCTCGAGTTTGTCACCGAATTGAGAGAGCTCTCTGGAGGAAAACCGGTCGGGATCAAACTCTGCATCGGGAACCCGGTTGAGTTTCTCTCCCTTTGTATGGCAATGAAGGAAACAGAACTCTTCCCTGATTTCATCAGTGTGGACGGGGGAGAGGGAGGGACGGGAGCCGCTCCTCTTGAGTTCTCCAACTCCATGGGAGCCCCCCTTACCGAAGGACTTGTTCTCGCACACAACTCTCTCGTTGGTTTTGGAATCCGGGATAAAATGAAAGTGATCGCGAGCGGGAAGATCATCACCGGATTCGACATGGTCAAACGGATCGCGGCCGGCGCCGACCTCTGCAACTCGGCCAGGGGATTCATGTTTGCCCTGGGATGTATCCAGGCCCGATCCTGTAATGCGAACGACTGCCCTGCCGGGGTCGCCACCCAGGATCCAGAATTGGTCCGAGGATTGGTTATCCCGGATAAAGCAACACGCGTCTCAAATTTTCATGAGGAAACGGTGCACGCTTTCATGGAACTCCTTGCCGCCGCAGGGCTCGACCGTCCGGAACAACTCACGCCAAATCACATTCACCGACGGGTTTCACAGGTGAAGGTGGAATCGTACGCAAAGATCTATAAATTCCTTCACCCCGGTCAACTGATCGATGGAGAAGTTCCTCCCATCTACGCGAATTGGATTCAACAAGCCTCTTCCAAAACTTTTGTTCCGTCTTAGAAATATAACTCCCGATTCCGGAAAGAAACTACCGTGAAAGGAAGCCTCATGAAAACATTGTTCCTGTCCATTCTCGCCACCTTCCTCTCATCCACTTTGATGGCAATACAAGAGCCTGAAAACAACGACCTGTACCGGTCGGGATCGCTGGGGATTTCCATCGTCCCGCCTATTAGCGAAACCGAAACGGAAGGAAACTATACGGTCGCCCACTTTTTCCTGCCGGCCAAAAACGGCTTTTCCGGGAATGTAAACGTCCAAAAACAATACTATCCCGGAACGATCGATTCGTACAACGAGCTCTCCGTGAAGCAGTTTAAGGAGTTGGGAATCACCATCCTAAAAAATTCAAACCGGAAAGACGAACTTATGTATGAGTCCAAGGGAATCGTAACCGGATATGACCTTCACTTCTATACACGGGCAATCAAAAAGGGGGATCATGTATTCCTGGTTACCGCAACAGGCCTCGCCAAGGATTGGGAATCCCAAAAGAAAAATTTGATGGAATCGGTCAACAGTTTCAAACTGGCAAAAGAATAGTGCTTCTCCGAAATAATATTTAACGATAAGTAGAGAATGGGGACTCAAGGAGTGTCCAACGCGACCAGGAACTTATACAGGAGCAGAGATGGCGGTTAGTGTTTTTGATCTGTTTTCAATCGGAATCGGCCCATCGAGCTCTCATACCGTGGGCCCGATGAGAGCCGCCCGCTTCTTCGCGCGTCACATGGCGACCGATACCGATGGTACCCACGTGTCCCGCGTTCATGTAGAACTCTTCGGTTCCCTCGGATTGACCGGAATAGGACACGGTACAGACAAGGCGATTCTTTTGGGTCTTCTGGGAAAACGTCCTGAAGAACTTGATCCCGACGCCGTGGATGGCCTGATCCAGAAAGTCCGGGACGAAAAAAGCCTTTCGATTCTCGGGAAACACCCGATCCCCTTTACCCCGGAAACCGATCTCACCTTTAACCGGAAAAAGAGCTTACCGTTTCATCCCAACGGAATGATCTACCAAGCCTTTTGCGGAGAAGAAAAGGTCCTTGAGCGAACCTATTACTCGGTTGGGGGAGGCTTCGTCGTAGATAACGAAGCGATCGGAAAGGAAGCAATTCTCCCCGATGAGAGCAATCTCCCCTTCCCCTTCCAGAGCGGCGAAGAACTCCTGAAACTTTGCACCGAAAATAAAATGAGTATCAGTCAACTAATGCTGAAAAACGAAATTACTCGGAAAAGCGAAGAAGAGGTCCGGAAAGGACTTCTCGAAATATGGCATGTAATGAAAGAGTGCGTCAAACGGGGATTTCGTTCGGAGGGAATTCTTGCAGGCGGATTGAACGTCAGGCGACGTGCTCCGGATGTGTATCAGCAACTCACCAATAAAAATTCCGATTCTCAGAATGACCCTTTGGCCGCCCTCGACTGGGTCAATCTTTACGCGTTATCTGTGAACGAAGAAAATGCGGCGGGGGGACGGGTGGTTACCGCCCCGACCAACGGTGCAGCGGGCATTATCCCGGCAGTTCTTCACTACTATGAACAATTCTGTCCCGAAGCGAGTGAAGACGGCATTGTCCAGTTCCTTCTCGTGGCCGGTGCGATTGGGCTCCTCTACAAAGAGAACGCATCGATTTCAGGTGCCGAGGTAGGATGCCAGGGAGAAGTCGGCGTCGCCTGCTCGATGGCCGCCGGGGCGCTCGTGGAAACATTGGGGGGAACGGCCCAACAGGTAGAGAATGCCGCCGAGATCGGGATGGAACATAACCTCGGACTTACCTGTGACCCGATCGGGGGCCTCGTACAGATTCCTTGCATCGAACGGAATGCGATGGGGGCGACCAAAGCGATCAATGCTTCCCGGATCGCAATGCAGGGGGATGGCGAACATCATGTCTCGCTCGACAAGGTGATTCAGACGATGAAACAGACCGGGGCGGATATGATGACCCATTACAAGGAAACCTCCAAAGGAGGTCTCGCGGTCAACATTGTAGAGTGCTAAAAGGCGGTTTCATTTCATCCTGCCCGACAAGAGGAAAGAACCTACTCCTCCTCTTCCTCCTCTGACGCACCCTCCTTCATCAGTTTTTCCCATGCGACTTTGGCATCGGCCATCTCTTTCCTAAAGGCGTCTACCTCTTCCCCTGCAGGGGCCTCGTTTTTGAACGTGATCTTCGATTCTTTCGCTTCTGTGACCGCCTTCATCTTTTTCGCTTCTTCCCCTTCCGGGTCTTCCATCATGGCGATCATCATTTTGTCATCCATATCGATGCTGCAGGTCCGGCCTTCGGTCGACATAAATCCGCTCGACTCGAGGATTTCCCCCGGAACGGTAATCGCCATACGAATCTTCATCCCTTCCATCATCGTTTTCATCATCTGGATCTGCATTTCCCGCATCGCATCATCTTCTTCGGGTTGCTCCAGATCCTCCCCCAACTTCTCACGTGCATCGTCAATCAATTGAAGAGTCGATGTCCCGTCTCCTTTTTCATAGGTACAGGCGAACGCAAGGGATTTGGTCGTTTCGCCCCCTTCTTCCTGTTCCTGGTAAATCTTCACTTTATTGATGTCTACAAAATAGCCGGTGTAACTCACCCGGATCCATTTCCCATCATCCACCACCTCGGGCCTGGTCCAGGCAAGAATCCCCTCCGAATTTTCAGCCAATTTCTTCGGATCGGTAAAATCGGCCAGAGGATCCATCTCTTCTTCCGATCCCATCGCCTTGGCCATTTCTTCCAACTGCTCGATCATGCTCTTCTTAATCCCGATACTCATCGAAATCTTTCCCGACCCATCCGGAAAGAAGGACGAATTCTGTTCATACTGAACGCAACTGACTAATCCGACCGGCATAAAGAGAATGAGAAATAGACCGGCACATTTACGAAGAAGATTGTTCATGATTCCGTCTCCCAGTTGGTAAGAAGTCCCACACCCGATTCTGAAGCCATCATACACCTTCCCCCCCATTTACGAAGAAGTTACGGCGCTTTTCCATGGTTTGCTGCTCAATCAAATTTACCGTGATTCAGGTCGCCCGTAGAAAACCAGGTGATACCAAACTCTTTGACCAGAATTCGTTTCTGGGTCTTTGCCTGAAGAGAGGCAAAGGATGCCCCCTCTTCCCGTCCCTTGAGTTCCGACTTCGCAAGCTCTTTCGAACGTGCGAGCACCTCCCGAAAGGCGGGATCGTCTTCGATCGGATCATGAAGGAGCACCCCTTTTCCCCCTTGCTCCCGGAGGGCGGTAGCGCGCCGTTCTTTCAAGAGCCGCTTCCTCATCCTTTTCGGGCGCTCCCACGGGCAAACGAGGTGATAAACCCCGACCAGAACCAGCCCCGGAACGAAAAAATACATCCCGGTCCTCCCGATCAGGAAGAGAAGCGCCAGGCCAACAGAGGGCATCTTTTCCGCCCCACCCGGAGCGAGAAGAATCTCCATCAACCGGTATTCCGCCATGATCGCGAGGCCGCCAAAATTGAGCGCCACGAGAACACCGATCCGGAAGAGAATGGCCCATGGGGTTCGGGGAGGAGGCGCACACTTCTGTGACTTCTCCTGAAGGGTCATCTCACCGCTCACTCCACCCCCCCCTTCATCGGTCGTGCTGTGAGGAGGGCGAACATGATGGCGTTCCCGAGGGGGCCGCCGGAGACAAAATTTCGTGTTCCCTCGCGATCGAGAGGTGCACCTACCAGATGAACCGTTCTGTATAGCGATTGAAAGAGATCAAAGTCCCCGTAGACCCGGCAACCGGCGATCATGAATCCGGTACCGGAGAAACTGGTCCCAAAGAGAACCGGCCCGGAATCGACATCCCCCCTCCCCCCCGGATTGTCCCGGCCATACTCCCGGATGCTTCCGAAACCGAGAAGAGATTGAGAACACTCTTTCCGGGTAGATTCGAAAAGCTCCTTCGCCAAAGGAATCCCGCCGAGAGATAACATATAGAGGCCGAATGTCGTTCCCGAAGCCCTTGGTTTGTCGATCACATTTCCTTTTGAATCGAAGCCCTGAATTAAGAGCCCCGTCTTGGGATCGATCACCTCTTTCCGCCACCGGGCGATCAGGGGATCAAGAAGAGTACTCACATCCCGCCCGGTCGCCCGCGCATGCATCGCGATCGAACCGATGACAGAGCAGTTGTCGATCGGATAC
>PVBE010815913.1_pt1 | contig 10278 bp, 7 predicted proteins | sample 1631181 | NCBI WGS metagenome assembly PVBE01 (sample SAMN08397723, study PRJNA350692) | Marine metagenome, whole genome shotgun sequencing project. | isolation source: water | place: Pacific Ocean | collected 2012-04 | reverse complement strand
CCTTACGGCGGGCTTTTCGCAGACTTTCGTCAGAGCCACACTCAAGTGGCACTCACACAAATAGTATAGCAAATTGTACCTTTTTGTCAAATTTTTGGTATTTGTTGTGTTGTATAGAATGTATTATTATTAAGAACACACACTCGTTTCAAACTACGGCCGGCGGCGGCACTCACATAGACTTTTATTGGAGCTCGCTCCCGCCGGCCATAATTTGACGTGAGTGTAATTTCTATGAATCCCGTACGAAATAATTCAAATAAATATTCTGGTAAAAACTCTGGAGAGGTTATTTCGTACAGGATGAACATAAAACAAAATGTCCCACTCAAGAACCTCACCACATTTAAAGTCGGAGGTTGTGCAAATTATTTTTGTAAAGTTAAATCAGTGAGTGAGCTTAAAGAAGCAGTTGATTTTAGCAAGAAAAATTCTCTGCAGGTTTTTGTATTGGGAGGCGGTTCGAATATATTAGTATCTGATTCTGGTTTCAATGGGCTTGTTATAAAGATTGAAATAAAGGGAATTTCATATGAGGATGAAAAGGCAATTTGTGGTGCAGGTGAGAATTGGGACAGAGTAGTTGAGTCATCAATACAAAATAAACTATATGGGATCGAAAACCTTTCTTTTATTCCAGGGACAGTAGGGGGTGCAGTAGCAGGGAACATAGGAGCTTATGGAATGGAAATAAAAGATAACTTAGAATGGGTTGAAGTATTTGATACGAAAAATTTAAAAACAATTATTTTAAAAAAATCAGAGTGCAAGTTTGATTATAGGGACAGTATCTTTAAAAAAAATAATTTTATAATAACTAAAATTTGTCTAAAACTCTCATATGAAGAAAATGTAAATCTTTCTTACAAAGATATAAAAGAATATTTTAAAAACAACAATACACCAAAACTTAAAAAAGTCCGAAGTGCAATAGGTAAAATAAGAAAAAATAAATTTCCTGATCTTAAGAAATACGGCACTGCGGGCTCATTCTTTAAGAATCCAGTTATAGAAGGCAATAAAATACATCTTGCAAAAATTCTTGATAATCTTGATATGAAAGGGCTAAGAGAAGGCAGTATAGGCATATCAGAGAAACAACCACTTATAATAATTAATTATGGTAGTGCAAGTGCAAAAGATGTAAAAACTTTTTCTGAAAAGGTTGCACACAAAGTATATAAAAAAACAAAAATTAAGATTACTCCCGAAATAATTTTTGTTGGAAAGTTTTAATTTTTATTTATAAAAAGTTATCCCCACTTTTTTTAAAAAAATTATTGTTTTAACTTTTTTTGTATTAGATAATATAAGTATCACACACGACAGTTTTAATTTTTTCTTTTTTTAAAAAAAGTTTAAAAAAGAATGGTCGAAAGTTGTTGTAGTTTGGTTACTAGTAATCAATTAATCAATCAATTAGTATGGCAAAAAGAAGAAAAGCTGCAAAGCGAAAACCAGCAAAGCGAAAGAAAGCAGCTCCAAAGCGAAAAGCAAAGCGACGAAAAGCTGCTCCAAAGCGAAAAGCTAAAAAGCGAAAAGCTGCTCCAAAGAGAAAGAAAGCTGCTCCAAAACGAAAGGCACGACGCCGACGACGATAAGAGAGCTTCCTTTAAACAAAACCCCGTCCTGATTCATCAGATGACGGGGCTTTGTTTTTGTGTTAAAATACTGCTCTAAAGATATGTTTCAACTGAAAAAATTATTTAGTGATGAAAATAAAAAAGCGCTCAAAGCGCTCATTCCTTTGGTTGCCGATATAAACTCTTATGAGAGTGAGATCTCCAATTTATCAGATGAGGTGCTTAAGGGAAAGACAGAAGAGTTTAAAAAAAGAATCAATTCGCCAGCTGACGGAAAAGAATCTTTGAATGATATTCTTCCAGAGGCCTTTGCTGTTTGTCGTGAGGCATCAAAACGCACACTTGGACAGAGACATTTTGATGTGCAGCTCTCGGGGGGTATTATCCTTCATCAAGGCAACATTGCCGAGATGAGGACTGGAGAAGGAAAAACCTTAGTTGCCACACTACCAGTGTATCTCAATGCGCTTGAGGGCAAAGGCGTCCATGTAATCACTGTAAACGATTATCTCTCTCGTCGTGATGCTGTATGGATGGGGCAGATTTATAACTTTTTAGGGCTCTCTATAGGGGTTATAAACCATGATGAATCCTTTATATATGACCCAGAGCACAAAGAACTTGATAAAGAGCGTGACGAACTCGGTTCTTTTAAGGTACTTCACGAATTTTTAAGGCCTGTTTCTCGTAAAGAGGCTTATGCTGCTGATATTACATACGGTACAAACAATGAATTCGGCTTTGACTTCTTGAGAGACAATATTGAATATGAATCAGAAAATTTGCGACAAAGAGAGCACAATTTTGCAATCGTTGATGAAATTGACTCTATACTAATAGACGAAGCTCGTACACCTCTTATTATTTCTGCTCCATCTGCCGAGTCAGGAGATTTGTATGGAAAGTTTAGCGAAATCGCGAGGCAAATGACTGGTGAAAAAGATTTTACAGTTGACGAGAAGATGCGTGCGATACAACTTACAGACGATGGGATAGAAAAAGTAGAAAAAATTCTCGACGTTGAAAACATTTATACTGAAAAAGGAATTAAATATGTACATCATTTAGAAACTGCAGTTCGCGCGAAAGCATTGTTTGAGAAAGATAAAGATTATGTTGTGAAAGAAGGAGAAATAATAATAGTGGATGAGTTTACAGGACGACTTCAACCAGGGAGACGGTGGTCAGAAGGCCTCCATCAGGCGATTGAAGCAAAAGAGGGAGTTGAAGTACAAAAAGAGTCGCGAACATTTGCATCAATCACATTCCAAAATTATTTTAGAATGTACAAAAAACTCTCCGGTATGACAGGAACAGCCATAACTTCCTCTGAAGAGTTCTACAGTGTCTACGGCTTGCACACTGTCTCAGTTCCAACAAATGTAGAGACCAAAAGAATTGACCAAGGCGACCTCATCTTTCAGACAGAACAAGGGAAATTCAAAGCAATCGCACGTACCGTCAAAGGGCTTCACGAAAAAGGTCAACCAGTACTCATTGGTACTGTTTCAATTGAAAAGAACGAGCTTTTAAGCGCTTATTTGACACGAGAAGGGATACCGCACGAAGTCCTAAATGCCAAAAAGCATGAACAAGAAGGAGAAATAATTGCGCAATCAGGAGGCAAGGGTAAAGTTATGATTGCGACAAACATGGCGGGGCGTGGAGTTGATATTAAACTTGGTGGCAACCCCGGTTCAAAGGAGCAGTATGAAGAAGTAAAGAAACTCGGAGGACTTTTTGTTTTAGGAACCGAAAGACATGAAGCGCGAAGGATAGACAACCAGCTTCGCGGACGCTCAGGGCGCCAAGGGGACGAAGGTGAGACGCAGTTCTTCGTATCTTTAGAAGACTCTTTAATGAGAGTGTTTGCATCAGATATGATAAAGAAGATGATGGGGCGTTTCGGCATTGCCGAAGACGAGGCAATTGAGAATCGTCTGATTACAAAATCACTTGAGTCGGCGCAAACAAAGATTGAAGGATTTAACTTTGACGCGCGAAAACATGTTCTTGAATATGATGATGTTATGAATCAACAGCGCTCTGCAATTTATGAACGCAGAGGAAGAGTCCTTAATGGTGACAATAATGTTATAAAGGAAGAACTCGAAGCCTTGACTGCCGGAGATGAAGAAATTGGGAAGATTATTGAAGGAAAGATTTCTACACTTGGCGAGGAAGATTTCTATAATGCAGTTAAGCGTCTAATACTGCAGGTGATTGATATGCTTTGGGTGGAGCATTTGGAGGTGATGGATTATATGAGAGGTTCTGTAAATCTTCGTGCATATGGACAGAGGGATCCTCTTATTGAGTATAAAAAGGAGGGACTCCGAATGTTTAAAGATTTAGAAGAGTCAGCTGACGAGCATATTTTACGACTTCTACCTAATATCGGTGGTGATGCTTTCGCACGAGAGCGACAAAAAGTGCAAGAAGTACATGAAGAAGGTAGTGTTTTAGGAAATCTGAAGGCGCAGCCTGTGGCTGCGCCGGCAACAGCACCACGCACATCAGATGGCAAAAAGATAGGCAGAAACGACCCATGTCACTGTGGCTCCGGCAAGAAGTTTAAAAAGTGTCATGGCAAGTAAATTGTGGATAAATAAGTAGTTTTACGGATATTTAGGTGGGATAAAGTTGTTGTTATTAATAACAACAACTTTTTTAATATGCACACACTAAGTACTGTCACTTTTTCATGCTCAATGAAAAATCGCGCCATGTTTTGATGGGGAATATCGCGATGGAGGATACACAAGTGCCGATGGTTGCTATATGCCGGGAGAATGCATAGCGTCTGATCAAACACAGTGCCCAGATTTGTCTCTAGTAAAGCCAGAGCTGTGTCCAGATGGGCAGTATCGCGAGACTATTGCTGACGAAAATGGATGTAAAGTATTCGGGCAGTGTATAGGCGACTTATCACCACCTGTAACATGTAACGCTTACTTTACAGGGTATGAATATAATTCAAGTACTAACAGTTGTGAATTAAGAAGCACAAGCGGTTGTACTAATCCATACAAATACAGTTCTCTTACAGAATGTCAGGAAGGAAATGTGACACATTCAGATTATTGTGGTGATGGGGTGTGTAACTCTGGAGAAGATACATATAATTGTGCATCAGATTGTAGTAGTGGGTCAACAGATTACACTACACCTTCATGTAAAGGAGCTGGTGGCTTTGCGTGTTCAAGCGGATACGAGTATGACAGCAGTGGATGTATGTCAGGATGTACACCTCCACCAACACCAGAACCAATACCAGACTCTGCACCAGCTGAACCAATACCAACTGATAATACTGACACACCCGCAAATACACTGGACGCATTTAAAGGGCTATTAGGATTTTAGGAAAAATTAAAAAAACCACCCCGCGCGCCTTAGGCGCGCGGGGTGGTTTCCGCCTTCCTAAAATAGTGCTAATATTTAAAGAATGTCTTTTTTTAAATTAAACTGGCAATCAATCAAATCCTCCCACATCTTGTTTTTTGTTTTTGTTGCGCTTGCCATATATATTGCAAGCACAGGAACATTCATAGACTACTTTAGTCAGTTTATACAAGACGATATTGTAGGAGCAATTTCGTTTATTCTTCTTTTTGCTTTTGTTACAGTCATTGCGCCTTTGACCGCACTTCCTCTTGTTGTGCCTGCAAGCGCAATATTTGGACCGTTTCTCACAAGTATTTATAGTATCACAGGTTGGACACTCGGTGCGGTAATTGCGTTTCTGATAGCGCGCCATCTTGGTAAGCCTTTACTCACTGCTTTCATATCACTTGAAAGATTAGAGAAATACGAGAAATATTTTTCGGGAAATGTTGAATTCTTCGGACTTGTGCTTTTGCGCTTTATTTTACCCGTTGACCTTTTAAGCTATGCTGTCGGACTCCTAAGTAGAATCTCCTTCAAAAAATACACACTAGCGACGGTTGTAGGTATAACCCCGTTTGCTTTTATATTTGCGTACATTGGTGACGCTTTGGTGCAAAAGCAATACATGACATTCATAGTATTTTCTGCTGGGGTAGTGCTTTTCTTCGGATTTACCTATATCGTATATAAAATCTATCGTCTAAGCCGTATAGGACAGATAAAACGCTAAATTATGATATCATTAAGAATATGAAATATGTGCCGACAATTGGGCTGGAGATACACGCAGAGCTTAAAACAAAGACGAAAATGTTCTGCAATTCTAAAAATGACCCAGATGTGAATATGCCCAATGTAAATATATGCCCAGTATGTATGGCACACCCCGGGACTTTGCCTGTTATAAACAAGGAAGCAGTAAAGAGTGTTTTGAAAGTTGGTGTTGCAGTAGAAGGTAAATTGGCAGATTTTACCGAATTTGACCGCAAAAACTACTTTTATCCCGATATTCCTAAAGGATATCAGATTAGTCAGTACAAATATCCACTTGTTTCAGGGGGCAGTCTAGAGGGAATAGATATTACTCGTATACACTTAGAAGAAGATACAGCAAAATCAACACATTTTAGCAACTACAGTTTAATAGACTTTAATCGTGCGGGAGTACCTCTTATGGAGCTTGTGACAGAGCCAGTTATTGAAAATGGTGTTCAGGCAAGTCTTTTTGCCAAAGAATTACAGCTTTTACTGCGAACGCTTAAGGTAGGAGAGGCGAATATGGAAAAGGGCGAGATGCGCGTTGAAGCAAATATCTCAATTAAACCAGAAGGAAACGGTAATCTGGGTACAAAAGTAGAAGTTAAGAATCTCAACTCATTTCGCGCTGTTGAACGCGCTATTTCATATGAAATCAACAGACAGGAGAAATTACTGGATGAAGGTGGAAAAGTAGCGCAAGAAACTCGTGGATGGGATGAAGGCAAACAAGAGACTTTTTCACAGCGTATAAAGGAGGGTTCTGCTGATTATAGGTACTTTCCTGACCCAGATTTACCGAAGCTTTATATAAATAAGATGAAAGAGCTTGAAGAGAAGAGTTTGAAGAGTCAGCTTCCAGAGCTACCATGGGAGAAGAGAGGGAAGTATGTAGATGAATATGATATTAAAAAGGAGGATGCCGATATGTTTGTGCGAGATTCGTATCTTTCAAAACTCTTTGATGCGGTAGTTGGGGAGTTCAAGGGGGACAAAAAATTAATCAAAACCGCGTCCAACTACATCACATCAGATATTGCAGGACTCATAAAAACTGACGCCGACTCAAGTGAGAAATTACATAAAAATATTACTGCGGAGAGTTTTGCGCAGTTGATGTCAATGATACATAAAAATGAAATCTCATCTCGGGGTGCTAAAGACATTTTGAAAGAGATGTACGATAGGGGAGGAAGTCCAAGTGAAATAGCAAAAAAGAAAAATTTACTGCAGAAGAGTGACGAAGGTGAGTTGAAAAATATCGTAGAGAAAATAATTGCAGAGAACAAAAAAGTTGCGGATGAATATAAAAACGGAAAAGAAACTTCACTACAATTTCTAATAGGGCAGGGTATGCGAATGACAGGTGGCAGTGCAAACCCAGAAGTGCTAAAAAAACTTTTCATAGAACTTCTAAAGTAAGAAAGTATTAAAAATACTCGCTCACATAGCTCTCCCTAAAAAGCACACATAAATTTGTTGCGACAAATTTTGCTCTGCTCGTTTCGCTGATGCGAAACTGTGCAAGGCTTTTTAGTGAGACTATATTTCGCTCGAAATTTTAGGTGTTTTTAAAAAGAAATACTCGTTCCGCGAAGTCTCTCAAAAAGAAGCTTGCGTAGTTTTTATAACACAAAAAAATGGCTACAGACGGTTAAATAGGGGAGTTTTCCACAGATGCTGATTATAAGGTATTTCTGGGGTAGAGTATAATAATAAGTAATATGGACGAACTAATCTTTGCAGGAAATAAGTATATCTCGTCTAAACGAGCGGGAAAATTGGCAGGATACACCACCGATTACCTCGGTCAGATGTGTCGTGCCGACAAAATAGACTGTAGACTTGTAGGGAGAAATTGGTATATTAATGAGAGAGTCATTACTGCACAGAAAAAGAGCTTCAAGAAAGAGCAAGGCAATGAAAAAAAAGAAATAGAATACAGGAAAATAGAACTCGAACCAATGTATTACAGCAGTGATGAGCGTTCAAATTATCCTGAAATCAATAAAATAGTTCATGAGGAACCGGAAGAAGAAATTGAGGACATACAAGAAGAGGTGCAGAAAGTTCCTGTGCATATAATTGAGAAACCAGCCGTAAATATAAGAAGATATCCAGTGCCTTTACGAAGGCAGGAGAGGCAAATTATAAGACGGCAGCCTATAGTGCCTCAACAGATACACAGAAGGTCTCCAATGTTTGCATCCATAGCGACAGTACTTATATTAGCAGGAACACTCCTTGTCGCTGGTACATTTACACTTGAACAAGTGGTGCACTATTCATCCAAAGACAAAACTGACATTAATACAAGTATCCAACTGGCGAATACACTTAAAGCTCTATAATAAATCTCGTTTAGACAAGATAGCTAGAAGTTACAATGCTTAAATTAAAATATACCTCAAAGGCAAATCAATATAGCAATAATATGCCAAGCTCGGTTTAACACAACCAATAATTTCTTTTCTACACTATATAAATAAAGAATAAATAAAGATTTATATTATTTAATTACACTAAACGAGGCTCAAAATGGCTCACCACGCGTTTTTTATAGCAAAGTGCTATATTACCTATAATGTGGTGCATCGCACTCATAAATTATCAAGTGCGATTTTTTTATACATCATTCGTAATCTAATTATCATATAACTACGCGACAATTTAGTAACAATATATGATATTAAGTGCCTAAAACAAAGCTATAACGCTTGAACATTAGTATTATTATATTATTTCGTGTTAATTAAACTATATAGCTAAAAATAAAGACAGTTCGTCAGAGTTATATATAATATTATATATTATATAGACGAAATATCTTTATTTTTCAATATGATTTCAATAATTATCACTACAATTAACATATAATATTATTTTTATTATATAACACGATATTACTACATATATTTGCGTAAAAATGACTATAAAATTTATATAAAAACACCATTCCGTATCTTTTTGGCAATAATTTTTATCAAAAAATAGCATTCTTTAAAAATTTCTTATTTGAATAATTACGCCTTAATTTAAGTAATTATAAACTCTCTATGAACTGCAAAAGCAATCATTATAGGAATAAATGAGTCAATTGATGTCCATTATTTTGTTATATTGTTTTAAATACGAAATCAGGATATCAATTCCATATTTTTCTAAAATTTGGATGCTTTTTGTACTCAAAAACGCAATTTTGCCTCTACGAATCTAAAAGACATTTCGTCAGAACAGATTGACGAAAGTTATCCACATTCTCGCTATTTTAGATGTCCTTTATAGCGATTATTTGTTGTAGAATATAGGTAATTCGGATTAAAACAAAAAGATATTCTAAAGGACATGGACAACGAACTTTTATTTAACAATAAAAAATATTTTTCTTCCGGATATGCTGGAAAGATTTCTGGCTACACGAACGATTATGTAGCTCGTCTTGCGCGTCAGGGGAAAGTTTCAGGAAGGATGGTCGGACGAACATGGTATGTTGAAGAGAAATCTCTCAATGATTTTGTTGAACAAAATAAACTGCAGAAAAAGCAGCTACACAAAAATCTCTCAAGCAAAAGAATCCAGGATTATAAATATTCCAAGAGCGACAAAGAAATTAAAAAGAAAGTGCACTCCGTCTTATCCGGACTATCAAAGGTACCTGAACTTTATTATAAATATTCCAAGAGCGACAAAGAAATTAAAAAGAAAATGCAGTCCGTCTTATCCGGACTATCAAAGGTACCTGAACTTTTTAAATATGAATTTGTAAAAAAGACAATCGCAGTTACAATAGCGCTCGCAGTTGTCACCGGAGGATATTTTGTAAAAGATACTGATATTGCAAAAGCGGGATATGAAAAAGTTTCCAATGCCGCAATTTTAAGTTTGAATGCGATTGCAGAATTTGATATGAGCGAGTTTGCAAAGCCGATTGTAAAAGGTATTCATAATGGAATGGATAAAACAAAACTACTTGCGATAGTAACTTCCCAAAAAATAGATTCTCTTGCAAGAGGGGATAGAAAAGAATGGACAAACTTAGGAAATACTCTGAAAGGCACGGCAGAAACTGCCTCAATAGGTTTTTACAACAGCATCCAAGACAGTTTTGCAGATACATCCACTTCTGCTACCGCTGTATTTGAAGAGACAGCAGACAGAGTAAATAGCGCAACCGAGGGCTTCTTTGCAGAGATAATGCCATATATAAAAAGTGCAATAACGGAAAGCGCTCAAAAAGTTTATAGCGCTATAAGTGAAGTAGTGGAAGACACACTATCTGTCTTTGAAAAGTATCCTAAGGTCCAGGATAAGCCGATTCTCACTGAAGAAGAGCTTGAAAGGGCGAGAACAAGGCTTATTGCCAAAGAAGCAAAGGAATTGGCGTCCATAAATGCCATATCCGAAAAACCACAGACCATAATAACCCAACCGGTCACAGAGCGTATTGTTGAGGCTGAAACAGATAGATTGCTTGCCATAAACGGAGTAACAAAGGAGGAAATGACTCTTTCAATACAGCAACTTGAGAATAAAGTCTATTCCAGCATAT
>PVBE011728955.1_pt1 | contig 10279 bp, 8 predicted proteins | sample 1631181 | NCBI WGS metagenome assembly PVBE01 (sample SAMN08397723, study PRJNA350692) | Marine metagenome, whole genome shotgun sequencing project. | isolation source: water | place: Pacific Ocean | collected 2012-04 | reverse complement strand
TGAGCGCCTCGTCGGTGATATACGCCAAGGTAGGCAACTATTGAACCGCGGACCGCTGGAGATCGATGATGAGATCTCAATCATCGAGTTTCTAAAGACACTGCCGTTCGTAGACCCGAGTAGAGTAGCCCACGTGGGGATGAGCCATGGCGGCGAGATGGCTATGAAGATCACTTCTCAATACGACGGGCTTGCTGCCGCGGTTGCGAACGAGCCAGCATCCCACGAGTTTCTGGGACTTACTCCTGACGACACCGCGTTCATAACGAGTGATACCGGAATGTGGAATATCGAGGATATGCAGATGCGTGATGCGGACGCCACCCGTGAGCGAATCAATCTGAATCTCGCGCTGACGCGTGTAAGCGAGATCAACACGCCGATCCTCGTGCACGGTCGTGATGATGACCACCTTCAGGGTATTTTTCGACTGACCTATGAGGTACTGATCGAAGCAAACAAAGAGGCTGAGTGGAAGTCTTATAATCACGGTGAGCATGGTTTTATCTATGTCGAGCGAAATGAGGATGGGCAATATCACCCGGACTCGACTCAGATCGAGGTAGTCACAGACACAATTGTCTGGCTCGACCGCTATATGAGCTTAGAGGGACTGACCAACCGATAAACGAACTGCACATAGATAGACGCGTCGGATCCTCGGTCCCAGGTGCAACTATTAGCTGTTGATGAGCGACCACTTCTGGCCGGTTTTCAGCGTTAAGAACTACATTCATAGCACCATTGTTAACGTCCCGTTAGCACCTGAAAGCGGACCTTTCTTGAGATAGAGTTAGAATCAGTCTTAATAGTCTCGGATCGACCTGAGCGGTCGGCTGCAAATCTAGTTAGCAGCGGACTAATATATACGTTTAGTATTCTCGCGAAAGTTGGAGGGATCGCCGGAATCGTATTTCTAGGCTTTGAGTTGCGGCAGAAGAATAAGCAACTGGAACTGCGATCGTATCAGGGATGGGTGGCTGCGAACTTGCAGATAAACATGGCCCTGACAGATCCGACGCAATCAGAAATTATGGTGCCGGGTTATATTGACTCAGCGCATTGCCCCATAGTTTGTGGAGTTTATGGAGTCAACTCAGTCTAGTATCGCTTACTGGGATTGGGACGCAGATTGAGGTTTTTTCTAACGATGAAATTGGACGGTTGGCCTAAGCCTGATTCGGACCAGAGCAAGCAGCCGAAGGAGCCTAAGAAATGAGTATCGCGGTGTTTTTGGTTCTTTTCGGCTTGGTGTTTCTGGCTCTAATTCTTGCCACTGACTTACTTAGCCGGTCCGAAATTTTCTCTAAGATAATCTCTATCATAACTCCTAAATCCCGATCTGAAGATGATTCCGACGACTCCACTTAGCACATACTAAGAAAGTGGGGCTGCGGGCCTCAGGCTGGAGAGATACTCATGATTCGGTTGTCGCCACGTCTTCTTATCGCCATCGTCTTTCTTACCGGTCTACCGGCGCACGCTCAAGCTCCGCTGGACGCATTGCCCGATGGGCCGGGCAAGGAACTCGTGGAAGCCGCCTGCGTCGCGTGCCACGAGACCGACGTCATTTATAGCTCGACGGGATACACGCATGAGCAGTGGGGCCGTCTCACCAGCCAGATGATCGACCTGCCGGAGCCGTTGAAGACGAACATCACACAATACCTGGCGACGACCTTTCCGGAGCAATACGGCCGCCGTCCGACCCTGGTACCGGGCGATGCCAAGATCACTTTCCTCGAGTGGGCCACGCCGACTCTCGGGCAGCGGCCCCGGGATCCGGTCATGACGCCGGACGGGATGATCTGGTGGGCCGGGATGTACGGCAACCTGATCGGCCGTCTCGATCCGAAGACCGGCGAAATGACGGAGTGGAACCTTGATCCGACGGCTATGCCGCACAGCATCATCAACGACGTGGCCGGGAACATCTGGTACACGGGTAACGGCAACGGCACAGTAGGGATGCTGGATCCCGACACCGGCGAGATCACGGTCTACCCGATGCCCGATCCTGCCGCCCGCGATCCGCACACAGGGATCTTCGCGCGTAGCGGCGACTATTGGTTCACGGTTCAGAATAGCAATATGCTCGGCCGCCTTGTCCCGGATACCGGCGACATTCGGTTGACTGAAATTCCGACCGCGAATGCACGGCCTTACGGCCTCGAGGAAAACTCGACGGGCATGATCTGGGTCGCCTACCGTGGCGCCCCCAAGATTGCTCGTGTCGACCCCGATTCCTGGGAAATCGAGGAGTTCGAAACACCCAATCCGGATCCGGAGTCGCACCACGGCAATCACTACATCCGACGGCTCTCTATCGACAGCAATGACATTGTCTGGTACGTCGACTCCGGGCGTGGCTATCTGGGCCGTCTCGATCCGAAGACCGGTGAGATCAAGGAATGGGCGACACCCAACGGGCCCGGCTCTCACCCTTATGCGATTGAAGTCGTCAACGACATTGTCTGGCTCAACGAGTCGGAACAGCGGCCTGACGTACTTCTGCGGTTCGATCCGGAGACCGAGCGGTTCCAGAGCTGGGCCATCCCCTCCGGGGTGGGTATTATCCGCAACATGCGGGCGACGCATGACGGCAACCTGGTGATTCACCAGAGCAGCACGAATACGGTCGGCCTCGTCCTCATTGACCAGGAAAGCTTGTGGGTTCCAGGGCCATACCGGCCTTGATGTGTCGATCTCTGGTGGACTCGTGCTGCATTCGCAATAGGCTTGCTGGGACGCAAGCGTTAAGCAGGCGTAGAGAGGTGCTAGCAGAACGCTCTTTATCAGCGCTCAGATAATTGTCCTGGCAGTAGGCATGACCATCTGTGTATTCGCCGCATGGGGGGGGGATCAAGACGACCTGCACCGCGAGCCAAGCGACCTTGACGACGTTTCTGCGTCTCGGCCCGGCCAGCAGCGCGGTCATTCGGCACCTGTCAGCGCCCGAATCCAGGCGAAAGCTCTGAATCCGCCAAACGGCGGGGATTCCTGACATAGCGGCGATGGATGTGTTCATGTTCCCGTCCCGCTCCGAAGCGCTGGGCTCGGCTGTGCTGGAGGCGATGTCTTTCGGTCTACCCGTGCTCGCTTCCAAAGTCGGCGGTATCCCGGAGATAGTGCAGTCCGGAGTGACCGGCTTTCTCATCGATCCCGAAGATTCGGAGGAATGGGTGAGGCGAGTAGCACAACTCAGACAGAATGAAAAACTGCGATCCCGACTTGCTCAGAATGCTGCAGTGACCGCTGCGTGTTTTTCTCCCGAGACAATCGCTGAGCAGTATTATTCTCTCTACGTGAACGCGCTCTATGGTATCACCTGGGCATGGCCAAACCTCTCACCCGGCAAGGCTCATTCCGAGTCGCTGTGAGTAATCAGCCGGCCGAGTTCCCGAAGGAACCGGATTCAACGAAATATCCGTGCGACGATACTGATCGTTGCCGGCCCGGCCCTAGCCGCGCGATCAGGACAAAGCCGAGCAATCGCTGCTATTGCGTAGCGGAGGGCGGGCGCTCACGCAGAATACAGTCGTAGGTCAGTAATTCGAGATCGGGTGCCCAGGACCAGGCCTTCTCGACGGCGTAGGGTTCCTCAAGCATGATCGGGTCTTCGAGCGTCATCTCGAAGCTGATAATCGAGCCGAAGCGATCGTCGTCTTCGCGCGTATACCTTTCCGTGACGCGTAAGGCCTCGCTCGAATACAGACCGGTCCGGTTGCTGATGAGATGGGGGGTAATCCCCGTCGTCTCGACCACGAGGGTCCCTCCCTCCGCCCATCCTATCGAGTGGCCCAGTCGGGTTAGCTCGGTATTCTCAGGGTGCGGGCGTCCATCGGTATAGACCGTTCGAGTCGTCATCCATTCTTCGTAGCGAAGCGTCATGCGATCGTCGTACTGAATGATCTCCATGGGGTAGGGGTTACCCGCCTGGCGTACCAAACCGTTCGGTTCGCAGCGAATGGCTGGATCGTCGAGCAGTTTGAACGTCGCCATTTTCGCGCGGCCGGCCGGCGTCACCACCGCTTCTGCTCGCGGCCTGACACCGGGCCCAGCGACGCGATCGCCGCTCCAGATTCCCTCGAAGTCAGGGATCTCCTGGGCCGTTACCGGAGCGAAACTCGCGGCGAAGACAAGGCTGAAAATACCATTAATCGCCGCGCTGCGGGCTGTTTGCCGAGTTATTGTTAGTCGTTTCATCGTGGTATTCATCCAGCGCGATTTTTCAGCATCGTATCGCGGCCAGGGGCCGCCCTTACAGCGAAGGCGGTCCATCCTTCAGATAGCGTTACTCCCCGATGCTAGCCTGAGCCTCGCTGCGAATGAGAGTGTAACCCGACTCGGCTGCCAATGAATGCGCCTCGGGTGACTCGTCCTTAGGCCGAAGCCAAAGCGCCCAATCGGGCAGCGGGATAAACTCCGTCTCTCCCGGAACCCGATCGAAGCGGTCGTTCTTCCAGTCGTCTTTCGCTTTTTCGATGCGCTCCCGCGAGCTGCTGACGAGATTCCAATAGAGATAGCGCTTCCCATCCAGGGGTTCGCCGCCGAGAATCATGACCTTCGAGTCTGCGCGCGCCATGCGAGAACTACTTCGGCGAGGGCTTCAACGACCCAGGCCTGTTTTCTTTATGGGCGACTGTGTCGGGCCGGCGTTGAGTTGACGAAACGCTTCTAAATCGTCTCTGACAAGAACTGACCCGGTGCCTCGTACGGGGGTGCCGGGTTTTTGTTGTCGCCGAACTGCAGCTCGGCCAATCGCGTATACAATGGATCCCTCCTGACCAGTTCCTCGTGTGTGCCGATATCGATGATACTGCCGTTGTCGATGACGGCGATCCGGTCGGCCTTTTGAACCGTCGCGAGCCGGTGCGCGATCACGAGCGTCGTCCGGCCCTGCATGAGGTGTTCCAGTGCTTCCTGCACGAGTCTCTCGCTTTCGGCATCAAGCGAACTCGTGGCCTCATCGAGCAGTAGTATCGGTGGGTTCTTGAGTATGGCTCGTGCAATCGCGATGCGCTGCTGCTGGCCTCCCGAGAGTCGTGTCCCGCGCTCGCCGAGGAAAGTGTCATAGCCCTCGGGAAGCTGGCGAATAAAACCGTCTGCCTCTGCGGCTAGCGCTGCAGCTTCTATTTGCTCGGATGACGCGTCGGGACGCCCGTAGCGAATGTTCTCCCGAGCCGAGGTAGCGAACAAAACGGTATCCTGCGGGACGAGCCCGATCCGGCTGCGGAGCTCTTTCGGATCGGTCTCCGTGATGTCCACGCCGTCGACGAGAACTCTCCCGGCGATGGGGTCGTAGAATCTCAGGAGGAGCTGGAACATCGTTGTCTTGCCGGCACCGGAGGGCCCGACCAGAGCAACGGTCTCGCCAGGCGTTACCTCGAGGCTCAGATCGCTGATCGCCCGAGTGTCGGGTCTCGAAGGGTAGCTGAAAGAGACGTCTTGGAATGCGATTTGCCCGAGACCCGGGTCTGGAAGGGTGCGGGGGTTCGGTGGCGCGATGATACTCGGCTCCGCGGTCATGAGTTCCATGAGGCGCTCGGTTGCACCTGCGGCGCGCTGTACTTCGCCCCACATCTCGCTCAGCGACGCGGCCGAGCCCGCAACGAAGATCGCGTAGATGACGAACTGGCTTAGCTCGCCGGCGGTCATCTCATCTGCGAGCACAGCCTGCGCACCGAGCCAGAGCACGAGCGTAATCGCGCCGAAGATCGTGAGAATCGCAAGCGCGGTCAATAGCGCGCGGGTCCGGATTCGCCGGACGGCCGTAGTGAAGGTTTCGTCTATGGCGTCGGCAAAGCGTTTGCTCTGCAGCGACTCCAGCGTAAAAGCCTGAACGGTTTGAATGGCGTTCAACATCTCGCCGGCAAGCCCGCTCGAGTCGGCGACTCTATCCTGCGTCGCTCGCGATAGCGTCCGTACACGCCGGCCGATGAGTATGATCGGCACGATGACGAGGGGTACGAGTACGAGTATGAGCCCGGTTAGCGTGGGACTCGTAACGGCAAGCATGATCAGGCCGCCGGTCAATGTCAGTATTGCCCGCAGCGTGATCGAGATCCCGATGCCTGCGATCGACTGAATGAGTGTGGTGTCGGCGGTTAGTCTGGACAACACTTCGCCGGTCTGCGTGACTTCGAAGAATGCGGGGTCCATCCGGATAACGTGCCGATACGTAGCCTCGCGGATATCGGCGACGATGCGCTCACCTAGCCACATGACGAGATACATGCGCAGCGCGACGAAGAGTCCGAAGGTGAGCGCCACACCGAACAACCAGAGGAAATACCGGTCGATATTCGTCGCGTCGTCGGCGGTGAGCCCGGCATCGATCACATGGCGTACGGCAACCGGGAAGGCGAGCAGCGCGACGGCTGCGGCGAGAAGCGCGAGCAGGGCCAACGCGAGTTGGCTGAGGTAGGGGCGGATAAACGGAGCCAGTGCGAGCAGCGGTCGCGCCGACTTCGCTTTCGGCCGATCGATTGCTGCCGGGTCAGTCATGGCAGGTGATCATGGCATGTTCCCAGGTGCTTGGCACGCCGGGATAAGTAGATTCCCGCTGGCGCCGTTCGGGCAGATAGTGCTAACTTCAGGTCTAGCGCCACGGCCCAAGCTCGGAGAATGAAATGAAAAAGACGCGCACGAGACCCAGTTTCTTCGCGCTCATCGTGCTCTCACTGCCATTGATCGGCTGTCAGCCGGACGCCCCGGCGCCCGATGTGGCGGCGCCTCCGGCCCCCGCGCCCGCGGGTCCGCCGCCCGCCGACCAGGTGCTGACGAACGGCAAAATCGTCACGGTGGACGAGGACTTCTCGATCGCGCAGGCGCTCGCGATCCAGGATGATCGTATCGTCGCAGTCGGTACGAATGAGGCGATGTCCCAGTATGTCGGCGCTACGACCGATGTGCTGGATCTCGAGGGGCGTACGGTCATTCCGGGATTGATCGACAATCACATGCACTTCATTCGCGCCGTGCAGCGTTGGAATCTTCAGGCGCGTATCGACGGAATCAACATCCGCCAAGACGCGCTTGATGTCATGGCCGAGAAAGCCGCGAGTATGGAACCCGGCGAGTGGCTCATGGTGCAGGGTGGTTGGCGAGAGAATCAGTTCGCGGATCAGCCCGGCGGTTTTACGCTCGAGGAATTGGATGCAGCCGCACCTGATAATCCGCTCTTTCTCCAGATTACCTACGGGACCGTATACGCTAACACACTGGCCCTGGAAGCCGTGGGCGTTTCTCCGGAGGAGGGAGCGCAGCATCGAGGCCCGCCGTTGATTTCCGGGCAACCACCCTATGGGCTATTGAATGAGCAAATGCCCACGGTTCCCGCTGAACAACTCGAGATCAATATGCTCGACTTCGTTCGCGAGTTGAATCGAGCCGGACTTACGAGCGTTTACGATGTCGGTCGTCCACCGGAAGGGGACATCACGCTCGTTCAGGAGATGAACGACCGCGAGCCGCTGCCGATTAGGGTCTGGCATACGCTCAAGTATCAAGCCTACGATCCGGAAGGTGCGGATGCGGCGATCGAACTCGTGAGGTCGAGCACCTCCGGCGCCAGTAACGAGTATTACGGCCTGCTTGGCCTCGGCGAGCATGTTTATCTGCCGTTCTTCGACAACCCGGGGAGGAACGAGCCCTACTCGGACGACATCATCGCAAATTTCATGAGGATCGCGACGGCAGCAGCGGAGGGCGGATTCCCGGTTCATGAGCATACGATGGCGAACGTGACGGTGAGGAGTCTGCTCGGCCCGCTGGCGGAGTTGAATGGGAGAATACCCTTGGCACCGCTACGTTGGAGTCTGGCACACGTCTTTACCATTCAGCCGGACACCATCGAGGCTGTTCGGGATCTCGGCCTGACGTTAGCAATACACAGTGTCGCTATGTACGGAATGCCCGAGCGGCAGCCGCCGATACGGCAGATTCAAGACAGCGGCATCGTCTGGGGTCTCGGGACCGACGCGACGATCGTCGCGCACTATCAGCCCTTTATCACACTTGGCTGGACCGTGAGCGGCAAGTCGATTAACGGCAATCAGGTCATCGACGAGCCCGTCACGCGTGAGGAGGCGTTGATCGCGCATACACGCGCGAATGCGTTCCTGTTGTTCAGGGAAAACGACATCGGCTCACTCGAAGTGGGTAAGTTGGCCGACCTGGTGGTGCTCGATCAGGATTATATGACAGTTCCAGTCGACGACATCTTCTACATTGAGTCAGTGCTGACGATGGTCGGCGGGCGTGTCGTTTACGACGCTCGGTAGGAGAAACGCGGACGCAAGAATATCCCCTGCGATGAGCCGTGACCCGTTTACGATGCCGGTCACCCACTCGTATACCACTTTCCCGAATCGGTATACGCGATCCGGTAGGCCCGAGGTTATTCCGCGCCGTATCGTTAGCTGATTTTGAGTAATCGACTCAGGTTGCCACCCACGATTGCTGCCTTCTCATCGTTCGTCAGCGATGGAGAGTCGAGTACGACGTCGAGCGTATCGGGCCAGTTGAACGGCACGTCGGTACCGTAGACGATCTGGCTTGTTCCCATCTCAGCGACGAGATGCCGGAGCCCCTCCTCGTCGAAGACTATAGTGTCCACGAGTATCTGTTCCCCCAGATAGTCGCTGGGATTCTTCTCGCTGATGCAATCAGCGTTGTTGCGGACCTGGCACGCGACCTCCGAACGGCCGAGGTACGACGGCATGTAACCGCCGCCATGGGCCGCAACGACTCGCAGGCCCGGGAACCGGTCCAGGACTCCTTCATAGATCAGGTGCGAGAGGAAGATCGTCGTCTCCAATGGATTACCGATGATGTTGCCGAGGTCGCCGCGCCCGTCGAGGCCACCCTCGCGAACGGCATTTTGTGCACCGTTAGGGTGCATGAATATGGGCGCACCCAGTTCTTCGGCCTTGGCCCAGAACGGGTCGAAGCGCGGATCCGAGACGTGTTCGCCAAGAACATGACCGCCAATAGACGCGCCACGATGTCCAAGTTCGGTCATCGCGTACTCGAGTTGTTCGGCGGCGAGTACAGGGTGCTGCAGCGCGATCGAAGACAACGCGACGAAGCGGTCCGGGTGATCATTCACCCACTCGGCCAGCGCTTCGTCGTGGTGCCTGACGACGCGGGTGGCTAGGTCTTCGTCGGCTGCGTACCACCAGTAACGATTGATGGAGAGCGCCTGATAGTCGATCCCGCGCTCATTCATGACATCCAGACGCTCCGGTCCGAGTCCCTGCCATGCCGGCATACCGACATCTTCGAACTCTGTGCCGGCGGTTATCCCGCTCACCGACGGAACGACACAGTGCGCATGAATATCAACCGTTCGAACACGCCGTCCGCCGATCATGATTTCCCGCCGTGCTGGTTGAGCGACGCTGTTGAACCCATAGCTAATCGCAACAAGACCAGCGGTTGTGCTGCCGACCACTCTCAAAAAATCTCTGCGACCTAACATGTCGTTCTCCTTAATTTTTGTTGGCGGTCGAAGACCACGAACGCGTGACTGGTGTAACGTGTGATACTGCGACGAGCCTTAGTTAGGCACGATAGGCTGGTTGTTATGATCCCCAGAAATGTCGTTTTGGTTATCAGTCTATCTGTCCAGCATAGACTATTTGTGCGAGGAACTGAATGCTCGTGAGCGCGGCGCGGCGGGTTTTTGGGCTCTTCTAACACGCTCTCGGCATGCCGGTCTTAAGTACTCTGGTATCCGTCTGCTGCTTCTCGACAGTGGTGTCTCGATCATAACCCCCAGAGTGTAGCCATTCAGTGTCGTTCGACTGGAGACCTGGTACATAGTTTGGGGAATTCTTTCGATCGTCCGGGTGAGTTAGTTTGCGTCCAGATGGCGATCTCGCGCCGCGATACCGATATCGGCGTGATCGGTGAAGAAGCCGTCGATACCGAGCGCAAGAAACGCCGCGATCTCAGCCGCGGCAGCGCCGAGTTCGGTCGCGTTCCCGGATGACCGAAGTGCTGTGGGCAGGAACTCATTCTCGGCCCGAAAAGTGTACGGATGTACGACCAGGCCCGCCGTGTGAGCATGTTCGACGAAGTTGGTCGCATCCCCGAGCGCTAGATTATCGTTGTCATCGCGAGGAATGAGGAAATGAGTCTTGTCTGGCCCTACACCGTCGGCGTAGCTTGAAATGTCACGCAGCCCGTCAGCGGTCGCCATGGCTTCAAATGTCAGTGTGCCGCCGGCGGCTTGCACGTCAAACGGTTGGCCTGAGCCGCCAAGCAATTGGAC
>PVBE011341936.1_pt1 | contig 10279 bp, 3 predicted proteins | sample 1631181 | NCBI WGS metagenome assembly PVBE01 (sample SAMN08397723, study PRJNA350692) | Marine metagenome, whole genome shotgun sequencing project. | isolation source: water | place: Pacific Ocean | collected 2012-04 | reverse complement strand
ATGGCACCGAAGCAAAAACAGCAGATGATATACGTTTAGCAGAAGGTAAGCCATTACGTACACCAAGAGGTGTTTTAGAATATAAAGAAGATAAGCCTGATGATAACTTTCCAATTAAAGTATCATTAGAAACTACAAAATATGAAGCTGTATCATTTTATGAAACAATAAATACTGAATTTGAATCATTCTTACAAGGATATAATGTACCACCTATGGAACCACCATTAATTACAGTTACATCTGGTCCGACATTTGTACAAGAAACAGTTGAAGTAATCGACCTTCCATCAGAAGCAGCAAAAAGTGAAAATGAAGAAGAAGGCGAAGAAGCAGTTGATCTTAAAACTGCAAGTGAAGAATTTGGCGATGACTTTGAATTAAAAACAGAGATAAATGCGGCCGGAGAATTAACTGGTGTTGCAGGAACAATTTGGATGATATGGAAAGGTATAAAATATAGATTCTATAATAATCCAGGTGGTAATGATTTAGTTTCAGGTACAGCAAAACATACTACCGTAACAACTAGGGGTGGTGCACAAGAACCTATAAGCGAAGGACAAACCAACCCAGGACCAATAACAGGACTAACAAATTCAGTATCAGGAAGAAATCTTGAAGTATTTATGAAACAACGAGACTTATCATATCAAGATATTGAGATAGTTCCAAAAGCAGAACTAACTTCATTCCGTTCAATTAATACAATAGTAAATGATGCTGCTATATGGGATTCTATAGAATGGCAATCAGATTCTTTAGATGGATTAGAAACTAATTCAAATACTGTTGTTATAGGAGACTTTGAATATGAACCAGGAGATATTATTAATCCATCAGATGAAACAGAACCAAATTGGAACGCAAGAGCATTTTTACCAGATATGAGTGATGAATGGACAGAGTTCCATCCGCATGATTTAGATAAACCTGCAAAACGTTCACAAGTATATACACCAACTGGAAATGAATTTATGACCAAGCAATGGGAAGGTAAATTACTTAGATGTTGGAAAGATGAGAATGAGCAAGGATATTTCATGGTCATGGAAGGAAATATGTATAAAGCCGGAGGTGGTGTTATACGTGAATTTTCTCTTGTTACAAAGAAGCCATTTGGAACAAATTATAAAGGTAAAGGACAATTTGACAAATACCATGATAAAACATATACAGCAATGGATTGGTCTTATTTCAAAGAAATAGGAAATGGAACAAGACCTCAAGTTCAGACATTAGATGGCTCAGAACGAGTAGATGTTTATCAGCATGGTAATAAAGGAGGTTGGAAGAGGAGACTAAAGATTGGAACACATGCACCATCTGGATATACAGTAAGAGGTAGTTTTTGGAGTAATTCTAGAACTTGGACAAGTACAAAAGGAACATCATTTCCAAACAATGCAATATCTAGTATCATGATACCAAAAGGATTATCAATAACTGTATATGATCAACCTGGATCTCCTGCAGGAGGTAGTAAAGGAGATGATTGGCAATGGGGCTCATATTCACCAAAAACATGGAATGGACCTCAAACAGTACAATTGGGTGGCACTAAATATAATGATGATATCAGTAAAATTAAAGTATTCTCAAACGGTGAAGCTAAAGGAATAACAAACGGAGCTGGTTGGAGAGATAGAGACCATATTAAACGTTATTTAGCTGGTGCAGGTAAAAGTGGGTACTATAAAAAGGCGCATCTTAAAGATTATAATAAATTATTTGAATAGGTAAAACATGTCATTAGAAAATTATTTAAATAGTATTAACATAAAAGGATCAACTCGACCAATGGACGCCGTCCAGCTACGAGCTGAAGATCAAGAAGTTATAAATCATGAAATAGTAGAAGTTCGTAATTTTGATGATCCAGCACTTGACGAAGTTGTAGAATTACATGTATATGACCTAATTGGAAGTTATGTATCAAGCGACCACATTGCAGACCATTGGAAACATTTTGCAACAGAAGATAGTTTTGTACAATTTGATGTATATAAAAACTTTAAAGACTTAGGAATAACTCAAGGAACCTTTAAATTTGTTTTAAACTTTCATAGAACATTAGTAGGTGATTCTAATAATGCAAATCTTTTTATTAAAGAAATTTCTGATAATCGTCAAGAAATAATGGTTAAGATTGGCGAAGAAACTATTAAGAACGCCGAAAAGGATACATCTAATACAGCACCAAAAGAAGTAACAACTGCAGACCAGTTGTCAATGTTTGAAACACGTCGACAAGAATTATGTGGTGATGATGGATACTTACATTTAATGTTCCTAAACTTAGGACAAAATAGATTAATACAATTTGTTAATTATAAGTATCTACATGAAATGGAAGAGTTGTATATTAGATTATACCAACCTCTACCAGAATCTATTAAAGAAAAACAAAAGTTTTGGATAGTTCAACAAATAAGACAACCATATACCGATAATGTTGTTTTATATAGAACACCAGTTGAATCTCCAACCAATTCATTAAAAGGTCCTAATTTTGAGATTGATACAAAGTATACTAAGATACATGAAACCAATTTTGAAAGTTGGAATGACTTATTAGGATCTTCATTACCGACGTCACAACAAATGGTAAATAAAATGTTCTCTGGTTCATTAGCAGGAGCATCATTAGGAATAGATTATTCAGGTTTCCAAAATTTTGTAAATTATTCATCTGCAACAGAAAGATTAAAAAACTTTAAATATAAAATTGAATTAGTAGAATATTATAATAATCAAATAACAACATTAAATTCAGTATCAGAATCAAGCGAAGTAAATACAAATAAAGCGTTATATAGAAAATATAAAGATAATGTAATTGGCGGATTTGATGGTTTTGAGACGTTTTTATATAAAGAACAAACAGGAAGTTTTTATACACATGGAATAACAGGGTCAGCTGTATATCATAATAAATGGTCTGTTGAACCATGGCCAAAAATTAATTATAGTGTAACATCATCTAAAGATGGATTATATCCAGGCGCGCAATATAAATTACATCCATCTACTGCAACAGTAGTTACTGATTGGTATGATGGTTTATTAGCATCAGCTTCATTATGGGATACACATAATAATAATGCATTAATAAAAGCTGTTCCAGAACATATTAGAGAAGATAATAATAATTCTGAATTTGAGACATTTGTTCATATGATAGGACATCATTATGATATTTTATGGACATATGTAAAACACCAATCAGATATATGGAATAGACAAGAACATCCTGCTCATGGAATGTCAAAAGATTTATTATATGATGCAGCAGAGTCATTAGGATGGTCTTTAATTAATGGTAATCAATCAGAACGTTTATTTGAATATTTATTAGGTACAAATGAGTTAGGAGAATTTGGAAAGATAAATGAAAGAAAGTTAGATAAGGATTTATATTTATACATTCCATTTGATGAAGGACGTCCTGATTTTGCAAGACAAAACTTTATAGATTATAGTGGTAATACTAATCTTCTTGAAGATTATGTTGAGCCTACATTTACTAAAGGAAAACATGGATCAGGTGCAAAGTTTAATGGTAATCACTTCTTAAAATACCAAACTACTCAGGACTGGTCAAGTATGGATTTTGCAGTTTCTTTCTGGGTTAAAGATTTAGATGCAACTAATGCAAAAGGATATATTTTTAGTAGTGTTAGTGGTTCTGATGTTCAAACAGCAGGAGCTGATCCAGATGCTGGTTGGGGAGTAATAGCAGAAGAAGGACAATTAAAATTACAAATATTCTATACAGGTTCGGCCGGAACTAGTGAAATAGCATTACCTAATACTACTGTTAATAAATTTTCATCTTCATATCTAGATGCATCTTCATTACAAGGAACATCAACTGGTGGTAAATCAAATGGTTGGCACCATGTATTATTTAATATAGATAGATCAGGAAATGGAACGGCATACCATAATAATCAATTAATAACAACAGTAGATATTAGTGATTCAGCTTCAATAGATATAGGACCAAATGAATATCATGATATGCCAAAGCCAATACTTGGTGCGATGGATATTAATAATACAGGTACGCCATATCACTTCTTAACAGGTTCGTTAGATGAGTTTAGAATATATAGAAAACATTTATCAGCTGATGAAAGAACAGAATTATATGATGATGTTGGAGTATATGTAACTCAATCAATGCAACGTTCGTTTGCAACTCCAAGAGAAGAATTAACTCACCAAGTATGGAGAAGGATTGTAAATAATCTACCTCATTTATTAAAAACAAAAGGAACATCTAGATCCGTTAAAGCATTACTAGCATGTTATGGTATTCCAGAATCTTTATTATCAATTAGAGAATATGGTGGACCAAAAATGCCATCAACAGTGCCAGCAGCTATTGAAGAAAGATTTGCATATGCATTAGAAGTACCAAGAGGTGGATATTTAAGGTGGAATGCTGGGCGAGTAACATCAAGTATAAAAGGAACCGATCCAAGTGGAACGCCATATTCTTGGGGACAATATTTATCTCATGTGCCTACCACTACTGCAGGCGCAACCCAGGATGTAGCTGGTATGCCTATACAGACACGTGAAATAAGACTAAAACCTGCACAAAAAGACTCCCAATGGATTTATGTTTCTATTGATGGTAATACAGCATTTGCAAGAATGAAGACCGGAGTTGCATTAGAATATACAGCATCATATTCAGGTTCAGATGAATATGGAAGAGTTCATTACTTTGTATACGATTCTGGTTCAAAAACAGATTGGATGCCAATATTTAATGGAGAATTTTGGAATATAGCTTGGGGATATCAAGTATCAGCACCTGCGGGCGGTTGGGGTGTTATGTCAGATTCAGAACAAGCATCGGCAAGATATAATAGTAATCATAATTATAATTACGATAGACCAGATGGCAATGCCAAAGCTGCGCCTACTACATATAAAGTACGTGTACAACATGCATCTGATTATGTTGAAGGAAAAATTATTCATCAAAGTGAAGCTTCTTGGACACCGAGAAGAAATGGTGGTGGAACTTGGGCTGGCTTCCATGGAGCATCGTATGGAGGAGAAAATTGGGAAGAAGATGGAGCTCAGAACTTATCTTCAATAGCTGGACATACAGCATTTTTATTCGGACCACCAATACCAATAGGAAGGACTTCCGGAACAGGTGGTGGCGACACATGGGCCCTTTTTACTAGTAGTTTTATGGAAGGATCGACAGTTAATCCTACTGGCGCGTCAGGATCTATAGCAATGTATTCAGGATCGGCACAAGAATATAGAGAATGGTTAGAACATGTTGGAGAAAGAGAATTTGATATGCATACTCATAATGCAAGATCAGTTGTATCAGCATTATCACCATCAGGTTCATGGGATTCATTAGTAAGACATTATCCAATGGGTACTAACCAAATTGGTCTAGACCATTCTTCAAATTATATTATGACATCATCACATCCAGCCTGGATGGTTAGAGACTTTCAACCGCCAGGATTTGGATATACTATTACAGGATCAACAGGGACAGATGTTACAATGTCATATACTACTTACGGTGGACCTAAAAATAGATATGGCGGTCCGTGGAATAACGATACCTTTACAGATTGGCAAGTAACTCCAGGATCGACTTCAGATCTTGAAAAAGTAATGGATTTCTGGCCAGATCCAATTGGAACAGCCGGCGGCCGAGCAAGCCATTATTTAGATCATTATGAACGTGTAGATGAAACATATTATATACATGGTCCAAGTATTGGAGGAAAGAATCTTAAATCTTCTAAAATTAGATTAGAAGATAATTATCTTGTACATCCATTGAATAGAGAAACAAGAGGAGAAGTTAGTCAATATGATACTGTATCAAATGATTCTAATAGATTAGGTATTTTCTTTTCACCTCAGGACATGATTAACAAAGATATTTTTAATACATTAGGTGATACTGCATTAGATGATTTCTTTGGTTCTGCAGAAGATCAATATAAAGACAATTATCCTCGATATAAGAAATTTGCTCAAACATATTGGAAGAAATATGAAAATGATAATGATATAAATGCATATATAAGAATATTTTCATTATTTGATTTTTCTTTCTTCCAACAAGTAAAACAATTAATACCTGTTAGAACAAATGCCGATACGGGTCTAATCGTAGAACCTAGTGTTCTAGAAAGATCAAAAGTAATGGTAGAAGCTGAACCAAAAAAGGAAGAACTACATTGGGGAGATAATATTCCAGATCCATTTCCAGATCCAAAGATGTATGTAATACCACAAACAGCATCTATTGATAAATTAGAACCGATGAATGCAGAACCTATGCATTATACATCGTCAATAACTCATATATGGAGTGGTTCTGCAGTTCCAATGCATTACACGTCATCAGTTCCAGGACAAATATATACAGTATCAGGAGAAGACCTTCCATTATCAGCATCAGTTGATAAAAAGGTATGTATAACTTCAGGAGAAACTATAGGCGAAACATCATCATTTTCAACTACAAAGTTGATAATACCATCAGGAGAAAATATAGGCTATACAGGATCTTTAAATAAAAAGGTATATGCGCCTTCTGCAGAATCTGTTGCAATTGTAACAATCATAACTTCAAGTGTATACGGAGGACAAGTATCGGACCCAGGACTTGACTTATTTAAAATAAGAAGTGGATATCCTGGAGCAACTTATAGACATATAAGTTTACTTAAACCAGCTTCAATTAATTCGGCTTATTCAAATACATGGATAACTCAATCAAGACATGAATTGGAATATGCAGCAACCGGATCACATGTATATGAACAAAGAAAATCACAAACCTTTAGAAAAAAGAAATTCTACTATTTTCCAGAAGATGATGTGACTAGATTTTATCCGATGAATAAATTTGTACAAGGAAAGATATTAGACAAATCAAAAGGGTCTGGCCACCATATGAGTAGATCAATGGCTCTTGATTATAAAAATACTTCAGTAGTATATGGAGTAAATGATAAATTTAGATTTGAAACAGTTACACATAATGGATTTACTGGACCAATAATGGCCAATTCAGGATCAATTTCATCTTCAATTAAAGCTAGAGGTACAACAACTATTAATATTCCAAGATGGTCGCCAGAAAAGAAAGGACAGTGGAGCTTAGCTTTCCTAATGAAAGAAGCGCCAGGTTATTCGACGACAGGTAGTGTATTAATGGGACAGGATGTAACAGATTCAGATCCTAGTAATCCAGGATGGTTTGCCCCAATGATCTTTATGGGTAGTTCGGTCAACTCGATATCGTCTGCCGCGGCCGTGGATATGATCGGAATGAGAGACGAAGCCAAACAATATTGGATTTTTGATAGAACAAATCATATAGGAGATTTAGCATATGGTAATCGACGAGATGAACCAAATCATATTGTAATTACATGGGATGGCTTGCATAATAATAGTACAGGAACAGGTTCATTATCTTTATATATAAACGGTCGTCACCATGATACTATTTTAAAATCAGGAAGTAACGTAAACGAGGCACCATCAGGATCATTCTTTATCGAAAACTTATTTGGTTCTTATTTAGCTGGTGGAGGAGATTGGACCTCTTATGGATATTCTGGATCATTAGGATGTGTTAGAATGTATGATAAAATGTTATCAAAAGATGAAATTAGATATCTTAATAAGTATCCACAATTAAGAGCTAATCGAGATATAGACGCTAATCATGGGAGAGGTCGTGAAATAATGACAAGAAGAATTAGAAGTAATGGTTTTGCATCTCCTCTTACAGATTTAGGAACATATTCAACTAGTCATTCATTAGTTGCCGCAGATTATAGAGATGATCCAATGTCATCAGTATATTATGAAGGCTCGAAATTGACCGCTCCAAATATAAACGAACCTACAGAAAATGATATAGATGGGGAAGAAGTAATAAAAATAACCAAAAGAAACAGATATAATTTAATTTATAAAAAAGATTTACCTGGAGGAGGTAATTTAGATGTTAAATAAATGGTGGACTTTTCTAAGTCTAACATATTTATTTTAAAATAAAAAGGGAAATACTATGGGATATTTAGATAATAGTTCGATCACAGTAGATGCAATTCTTACCAAGAAAGGAAGACAATTGTTAGCAAGAGGCCGTGACGAATTTAAAATTACGCAATTTGCGTTAGCAGATGATGAGATCGATTATGATTTATGGAATCAAGATCATCCATTAGGAACAGCATATTATGGTGTTGTAATTGAGAACATGCCGGTAATCGAAGCATTACCAGATGAAACACAAATGATGAAATATAAGTTAGTTACGTTACCTTCTAGATCAACTAGAATCCCAGTAATTTCCGTACAAAACAAAAATATTACATTATCTAGTGGTGGAACGGCTTCAATTAGACCATATACTAGAAACTTTAATAGAGGAAACCAAACATTTGGTTATACGGCTATTTTATCAGATTCAGATTCAGCATATATAAGAGTAACAAGAGGAACTGGTAGAAAAGGAGCTGGTGCAACTGTACCTGCATTTATTGGTGATAATGAAGCTGCTCAAACAGTAACAGTATCAGGATTATCATTTGAGATAATTGCAAAAGCTCAACCAACTGAGGACAAAACAGCAACCGTAACAATTGTAGGTAATGAAACAGGTGGTAGTGTAACTATTAACTTGACAATAGAAAAACAAGAACTTGAAACTACTCCAGGAGTAGCTTTAGAAGCTAGATAAAATAAGGGATAAATAATATGGCATCAATAGAAAGACAATATAACGGTTCTTCAATGATCATGGGTCGTAAAGGATGGGGCCGAGGACGAAGATTTAATAGGGCAGTTCCTAAAAGATCTGTTACAGCTAGACCAAGACCAAGACCAAGACCAACCAGTCCAGTTCAAGCAGAAACTGCGCAAGATATTGCAAACCAGGCAAGAATAAGAAATATTGAGATAGAAAGAAGAGCAAGACAAATTGCTAATCAATTAATTGCTCAAAGAGAGCGAGCAAGATTAGCTGCAAGGAATGGTAGAATATTTACTGAATTCGATCTTGATACTGATGTTATCCCTAATCAGCAAGAGATTGTAACAAGAGGTTTATGGCCAAATAATATTGGTAACCAAAGATTATTTTATACATCATCAAACTTAACTGCAACTCAAAAAAGATATTATCAAGAAGTTTGGAACGGAGAAATGGTAGAATCCGGTTATACTGCATTAGATGTAACTGCATCTGCAATGTTTAGTATTGCATATGGACACGTAGGAGGTTCTGGTTCAAATGATGAAGGAGGCCAAGTAAATGATACTCCAACTAGAGCAATCTATTCTCAATATAGATTATTATGTTTAGAACCAGATGATAGAAAGTTTACAGTTAATGGAATTGACCAAGATGATATGTATTTCTTTAATGTTAATAGAGCATTAATGAGAGAAAGATTAGATGAAGGAAATATTGAAATATGTTTAGCACATCTATCTGGATCGAAATTTGGTGAAACTGGTGTTGATACAAATAGAGCCAATACATCATCATTACATGGTGTAAGAGCATTATATGATGGAGGACCACTTGATTCAGCAACTAATCCAGTAATGAGAATTATTGATGATTCTAAAATAACTTCTGCAATTTCTGTAAGAAGAGGACATTTCGGAAGAAGATATAATTTAATTTCAGGTTCAATTGAACAAGGACCATATAATAAAAATAATCCATCACATTATGGTTTATTATATCCAGATCTAGGAATTATGGCATTATCTGCAAAGGTATTAAATGTATCAGGAGGATTTAATACAGTAACAGGTTCAGAAATTCCAGGAAACAATGCAATGAAGTTATTTACAGCATTATCGCATTCAGGAGCTTACTTAACAGATCTTTCTGGTGATAGATTAGGCTTCCAATGTAGATCATCTGAAAAAGTAACATCAACTCATTATTTTGTAAGAGCAACTAATGCAGAATATAATTTCTCAAATAATCCAACATTTGTAACAGGTTCGAATGGTAGATTTGCTCAAAACTCATTTATTGGAGATCCGAAAGTTTATATTACAACTATTGGAATGTATAATGATAGAAGAGAGTTATTAGCAGTTGCAAAATTAAGTAAACCTTTATTGAAATCATTTACAAGAGAAGCCTTAATTAAAGTTAAATTAGACTTCTAGTATTGTAATTTGAATCATATTTTAAGCTCTCTTATATTTATAAGTATAAGAGAGTTTTTACTAT
>PVBE011273968.1_pt1 | contig 10279 bp, 13 predicted proteins | sample 1631181 | NCBI WGS metagenome assembly PVBE01 (sample SAMN08397723, study PRJNA350692) | Marine metagenome, whole genome shotgun sequencing project. | isolation source: water | place: Pacific Ocean | collected 2012-04 | reverse complement strand
GATGTCCATGATGCTCTGAAACGACGTTGTCTTTATCACTGGGTTGAGCACCCAGACTTTGACCGTGAGGTTATGATCATCCGTTCAAGAGTCCCAGATGTAAGCGAGGAGTTCGCATTTCAGGTAGCCGCAGCTGTCGAGCAAGTACGAAATTTAGACTTGTACAAAGCTCCCGGTGTTGCTGAAAGTATTGATTGGACAATAGCTCTTGGACGTTTAGGGTCGATGACTTTAGATGAAGAAACCGTTCTATCAACGATCGGGACCTTGGTAAAATATAGAGAGGACCAGATTCGCCTTCTAGATCATGGCATCAAGGGATTAGTAGAGAAAGCGTTAGCACGTGCCGGTTAGCTTAGGTGAAGAAACCACTGAAGTCCCTGAACGCCTTACAGTGGGTTTCATCTCTTTGCTCCGATCCTTAGGGATTAACGTTCCTATCGGATCAGTGATCGTGTTCCAGCAAGCGCTGGGAAAAGTTGGTATCGGGAAACGAGAAAATGTCTACTGGGCTGGACGGACTGCACTTATTGTCGACCCTGAGGATATTCCTATTTATGAATATGCCTTCCAAACATTCTGGGAAGGGTTGACAGATCTTCCGGAAGAAGGTCTTCTCTCTCATCGAAAAATGATCCTAGTAACAGATGATGAGTTAACAGGAGAAGAAGATGCATCGGAGCAATCCCAAAATGGCAGAGACGTGATCAATCTAAGGTATTCCCCCTCTGAAATCCTTCGAGAGAAAGACTTTGCACAATACACATCCGAAGAACTTTGTGAAGCATATGAACTGATGAAAAATATGGAGTTGTTAGGTGGAGTTCGCCAGTCAAGAAGAAAGATAACTTCAAAAAGAAAAAGCCAGCACCCTGACCTTCGGCGAACTATCAGAAACTCGTTGCGAACTGATGGAGAGCCCGTCCGGAGACAATTTTTTGAAACCGGAGACCGGCAGAGAAGGGTCGTTTTCCTCCTTGATGTTTCAGGGTCAATGGAGTCCTACTCTAGAGCTCTCTTGCGTTTCGTTCAGGCCGCTGTCGTCGGAAGACGCCAAGTGGAGGTTTTCACGCTTGGAACTAGATTGACGCGCATCACACGGGAGCTGTCGTCACGGAATCTCGATCGCGCCGTTATTGCTTCATCAAATGCTGTTCAGGACTGGTCTGGCGGAACACAACTGGGAGAAACACTTAGAAAATTTAACAACGACTGGGGGCAAAGAGGAATCGCTAGAGGATCGACGGTTGTTATCCTGTCTGACGGCTGGGATAGAGGCGACGCATCAGTAATGTCTGAACAGATGCATCGCCTCAAGAAAGTCTCCCACCAAATTATCTGGGTTAATCCACTGAAAGCCTCCCCTGGATATGAACCCCTTGCACAAGGTATGGCTGCAGCGCTACCTTACATCGACAGGTTCGTGGAAGGACATAGCCTAAACTCTTTATCGGATCTCGCACACGTACTTTCTGAATAAAGGAGCTTACTTTGAAGGAAATTCTTGAAGATATCGAACTATGGCGACAAGCTGAAAAAAAAATTGCTTTGGCACGAGTAGTAAAAGTTGAAGGATCTGGACCCAGAGACCCTGGAGCAACAATGGCTGTTAACGAAGATGGAGAAGTCGCCGGATCAGTCTCCGGAGGATGTGTTGAAGGAGCGGTAGTGTCGGAGGCTCTGGATATTCTCACATCTGGAGAAAGAAAGGTCGTAACCTTTGGCTACAGCGATGATGAGGCTTATGCGGTTGGATTAACTTGCGGGGGAACTATCCATCTGTACATCGAACCTTTGGATTGGTGATAATGCCAGACTCAATTTTCAATGTCCTCCAAGAAGCAATTCGAAAAGGAAATCCAGTAGCTCTCGCAACCATAATTGAAGGAGACGAAGTTGGAAGAAAGATGGTTTTGGGCCCCAGTGGTGAAGTGCATGGGACGCTAGGAAATGCCTCACTGGATCGAGTAGTGCTTCGGGACATGTCTGGTGAGTTAGAAGCAGGACGAACAGGGACACGCCATTACGGCCGAAATGGAGAAGCTCGAGAAGAGGAACTAACCATCTTTATTGAATCATTTGCCCCTCCTCCACAAATGCTGATTTTTGGAGCAGTAGATTTCACAGCTGCTCTCGTAAGAGTCGCCAAAGTACTGGGGTACCATGTTATTGTTTGTGACGCCAGAGCAGTATTCGCTACAACTAAGAGATTCCCCCTTGCGGATGCCGTAGAAGCTCAGTGGCCTGACAAACTATTAGAAACTGTTGGGTCTTCACTAGGTGTGCGTGATGCTGTCTGCGTCCTAACGCATGATAACAAATTTGATGTTCCTGCGATAACTGCTGCTCTCAATACAAACGTTGGGTATATAGGAGTAATGGGAAGTAGAAAAACGCACGACAACCGGTCGAATCGCCTGCGAGAAGCAGGGGTCAGCGACGAAGATTTCAAACGTATTATGTCTCCTATCGGTTCAGATATCGGTGCCAGAACCCCAGAAGAAACAGCAATTTCAATTTGTGCGGAAATTATTGCACTACGGACAGGGCGAGAAGCAAACAGTCTAAAACAGGGGTCGGGTCCTATCCACAAACCAAATGATTATTGAATATCATTGATATAACGACTGTGATTTCGCTTCATTCCGTACAATAAGAGGGTGGATAGTGCATCGGAAACGCGAAAGCTTCGAAATGACACGGTAGCGGCAGTTATACTCGCAGCAGGACTAGGCGAACGGTTCGAAGGAACTACCCACAAATTACTCTCCCTTTTTAGAGGAAAGCCTGTACTCCAGTGGGTTCTAGAAGCTGCAAGCAACGCAAATTTTGATGAGGTATATCTTGTTTCAGGCGCAATTGACTTTGAGAAAGAAACATCCTTAAACGTTTTCGACTACGGAGTCACTATTGTAGAAAATCATAACTTTGAAGATGGGCAAGCTACTTCCCTTCGCTCCGCAATTGCAGTTGCTGAACATCATAAACACGAAGCAATCGTCGTTGGGCTAGGAGATATGCCACTAATCCCATCATCCGCTTGGGTTGCAGTGTCACAAGCCGAAGCGTTACTAGGTGTAGCTACATTCGCCGGAAATCGGAGACCTCCAGTCAAAATCCATCATGAGCTGTGGCCACTTATACCCATTTCTGGTGATGAAGGAGCGCGATCTTTGCTTCGCCTACGACCTGACTTAGTCCATGAGGTACCATGTGACGGTAATCCAGTAGATATAGACACCCGAGGAGATCTCGCACGATGGAGTTAAATAACGATATAGAAGTCAATGCGTCAGTCGACGAAGTTTGGGAAGCTTTTAACACTCCAGAAAAGATCGCACCCTGTTTACCCGGTGCAGAGCTGCAAGAGAACGAGGGAGAAGAATTCCACGGCATCGTGAAAATAAAAGTCGGTCCGATTACGGCACAATATAAAGGAACAGCTACATATCTAGAACGAAATAATGAAGACAAAAAAGTTGTAATCAAAGGAGATGGCCGAGATGTGCGAGGGGCTGGAAATGCTAGCGCTATCATCACCGCACAGCTCACGGAGATTACACCAACAACCACTCAAGTGAGTGTGAAAACGGAACTCACAATTACAGGGAAAGTTGCTCAGTTCGGGCGGGGAGCGATTAGCGATGTAAGCGCAAAACTCATGACCCAATTTGCAAAAAACCTCGAACTCCTACTTGAGCCGGACGACAGCGATGCTTCCGATGAAAACCTAACTACCTCCTCTAATCCGAATGAAGAGGAAACACTCAATCTTCTTGGAGTCGTCGCTCTTCCTCTGTTAAAAAGATTTGGGATTCCCATTATTGTCGTCGGCGTAGCTGCTTTTCTTATTATTTGGTTTTCAGTTACTTAAGTAGTTAGGGGTAAGTTTCGTGCTACATCCCATTGAACATGCGGAAATCGAACATCTCCTTGGGAGAAAACCTCAAGGTAGCTATGAAATAGTGGTCAGGCACTCGAGTGGGGAAGCTAGAGTCATACGAAATGAACCCTTCCTCGACGATGGAACACCCATGCCGACACTGTTTTGGCTTGTCGACCCTGAAGAACGACGACTCGTGAGTAGATTAGAGTCACGAGGAGCCATCAAAGAAGTCGAAGCATTGATCGGCTTAGATAGGATTGCCGAAACGCACAGCCAATATTCTCAAGAAAGAAACAAGCACATACCAGATGGACATCAAGGTCCTAAGCCTTCTGGCGGTGTAGGGGGTACAAGAAAAGGCATTAAATGTCTTCACGCCCACTATGCCTTCTATTTGGCTGGTGGTGATGACCCCGTCGGAGCATGGGTAGCTATGAATCTTCAGTAGGGCAAGGTCATGAGTTCAAAATCTCAGAGAGTTGCAGCCATAGATTGTGGGACAAACAGCACTCGGATGCTTATTGCAGAAAGAGCAGAAGCCGAGGGCTATAAGATACTTGACCGCCGTCAGAAGGTTACTCGACTAGGTGAGGGAGTTGATGCGACCGGAAAGCTTAACGATGATGCGATCGATCGCGTCCTTGCAACTCTTATGTCGTTTAAGGACGCTCTAGACGCTGAAGAAGTAGATGAGTTTCGATCTATTGCTACTTCTGCTGTTCGAGATGCGACAAATGGGGATGTCTTTCTTTCTGCAGCGAGCGAAATACTGGGTAAAGAGGTTCAACTTCTTACTGGTCAGCAAGAAGCAGAACTCTCCTTTCAAGGGGCGACGCATTCTCTAAAGGAGCTGGGGCCATATCTTGTCTTTGACTTGGGAGGAGGGTCTACTGAATTCTCTTATGGAGAAAAGACATGTGAACAGTTTTTGTCCGTCGATGCTGGCTGTATACGGATGACAGAGAAATTCATACACTCCGACCCTCCACTCCCCGAAGAACTCTCTGCAGCTCTCTCATTGGCAGAGCTCCACCTTATTGATGTTGAGAAAAACATAACAAATCTAGGTAAGGCCAAAACTTTAATAGGGCTGGCTGGAACTGTCACGGCAGTCGCAATGGTCGAAAAAGGGCTTGAAGATTACTCTTATGAGACGGTTCACCACTATTTAATGAGCCACAAAGATATGGAAGAAGTATTTCGGATACTGGCAACTGACAACAGAGAGGAAAGACTAACAAACCCTGGAATGCAAGAAGACAGGGTAGATGTGATAGTCGGGGGTTTATGTATTCTGATGCAAATAATGCGGCAATTTCATTTCACAGAATGCCTTGTTTCAGAAGCAGACATTCTTGATGGCCTGATTTTGAAGCAGCTGCTCTGAATGGTTTTTTCCTTTCAGATCGTCGACTTTCGGGCATCCAGACTAATGTCACTTCACGGGCTCATGATCAATTGCAATGAGGAATGGATATGAGAGTGGCCAAATCACGACATGGTAAAGAGTACCTCCGAGGACAAAGGGTCATGCTACGCGCTCTTAAAGTGTCTGATTTCCAAGAGTGGAAAAAAGTTCGGCTAGAAAATATCGATTGGCTTACCAAATGGGAACCTACGCGCCCTGCGGGTATGCCGGATGTCATTAATGACCGAAATGCCTTCGGTGCGCGCTGCAATGCGCGAGATCGAGAAAGGCACTTAGGTTCCGGTTATGGCTTTGGGATTTTCGTTAATGACATATTCTGCGGAGAAATCAATCTATCTTCCATTCAGCGAGGCCCATTTCAAAGCTGTTACGTGGGGTATTGGATTGACGAAGGGCACGCAGGTAACGGCTACACTCCAGAAGCTTTAGCAGTGGTCTTAAAGTATGCATTTGAAGACTTGAACCTCCACAGGGTTCAGGTCGCAATCATTCCCAGAAACACCTCGAGTCGCCGCGTAGTCGAAAAGCTCTCAATGAGAGAAGAAGGAATTGCTGAGCGGTATCTCGAAATCAACGGAGAATGGGAAGACCACATCCGTTACGCTTTCACTTCAGAAGAATGGGATTCTCGTAAAGAAGAAATTAGCGAACGTTGGATTGATTAGTTCCGCTAATTCTGTGGAGATGTTTTAGAAGATATTTCTTTCTGAAGATTTTGAACTAGGAGCGAGAACTCCTCCCACTCCATAGATTTAATTTGCGGTGCTACTTCATGGAGGACGGCATCGTCAGAAGAGTCAATAGAGGGGAGTTGCTGGAAAGCAGCCTTTGTCATTTTGGTTAGATCTTTAGGGTATGAGGATGCTCGCTTTGCGATGGTTAAAGATTCTTCCATGAGTTTCTCATCAGGAACACAATTCCAGGCAAGTCCAGTTCTATATGCATCAGGCCCACGGAGCACTTCACCAAAAAGCACCATCGCCCTAAGAGTCTGATAATTCGTGCGGGCGAGCAAACGCCATGTATGGCCTCCGCCCGGGTGAATACCTATTTGCAGAAAGCGGCTATCAAATTTTGCAGACTCTGCGGCGATGATAACGTCACATGCCAGCGCCATGTTCATTCCCGCACCAACGGCTGCTCCATTTACTGCAGCAATGGTTGGGAGGGTAGAGTCAGCTATACGAAGAAACCCGCGGTAAATATCGCGGATATTATCTCTTTCTCTAGCAGCTAGAAGATCATCAAGATCAGCTCCAGAACAGAAACCTTTTCCTGCTCCAGTCACGACTAATGCTCCGACTTCCTCAGAGCCTTCAAGCTCCTCTAAGACCTCGCAAATTTCATCATTCATCGAGAGATTAATTGCATTTCGCTTATCAGGGTCATCCAGAGTCAAAATGGCGACTCCATCGGAAATCTCTACTTTGATATATTCCATAACCTTATTGTGGCTTATACGAAGTAGATATGCTCAATCCCAATAGGTTTTCTCTTTCGCCCTAATCGCTATGCTCGTCAAGATACTCTTGCCCATCGTCACAACTATCTGATATCAGGCACCACCGACAGGGAGGCCCAGGTTGTGTTGTAGGTGGTCGCATATCTAAACGCAGCTCAGCTAGCCGAACAATACCGCTAGAAACTCGAGCAATAGTTGACTCCAGCACGTCTGTGTTGATTGTTTCCGGACTGAATTCACCCTGATCGAGATAGTAGCTGGCTACAAGTCGCGGCGGTACCCCTACTCTAATCGTGTCGAGCAAAGCGTAAAATCGTAAGTCATCGCGATGAGAAGGAGAGAATTTCCCAGTTTTAAAATCGACGATTACCTTTCCTGCAGTATTACCCCCAGCTGAACCAAGTGTGAGATCGACCTTTCCGGAAAGAACCACTTTACTTTTTGCCAGCTCAACTCGAATTGGGGTTTCAAGCATTGGCTTCCAGCGTTTTTCAAGAGGGGGCCAAGTTTCAAGGAAAGATCCGACTCGCGTATTCACTTCTCCGCATAACTGAGCCCGGTCGCCTTTGGTTAGTCCTCGGACCCAATCTCCCATATAGTCGTTTCCTTGTTCTGCTCTTGAAATTGCTTCGTTGGTGAGGGTTAAAGAGTCCTTAGGGCCTTGCCAATACACAGATAATTCGATTGCTTTATGTGATAGCGTTCCTCTCGCTGTAGGGATACTCCACTCGAAACTTTCTTGGCTTTCAGCTATATATCGTGTCTCACACCCCATCAATTGTGTGAGAAGGTGCTTATTGACGAAAAGAGATTCATTGTCAGGTAGTGGACCAGAGACGCTCTGGGCAACTTCTTCTAGTTTTGACTTTAACTTTTCCTTAAGGTCATCACTGAATTCAGGTCGTTCGCTTGGTCTTGCACCTAGTTGAGATAGAACATCCTTCTGGGCTGGGTTTAACAGAGGCGTACTTGAGTGTTCATTCTGTGTCATGGATTTTACGTTAGCTTGAATTTTGTTTCTGATACTGTTTTGAGATCTCTTTGATACAAAATGTCATACCCTCAAGTAACAATAGGTCTATGGCGGAATCAAAATCATTTCTATTTGCAAATGCAGTTAGGGCTCTCAGTCTGGCATCCAGAGAAGCTGGCTACGAAGTTCCTTCGTTTAAAGGCCCTCCGAATCTAGGGGAGCATTCACGAACTCTCAAGAGAAATAGTGACGGCTCTATAACTATTTCAGTCGTATTCCATGGTCGGGCATGGTTGTCCACTCTTTCAGATATTGTCGAAGGTTTTGTCGTAGCTAATAGCCATCTTGAAAGAGCGCATGAACTTCGTGATATGCTCTGGTCAGTTATTGAGGAACAGCACTTGTCAAAAATTGCTGGAGTTTCGATCCCCACAGCTGCGTAAAGGTTACGTGGTCATTCCTCCATCGACCACTATTTCAGCACCAGTGATATAGCTTGCCGCATCGCTCAAAAGAAAAGTAACTACCTCTGCGACTTCAGTTGGTTCGCCGGAGCGGCCCATAGGGATCGTTGAGACAAGTTCAGTGATTGTCTCTGCCTCAAGGCCAAACAAGATATCTGTGTCAACAGCACCTGGGTGGACACTATTGCACCTAACTCCTGAACTGGCTAATGTCTTCGCTACTCCCTTCGTCATTCCTCGGACAGCCCACTTACTTGCCATATAGGCAATATTCGCTTGAGCCCTCATCCCAGCAACAGATGAAATATTGACAATGCTTCCGCTCTCCTGACGCGACATTATCGGAGCGACTGTTGACATTCCTAGATAAGTGCCGAATTGGTTGACTTCAATAATTCTTTGAAAAGTGTCGGCAGAACCAGAAAATATGTCTTGCGATGTATAAACCCCAGCATTGTTGACAAGACCGTCAATCCTCCCATGTTCATCAAAAACTGAAGAGACAACTTCATCCCAGTTCTCTTTTGAAGTCACGTCCAAAGTTAGGTAATGCGCGCCTATCTCAGTAGCGGTTTGGTTACCTAGTTCATCTAGTATGTCCGTGACGATTACCTCTGCACCATTCTCTGCTGCGTGGTGGGCTTCAGCTGCTCCCATTCCCTTAGCGGAGCCGGTCACGATTATTACTTTTCCGTCTAAGATGCCCATTTCGTTCCTCTAAATAACTGTTGCTATCTAGTAATTAGTGCCCCATCTACGACAATTTCCGCACCGGATATATAACTAGCTTCGTCACTGAGCAGGAACATCGCAGTCTCTCCTACTTCATCTGGGGTACCTGATCGTTGCATGGGAACTTTGGAAACTAGCCAATTTATCGAATCCTCACCTAGATCGAAAAGCATGTCGGTTTCTATCGCTCCAGGGTGTATTGAATTGACTCGAACGTTTGAGCTACCCAACTCAGCTGCAGCAGTTTTTGTCATCCCTCTTACAGCCCATTTACTTGCTACATAGGCAACCGCTCTAAGTCCTCGCATTCCTGCTACAGAAGAAATATTGACGATACTTCCCGCTTCTTGTGAGATCATTGCAGGAGCTACAGCATTCATGCCCAAGAAAGTTCCAATCTGGTTAACTTCAATGACGGTTCTAAACACATCCACCGAGGTCGTTACTACCCCGCCGTGGTCTCTCTGGTCAATCCCGGCATTATTTATAAGCCCATCTATCCTACCGAATTCACTGAGCGTGAATTCTGCTACGTCAGACCATTGCTCCGGTGATGTTACATCTAAATTCAGATAAACATTTCCCGTTTCATCTGCGATTTTTTTGCCTTCTTCTTCGAGGATGTCAGTGACAACAACTTGAGCACCTAAGGCTGTTGCTAATTTGACTTCTGCAGCGCCTTGTCCCTTTGCACCTCCGGTAATGATTATCGTTTTGCCATCAAGCTTTCCCATTTTTACTCCTCTCGATAAGACGAAGATTAGACCAGAGCGGATCTTCTTCCTAAATAGTTCTAAAGAAAATGAAATAAGTTTTTGATGGGGTGATGAAATATCTCGTCAGGTAGTCTAAATGTTAAGCCCGAGTGGCGGAATAGGCAGACGCAGGGGGCTTAAACCCCCCGGCTCCTAACAGGGGCATGTGGGTTCGAGTCCCACCTCGGGCACAGAAAGAGTAATGGGCATTAACGAGTTTCAAGTAAACTTAAATCAGGGGGAACTATGTTTGATTGTTTAATAACAGGGGGAACTCTTGTTGATGGAACAGGAAAAGAAGGCGAAACCGGTGATGTAGCTATTCAAGAGGGAATAGTAGTTGAAGTCGGTGGACGAATTAGCGGCAGCAGCAAGAGAGTCATAGATGCGGATGGGGCACTTGTGACTCCAGGGTGGATAGATCTACACACCCATTACGATGGGCAAGTCAGTTGGGACACTGAAATGGCTCCTTCTTCTCATAACGGCGTAACGACCATCGTGATGGGAAATTGCGGGGTTGGATTTGCCCCCGTCCATGAAGGGCAAGAAAAAGAACTTATAGAGTTGATGGAAGG
>PVBE011675635.1_pt1 | contig 10280 bp, 6 predicted proteins | sample 1631181 | NCBI WGS metagenome assembly PVBE01 (sample SAMN08397723, study PRJNA350692) | Marine metagenome, whole genome shotgun sequencing project. | isolation source: water | place: Pacific Ocean | collected 2012-04 | reverse complement strand
GACGGGAACGATGCGTTCGATCCCCTCCAAGTGGGAAAAGGTCGCCACATCCAGCTTCTGTTCGTCGCCGATGACACCGATTACCATATTTTCCCCGCCCTGGGAGAGATGGGGTTTGAAGCCATTGGTTTCGATCGTTTTGAGAACCCCACTGACGGCGTCCATGTTCGCGCCCGGTTTCATGATGACGATCATCGCCTTTTTCTGGCGGATCCGGGTGTACTCCTGGGGTTCGTGCGGGATTTCTTGCGGCTGGGTGGGATCCCTGAATTCCTGGCCAAATCCGGTCGCAGACACGATGTCTCTCCTAAATACTGGTGGCGGATGCGTTTCTGGGGGAGGGTGGTGTTGACAAGGAGGAGGATGCGAATGACCCTTTTCATTCCTCCGCGGATGTTCAGTTCCTGGTTGCACATCATCGGAACGGCGGTCCAACCGAGATCCCGCGCCGCGTAAGCGGGGAAATCGGCCGTCAAGTCGGGTGTCGCCGTGAAGAAGGCCGCGGCAACATCCTCGGGTTTGATCTTGTTTTCGGCAATGAGGCTCCGAAGCAGTTCCTGGGTTCGTTCCCGGATTTCTCCCTTCGAATTGCGCTGGAGATTAATCGCGCCGCGGATTCCGCGTACGGGCATGTCCGGCTCCTTGCAATTCTTGTAAGGTCAGAACAGGATTTCCTGATGTCACGAGATGTTCTCCGATGAGCGCCGCGTCCACGCGATGCGCCTGAAGCCGGACCAGATCCTCCCGTTCGGAAATTCCACTCTCGCTGACCACGATTCTGTCTTCGGGAATGCCTGGACGAAGGTCCAGCGTGGTTTCCAGGCGAACCTCGAGGGTGTCCAAATCCCGGTTGTTGATTCCAATAATGGAGGCGCCTCCATCCAGGGCACATTCCAGTTCTTTTTCGGTGTGGACTTCCACGAGTGCCGGGATGGACATTTCCTCGGCGGCCAGCGCAATATAGTCCGTCAACTGATTCGGTTCCAGGATGCGGGCGATGAGCAGGATCGCATCCGCTCCGATCACGCGGGATTCCCAGATCTGGTATTCATCGATGAGGAAATCCTTTCGAAGGACCGGGAGGGAAGATGCTGCGCGGGCTTTCTGGAGATCTTCAAAGGAGCCGTGGAAGAAATCCCGGTCGGTCAGCACGGAAATGGCGCGCGCTTTTCCCTCCTCGTATTGCCGGGCCATCCTCTCTGGTGAGAGATGGGGGACAAGGGGACCGGTACGTGGGGAGGCGCGTTTGATTTCGGCAATGATCGAAACCTCCCCCTCTGTTTTCAAGGCGTCCTGAAAAGGGCGCAGGGGCGGGGAACTTTTGGCCCGGGAACGGAGGTCCCCGACCGGCCGCTCGTCCTGCGCCTGTTTCAGTTCCTTCCGTTTCTTTCCGACGATGGAATCGAGAATCATCTGGGCATCATCTCGAGAAAATTCTGCAGGAGGATCTTTCCCCCCCGCGTGAGGATACTTTCCGGGTGAAACTGAACCCCTTCAACGGGATGTTCCTTGTGGCGAAGCCCCATCACCTCGCCTTCGGCCGTATGTGCCGTGATCTCAAGTTCGCCGGGAACGTTCTTGGCATCCACAATCAGGGAATGGTAGCGGGTTGCCTCGATCGGATTGGGAAGGGTGCGAAAGAGGCCTTTTCCGTCATGATATACCTGGGATACCTTCCCATGCACCATTTTCGGGGCAAGTCCCACGCTGCCCCCAAAAGTTTCTCCGATCGATTGGTGCCCCAGGCAGACGCCGAGAATGGGAATTTTTCCGAGGAAGGTCCGGGTCAGTTCGGTGCACAGGCTGGCCTTTTCCGGATGTCCCGGGCCGGGGCTGAGCACCAGATGGGAGGGGTTCAGTTTTTCCGCTTCCTTCACCGAGATCCTGTCATTCCTGTGAACGGAGATATGGGCGCCCAATTCACCAAAGTATTGAACGAGGTTGTAGGTGAAAGAGTCGTAGTTGTCGATCAGAAGCACGTCTGGAGCCGGAGTCAAAATCCCTCCTCGGCCTGGACAATCGCCTGTTTCAGGGCTGCCATTTTGTTCTGGGTTTCGATCCATTCTTTTGCCGGATCGCTGTCCGCGACGATCCCCGCCCCGGCCTGGAGGTGGGCGGTCGTTCCCTTTACGACAATGGTCCGGATGTTGATGCACATATCCATGTTCCCCGACAGGGAAAAGTAACCGACGGTTCCGGAGTAGGGACCACGGCGGTGTTTTTCCAGTTCCTCGATGACCTCCATCGCCCGGATTTTCGGTGCGCCGCTGACCGTTCCCGCGGGGAAGGATTTGGCCAGAAGGCTGAACTGGTCCTCCTTCCGGTCGAGTGTTCCGGTCACCTGGGAAACGATATGCATTACGTGGGAGTAATGCTCCACCGAAAACAGGTCGGAACAGCGGATGGAACCATATTGGCAGCAACGTCCCAGGTCATTTCGAGCCAGGTCCACAAGCATGAGGTGTTCGGCACGTTCCTTTTCATCTGCCAAAAGTTCTTTCTGGAGCGAGCGGTCTTGTTCCCGCGTTGCACCCCTCGGGCGGGTTCCTGCAATCGGCCGTAGAAGGGCCTGATCTCCGGTCAGTTTGCAATGGACTTCCGGGGAGGAGCCGACCAATTGGTGGTCCTCGAAGTCGAGGTAGTACATGTAGGGAGATGGATTGAGGATTCTGAGGGCACGGTAAATCTGGAAAGGTTCCACATCGATTTCTCCCCGTGTGCATTGGGAGAGGACCACCTGGTATACGTCGCCGGAGCGTATGTAATCCTTCGCCTTGCAGACGGCTGCGGAAAACTCTTCCTCGGTGTAATTGGCCGTAAAATTTGCCCGCTCTTTTGCGGGTCGTGGATGCGTCCACTCTTTTGGGAGGGGTTCGCGGATCCACTCCTGGATTTCTTCCAACCTGGCTTCGGGCTCGTCCTGTTGTACGGTGACCAGGAGCATTTTTCTCTTCGCATGGTCAAAGATGACGAGTGACCCTGTCAGGAAGAGATTCATCGCGGGAAGCGCAATCGGATCCTGGAGGGTGGCGGGGAGTTTTTCCAGCCGGCGGACGAAATCGTATCCAATGTATCCCACCGCGCCTCCCAACAGCCCGGGCAGCGTATGATCCCGGGTGTGAAGGGTCAGGGGGCTCATCAGATCCCGGAGAATATCGAGGGGGTTTTTCCCCTCCAGTGGAATCGTCTGGGAAGTTCCCTCCTCCTCGACGACGATTTCATCGCCGACAAGTTGGATTTTCTTGAGGGCATCCAGTCCGATGAAAGAAAAGCGCCCAACGGATTCCCCGGTTTCCACTGATTCGAGGAGAAACCGGGCTCCGTGTGCCTTCAACTTGATGAAGGCAGAGACCGGGGTTTCGAGATCCGCAGGGATCTCCCGAATCGTGGGATGCAGTTCCAGTTTGATTGACGTCAACACCGTCCTCAGAAAACGAGTGATGTATTCTCTTTGGGTCCTGAAATCGGGTCAAGCAGAATATCCGGGAGCGTTTCTTGACAGTACACGGGTGGCTCCCTAGAATCCCCCCTATGCCCGCCTCTCAAAATAAGTCCTTCGATCCCTATCCCCTGAAGTTCAAGGAGATCTTCAAGCAGACTCTTTGGGGAGGGACGGACCTGAAAAAGGTGCTCGGGAAGAAGACCCCTCCGAAAACGGGGGAATCCTGGGAACTTTCCTTCCAGGAGGGAAATCCGAGTGTCGTTGCAAACGGGTCCTACAAGGGGAAGAAGATCACCGACCTGGTCAAGTCCTGGGGAAAGGAGATTCTCGGGGATGACCACAACATGCGGTTCATGAAGGGGTTTCCTCTTCTGATCAAGTTCCTGGGCATCAAGGAGCGCATGTCCCTCCAGGTGCATCCTTCGGACGAATTTGCCCAACGCTATGAAATGAACGGAACCGGAAAGATGGAGGCATGGTATGTCCTCCATGCTCCCAAGGATTCCCGGGTAATCCGCGGAGTATTACCGGGTACGACCGTGGCCGAATTCAAGCAGCATATGGACGAAGGCAATGTCGAGCAGTGCCTCAACGTGATGGAGGTCAATGAGGGGGATGTCATTTTCATTCCTCCCGGGACTATTCACACCGCATTCGGGGGCGTGGTCGTACTCGAGGTGCAACAGAATTCGGATCACACGTACCGGTTAACCGACTGGGGCCGCAAGGGGCTCAATGGGAAATCCCGGGAATTACATGTCGAGAAGGCGCTGGGTGTCACTGATTTTTATTCCATGGGTGTTTCCAAATACAAGCCTTCCCGAATCACCAGCTACTCGTACAAAAGAATGCTGCTGCTCAAATGCGAAAAGTTCACCCTTGAATCCATTCAAATGAAGCGGGGAAAAGTGAAGATCGAGGCGGACCGCGCCCGGTTTCGTATTTACACCGCGATCTCCGGCCGGGGCAAGTTCATGTATGGTGTGAAGAAGAAGACAAGCATGTCCTGGCGGCGTGGGGAAACTTACCTGGTACCGGCCCATCTCGGGGAGTTTGATATCACCACCACGGTCGCCTCGGAGATCGTCGTCTCCTACGTTGAATAACCCGCCTAGGTTTTTACGCGGATCGTCGTCTCCACCCTGTTTTTTCCAGCCTTTTTCGCCTTGTAGAGCGCATCGTCCGCGGCCGCGATGAACTCGGTCAGGGACTGCTTCGGTTCATAACTGGCGGCTCCCATGCTCACCCGGACTTCGACCTTTTTGCCGTTATGAACGAACTCTTCTTCCCGGAGGACGGCAAAGAGGCGGTGGCTTACGGCGAGGACTCCGATCGGTTTTGTTTCCGGAAGGATGATCGCGACTTCATCTCCCCCGTACCGTGCGGGAAGATCCTCCCGGCGAAGCGCTTTCTGGATCCGTTTTGACAACTCGATCAGGATGGCATCCCCCCCGGGGTGGCCGAGGGTGTCATTAATCCTCTTGAAGTGATCCACATCGAGCATGATCAGGCCGAGGGGGCGGTTGTACCTGGAAGAGCGGTGAAGTTCATTCTGCAATAATTCATGAAAACTGCGGTAGTTCAACAGTCCGGTCATTCCATCCGTTCGGGCCTGGTTCTGGACTTCTTCAAAGAGGCGGCAATTCCGGATGGCCAGTGCGAGAACCTGGCTGATCTGTTCCACGATGGGAAGGTCGTTCATCGCGTCGAAGACCGAGCCGTCTTCCTTGTCCGCAAGATTGAGCACCCCGACAACGTACTTTCCAGCCAGAAGGGGAACGCTGATGCAGGTTGCACTCCGGTAATTGGCGGTATGTTCCCTCTGAAGCTGCTTTCCGGATGCCTTCTCGTAGTCCTCTATGTTGACGATATGAACCGATTTCTGGGTCGTGTAGGCGGTTCCCATGATCGAATCGGATCGTTCCCGGATCGGGATCCTTTCGTGGAGATCCCTCTGGTGATTGCTCGCGTGAAGAACCAGGTCGTCGTTCTGGTAGTCGTGCAGATACAGGGAGCAGAAACGGGCGTTGACGATCTGGGGGATCTTCTGGACCGCCACCGTGGTGATCTGTTCGAGATCGAGCGAGTTGAGCTCATGGCCGATCCGGTTCATCTTCATCAACCGTTCCGAATCCCGGCTGAGTTGCGCCCGGATGTTTTCCAGAAGCGTGAGGTTTTCACGAAGCTGGTTGTTTTCGCTGATCAGCTCATCCCGGGATGGTTCTTCAGATTTGGACATCCGTTCTCCCTGGAAGAATCCGACGATTCTATGCGGATCCCCTCCGGGGGGTCAAGGATGAGGCCCCGGCGCGGGGCCCCTCCTTGAAAGGTTTATTCCCGCCGTCTCCGGAGCCCCGCCAGGCCCAGGAGAACGAGCATGGCTTCCAGGCCGACCAGGCCGCAGCCGCCGCCTCCGCCGCCACCACCGCTGTCGCCGGGGTCGGGAGGTTCGGTCGGAGGAGCCGGCGTCTGCGCGGCGAGGTGGGTGTTCGCAAAGGCGCCGATATTCACACGGTCCCCGTTGTCTTCCGGTTCCCGCGCATAGGAATCATCGTTCGCAATCTCGTTGCTTCCGGCGTCGACCGTCGGGGAGGCCGGGAGCACGGTGTAATCCCCCCCCGCCTCGTTGGTGAGCAGGGCCGTCTTCGCGATGTTTCCGGTTCCCGGAAGGGGGTTCGGACTGTCCAGGGTCGAATTCCCGTAAACATCGTTGAATCCGAGGGTGAGGGTTTTGTTCGTGTCCAGGTCCATTCCCTGGAGGTTCTTCGCGACGAGGGAGTTCCGGACGGTCGAGTCGACCGTCGAGATGATTCCCGCTCCCGAGTTGTTCATGATCGTGCTGTTGACCACTTCGATCAGCCCGGTCGACCCGGTTGCGGGAACGGCCCGGACTCCCTCACCGGAAATGTTGTGGATCAGCACATTTTCCAGCCGGGTTCCCGATTCGAGGCTGTCGACTCCCCTTGTGGCGGTGCCGGTCAGGCAGAGGTTCGAAATCGTCGACTTGTCGCTTCCCGCATAGGTTCCCGTCACGGTGATGATCGCGTTGGACGTTGTGCCGAGAATCCGGGTGTCTTTCGGCGAGACGCCCCGGATCGAGACTCCTTGCGGAAGGGTCAGGTAGCCGTTTGGATCCGCCACCGTGGTCCCGGTGAAATCTTCCGGGCCGAGGAGGATCGTGTCGCCGGCGGATGCCGCATCGATCGCCGCCTGGATCGAACCGTATTTTGTCCCATTCAACCAGATGTTCGGCCCGGTCGAGGGGGTTCCGCTGACGGTTGCCGTGGGCGTGGATTCGTTTCCATTCGTATCGACCGACTTGAGGCGGAAAAAGTACTCGGTTCCGTTTGTGAGGGAGGAGAGCGTGAAGGCGGTTCCCTCGGAGAGCGTTGTCCGGACGGCCGCGTACCATTGGGTCGAGGATCCGGCCTTCCACCAGAGACGGTATTCCTGTAAATCCAGACTGCCTCCGGCTCCCCAGAGCAGGATCGTTTTCTCGGATCCCGGGATCACCACCACATCCAGTGGGGCAAGGGGTGCCGTGTTGTCCGAAGGATTGTCCAGGGTGACCGAAACGGAAACCTCGGTCGTCAAGTTGACCCCGTTGAGCGCACGCACGGTGACGAAGTAGGTGGTTCCGTGCACCATGTTGAGGTTCAGGTCCGGAGAGACACTGCTCGTGGAGCCCTGTGTCTGCAGGCCGGCATTCAACCACTGTCCCGAGGTGTCGTTTGCCCCGGAAGAGGTTCCCACCGCCCAACTGTACGAGGTGATGGAGCTTTCGGTGTCGCTGAATCCGCTCCACTTCACCTCCATGGTGGTGGTGGAACTCCATGTTGTCAGCCCGCCATTCCAGCCGATCTCGACGGTTCCTCCACTGGGGGGGGAGCTGTCGTAGACGATGGAAAAGGGTGTCGCGGCAACATTGCTGTTTCCAGCCGTATCCACGCATACCGCCGCCGAGATGTTGACCGTTACGGTTCCATCCGCGGAGGGGGTCACATCGAGAGTGTAGATGTTGGTGCTTCCGGTGAAGTTTGACTTGGTTCCATTGCCGACCGTCACGTCATCAACCGTGAACCCGGTCACCGTCTCGTCGAAAGTGACGGTGATGGGGATGGGGCTGGTGCTGGTGGGGTCGGGAGCCGTCGACGTGATGGTCGGAGTGGGGTCGACAGAGTCGACCGCCACGAAATTCCACTTGGCCGGATCGCTGATTCCGGCGTAGGCGATCCCCGCCAGGTTGCTGAAGGCGGTTGCGTCAATCAGGACATGGTATGCAGTCCCGGTAGTGAATGACGAAGCGGGCACAATCGTGATCGTGTTTCCACCACCTCCGGTCACCTGGTTTCCCGTGACGTCGATGGTCTCGAATGCGGTGGAACCGGACGTGTCCATGATGGTGATATTTCCCGTTCCCACGACAACGCTGTCACTGAAAGTGATCAGCAGCGAAGCTGTATTTGCCACGTTGTTCGCATTATCCGCAGGACTCAGCGCGGTCTCGGTCGGAGGGGAAGTGTCGATGGTCACGCTCAATGACGGGGAACTCCCGCTGGTGTTTCCCGCGACATCGGTCACCTTGATGGACAGGGAGTAGGTTGCATCGGCCAGGGAGGATGCCGTGATCGAATAGGATCCGTCACCGGCGGCCGTGGTGGTTCCCAGGCTGTTCGAGCCTTCGAACAGTTCCACCGAGGCGTTCGCCTGTACCGAACTGGCGGCACCCACCATTTCGGGCGTGTCATCGCCGGTGATGTTGTCGGTACTGCTGCTGCCCGTGTCACTTCCTGCGGCCAGGTCGGGTGCGGTTCCGGGGGTTGTCGGCGCGGAAGTGTCGATGGTCACGCTCAATGACGGGGAACTCCCGCTGGTGTTTCCCGCGGCATCGGTCACCTTGATCGACAGGGAGTAGGTTGCATCGGCCAGGGAGGAGACCGTGATCGAATAGGATCCGTCACCGGCCGCCGTGGTGGTTCCCAGGCTGTTCGAGCCTTCGAACAGTTCCACGGTGGCGTTCGCCTCCACGGAACTGGCGGCGCCCACGATCTCGGGCGTGTCATCGCTGGTGATGTTGTCGGTGCTGCTGCTGCCCGTGTCACTTCCTGCGGCCAGGTCGGGTGCGGTTCCGGGGGTTGTCGGCGCGGAAGTGTCCACCTCGATCTCCTTGTTGTCAGCCAGGTTCTGGCTGGAGGGGAGCGTCAGGTTGATGTTGTTCTGGGCCGCATCCCGGAGGGTCGCACCGCTCGAGAGATCCAGCGAAGTCACGTCCAGGTCGGAAGAATTCTGGCTCGAGGCGACCGTGTAGGTTCCCGACGCTGTCGAGCCGGATCCGTCCGGGAAACAGGTTCCATAGAGGGTCTCGGTGGTTCCACTTGTCTGCAATGTCCAGGTGGTTCCCCCGTTTGAGGTATGCAGGATCTTTCCCCCGCTTCCGACCACCCAGCCCCGGTTGCTGTCGATGAAGGAGGCGCTGTAAAGGCCGGTTGTGACCGTGCTGGTCTGCTCTGTCCAGTTGGCTCCTGCATCAGCCGTGTGAAGGATTTTTCCACCTGCTCCGACGGCCCAGGCCTTGCTGCTGTCCACGGAGGCAACGCAGTAGAGGATTCCCGATACTCCGCTCGTCTGGGGAGTCCAGTTGCTTCCGCCGTCCGATGTGTAGAGGATTGTTCCGCTGGCTCCGACGGCCCATCCCGTGGTCGAAGATACGAAGGAGACCGAGTTAAGGGTTATCGTGACCCCGCTTGTCTGTTCGGTCCAATTGGCTCCTCCGTCCCCCGTGTACAGGATCTTGCCGCTGAACCCGACGATCCAGCCTGTTGTGTTGCTGGCCAACGATACGTCACGGAGGGTGGTTGACACCGGGCTGGTTTGTGCCGTCCAGGTGGAACCGCCGTTTGATGTCTGGTTGATCTGCCCACCGGATCCCACGGCCCATCCCGTCAGGGAGTCGAGGAAGTAGATTCCATAAAGGTTGCTCGATGTGGGGGTTGTCTGTTCCGACCAGGTGGTGCCCCCGTCCGAGGTCGAAAGGATCTTTCCACTGTATCCGGCCGCCCATCCTTTCGAGGCATTCATGAAGGTGACCGCCCTGAGATTTGTCGTGATGCCGCTGGCCTGGGGTGACCAGGAGGTTCCCCCGTTGGCTGTACGGAGGATGGTGCCGCCGTTCCCCACGGCCCCGCCGGCAGGGGAGAGGGTTGAAATCGTGACGACCGCTCCCGTGTCCAGGGTGACTTCCAGGTTTCCTCCTGCGAGCGTTACCGGTTCGCTGAAATCCAGGGTGACATCGATGGGAGAGGTTTCCCCGTAAGCCCCGTTCGGGGTTGAGGATGTGATGCTGGTGATTGTCGGCGCCGTGTTGTCGACCGTGAAATTGGCGTCCGAAGTGTCCACCACGATATTTCCCGCACCGTCCCGCGCCCGTACTTTTATCCTGAGCTGCGACGAGTCGCCCGTTCCGGTGGTATCCCAGGGGTAAGTTCCGGAATCAAGACTTGCGCCGGAGATCGACGTGGGATAGGTCGCACCCCCGTCGGTACTTATCCAAATAATCCGGCTATACGAGTTGGTGTCCGTGGTGGTCCAAGTGACATTGTTGGTTCCCGACCAGGTCTCCCCGCCGTTGGGCGCGGTGACCACGACCGTGGGGTCGGTCTCATCGAACGTCACGGAGGAGCCGTCGGTCGTTCCTGTCACCTGGTTTCCCGCGTTCCCGTTCGTACCGGTGAAATCGATTGTGAAGGTGACGGCTCCGCCGTTGGTGTCTTCATCCGCGGTGTCGAGATCGAACGTCGCCGTCCAACTCGTCGTGCTTCCTGAAACGGCCGCGCTGTTG
>PVBE011622250.1_pt1 | contig 10280 bp, 7 predicted proteins | sample 1631181 | NCBI WGS metagenome assembly PVBE01 (sample SAMN08397723, study PRJNA350692) | Marine metagenome, whole genome shotgun sequencing project. | isolation source: water | place: Pacific Ocean | collected 2012-04 | reverse complement strand
GTTCTGATTTTACTTCTTCTAAAGATTTTTCTACTTTTATTTCTTCTTTCTTTTCTGCTAAAGGTTCTGATTTTACTTCTTCTAAAGATTTTTCTACTTTTACTACTAAACCACCAACTTTTTCTATTTTCTTCTTAATCCCTTTAATTATTAATATTAAATTATTAACTAAATTTTTATCTAAGGGCTTTTTCTTTATTAATATTTTCTGATTTAAAACTTCCCTTAAAACAAAAATACTTTTTCTATGGCGAAAAAAATCAAAAATAATATTAGAAAAATACTCTTTATTAACTTCGTCAAATTTTAAATTATGCTTAACTATTAATTTAGCTACTATTTTATTTAAACTATACTTTTTACTACTATCTTTTGGTGTTTCTTTAGCTATTTTATCTAATTGATAACTATCTTCTGGGTGAAAAGAAAAACCAGCTTGAGAATCAGCCTGGCCATCTAAAGAAGGAGTGGGGGCAAAAGAATCATTTTGAGGAGCAATGTTTAAATTAAAATTATCTTCTTTTTGAATTATTTCTTTATCTAAACCTTGATGAAGTTTATGAATCTTACCTTCTTCATCTTTAATTAATAATTCTTTAGACCAATTATCGTTTTTTTTGTTTTTATTATCCTTTAAGGTCATATTTACCTTAATATTAATCTGTTAAAGTTTTTTATATTATAACATATTTTACTAATGAAGACCAACAAAAAAATTAGACCCTTACAAAGGATATAATTTTCTAAAAATACCTTAAATTCTTTCTAAATATTCTCCTCTTTCTGTATTTATTCTTACTTGATCTCCTTTTTTTATAAATAAAGGAGTTTTAATTTTTAATCCTGTTTCTAAAACAACAACTTTAGTAACTGCTCCGGAACTATTCCCCTTCACTCCTTCTGGAGCAGAAGAAACTTCTAAAACTATTTTTTTCGGTAGAACAATAGCGACAGGATCATCATTAAATATTAAGACATCTACTTCTTGACCATCTTTTAAATATTTTACTAAATCACCTAAATCCTTAAGATGAAATTGAAATTGAGAAAAATTTTCATTATCCATAAAAAAGAAATTATCTTTTTCTTGATAAAGAAAACTAACTTGGCGACGAATAATATCTGCTTCTTCTATATTATCTGCTCCAGAAAATGTTTTTTCTAAACTAGAACCGGTAATTAAATTTTTTAATTTAGTTTTTAAAACTGCACCACCACGAGCTACTTTAATATGTTGCCGAGAAACTATTTGATAAGGTTCATTATTTAAATTAATAACTTGACCTAATTTTAATTCATTCATGGCTAGCATGAGTCTCTATTTTACTAAATATGGTAAAAAAGCCATAAACCTAGCTCTTTTAATAGCTTGTGCTATTCCTCTTTGGTGTTTAGAACAAGCACCACTTTTTCTTTTAGGAACTATTTTACCATAAGAGGAAGTAAATCTTTGTAATTGTTGCCAATTTTTATAATCAATGTGGTCCATATTATTAACACAAAAATGACAATATTTATTTTTAATTTTCTGATGCATATTTATCTTCTTAACTAATTAAAAAGGTATATCTTCTATTTTAACTTCTTCTACCTCTTCTTCTTTCTTTTCTTTTGGGGATTCTTCTGGAACTTGAGAATAATCAGCAGAAGGATATTCGTCTCTTTTCTGACTTCCTTTATTATCTAACATAATCATATTACTAAGAATAATTTCTGTCCGATATTTCTTAACACCACTAGGATCATCCCAACTTCTAGTTTGAAGACGACCTTCAATATATACTTTACTACCTTTTTTAAGATATTCTCCAGTAATTTCAGCTAAACGACGCCAAGCAACAACATTATGAAATTCTGGTTTTTCTTGTTTCTCACCTTGAGTATCTTTCCAAACCATATTAGTAGCAACACTAAAAGAAGTTACATTTTGACCACCAGAAGTAGTACGCATTTCAGGATCACGTACTACATTACCGATAATCATTGCTTTGTTTAAATTCATATATTTATCTTCTTTAATTTATTAATCTAAAAGATTATCTAATTTTTCATCAAGATTATCTAAATTAATTTTAATAATTTTTTCTTGAGATTCTTTTCTTTTAATTTCTTTTTTATCTTCTTCTTTTCTTTTATTTTCTTTTTTATCTTCTTCTGTTAGAAAAGGTTTTTTAATTACTAAATAACGTAAGATATTATTATTATGTTTTAATTTATTATCTAAATCTTTTAAATTATTTTTATTTTCTAATTTAAATTCTAAAGAAACATAAAAACCATGTTTTTGTTTTTTAATAGGATAAGTTAATTTCTTACGACCCAAAGAAAAAGGAGATTTACTAATTTGACCTTCAATATCTTTAAGATACTGCAAAATCTTATTTTCAATACCAGTGTGCTCTGTTTCTGGAAAAAGAGCACTAATAATGAAAGTTAGTTCATAGTTTTCCATATTATTATAAATTACCCTCAGAATATATTTGAGGGACATATTTACTTAAAGTAAATAGTTTGGTTAATTAAATAAAAAGGAACTTTATTAACGCTGCTTACTTTAACATAAAGAATAATCTAAGTCAATATATATTGACCAGAAGAGATAATTTATCTATTATTAACTTATGAAAAAATATATCTTTATTCTAGGACAAAATTCAGAATTAGCACAAGAAGAAATTATTGCTATTATTAAAAAAAATAAAGGGCATATAGAAAATATTTCTAAGCTCTATATTTTAGCTAATATTAGTATAGAACCTAAAAAATTAATTAATATTTTAGGAGGAACAATAAAAATAGCAGAGTATCAAGAGAGTATTAATAATTTAGAAAATCTAAATATTCTCACTTATCTTCAAAATAAATTAAAAAAAGAAAAAAAGAATAATTTTGGCTTTAGTCTTTATAATAGTCATCATCAAGAATATCAACAAATATTTAAAAAATCTTTAGAATTAAAAAAAGAATTAAAAGCTCAAGGTTATAAAATACGTTTAGTAACTAGTAAAGAAAAAATACTTTCTTCTGTTATTGTTTCTAAAAATAAATTAGAAGGAAAAGAAATAATTATTATTAAAAATAACAATAATTATTTAATTGCTTTAACTAAAGTTGTGCAAGATTTTACTAAATATGGAGAAAGAGATATAGGTAGACCAGCAAGAGATAGTAAAGCTGGTATGTTACCTCCTAAACTAGCCCAAATAATGATTAATTTAGGAGGCTTAGATAAAGAGAAGTTACTTTTAGATCCTTTTTGTGGTTCGGGAACAATATTACAAGAAGCTTTGCTCTTAGGATATAAAAATATAAAGGGTAGCGACTGTAGTAAAAAAGCAATAGATGCTTCAGAAAAAAATATTACTTGGCTCAAGAAAAAATATCATTTAAAAAATAATCTTCATTTACAAAAAATAAATGTTAAAGATTTAAGTAAATACTTTAAAAAAGAATCTATAGATTTAATAGTTACAGAACCCTTTTTGGGGGAAGCTCGTCTTATTCAAAGAACTAAAGATAAAAAAGTATTAGAAAATATTAAATATCAATTACAAGAATTATACAAAGAAGCTTTTCAAGAATTTAAAAAAATACTCTCCCCGCAAGGCAGAATAGTATTTATCTTTCCTATTATTCATAATCTTTATACTTTAGATAAAAAAATGATAGAAAAAATAGATTTTAAATTAATTAAACCAAGTATTAAATCTCCTAATTTATCTCCCCACAATAATTTAATTTATAGTCGTCTTAACCAAAAAGTAAAAAGAGAAATTACTATTTGGCAGCATTAAGTAACCCAAGCTAATTGCTTATTAATTACTTGTAATTCTCGCCATTTTAATAAACCATCAGCTTCATCTAAATAAACAACTTGGCCACTATCTTTTATTAAATTAGTTAAATAATAAGCTAAAACTGTAGCTTTTTTATTTTTTAATTTATCTTCTAAAATCATTTCTAAGAATATTCTTCTATTCATTAATTGATCTTTATATTCAAAGTTATAAGCTATATCTTGACCATATTTAACAGTAAGAAAACGTTTTAAAATGCTCTGAAAACGTTTATCTTCTTTAAAAAGCCTGTCTAAACTCTTTCGATTTATTAAAACCTTTAAACAAGCTAAAGACTTCTCTGTATCATCTAAACCTAAGGTAGACCATAACAAATCTCCTACTTTAGCAATATTATTATCTACTTCTGATAAAATATAATCACTAGGTAAAATATCTTTTTCTAAAGCTAACAAATCTTGATGTAATTCTTCTAAAATCTTTTCTAAATCTAAATCCTCTTTTACCTCTTTTTCCTGAGGAATATATTTACTTACTCTTAATAAAGAATAATTATTAATTATATTAACAACACTTTCTTTATCATAAGCTATTAAAAATTCTATTAGAGATTTTTTTTCTTCTCCTTTTAAAGCTAGGATATTTTTATTGCGAGAAAAATATTTAGATCTTTCTAAAGAATTATGACTACTAGCTCCTAAGAAATGAATATAATCCTTTATCCAATTATCAACAGTAGGGGTAACTTTTTTATTATCTTTATTAATAATCTTTTTAGAACTTAAACGTAAATCTTTAAAATCTTCATACTTTTTTAAAAAATTATTAAGAGTACCTTTATCTTCATCTGGAAATAATTCATGTTGTAAAGATACTTTTCTAAGATGTTTTAAACGAGGCACTTTACCTCCTAAACGAAGTATTAAACGATCTACTTGACCTAAATAATCTTGTAAAGGCCAAAGTATTTTATATGCTATTTCTAAACTTAAAGATCTTAAATCTAATTCCTGAGCTCCTTCTATATTTTCTAATTTCTGAGGAAGATCTAAAACAGGAATTTCTTTTAAAAATAAAGGAGTTTCTAAATTTACAATATAATCTATTTGCGCAAAATTTAAAGAAAACTTATTTGCTATTTCTCTATTAATATCAGTTATTTTAGAACTAAAAACAATTTCTTTTACCTCCTCTGGTAATTCTTGGAGAGTATTTATTTTCATTTATTTAATCATTAAAATCTAAATCCTATTAAGAGAGGCTTATTTTTCCGCCTTAGGTGTTGCTTTTGCTTCTGCTGTTCTTGCTTTTGCTTCTGCTGTTCTTGCTTGTGCTTCTGCTGTTCTTGCTTTTGCTTCTGAGTCTCTTGCTGCGTGAGGATCTGCAATACCTTCAAAATCTTTTTTATTATCTTTTTTCTGTTTGTCTGTAACAACTGCACTAGTAACTGGATTTAACATCATAGTGGCTATATTACCAGCATTAACTTGTTGTTCAACTATAATTTTCTGCTGATCCGCAGACATATTCCCATCTTTTATTGCACCAGCTACTTTACCAGGCTTTAAATCTTTTGCTATTGCTTGAAATAGAGAAGATTCTGGATCCATTTTAGAAAAAGCTTTTGAATCTATAGAGGTAGAAAGACCCTTATTAATCTTTTCTGGGTCTACACCAGGAGTTTTTAGAAATTTCTCATAACTCTCTTGACCTGTTTCTGGATTACTTAACTGCATTAAAGTTTGTTTACCAACTGGACTTGTTCTATTAATACTACCATCATGATTAAGTCCATCATCAGGCACTTGTTTATATTTACCATCTTTACCTTTTATTGGTTTTCCTTCTTCATTAAGTTCATTTTTCGTAGAACTACTAACATCAACAGAGGCCATTTCTTTTTTAATAGCTTCTCGTATTGGTTTATCAAGTTTTTCTAAAGCTTTATTAATATCATTAACATCAGTTTTTTTATTATTTAATAATTCATTAACTATACTCTTAGCACCTCCTGAAAGTTCTTCATCATTATCATCCATAACACCAGCATTAAGACCTTCAAAAGCTTTTACTCCTTTATCTCCTACAAGTTTTTTTGCTGATTCTGAATCATGAGCATCAGCTCTGGTCTTTCTTATCTTTTTTATACCTTCTGTATCTCCAGCTCTTTCTTTAACTTTTATTGTTTCTAGAACATCTTTCTCATCATCAAACTGACCGGTTGTTCCTTTAATATCAGCTATAGCATCCCTAGTAGTCCGCCCTTGAACACCTGCGCCTAAATATTTAGTCATCTGAGATTCTGGAATACCAGCAGCTTTAGCTTTTTCTCTAACAAAAGCTTGTTTTCTAGATAAACGACTAGTTTCTCTACCTTGAGCACGCATTTGAACTTTATCCATGGTTCCACCCATTTTCTCTCCATATTTTCCAGGAATGACACTTTTAACTAACCTAGCACTAAGACCACTTGCCCCACCAACTGTCCCTGCTCTAATTCTAGAAAGACCACCTTTAATACCACCCTCTCCGCTTGTCCCCGCATATAATGATTTAGCTCCTGCTCTAGCCTTACCTTTAGCTTTACCTTTAACATAACCGCCAGCAGTTTTGGCCATACCAGCAACCGCATTCCCTCCTGCTGCTCCTAATTGACCAGCTACTTTAAGACTACCTATTAACATAGATATACCAATCACAAAATTCATCATTTTATTTGGCTGATGAGCTGGTCCTAAGCCACCCAGCTCACCTCCTCCATCACCTCCTGGTATACTAATGTCTCCAGAACCAACTATAGAAAAAGAAAGCCAAAGAAAAAAAGCTAAAGCAGGACCTATTAATAATTCTTTACTTAATTCACCTAGCCACTGATCAAAATATTTTTTACCTCCAGGAAAAGTATTACCAAAAAAAGCTAAAGGTGATAAAACAACATAAATCCATATTTTAACAATCCTCATTGTAAAAGCAACAATAAACATACCCATAACAACAACAGTTATTAAAAGCATAATAGCCATTAATAATACAGAAGTAACGACAATAAAAAGTTGTTGCCCACTAGCATTTTCTATAGCTGTGCTAAGTTCTCCCCAATCACCAATACCTAAAGCAGCAATTATATTACCAGCCGCAATGTCTTTTATAGCAGAGACAAAAGTTAACATTACTATTTGAAAAATATCAATAACAAAACCTACTATTGTTTTACTAAAATTAATTAAAATAGCAATAATAAGGAATTTTTTTAAAAGAGCCTGATAGCCATAACTTTGTATTTTTAATATTGTCGCAAAAGCAATAATTAAAAAAACAATAATAAAGAGCATATTTGCTAAATCTCTTAAAGCTATCCAGCCATTTACCACCCCACTTTCATGAATAAAATTATTATATTGGGCTATCATAGGAAGAATAACTAGTTCTAATTTTAGAACTAAACCCAAGGGAAAAATAACTAAATAATAAACAATAAAAGATATAAATTGCCCAATAAAATTTTCTATAGCAGCATGAACTAAATTAGGAATTAGTAAACCACTAACTATTATAATATAAAACCAATAAGTATTCTTTAATTTATTTCTCTTAAAAATAGCTATCATATATTTTAATCTACAACTCTACAACTATCCAACCGTCATAGGTTATTGTACTTTTATTCTCCCACCAATCTTCAATCCTCACACTTGGTTGATAACAAGATGCTCCACTTCTATTTGGTTTACCACCAGTTCCATCACATAAATGATCACTTTTATATATATAATTATGTTGAAATACCTTATAGGCTTCACTACAAGCATCTACGGTACCTCCAAAACCTTGCATAGCACTTGAGGAATGGGGCATTGCTAAAGTAGAATCACAAAATGGTAACTTATTCTTATACTTACCGTAAGTACCATTAAAATCATCAGAATCAGATGATTCTTGTACAGTTGGAAGAGAATCACCCCAATAAATACCAACAAATTGTATAGGCATAGCATCTGGATGAGCATAATAATATAATTTAACTGTAGCATTACCTGTCTCATCATATTCTACGTCTATACCCTCATCTCCAGTTGTACAAGAATCATCACTAAGACAATCAACTTTATAAATATATGGAAAATAAGATACATTTTCTCCTATTTCTGGAGAACCGTAATTAAGATAAGCATCAATACTCCATTTAAGATTATGAATTTGACGAAATAATTTTTCTAATTGAGCTTGGGCTGTGCTAGTATCGGGACCAAAGAAAATTGGTGATGCAAAATTTCTATCAAAATTAGCAAAAACATTGTCGAAAGGAACTTCTGTAAGTATTGGATAATTATTAGTAGATCCAGTTACAGCACCATAATTACTATCAACTGACTGGCCATTTATTTTGCTATAAGCTATATCTGTATGAGTATTATATGTTTCAGGTCCAGGTGTATAATAATATGCTGCCCAATTAACTTCATTAACCTCACTATTTTCTTTGCCTCTCCACCAAATATCTGTACGAACAATAGAACGAGAACTGTCACTATAAGTAGAACCATCAGTAGCTACTTCAACTACAATATCACATTGTTGATAACAAGAAATACCATCACAACTTGTTCCTGCGGTTGATGTTATATAACCTCCTCCCTGTTCTTCTGTTGTACAACCAGTTTCTATATCGCTTTGCAAACAACCGTTACCAGCCTCATTATACATTATATTACCAAAAGCTTGTGATACTATATAACCATTGTTATTCATTATAAGATCCTCACAGCCATCACCTGCATCCGGTGCTGATTCTTCTGAATAATCAGAGCAGTAATTATCAGCTGTCTCAGCTGCTATAAGACATGCTTTAGCAGCCCAATCAAATGGTGCTGTAATCGGGTCTATTAAATTAAATATATCATTAGCTTCTAAACACTCTATTCCCTTACTTGGTCCACTACAATCTTGTTCGGTGCAAACTATTATATCTTCTGCGTCTCCACCACCAGATTGAACATAATAATTATATGTTAAAGGATTCCAATATGTAGCACAGTCATCATCTCTATCAAAAGGAAAACTAGAACACCAACTACCATTACTACAAGTTCCTCTAATCATATGCATTCCTGTAACAGATCCGGTACAAGTTAAAGCGGCAGATGCAGAAGTATCAAGACCATCTCTACAACAATCCTCATACTCAGCATGATCAAACTCAGAATAAACATTAGTACTACTATTATCTCCCGCCTGAGTACCATCTACTCTCACATCTTCATCATAATAAAAATATTTTATGACAGTAACAGGATCAAATAATGACTCTAAAGTAGTTTTATAATCACCCGATGCTATATTTCCAAATTGAGCTCTCATAAACTTAAGATTTTCCGCTGGATTTGGAGATACAATAATGGGGTCACCAACCGCATCAGCTTGTGATGTACCAGGACCATAATAAACATATTCAGAATTATCATCATCATCTAATAACCAGGCTGGATTATCAGAGTTATCTAATAAATCAAAATTGCCCAACATAGCATTAACATTAATTTTACTACCTTTTGGAACTAACATTAATAAATTACAATTATCACCTTCTAAATACCCACAATATAATCTATCTTCTGCTATTACATATGGTGATCCAACTGAACAAAAATATATATTTCCAGCAGAATTATAATAACCAGCTTCATTATAATTATCATATAAACTATCTGTACCACTTATACTTTCAGAAGGATACCATTGACTGCATAAATTAGGAATACGGGTCTCTTCTTCTGAATTATTTAAATCTACTACTATATTAGACCCTTTAGGGCTTTGATCATATTCCACACATATCCCAGGCCAATTATAATACTTTTCAATTTTAGTTTTGCTTGAACAGGTACCATAGCCTGCTCCTTCATTGTCCAGACAGCTATCATCATTAGTACAAGTTTTTCCTAATTTACTAGGACTTCCTTCACTACAAACCATATCTAAAGGAACTTCATCTTTTTCTAAATATTGGAAATAATTTAAGCCATAAGAAACTTTCTTATAAATTGTTTCACAACCGCTGGGATATTCACTATCACAAACCTCAGCTCTTTGATAATTAGGATTAGTTTCTTTTGAGGTAGTATTTATAACAGCAGCAGGAAAAGGAGCTTCTTCGATAATATAACCTCTGGTACTAATAGCATAATAAACATCATCCTCATTATTTAATTTCGGATTTAACCAACAACGTTCTTGAGCACATTCACCATGAAAAGTAATATTATCTTTAACAACAGTACAAGACACTGTGTCATTTGTCTCACCAGGGCCCGGATCATCACAAGCAGTTTGGGGACCACCATTAACAACTAATCTAGTGCTAATAACATCACCGTCAATATTTTTAAAATTATAAGATACTAAACTTTCAACGGGGAACATATTAGGAATAGAATAACTTAAATATTCATCATCTGACCAAGCTAAATAATTATTAGCAATACG
>PVBE010555598.1_pt1 | contig 10280 bp, 9 predicted proteins | sample 1631181 | NCBI WGS metagenome assembly PVBE01 (sample SAMN08397723, study PRJNA350692) | Marine metagenome, whole genome shotgun sequencing project. | isolation source: water | place: Pacific Ocean | collected 2012-04 | reverse complement strand
TGTTGGACGCCGCCGCCGCTGTGCGCCACGAGCGCGTGCTTGCGTTGACACTTGCGCTGGACGGTGGTGCGACGGTGGGAGGCGTGCTCTGAGGGGCGGGCGCCACTTGGGTGGGTGTCGGGAGGAGGGCTGCGTGGCTGACACCACGTTCCACGTTCACTCCGACCCCCTGCAACTCTCCCCCGCCCGACTCAACCCAGCAGGGCCCGGATCCCCTCGACGTCGAGATCCGGGTGGCCCAGGCGCTCGAGGGTGCGGCCGCTCTCGCGGAAGTCCGTCTCGTACAGCGTGTTGGCCATGGCTAGCACACCCTGGAGGTTGGGGACCGCCAACCCCACCCGCTCGGCCAGGTCGCAATAGGGCACCACGCCCGTGGGGATGTCCTCCAGCAGCAGCCGGGTCTGCAACGACGTGGGCGCGCTGATGTCGCGGTAGGCTTCCAGGGCCTGCATCAGGTCGAAGAGGTCGTCGTGGGGCAGTTCGTAGGCCCGTTGGTACCAATCGAGCACCGAGAAGCATCCTTCCAGGCCGAAGGCTGCACAGATGGCCAGACGCTCCCCATCGGTGGTGGTGGTGAGTCGCAACACGTGTCGAGTGGCGCCCTCGCGGTAGTACAGGAAGGGCGCGCCCCGGTCGATGGGGCCCGCGTTGAGCAGGGTGATCGGCGGGTGAACCACCGCGTTGAGGTTGTGCAGCGAGATGTAGAGCACCGAACCCGCAGGAGTCAGCGAGGGGAAGACGGGCTCGAGGATCGCTCCGGCCCAAGCCGTGCGGGTCGAAGGCAGGGCGGCGTACTGGTTGCTGCGCTTGGCCGCGTAGAGCCGGACGTGCCCGGGCCGGCCCAGGCGGCAGGTGTACAGCGAGTTCAGGACCTCCACCGGGACGAGCTCTCCCCGCAGTCCATGGTCCCGGGCGAGTTGGAGGAAGGTCAGGGCGGAGAAGGTCTGGCCCGGCTGGATCATCAGCAGCGTGCCGTCCTCGAAGTGCGGGCCCGCGGCCGCGGCTACGGCCTCGTGGGCCGAGGCCGGCACACAGGAGCACACCAGCCGCGCCCCCTCCAACACGGCGCCGATGTTCGTGGACGCGAGCCGCAGCGGGAAGCGCCCCTGCATCACACCCTGCACATGGATCGCGCCCTCGGCCTGGACCGGCTCCACCGCGCTGGCTGCGATGTCGTAGATGGCCACCTCGTAGCCAGCCCTTACGAGGGCCGCTGCGGTGGTGCAGCCGATGGGACCGGCGCCGATCACGGCAGCCCGAGCAGGCGGAGCGATTGGATCGAGAGGCGACACGGACGGATCCTCCGACGGGGAGCACGGGGAGTAGCATGGGCCGGTGCAGCAGGCAGGGGGAAGTCAGGGCGGGTGTCAGGCTGCCGTGGCTCCCTTCGGGCCCCCTTGATAGTCGGGCGTAATGTCCATCGACATCGCCAAGTACATGCCCGCCGAGCCGGCTCGGGCCGCCAGGTCGGCGCTCACGCCGATGGCTGCGGACATGCCTGGCTCTCAGATCCTGGACATCGCCCGACAAGTCGGCCAGATGAAGGCCGAAGGCCGCGAGATCTTCGACCTCACCATCGGCGACTTCAGGACCCCTCACTTCGAGGTACCGAGGCAGCTTGCCGAGCGCATGGCGGTTGCCGTTCGCGAGGGTGAGACGCACTACCCGGCGCCCGACGGTACCCCAGAACTCAAGGAAGCCATCGCTCGCCACTACAGCCGCGAGCTGGGGCTCGACTACGGGCCCGAGGCCGTCTGCGTCGGCAGCGGTGCCAGGCCCCCGATCTACGCCGCCTGGCGCTTGTTCGTGGAACCCGGCGACCGCACGGTGAGCTTCGTTCCCGGCTGGAACGTGGGCTACTACGCCTACCTCTCCCTCTCGGACCACCACTTCGTGGCCACCCGACCGCAGGACCGCTTCTTCCCCACGGTGGCGCGGGCGGCCGAGGCCATGCGCGGGGCCCGCCTGGTCACCCTCAACACGCCCCTCAATCCCACCGGCACCACCATCTCCCGCGAGGTGATAACGGGCATCGCCAAGGCCCTGGTCGAAGAGAACCGAGGCCGAGAGCGCCCATGCATGCTGCTGCTGGACCAGGTCTACTGGATGGTCCGCGCCGAAGGCGTACAACACTACCACCCGGTGGCCCTCGTTCCCGAGTGTGCCCCGTACGTCATCAACATCGACGCGATCAGCAAGTCGTTCGCGGCCACCGGTCTGCGCGTGGGCTGGGCCGTGCTGCCGCCCTACCTGCAGCCCGCGATGAAGTCCCTGGTGGGACACATGGGCTCCTGGGCACCGCGCCCCGCCCAGGTGGCTACCTCCTGGTTCCTGAACCACCCCCAGGAAATGCACGCCTACATGGCCGAACACGCCAAGCACATCGGCCGGCGCCTCAAGCGTCTCTACGATGGGATCCTGGCCATCAGGCGCAAGGGCCTGCCCGTGGGCATCATCCCGCCCTACGGCGCCATCTACTTGAGCTTCCGGGTCAACCTCTTCGGCCAGGGCTTCGACACCAACGAGCAGATCCGACGCTGGTTGTTGGACCACGCCGGGCTCGGTGTCGTGCCCTTCCAGGCCTTCGACCTGCCCCAGGACAGCGGCTGGTTCCGCATGGCGGTAGGCGCCATCAGCCTCGAGGACATCGACAGAATGCTCGAGCGCTTGGAATCGGCGCTCCACGGTCTGAAGCTCGAGCCGAGCTAGAGGCGGGGCCTACCTGCCCTGGATGCCCATCAGCGCAGAGTAACGGGCGCTGCAGGCACGTTTCTTGGCCAGGTGGGCGGTCTCGGTGTCCACGAAGGTCAGCGCGGCGGCATCGCAGAAGTCCACACAGGTGGGCTCACCGTCGCAGTGGTCGCACTTGATGGGGCGGCCTTCCTGGACGTCTACGCCCACGGCACCGAAGGGGCAGGCCATGACGCACATGCGGCAGCCGATGCAGAGCTGGTAGTCGATCAACACCCGGCCGGCGGCCTGATCGCGGCTGATGGCCCGCTTGGGGCAGACCGCGGCGCAGGCGGCCTGTTCGCATTGCTGGCAGAGCATGGGCAGGTAGAAACCCTCGGCTTCCCACTTGATGATGCTGATGCGCGCGCGGGCCGGATCGGCGGTGCCGGTGTGCTTCACGGAGCAGACCAGCTCACATTGGCGACAGCCCGTGCAGGCGCTCTGGTCGATGACGATCATCTTGGACATGGCTGGCTCCTGCTATCGGCCGAGGGAAGGTTCGTGTTCGAGGCCCAGCCGGGCCAGGGTGTCGGAGGGCACGCGGCCCTGCTCGTCCCAGCCGTGGTGCGCGTAGTATTCGTCGATCATCTGGCTGAGCTTGTCGCGGTCGATGGTCTTGCCTCGGACCACCTCGAAGCCCATGGTGGTGGGCTCGTCGAAGTAGCGGTCCACCAGCCAGTCGTCGGCCCGGGTCATGCCTTCGCGCAGGTTGAACATGCGCTCCAGGTTGTAGCTGCGCTCGGCCACGTCCCAGACCTGGCGGGGACTGAGCTCGATGCCAGGGATGAGCGCCAGCCAGCGGGAGAACTCGTCGAACGCGGGCATGTTCGGGGAGAGGAAGACCGTGTGGTACTTGCAGACCCCCAGGCAGTCCACGGCCATGTAGACCATCTCTTGCCAGAACACCATCCAGGGCTTGCCCTCGTAGTCCCTGTAGTCGGAGGTGAGCGGACCGTCGTAGGGCACCGGGTTGCCATAGACCTTGCGCAGGAAGGGCACGGGCAGGTGGTACAGGTCGATGGCCGGGCGGCTGCGCAGGTGGTCGGAGCCCCGCGAGCCCGTGGCGATACCCAGGGCCAGCGCCGGGGTGGGCCGCTCGTCGGAGTGCAGGTTGGAGAGGCCCTTGACGTGGATGCAGTACGGGGCGGCTTCGGCCGGAAGGCGCGCCATGGCGCCCTTGGGGCCGTCGGCCAGCACGTCGCCGAAGCCCTCGCGGTGGGCCATCTGCCGGATCATGGTGATGACCGCCTGCTCGTTGCCGAAGCTCAGGTCGAGCCCGCCGGTGTCCTCGCTGGTGATGATGCCCTCTTCGAACAGCTCCATGGCCCAGCCGATGAGGCTGCCCACCTCGAGGGTGTCCATGCCGAGCTTGTTGACCAGGTGGTTGCCGTACAGGATGGTGGGCAGATCGCGGCAGCCCACCTCGGCGCCAAACGCACCCTGGGAGGTGTATTCGGGGCCCTCGTCGTAGGTGCCGGCGTACTCGCCTTCTTGGATGACGTAGCGGTGGCGGCAGTGGATCTGGCAGCCGAAGCAGCCGGCGGTGCCCGTGGAGTGTTTGTCGATCTCCTCGCACTCGATGGCTTCGGTGTCGGGGATCTGGTTGAACTGGAAGTTGTTGACCCGCACCAGGCCCGTGGAGTTGGTGACCCCGTAGATGAACATGGTGCCCCAGCGATGCATGATCTGGGCGAGCTTGGTGGAGACGATGCGCTCGCAGATCTCCTTGTTGTAGACCAGGGCTTCGACAGGCTGGGCCAGCCCGATGCCCATGGTGCCGCGTACGGCCACCGCCTTGAGCTTCTTGGAGCCGAGCACGGCGCCCAGGCCGGTGCGACCCGCCGCGTTCTTGTGGCTGGTCAACACGCAGGCGAAGCGCACCAGGTTTTCTCCCGCTACGCCGATGGTCAGGGCCTTGACTTCCTGATCGCCCAGCTCGTCGCGGAGCAGCTCTTGCGTCTCGAAGGTGTCGGCACCCCAGAGCTTGCTCGCGTCGCGGATCTCGATCTCGCCGTTGTGGATCCACAGGTACACCGGCGTGTCCGAGGCGCCCTTGATGACCAGGTGGTCGAAGCCCGCGTAGCGCATCTCGGGGGCGAAGAAGCCGCCCATGTTGGCCGAACCGTACAGCCCGGTCAGCGGGCTCTTGGCCGCGATGTGGGTGCGCGCCGAGGCGCTGGCCGGCGTGCCGCCGAGGATGCCCGCCGAGATACAGCAGACATTGCCTGGCCCCAGGGGATCGGTGCCCGGCTCGATGTGGTTGTACAGCAGCCAGGCATCGAGCCCGCGACCGCCGATGTATTTCTCGCGCAACTCGCGGGAGATCTCCTGGATCTCGATCTCCCGGGTGCCGAGGTCGATGATCGCCAGCTTTCGGTTCAGAGCCATGGGAACTCCTGATCTATTCGGATTCGGGGTAGCTCTCCCAGACCGGCCAGCGGATCTTGGCGGTCTTGGGGTAGGGCCAGGAGATGCGCCACTCGAGCCCGCACTTCGGGCAGGTGGCGCGCTCGGCTCGGGGGGCCGGGCGAAAACGCGTGAAGCAGCTCAGACAGCGCACTTGGCCATCTCGTGCCTTGGGGGAGGGTGGCATGGGATTCCTCCTTCGCGGGGAAGTGGCAGCTATCTCGCAAGCTCGAAGAATGGAAGCGCAGGACGGGGTCAGCGGGGCTGGCTGTCCGCTCTGGGTGGCAGAGACGGGGCGAGGATCTCGGCGACGTCCAGCACCTTCAACCGGTCCTCGGCTCCGACCGCGCGGAGCCCGTCTTCGATCATCAACGTGCAGAAGGGACAGGCGGTAGCGATGACCTCGACGCCCAGATCCAGGGCTTGTTGCACGCGCAGCACCGAGAAACGTTCCTCCACCGGCACCTCGCTCCAGGTCCCGCCGCCACCGCCACCGCAGCAGAGGCTCTGGCTGCGGTTGTGGGGGAACTCCCGCAGCTCGAGGCCCGGGATGCTCGCGAGCACCCTTCGTGGCTCTTCGTAGACACCACCGTGGCGGCCCAGGTAGCAGGGGTCGTGGTAGGCGACCTTCACGGGCTGGGGAAGCGTGGGGACCAGGCCGCCGCTGGAGATGAGTTGGTCCAGCTGCTGGACGTGGTGGATCGTGGTGATGGACGGGTGCCGGTCGGCGTAGGCCTTCAGACAATGCGGGGAGGTCACGATGATGCTCTGAACGCCCTGTTCGTGAAGCAGATCGTCTTGGGTTTCGGTGAGGGCTCGGTGGGTCTCGAGGTCGCCCGCCTTGGAGGCCTGATCCCCACAGCAGCTCTCCCGGTCGCCGAGGATTCCGAAGTCCACGCCACCCCGCGCGAGCTGCCGGACGATGACGCGGAGGGCTTTCTGATTGCGAGCGTCGTACGCGTGGGTGCAACAGGCCAGGAAGAGCTGGTCGGTGCTTGGCCCGAAGGCCGGAAGCGGGCGGTCGCCAGACCAGGCGTGGCGCTCCTCGCGCGTTGCGCCCCACGGATTGCCCTCGCCAGCCAAGCCCGTGAGCGGGGCACGCCAGGTGGCCGGCCCGGCGCCGCTGGCGAGCATGACGGCGCGGGTGGACCGGATGACGTCGATGATGTCGATCTCCCGGGGGCAGCGCTGGTTGCAGCTGGCGCAGGTGACGCAGCGCCAGAGGGCTTCTTCCTCGAAGCCCGTGAGCCCAAGACCCACCTGGCGGATGAGCAGCCGGGGGCTGAAGGAGGCCACGCGGCCCCAAGGACAGACGCTGGTGCAGGTGCCGCACTGCATGCAGTCGTTCAGGTCGTCACCACCGACCTCGAGCACCATGTCGGTGATCTCGGGCATTGGGGTCTGGGCGGTCATGGTCCGCCTCCGAGATCACCCATGGGCATGGAGATCAGCTGGCTCATCAGATCGCGCCCGGTGGCCCGACGGCGGCAGGGCTCGCAGAGATCAGGGGCATCGTGGGGGCCACCGTCCTGCTCGAGCTGCTGCACGAGGTAGACATGCTGGCGTTCGGGGATGGTCGGGGTTCCGCAGCTCGGGCAGCCCCTCAGGGGGAACCGCGGGCCCTGGACCAGACGATCCGAGACCAGCGCACCCAGCTCGAGCTGGGAATGCACCGCGATGGATTCGGTGGGGCAGGCGCGTTCGCAGGCCTTGCAGGCCACGCATCGCGCGTGGAAGTGGCTGATGGTGCGGGTGCGCTCCTTGTCTTCGAGCTGGATGTTGCCCGTGGGGCAGGCTTGGAAACAGGCCCCACAGCCCATGCAGCTGTCGACGTCGAAGGCTGGCGCGCCGAAGCCTCGAGGTAGCTGCTCGGGCGGGATGGGGAGGCCTTCGGGGATGACGACGCCCAGGGCTTCGGCCATACCCCGCAGCAAGACCAGCAGGCCGTCGCGCTTGGCGTCCGTGGGGCGAGGGAGCTTGCCGCGGATGGGAGAAGGGCCCAGCTGGGTCAGCTCGTCGTCGAAGGTGGCCAAGACCTGCTGGAACCGTCTGCCTTCGGAGGCAGAGATAGCGACCATCTGCACTCGCTCGGCCAGGCCCAGCGCTCCGAGCACCGTGCGTGTGAAGTCCACACGTTTTCGAGCGTGTACGTTGCCGGTCCCGTAGTGACAATCGCCAGGGTGGCAGCCCGTGACGAGCACACCGTCGACCCCCAGGGCGAGGGCGTGAAGGATGTGGACCGGGTCTACCCGGCCCGAGCACATCACCCGGAGCACCGTGAAGTCCGCGGTCATGGCCAGGCGGGTGGTGCCCGCCAAGTCGGCGGCCGCCGACGAGCACCATGCGCAGGCGAAGACGATGATCCTGGGCTTGCTCATGGACGCACACCTTCATCCGTCGCCAGGACGCAGTCGAGCATGGAGATGAGTTGATCATCGCTGAAGTTGAGCATCTGCGCGGCCCCGGTGGGGCATGCGGGGGAACACGCTCCGCAGCACAGACACAGCGCGGCGTCGACCGCCAGGACGCCGCCAAGCTCATGCAACGTACGAGCGCCGGACGGGCAAGCATCGACACAGTGGCTGCAGCCCACACAGTCGGGATCCAGAACCCAGGCCACGGTGGGATCGGCGCTCAGCTCGTCCCTGAACAGCATGCCCAGCACCTTGGCCGCGGCCGCCGAGCCCTGGGCCACGGATTCCGGGATGTCGCGGGGGCCTTGCGCGGTGCCAGCCAGGAAGATGCCGGCGGTCGCGCTCTCGGCGGGCCGTAGCTTGATGTGGGCCTCGGCCAGGAACCCTTCGGGGGTCAGCGGCACCTTGAGCTTCTGGGCCAACTCGCGGGTGCCTGGGGCGGGCAACATCGAGGTGGCGAGGACCACCAGATCCACCGGGACCTGCAGCAGCTCGCCGGTGAGGGTGTCCTCCGCCCTGGCCACGAGCTTGCCCTCGTCCTCGTCGGTCCCGGGGACGACTCCGCTCACCTTGCCCCGCACCATGCGGACCCCGGCCTGCTGGGTGCGGACCAGGAACTCCTCGGCGTCCCGGCCGCCGTGGCGCAGGTCGATGTAGAAGGCCCAGGCGGTGCCGTGGGGCACGCGCTCGCGGAACAACATGGCGTGCTTGGAGGTGTAGAGGCAGCACACCTTGGAGCAGTGGCGGTGGTGCAGGGCGTCCCGGGAGCCAGCGCAGTGAACAAAGGCCACCGATTGCACCTCGCGGCCGTCGGAGGGGCGCAGGATTCGCCCAGCGGTGGGCCCGGACGCGGACATCAGCCGCTCGAACTGCAGGCTGTCGATGACATCGGGGAGCTGGCCCCCACCGTACTCAGGCAGGGACTCGACGCCATAGGTGTCGAAACCAGTGGCCAGCACGATGGCCCCCACCTGGACGACCCGCGTGCTGTCCTGGTCGTCGAAGCGGATGGCGTCGAGCTGACAGACCTCGGCGCACAACCCGCAACGTCGCTTGCCGCTGCGGGCGCGCCGGCCGAACCACAGGCAGGCGTCGCGATCGATGGTGGGCTTGTTGGGGATCGCCTGGGGGAAGGGGGTGGAGATGGCCGGCCGCTTGCCCATGCCCCGCTCGAACACAGAGGCGTGCTTGCGGGATGGGCAACGCTGGATGCAGTCACCACAGCCGGTGCAGGCATGGTGGTCGACGTAGCGGGCGCGCTGCCGGATGGTGACCTCGAACTGCCCCACGTGGCCCTGCACGGAATCCACCTCGGCCGAGGTGAGCAGCTCGATGTCGGGGTGCTGGCTGGCCTCGACCATCTTGGGAGTGAGCGTGCACGAGGAACAATCGAGGGTGGGGAAGGTCTCGGACAGGCGCGCCATGTTGCCACCGATGGTGGCGCTGCGCTCGACCAAGAAGACCTTCTTGCCGGTCTCGGCGATGTCGAGGGCCGCCTGGATGCCCGCGATGCCTGCGCCCACTACCAATGCCGCCGAGGTCACCGGGAAGCGCAGCTCTTCGAGGGCTTGGTCCAGGCGGGCTTTTTCGACCGCCGCACGAACGATGCGCAGCGCCTTGGCCGTGGCCACGTCTTCGTCGGTGTGGATCCAGGAGCACTGCTCGCGGATGTTGGCGATCTCGACGCGGAACGGATTGAGGCCCGCGGCTGCCGCGGCCACCCGGAAGGTGCGCTCGTGCAAGCGCGGAGAGCAGGCGGCCACCACCAGCGCGTCGAGTTCGTGCTCCACGATGGTGTCGCGCAGCAGACGCTGGCCGGGCTCGGAGCACATGTAGGTGTAGTCGCGGGCGACCACCACCGAGGGCCACGCGCTGGCGGCGCCGACCACGTCTGCGATGCGCACGCGGCCAGCGATGTTGTGCCCGCAGTGGCAAACAAAGACGCCGATGCGGCTGGCGGCTGCGCTGGTGTCAGACATGGTCGACCTCGGGGGGCCCCTTAACCGCCAGCCACGAGCAGCAAGAACGAGACGGCGTCACCGTCGTTCAGCTCGTGGTCCAGCCGGTCGTGGGTGATCCATTCGCGGCCGTTGTGCAGCACTTGGATGGTCATCTCCAGCTCGCCCTGCGCGTCGAGCAGCGCACGGCGTGCGGGCTGGCCGTACCGCTGGAGGATCGCCTGGATCAGCTCCTGCACGGTGCTGCCGGGGAGATCGATCTCGTGCCGCTTGCCACCCAGGCGCTGGGTGAGGGATTGCAGGCCGAGGAACTCCACCGTGACCTTCATGGGGCGCTCGCGAAGTGAGGAACGTCATGTCTCCGACCATGCCACTCTAACACGGCCACCCGCCGCCCAGACTGCGGCTTGAAGTGAACGTCTATACGGATAGGTGCTGTGTCCAACCGCGCAGACCGGGTGCTGGATCCGGTGGAGAGGCAAGGATGAGCGACGCCCTTTGGCACCCCTCCGAGGATCGGATCCTTGGCAGCAACATGTCTCGCTTCCTGGACTTCCTTCGCCAGGAAAAGGGCCTCGACTTCCCTGGCTACGGGTCGCTGTGGGACTGGTCCGTGACCCAGCGGGCCGCGTTCTGGCGGGCGGTGTGGGAGTTCTTCGACGTGGCGTGCTCCCAGCGGTGGGACGAAGTGCTGGTCAAACCCGACGAGATGATGGAATCCCGCTGGTTCGTCGGCGCGCGGCTCAACTTCGCCGAGAACCTGCTGCGG
>PVBE010919338.1_pt1 | contig 10281 bp, 6 predicted proteins | sample 1631181 | NCBI WGS metagenome assembly PVBE01 (sample SAMN08397723, study PRJNA350692) | Marine metagenome, whole genome shotgun sequencing project. | isolation source: water | place: Pacific Ocean | collected 2012-04 | reverse complement strand
GCCTCGCGTTGCGCGTTGTTGACCTCGCGCTCCTGATCCTTCAGCGCCTTGAGCTTGAGCTCCTTCTCATAGGTCAGGTTGAACGTGACGTCGCGCACGAGAATTGCGACGAGCTCGACGTGCAGCGAAGCGAGCCGCTGGCGTAGCAGTGTCTCGGATTCAGCAGCCTTGTCGGTGCGCTTCTTTGGATCGTAGAAATCCTCGGTCAGCATGCTGCCGAACACGGGTCGCATCGCATCGATGGCCTCGTTGCGCACTTTGGTCTTGTAGTAATCGCCGGTGCCGAGTTCCTGGCGCAGCTTCCAGCACTCGCCCGGCTTGATGCGGAACTTGATCGTGACATCGAGGATGACGGTCTGGCCGTCGCGCGACTTGACGTTGAGCGGCCCGTTAGGGTCGCCGTCGATCATCGACAGGGTCTGAACGGTCGAGTCGAACAGCTCCCAGCTGTGCAGGGGGCCGAGGTCGATGTGGAAACCCGGAGGGTAGTCCTCCTGCTGCAGACCGGAGCCCCACTCTTCGGTGAGCACGCCGACCTGGCCGATCCGGACCTTGACCACGCACAAGCGTGCGAAGATGCCGGTGGCGGCGAGTAGAAGAAGACCAGAGGAGGCGATGGCCGTGACCTTCATCGTTTGCCTCCCTTCACTGCAGCTGGCGCGCCTTCGACCGACAGCCTCTGCACGACTGGCGACGTCGCGTAGGGCAGACCTTCGATCTCTGCCCGCCCCAGCGCTTCGGCGACGGCGCGCATCACGAGGTTGTGACCGCCCTCCCCGGCGAGCGCTGCGACGAGGTTCTTCAGCGACTCGGCCTCCGCCTTGGCAGCCGCCAAGACGCCCTTGGCGTCACGTTCGGCCTGATAGAAGATCGCCTCGGCTTCGACCTTGGTCGTGTAGGCGTAGGCCTCGGCTCCTTTGCTGTCCTTCACCGCGACGGCTGTGGCCTCGATCTGCTCCTTCTGCAGCGTGCCCTTGATCTTCTCGATCTCGACCTCGGCGTCCTTGTCGGTCTGGACGATCTGTCGCTCTTGGAAAGCCCTAGCTGTTTCGGCGGCGACCTTCTGCCGCTCGACCTCTTGCTTGGCCTGGTTTTTCTCGTCGATCTTGTCCTCGTACTCTTTGTAGAAACGGAACTCATCGGGCACGACCTTGAGGACCTCGATGCCGTGCACGTTGAGCAAGGCGTTAAGCTCCTTCTCGCACACACGCGCCTTCTCGTCGCGCGCGGTCGCATCGTAGAAGCCCTCAGCCTCCAGCTCACCGAACACGTATCGCGCGACGGCACGACTGTAGTCGCGAATCCATTTCTGTCGGTAGGCGTCGACCGGCTCGCCGCGGAGGCGGCGGCGGCCGCGGCGGCCGCGCGGGCCGTACTCCAGTATGCGGACGCGGTCTACGCCGGACTCTCCCACGAGCTTGTTCAGAATCGTCTTCTCGTCGAGTAGCAACCGGTAGTTGACCTCGACGTCGAGCGATACGTCAGCGCCTTCGCTGGTCTTGATCTTGACCTCACCTTCCTTGCCCCTCATCCCGAGCGTGTGGATGGTCTTGTCGATCGTGTGCAGATCCGTCATCCAACCGTTGTAGAAGAATGATCCGGGCTGGGTCCGCACGGCCACGTTGCCGGTCAGATTGTTGATCAAGATGCCGACGTCGCTCGCGTCTACCCGACCCAGCCTGACTGAGGTCACCAAGCCGACGACGACGACGACGGCGGCCATGATGGGTAGTAGCGGTAGTCGCATCGTGCCGCCTTTGAAGTCGATCCTCATGTGCTTCTCCTCAAGGGTGAGAGGGTGGGCCCGCAGCACCTGCAGGCATAGAGAATGCGCAGGCAAAGCCGGAAAGATTCACATTGCCTGAAGGCCGAATCAGACCAGTTCTGCGCTGCCCTTGAACCGTGTCTGAGCGTGGTCTAAGGCATCGGCTGGCGCGCGACCGGGGCGTTCCGGCGCCAGACCCGCGCCATAAGTCCTTTTAAGCTTGTGGTTTCCAAATGAGTCAAGACATCGTCATCCTCGGCGGCGCACGTACGCCGATGGCTGAGTATTCCGGCACGCCGGGTTCTGGCAAGTTGAAGGACGTGAGCGCCATCGATCTTTGTGTGCATGCCACGAAGGCCGCGCTCGAGCGCACCGGGATCGCTGCTGACCAAGTCGAGCACATCGCGGTCGGCAACGCGCTGCAGACGTCGACCGATGCGATCTACGGCGCGCGGCACGTCGGTCTCAAGGCTGGCCTGCCGATCGAAACGCCAGCGGTCACGCTCAACCGGTTGTGTGGCTCGGGCATTCAGTCTGCGGTCACGTGCGCGCAGATGATGCAGCTCGGCGAGGCGAAGCTGACGGTCGCGGGTGGCATGGAGAGCATGAGCCAGGCGCCGTTCGTCGCGCGCGGCATCCGCGATGGCATCCGCTTTGGCGTGCAACCGCAGCTCGAGGACTCGCTGTTCTCATCGTTGATGGATCCCTACTGCGGTCTCTACATGGCGCAGACGGCCGAGAACATCGCCCGGCAGTCGAACATCTCACGTCAGGCGCAAGACGATTACGCGCTGCGCTCGCACCAACTCGGCGCTGCGGCCGTTCAGTCCGGCGTGTTTGCCGACGAGATCGCGCCGATCGAAGTCCAGAAGGGACGCAAGACCTTCGTCGTCGACACAGATGATCACATCAAGCCCGACACGACACTCGAAGCCCTGTCCGGACTGCGCGCGGCGTTCGGCAAGGAAGGGACGGTCACTGCCGGTAACGCTTCTGGCATCGTCGACGGCGCCGCCGCACTGGTCCTCGCGACTGCGGATCACGCGTGCGAACTCGGCAAGGAACCGATTGCCAAGATCCGTTCATGGGGCATGGCCGGCGTTGCGCCCGACGTCATGGGCATGGGACCCGTGCCCTCGATCAAGATCGCTGTCGAGCGTGCCGGGCTGTCGCTGGAAGACATCGACTACTTCGAGATCAACGAAGCGTTCTCTGCCCAGTATTTAGGAGTGGAGAAGGATCTCGGTCTCGATCGCGACAAGTGCAACGTCAACGGAGGCGCGATCGCATTGGGCCATCCGCTCGGTGCGACGGGCACGCGACTGCTACTCACCCTGCTCTATCAGCTTCGCCGCACGGGCAAGTCGTTTGGGTGCGCCTCTGCGTGCATCGGCGGTGGCCAAGGCATCGCGATGATCCTCGAATCCCTGTAGCCTCTTCCGAGTTGTCCCTCTGGGACGTCAGAGACGTCCGCGCGAGCGCGTTAGGGAAGGCGTGCTCACCCTTCCGAGGCAAAACAATCAATGCAGCCAACGAGAAGAACATCCGTGCGGATCACCGGCAGGATTCTCTACCTGACCCGGGATCCCGACCTGCTGCAAAGGCAACTGGACGGCGAGGACCTCGAATGGGATGAGTCGATCGAGTTGATCGACAACATCTCCACCGATGAGATCACGCCGAGCTGGATCTGCTACTACTACGACGAGAAGCTGGCGGACTACGCGCTCATCGGACTCCGCGGTGGCCTGATCAAGCCGAACGCGATCAAGGACGGCGACTTCGGAGTCATCGTCTCCGGGCTCTCCAAGGGATGCGGCAGCTCTCGCGAGACAGCGCCGTTCAGCGAGCTCAAGGCTGGTGTGCATCTGGTCGTTGCGCGGAGCATCGAGAAGATCTACAGGCAAAACTGTCAGAACATCGGGCTGCTCACTTCGACGGACTTCGGGTTACTCGATTGCATCAAGCGTGGCGAAGAGCTGCCGATTGACGCGTTCACCGACGGGCTCGACGAGATCTCAGCGCAGGTCGTGGAGCACGGTGGACTGTTCGCATACAACCGGGCTCGGCTCGCCGGTCACGTCGCGCCACCAATACCGAAGCGTTCGCCGCGGCCGATGACGATCTGCGAGAAGATCATCGCAGCCCACGCGATCAGCGATGCGAGCACAGGGCAAACCGGCGTCGACGCCGTGGTGCCCGGCGACTCCCTCTTCGCGCGGACGGACGTGCGCTTCACGCACGAGTACGTGACGCCGATGGCGGCGGCTCTTTTTCGTTCGGGGCTCGGTGACGATGCGACGGTCAGCGAACCCGGCAGCGTGTTCGCGTTCCGCGATCACCTGACGTTCCTCGATTCGGTCATGCCGGCCGCACACCGCGAGCTCGGGCTCGACGTGCAGGCTGCGAGCCTGGCGACGGCGCAGGAGGAGTTCTGCGCCGAGCAGGGCATCAAGCTGTACGGCGAGGTGACTCGCGATGGCAAGCTGGTCGGCTCAGAAGCGATCTGTCACAACAAGGTGATCGAGGAGCTCGCAAACCCGGGCGACCTGGTAACCGGCACAGACTCGCATACCTGCATGGCTGGCGCGCTTGGATGCTTCGCGTTCGGCGTCGGCTCGACAGACATGGCGAATGCCTGGTTCACCCGCGACGTGCGGGTGCGGGTTCCCGAGACAGCGCGGTTCGTGTTGCGCGGCAAGCTCAGTCCCGGCGTCGTTGCCAAGGACGTGATCCTGCAGTTGTTGTCGATGGACTTCTTCAAGAGCGGTGAGGGCATCGGCAAGGTGCTGGAGTTCGCCGGTCCGGCCGTACGCGACATGGAACTCGACGAACGTGCCACGCTGACCAACATGGCTGTCGAGGCTGGCGGCTTCACCGGCATCGTCGAAGCAGACGAGGTGGTCGTCGACTACTTGAAGGATCGACGCTCGCTGTCAGCCGAGCAGCTGCGTGCGGGCATCGTGCGCGCCGACGAAGGCGCGAGCTACTGTGCGAGCTTCGACGTCGACCTGGCCAATCTCGAGCCGATGGTTGCGACTCCGGGCGATCCGCGTAACGGCGTTCGACTGACGCAACTCGGTGACTCCGTGACGATCGACATCGCCTACGGCGGCTCGTGCACGGGGGGCAAGAAGGCTGATATGGCGATGTATGCCAACGTGCTCGAGCAAGCGAAGCAGGCCGGCATGAAGATCGCCGATGGTGTCCGCTTCTTCATCCAGTTCGGCTCGCAAGAGATCCGCGCGGACGCGATCGGGCAGGGCTTCTACGCCCTGTTCGAAGAGATGGGGGTCGAACTGATCGATCCTTCCTGTGGCGCCTGCATCAAGGCAGGCCCGGGAGTCTCGGAGCGTGCGGACGAAGTAACGATCTCAGCGATCAACCGCAACTTCCCGGGTCGTTCTGGACCAGGGCAGGTCTACTTGGCTAGCCCGTTGACTGTTGCGGCGTCGGCTATTGCGGGTCACATTTGCTCCGCGGACGAACTGTTCGCGGCGAGTAACCTTGCTCCGGCCGGTCAATAGCGAGCCAGCATCACTGCCGACACACCGAGAATGAGCAAGACATACGATATTGCCTACATCCCTGGCGACGGAGTCGGGGAGGAGGTTGTCCGCGAGGGCCTCAAGGTCCTCGACGCGGTCGAAGAAGTGTTCAGCTTCCGAACCAAGCGAGAACGGCTGCCCTACGGGGCCGACCATTTCCTTGCGACCGGCGAGACCATGCCCGAGGCCGCGTTCGATCGCCTGCGTGACATGCACGCAATCGTGCTTGGCGCGATCGGCGATCCACGCATCGAAGTGGGCAAGCTCGAGTTCGCGATCATCGCGGGCATGCGCTTCAAGCTCGACCTCTACGTCAACTTGCGCCCCATCAAGCTGTACGACGCGCGCTTCTGTCCACTCAAGGACAAGACGCCCCAGGACGTCGACATGCTGATCTGTCGCGAGAACACAGAAGGGGCCTACGCCGGCATCTACGGCCACATGAAGCACGGCACGGCGGACGAGGTCGCCCATCAGTCGATGATCTGGACCCGCAAGGGCGTCGAGCGGATCATCCGCTACGCCTTCGAGCGAGCGCTCGAACGACCGCGACGCAAGCTGACGCTCGTGGACAAGGCCAATGCGCTGCGTTCACAGGACCTCTGGACGCGTGCCTTCGCCGAGGTCGGCGCCGAGTATCCGGATGTCGAGACGGACCACGCTTACGTCGACGCGGCGTGCATGTGGATGGTCAAGAATCCGGAGTGGTTCGACGTCGCGGTCATGCCGAACCTGTTCGGCGACATCGTGACAGACCTGGGTGCGATGATCCAAGGCGGCATGGGGATCGCTGCCTCAGGCAACTTGCACCCCGGCAAGGTCTCGATGTTCGAGCCGATCCACGGATCCGCGCCCAAGTACCAGGGGCAGAACAAGGCCAACCCGCTCGCCACGATCATGGCGATTTCACTGATGCTTGATTACCTCGGCGAACGAGAGGCGGCCGCCGCCGTGGAGACCGTGACCGTGGAGTTGCTGCGGTCGGGCCGGATCCGCTCGCTGAGCGCTGGGGTGCACGGGACCGACGAGATCGGCACGTTCGTGGCCGACGGAATCAGGAGCCCGGTGGCTAACTAGTACCGGCACGCCATGCGCCACGCAGCAGCGTGCGTCTCTAACGGCGTCGCAACGTGCCAAGCGTGGCGATCGGCGCGGTCGCTCCACCGCGGATCACATGGATGATGGGCCGTGTCGGTCCAGGACGGGTCGTTGTGCCAGGGGTTTTCGTCTCACGCATGGTTGGTCCTTGGTGATGGGCCAGGGAATACTCCCTACCGTATATACAGTTCGACTGGAAAACAACGCCTTCCGCGGCCCTGTTTGAAGTGGTGCTGAAGACTGCGAGTCTGGGAGCGGCCAACCGGGCCAGATCCTGTATGAGAGGCACTAGCGTCCGCGGTTGTCACGCCGGATTTACCTCGGTTTACTCCCAACCCGGCGGCGGGCGCCGTATTCAAGGACGTCGCCAACAAATAGGTTCGAAGGAGAGACCAAGATGCGCGTGTTGCTACCCCTTGCCACGGTCCTGGCGCTCACGAGCGTCGCGTCCGCCCAAATCGTGATCACCGAGACCGAGACCCCCAAGCCCGGGACCGAGAAGGGCCAAGACGGGGCAGCTGCAAACTTGTTCTACAAGGCCTTCTGGCTCGATGTCGGCGACCGAAAGTTTGACCAGGCGACGGTGCTCTACAAGCAGTTCCTCGCCGCATCTCCGACGTCCAAGAACGCACCTCGCGCTGCCCGTCAGCTCGTCAACCTGCTCTATCGCACGGAGAAGCTGGACGAAGCAAAGGCAGCCGAGACGAAGTTCAAGGACCTGTTGGCCAAGGCGCCCAGCCGTCGTGGTGGTAACCGTGGTGGCGAGCGTGGTGGTAACCGTGGTGGTAACCGTGGTGGTAACCGTGGTGGCGAGCGTGGTGGTCGTATGGGCCGTGGCGGTGACCGCAGTGGTCGCGGCGGTGCCGGCCAGGTCGACCAGGCTCGTGTCCAGCGCTACGAGCGCATGATCAGCAACCTCGACAAGCGCCTCGCCGAGCAGAAAGAAGCCGGCAACGAGGAGCAGGTCAAGCGTCTGACGGCGCAGCTGGACCGGATCAAGAAGCAGCTCGCAACCGCCAAGCAGGGCGGCGGTGGTCAGCAAGGCCGTGGTGGTCAAGGTGAAGGCGGCCGTCAGAGTCGTCGCGGCAGCCGGCGCGGGGGCTTCGGTAGCTCCCTGGCTGAAATGACCAAGGAAGAGGCCGTCGAGTCGGTCGAGAACATGGGTCGTTTCCTGGACCGGATGCTTGAGCGCCTTGACGAAGACGCGGCCAAGAAGCTCGAGAGCACCTACAAGAAGCTCAAAGAGCTCGTCAACGCTGGAAAGCTCGAAGAAGCGCAGAAGGTGCGCTCGGAGATGTTCCAGCGCCGCCGTCGCTAGCCTCTAGCGATTCAGCCAACGAGCGGGCGAGGCATCCATCGGGGGTGCCTCGCCCGCTTCAGTTCCGGCCACCGGCCCCCCGTGGGTGGACGGACGGACTGGTCGGGCCGGTGCAACATGCCCGAGACCTGGCAGCCATGTTGTTTGGCCGAATCGGTGGAGCCCAGGAACGGAACGCTTTGCTGGCCGGACGCTCGCGAGAGGGCTTGGAGACGACGCGCTACCCAGCCATGCTCTCGTCATGGGCGCCTTGCGACTCGACGGTGACGGACTCCAGCTGGCAGACCTCGCGGCCGTCCTGTCTGACGACCCGCCCGAGTTGGTGGTCACCGAGGATGCCTGGGAGCGCGTTGATGGCTCACGCGAAGCAGTCGAGCGCGTTCTCGAGTGCGACGACACGGTCTACGGCGTAAACACCGGGTTTGGACGGTTGTCGCGCGTCCGGATCGACAGCCATCGGCTCGAGGAGCTACAGCGCAACCTGATCCTGTCGCACGCCACGGGCGTCGGGCAGCCGCTGTCGCTGGCGGTGTCGCGCCTGATGCTCGTTCTGCGTATTCAGGCGATCATCAAGGGGTGCTCGGGCGTTCGGCGCGTTCTCGTCGAACGCCTGCTACAGCTCTATGCGCACGACCTGATCCCCGTGATCCCCGAACAGGGCAGTGTGGGTGCCTCCGGTGACCTGGCGCCCTTAGCGCACATGGCGCTGGTGTTGTTCGGGATAGGCGAAGTCTGGAGCGGCGACGAGCGCCGGTCCGCCGAGACAGCACTTCGCGAAGCCAACGTCGACACCCTCGCCCTGACAGCCAAGGAGGGATTGGCCCTGATCAACGGCACGCAGTGCATGACCGCGATCGGCGTCGCGACCTGGCTGCACGCTACGACGCTGGTGAAGACCGCCGACGTCGCCGCGTCGTTGTCGCTCGAAGCCTTACGCGGTTCGGCGGAGCCCTTCCGCGAGGAAGTGCACCTTGCGCGGCCGCACGCTGGTCAAGTTGCGACCGCGGCGAACATGCGCCGACTGTTAGAAGGATCCGAGATCACCTTGTCGCACCTAGGGTGCGACAAGGTGCAGGATCCATACAGCCTGCGGTGCGTGCCGCAGGTGCACGGAACGGTGCGGGACGCGCTCAGCTACGGCCAGAAGGTGCTTGAGGTGGAGGTGAACGCGGCCACTGACAATCCGCTCGTGATGTCCGGTGGCAGCATCGTGTCGGCGGGCAACTTCCACGGACAGCCCGTATCTCAAGCGATGGACCTGCTCGGAATCGCGTTGGCGACCCTCGCAAACATCTCCGAACGCCGTATCGAGACCATGGTCAACCCGGACTTGTCCGGACTGCCCGCTTTCCTTGCCCACGATCCGGGGATGAACTCGGGCTTCATGATTCCGCAGGTCGTCGCAGCGAGTCTCGCATCGGAGAACAAGAGCTTGGCGCACCCCGCGTCGATCGACTCGATTCCGACATCTGCCAACCGTGAGGACCACGTGTCGATGGGCGTGACTGCGGCGCGGCACGCGCGGGACATCTGCGCCAACACGGCCAAGGTGCTCGGTATCGAGGTGATCTGTGGCGCTCAGGGACTCTCGTTCGACCGCGGACTGCGCGCGGGATCGGGGCCCGAAGCAGCGTTTGCTGCCGTGCGCGCACGAGTGCCGGAGCTCGAGTCCGACCGCTGGCTAGCGCCCGACGTGGTCGTGGCCGAAGAGCTCGTGTCGAGCGGGACGATCCTCGCCGCGGTCGAGGCGGTCATCGGGCAACTCGAGTAGCGCCGTTACGCGATCGTGTGCGGTGAATACGCCGCCTGGGACCAGCATCGAGATCGACTGCCGTCGATCGACACGTTGCCGGTTCCGTTCGATCGAGTCGTCCGTCAGTTGCGCGGCCGCAGTTCGTTTGCGTGCACGCGCTTTTGCAGGACGACGCTGCCCTTCTGGCTCACGACCTGGAGAGTCAGGAGCGGGTCCTTCTGATTCCAGTCGATCTGAATCAGGCCGTAGTTCGCCTTGGTGTACTTGCAGCCGACGCGGTAGCGATTGACTTCGTTCTGCCAGGAGAGGTCCTGGTTGAGTGCACTCGAGGTTACGTCCCACAGCGGGTACGGCGCGTCCTCTCGGCAAACGGAGATCTCGGCCGCGTGGCGGTCACCGCTGATGAAGACCACGCCGTGCGCCTTGGTGTCTGCAATCAAGCGGAACAACCGGGCACGTTCGGCTGGCATCGTCCCCCACCCCTCCCAGCCATGGTCGATCGCCACGACCTGGATGCTCGAGACAATGATGCGAACCTCGGCGGGAGTCTGCAGTTGTGCGCCTAGCCACTTCCATTGCTTGTCGCCGAGGAGGGTCGCAGCCGGATCATGGGTCGGGACGTACGGACCGAAGGTGCCTTCGCGCTTTTCGAGGTCCTGGCCGCCGAGTGGTTTGGAGTGCTTCTCGAGCGCACTGCGGAAGTAGCGGGTGTCGAGCAGGATGACCTGCACGCGCTTGTCCACCGGGCCAAACACCTGGGCCGCGTAGATCCCCTCCTGGGTGCGCCGTGGCGATTTGG
>PVBE010167202.1_pt1 | contig 10281 bp, 5 predicted proteins | sample 1631181 | NCBI WGS metagenome assembly PVBE01 (sample SAMN08397723, study PRJNA350692) | Marine metagenome, whole genome shotgun sequencing project. | isolation source: water | place: Pacific Ocean | collected 2012-04 | reverse complement strand
GACGAGAGAATCTTGTCGTCGAGGTGCGGCCGCACGCGCTCGGCCCGGACGGCGAACATTTTTTTATTGGCCGACCCGAGCAGCTTGCGCTCGTCGTCGCTGAGGTTGGGATCGACGATGCTCAGGACGTTCTGGCCCTTGAGCGGGTCGGGATCGCTGTGGTCCTCGAAGTTTCCGTGTGCGGTGACACCGTAGCGGCGCTTGGCCAGGGCGAACTCCTCCGGCGTGAGCAGGGCCTTCAGTTCGGCCTCGGTCCAGCAGTAGAATTTGCCCTCCTTGCCCTCGCTGTCGGCGTCCTCGGCGGAGTAGAAGCCGCCGTCCTTATGGCGCATGTCTCGCAGGATGTAGCGGAGGATGTCGCGGGCGACGTTGGCGTGCCTTTGCTCGCCGCCGATGAGGTGGGCGTCGAGGTAGAGATGCAGCAGTTGCGCGTTGTCGTAGAGCATTTTCTCGAAGTGCGGCACGAGCCATTTTTCATCGACCGAGTATCGCGCGAAGCCGCCGCCGATCTGGTCGTACATGCCGCCGGCCGCCATTTTGTCGCAGGTATGCAGCACCATGCGAACGCCGTCCTGGTCGCCGGTGCGGTGGGCGTGGCGCAGCAGCATCAACGGCAAGCTGGGCCTGGGGAACTTGGGCGCGTTGCCGAAGCCGCCGAAGCGCGGATCGTACTGGGTCTTGAACTGGCTGACCGCCCGATCCAGCCAGAGCGGATCGAGCTTGATGTTGGCCTTGGCTTTCAGTGCGATGCTTTCGCCGATTCGTTGGCTGATGTCATTGGCCGAGGCCAGGATATCCTTGCGCTGTGTCTTCCACGCGTCGGCGAGTTGGCGGAGCACGTCGGTGAAACTTGGTTTACCGAACTTGGCCACCGGCGGAAAGTAGGTGCCGCCGTAAAATGGCTTGAGGTCGGGCGTGAGCCAGACGTTGAGTGGCCAGCCGCCGCTGCCGGTCGTGGCCTGCACGAAGGTCATGTAGATTTTGTCCACGTCGGGGCGTTCCTCGCGGTCGAGCTTGATGCAGACGAAATGCTCGTTCATCACCTTGGCGGTGGCCTCGTTCTCGAACGATTCGCGCTCCATCACGTGGCACCAGTGGCAGGTCGAGTAACCGATGCTCAAGAGGATCGGCTTCTGCTCGTCGCGCGCCTTCTTGAACGCCTCCTCGCCCCACGGATACCAGTCGACCGGGTTGTGCTGGTGCTGCTGCAGGTAGGGCGATGGTTCCTTGGCCAGGCGATTGGTGTGCCTGGGCTTGGCTGGCTCGGTGGGTTCGTCGAGTTCTGTCACGGTGGGCTTGCTGGGTTCGGTGGGCTTGGCCTCCGCCGGTGGTGCGGCGGCGGTGTTCGTTGAGGCGTTTGGCTGGCAGCCAGTCAAGGCCAGGCCTGCCAGGGCGGCGCTCAATGCGGTCAAGATGGGTCGGAACCTTTTCACGGCCGCCGACCTTACCGCCGGCCTCGTGACCGGCAAAGCTGGAAAACAGTCAGCTCAGCTTGGCCAAGCGTGCGACGAACGCTCCGGCCATGCGCTCAATGTTGAACGTCTGCACGGCGGCTTGGCGGCCGGCGGCGGCGCACTTGGCCAAGTGCTCGCGGTCGAGCAGCAACTGCCCGATCGCATCGGCGAGGGCCTGAGGATCGCCTTTTGCGCAGAGCTTGCCGGCTTGGTTTTGTTCAATGAGTTCCGGGAAGCTGGCATCGTCGGGTGCGACTACCGGTACGCCGCTGGCCATCGCCTCGACCACGTAGAGCCCAAACGACTCGCCGTACAGCGCCGGCACGCTGAGCACGGTGAGCCCACGGTAGAATGCCAGCTTCGCGTCGCGGTCTAGGTTCGGCAGGAACGTCGCCTCGCCGAGCAGCCCGGCGTCACGGAGTCGCCCCTTTTGTTTCTCGACGTAGGCCCTGTCGCCTGGCTGGCAGCCGCCGCCGACAGCCAGTTTGAGGGCTGGCACGGGGCCGGTTTGCTTCAAGCGGACGAACGCGTCGATGAGCGAGTCGAGTCCCTTCTCCGGGCACATGCGGGCGAAGTAGCCCAGCACCGGCGGATCGTCCGGCAGGCTGCTCGGTTCGAAGCCGTCGAGGTTGATGCCATTGTTGATATGCTCGAGCTTGGCGGCGGGGATCCCGGCGCGCTGGGCCATGGTGTCGGCGTAATAGCGGGTTGGCGCGATGAACAGGTCGATGTCAGTGACGCGTTCGCGAAGCTCGGTCCAAGTCTGCTCGCGCTGCGGGCTGGGCAGCGAGTCGAGGAACGCATCCTCGCCCTCGAGCAGGCAGACCACCGGCACACCGAGTTCCGCGCGGAGCCGCTTGGCCAAGCCGGCAATCAGGGCATTGGAGAGACAGATAACATCCGGCTGCTCATGTTCCCTGAGCCATGCGATGAGCTGCTCGAGTTCGCGCGCCTGGTGGCCCGACTCGCCTCGCATCATCGAGAGCATCAGGTCGCCAACGTCCGCGCCCCGGGTCTTGCCGGCAAAGTTCCCGAGCCGGTTGAGCAGCCACCCGGTGGTGAACATGCGCCGGAGCCAGTTCGGCGCTATTTTGAAGCAGTTGAACTTTTGCGCGAGATAGACGTTGAGCACGCTGAAGAACAGCGGCGTGCCCTCGCTCTGGTCCGCCTCGTCCAGCGTGAGCGGGAGGTACATCGGAACCATCAGCGCATGGTGCCCCATCCGCCTTAGCTGCGCCACGAGGGCGTTGTCGCGGAAACAGTTCCCGCAATACATGCTCCCGGCGCCGGGTGTGATCTGGACGATGTTCAAGCCGCTGACAGCTCCCCCGGAAGGACGGCAGTTTTCCCGAAGGCATCCCGCTTGGCTAGCAGAAACACTGTGAAAGCTGTGACATTGAACACTTGAATGCCGGCTTGTGGTGGCGCAACGTTGGCCAGCCAAGCTAATGACGGTTCGCAAGTCTGTTATCACGCTGGCGTTGTGCCTGACAGTAGGCGCCCACGCCTTGTCCAAGCCGAATGTTCTGCTCATCGTCTCTGATGACCAGGGCTACCGCGACCTTGGCTGCTTCGGCTCCGGCGAAGTGCAGACGCCGCACCTCGACCGACTCGCCGCGGGTGGTATCAGGCTCACCAGTTTTTACGTCGCCTGGCCCGCGTGCACGCCGTCGCGCGGCGCGCTGCTCACCGGTCGCTACCCGCAGCGCAACGGTGTCTACGACATGATCCGCAACGAGGCGCCCGATTACGGTTACCGGTACAAGCCGGGCGAGTACGAGTCCACGCTCGAGCGCATCGGCGGCATGGACACGCACGAGGTGCTCCTGCCGCGCATGCTGAAGGCGGCCGGTTACACGAGCGGTATCTTTGGCAAATGGGATCTTGGCGTGCACCGGCGGTTTCTGCCGTTGGCCCGGGGCTTTGATGAGTTTTATGGCTTCGTCAACACCGGCATCGACTACTACACCCATGAGCGTTACGGCGTGCCGTCGATGTACCGCAACAACTCGCCCACCACCGCCGACAAGGGCACCTACTGCACCGACCTATTCGAGCGCGAGGCTGTTCGTTTTTTGAAAACCAAGCGCCGGGAGCCCTTTTTCCTCTATGTGCCGTTCAACGCCCCGCACGGTGCGTCCAACCTCGACCCCACGATCCGTGGCGGGGCGCAGGCCCCGGACCGGTTCAAGGCTATGTATCCTGGGTTGCTGGCGCAGGTGGGCACCGAGCGGCGCACGCGCTACGGTAAAACATACACCGTACCCAACCGCGCCGCGCGCAGGCTGGAGTTCGTCGGCTCGGTCACTGCGATGGACGCCGCCATCGGCAGGCTGCTCGATTTGCTGGACGAATACGGGATCGCCGACAACACGATTGTCCTGTTTTTTAGCGACAACGGCGGTGGCAGCTCGGCGGACAACGCGCCGCTGCGCGGCCGGAAAGGCCAAATGTTTGAGGGCGGCCTGCGTGTGCCGTGCATCGTGCGCTGGCCCGGGAAAATCCCTGCCGGTACAACGAGCGACGCGTTCCTCACCTCGCTGGAAGTCGTCCCGACACTCTGCGCTGCCACTGGTGCTGCTCCGCCCAAGGGCGTGGTGCTCGACGGCTTCGACATGCTCCCCGTGCTGCAGGGCAAAAAAAGATCGCCGCGCAGCGAGATGTTTTGGCAGCGCAAACTCGACAAGGGCGCCCGCGTTGACCACTGGAAATGGGTGGAAAGCTCGCGCGGCAGCGGCCTCTTCGATCTGCGCCACGACCTCGGCGAACGCCGCGATTTGTCCAAGGAAAAGTCAGAGGTTTTGAAGAACGTGCAGGCTCGTTTTACGAACTGGAAAAAGCAAATGCAGGCCGCCGAGCCGCGCGGCCCATTCCGCGATTTTTAAGCCACACTGAAACATACAACGAATTATGAAATACCCACGGTTCCCCTTGCTGGTATTGTTTGTTATTGGCCTCCCTTTGGCCAAGCCGGCTGGCCAGGCGGCGGAAACGGCGGCCAAGCCCAACCTGCTCTTCATCGCGATCGACGATTTGAATGATTGGGTCGGTTGCCTCGATGGGCATCCGCAGGCTCGCACCCCGAATATCGACCGCTTGGCCAAGCGTGGCACCTTGTTCGTCAACGCCCACTGCCAAGGACCCATTTGCGGGCCGTCCCGGGCATCTCTCCTTTCCGGTTACTATCCCCATGTCACCGGTATCTACCAACAGCCCAAAGGCAAAGCCATGGAGAAGGATAGGACGTTCTTCCACGGTCGGATGGTTTCGCATTACTTCGCCGATCATGGTTATCGGACGCTGGCGGTCGGCAAGATTACTCACGGGTATTCGGCCAAGCTGGCTTTTGATTCCTATGGCGGAAAGTTCGACGGCTCCGGCCCCAAGCCGTCCGGTGGGAGGCGTTTTAACTACCATTTGCCCGACGTGCCATGGACTGGCACGCAGACCGACTGGGGTGCCTTTCCCGAGAAGGACGACGACATGAGCGACCACAAGTCGGCCGACTGGGCCGTAGAACGTCTCGCCGGGGAGAGCAAGGATTCGTTCTTCCTCGCCGTCGGTTTTATTCGTCCGCACGTCCCATTCTACGTCCCCCAAAAGTGGTTCGATCTTTTTCCATTGGACGCCGTGCAGTTGCCGCCTGTCCGCAACGACGACCTTCGCGACGTGCCCGAGATCAGCCGCCGCATCCATGAGTTGCCAAAGTACCCCAGGCTCGTCTTCCTGCAGAGGAACGACAACGAGCAGTTTCGCAAATGCGTCCAAGCCTACTTGGCCTGCGTGGCCTTCGTGGACCACCAGGTCGGCCGCGTGCTTGATGCCCTGGGCAAGGGGCCGCATGCCGACAACACCGTCGTCGTTCTGTTCAGCGACCACGGCTACCATCTCGGTGAAAAGGATCGCGTGAGCAAGCACAGCCTGTGGGAGGAATCGGCTCGGGTGCCTCTCATTGTCGTCCCGGCCAAGTCGCAAGGCGGGCAGTTTGGTAAAGCGGGGCAGCTTTGCTCCAAGCCGGTCGGGCTGATCGACCTTTATCCGACGATGCTCGAGATGTGTGGCTTGCCGGCGAAGAAGAGCAACCAGGGAAACAGCATGGTTCCGCTACTCAGGAATCCTTCCGCGGACTGGCGGTTTGCTACGCTGACCACCTATGCCCGCGGCAATCATTCCCTGCGTTCCGAGCGCTACCGCTACCTGCGCTTCGAGGATGGCTCCGAGGAACTCTACGACCACGCCCAGGATCCCAACGAGTGGACCAACCTGGCCACCCGGCCCAAATACGTGGAGCTGCTCAAGCAATTCCGCAGGGAATTGCCCGCCGAGGAAGCCCCGTACCATCCGTCCGTCCGGAGCGGCGCCGTCAATGCCTGGTTCGCGGAACACCTCCGCCGTCAAGGCGTGAAGTAACCGACTGGTTTTTGGCTGTGGATTTCAAGAAATATCACCTTCCATTCTGTGCCCCCAAGAAATATTGGAACATTTATGATCGAAACATTATACCTCTTCCAACAAGCAGTCAGCATCCCAAGGGTGCGCCTGAATTGGTAATTCGCAGCTGGAAGGAACTGGAGAGCTACACGGACATTCCAGATGATGGGAGATTGGGGCAGGAAAAGGTCAGGAAAACCGGATAGACCAGGACCTTGATGTGGGCTACGAACCTCATGGTCCCATCAGCACTCCGACAACCTATACCGTTAAATTAGACCGTCGTTATATTGATCCATTGACCGTCGATTACATAGAAGGTGAAGTCACTCCGCCTCCTGTTAGCGGTAAAATCCTGCTTATTAATCCGTCGCTTCAATAACAAATAATTAATCTTCTTCTCTGCCTATTTATTCACTCTCATCATAACGCACGAACTTAGCGGTAGAACAGAATTCTTACCAGTCGCTAACTTTACTTGATCATTATTGATCATTTTTTCTGCCTGAATCATCTTCATTCAAGAACCCTTTGAGCCAGCACGTTTTCATAACATGCTGGCGATCAAAGTGGTACCTGAGATGGGACTCTAACCCACACGTCCTTCCGGACAAGGGATTTTAAGTCCAGCCGATCCCAATAAAGCCAGCTTACGATAAGTAGTTAATAGTCTGTTATTTATTGATGTGTTATAAATTGGACTTGAATTTTTGGGCGTCGATGGTTCCTTTGCCGCGGTTGGATTCATGAAAACAACAAGAGCCTTCACGCTGATTGAACTGCTGGTGGTTATCGCGATCATTGCGATTTTGGCCGCGTTGCTGCTGCCGGCGCTGTCGCGGGCCAAGGCCAAGGCGCAGCAGGCGTACTGCGTCAACAACAACAAGCAGATCCTGCTCGCCGGCAAAATGTACACTTCCGACAACGACGACAAAAACGTCGTGATCTTCGTGCACCCGCCCTTTTCAGAAGTGTTTCACACATGGTACGAGCTCCTTGATCCGTACCTGAACACAACCAACATTCTGATCTGCCCGTCGCGCAAGGGCGAACGTATCAAGACCACCCACGTCGGCGGCACCCCTTTCCCCTATCCCGTGGCCACCGATTACGCGATGAACCACGTGCTCGGCGGCGAGCTGAGCCACTGGGTCAACTACGTGCACACCAAGGATTCCAACGTGAAGAACCACTCGAAGGTGGTGTATCTCGTGGACTCCGGCGTGCAGGCCAACGCCAGCAAAAATCCGAGTGTCGACGTGAATTCAACCACGAAATTGGGCGCGTTCATGATCGGCGATCCCGCCGTGATGATCAACGGCTCCGGCTGTCCGCCATGCATGACCGGCCTGAGCAACCCGTGGTGGGGCGGCCCGCACCTGCGGCATGGCGGACGCAGTGTCAACTCGCTCTCCGACGGGCACGTCGAGGCGATGGATCCCTTCTGGTTTCACGCAAGGACCCCGTGGCTGAACCCGGCCCTCGGCGGACAGTGACGGGCTCTCCGTTTGGCCAAGCGCTGCTACCTCCTTCACGAGGCTGCCAAAAAAGGAAGCATCGAAGCCGTCAAACAGTACTTGGCGTCTGGCGCGAACGTGAATGCGAAGATGAAGAATGGAAATACTTCTTTGCATCTTGCGAATAGGTTGAAGGAACACAAGGAAATCACCGAACTCCTAATCGCCAAAGGTGCGGATGTGAATGCGAAGGATAAGGAAGGCAGAATACCGCTAGATTGGGTCATCAAGTGCAATCATCCCGAAACCGCCGACCTTCTCCGCAAACACGGCGGCAAGAGAAGTGCAGAACTGAAAGCTGAAGGGAGATGAAACACCTCCTAATCACAATTGCAGCCATGTTTTTGGTGGGTTGTGGGCCAAGCGCGGCTATTCTTTGGAGCATTCGTTGATTTCCCCATCCGCGACGCATAAAGCCGGTTAAGATAATGCCGCACTATTCCTGTGTCTAATGGGCGCCTAGTGGGCGCACTGGGGTCTCGCCTAAATCAAGCGATTGGCTTTCTTGACCTTGTCTATGTGTGCTCTACTCTGGCGGCGCTTTTTCATGACACAGCGTTTACTTGTTTTTGTTTTCTCATTGGGGGCCAGCCTGTCTCTTGGCCAAGCGGCGGAAGATGACTCCTCCGTCCGCGTTTTTATTTTTGCCGGTCAATCTAACATGGTCGGTTCCGACTCGCGGGTGAGTGACATCAAAAACTTTCCGCCCTACGGTGGACTGGAACAGCCGCAAAAGGATGTCCGCTTTTCCTATTCGATCGGACGCGAAAACAAGACCAATAGCAACGGCTGGATGGCGTTGCGGCCGGTCAACAAAACCGTAGGCCCGGAGTTGAGTTTCGCGCGCAAGGTGACTCAGTCCATCGATGCGCCGATTGCTATCATTAAATGTGCAGCCGGGGGTACGCACCTCGGCGGCGACTGGAATCCGGATCGGCCGATTGGCTTCAAGATGTATCCGCTTGCGTTGAAGTTAATCCGCAACTCGCTGGCTGAACTGGATCGCAAGGGCGTTCGTTATCGACTCGAGGGTTTCATGTGGCATCAGGGCGAGAACGACATGTTCGAAGAAAACTACATGCCGAACTACGGGAAGAATCTGAAAAACTTCCTCGCCAAGTGGCGTCGCGATCTGAAGGCGCCCAAGTTGAAATTTTACATTGGCGAACTGTGCACCAAGACAATCTGGGGAATGGATCTGCGGCCGAGGATGTACGCCATCAGCCAAGGGCAACGCGCAGTCACCGAGACCGATCCACTGGCGGAGTACGTGCGGACGTCGCATGTTGGCGTGGAGATCGGCGAGCCGGTCGGGCTGCATTACCACTACGGCACGCTTGGCCAATTGCAGCACGGCGTGAACTACGCCGACGCCTATTTGCGATCGCTTGGCCAAGTGCAGACTCCGGCACGCCTGCTCAAGCGGAGGCCCTACAAAAAGGGTGCCGAGGTGAATCTGTTTATTCTCGCCGGGCATCGCAACATGGAGGGTGAACGGGCCTTTGTGCAGGATGCGGCCAAGCTTGGCGCGGGTGATCTGCTGAAGGACAATCCCGTCATCGCGTACAAATACAGCTTGGGCGGTGGCTATCGGAAATCCGCCGCTTGGGAGTCGCTCGGCCAAGTGGGCTTTTACGACACGTTCGGGCCGGAGTTGAGCTTTGCCCAGGCGCTTCTGGCCAAGCGCGTCCCAAACGTTGCCATCGCTAAGTTTACCCACAGCGGATCGCAGATCATCGACTGGACCCCGGAAGGCAGCATGGCCAAGTCACGTCACATTTATCCTGCGTTCATTCGGTTTATTCGGGAGGCGGTAAGCGAGTGGGAGGTCAAGGGGCATGCCGTGCGCTTCGCCGGCATTTTCTATCACCTCGGCGAGAATGACATGTCGTTTTATCCGTACCGGAAGATGGCTGCCAACCGGTTGCAATCCATCATTGCTCAAAGCCGAGCCGATCTTGGTCAACCCGGGCTCAAGTGGTACGTCAGTCAGCAACCGCCGACGGATGAGAAGGGCGTCAACCGAATCGACATCGTGGCGGACATGGAGAAGTTGGCTGCCAGCGATCCTAATCTCATTCACATCAAGGCGTTCAATCTGTCGCCTCAAAAAAAGAAGCTCGTCCTCGACACAGCTGGGGTTATTGAGCTTGGTCGGTTGCTGGGTGAACGATTTGCGGCGGACAACTAGCCACTGCTGGCTCCGAGGGCATTAGAAGCGTTTACTGACTATGACCCTTTCTGAAAAAAGGATCTCTCTGGCAACTGGATAATTAACGCCCCACTGTCGAACTGGGCAACATACAGGGGTGGCGGGGAGAATTTGGAAAGGGTTGGGCTGTTGTTGAAGAGAGGGTTGTGGGAGTGATGCCTTTCAGGGTTACTTCCGTTTTCTATTCTTCTTTTCTTGCTTCCTCCTCTTCTTCTCTGCTGGAGTTAATTTGGAGGGTTTCTTTTTATCCTTTCTGCCTTGGTCTTTATTTGCCATGACCGAAAGCTATCACAGTCGATCGCACAATGAAATAAAACCCTTACACAATTCGATCAAATTCGTTTATTTTGGTGCATCTAGGTTCTTCCTAGGGGGCAGACTGTCGCGATTAGAGGATTCTATTCAAAGTGCTTGATTTCAGGCACATCCGGCCCATTGTTTCGACTTTAGACGTATTATGAAGCAACTCCTCTTGATTGTCGCGATCACCTCACTCCTGAGCGGCTGCAAAACAGTATCGCATTCGAATAATACCGATGATGTCTATTGGCTGATAACTGCATCCATTAAAGATGGGCAATTGGAGAATGTTAAATCGATAAACAAGGAATTAGTTAGTGCTACCCTTGAAAACGAACCGATGACATTGAGCTACGACTGGTCTGTT
>PVBE012081314.1_pt1 | contig 10282 bp, 4 predicted proteins | sample 1631181 | NCBI WGS metagenome assembly PVBE01 (sample SAMN08397723, study PRJNA350692) | Marine metagenome, whole genome shotgun sequencing project. | isolation source: water | place: Pacific Ocean | collected 2012-04 | reverse complement strand
TCTTAGAATGGGTATATTTTTACCATTTTTTATAGATAATAATATTAATTTTATATATTTATCTAACAAAATATTTGCTTTAACAGCAGTTACCATGATTTCTATATCTGTTTTAATTGGTCCTTTGGCTAGTTTTTTTCCTTATTTTGGTAAAAAAATAGGAGTACGTAAAGAGATAGGTATTGTTGGTTTTTTATTAGGATTAATTCATATAATTATATCTTTTTTGTATTCACTTTGGGGTTTTACGTGGGCATTTTTAGCAGCCAATTTAGCAACTATTCTTTTGATAATAGTAACAATTTTCTCTAATAAAAAATCTTTACTTTATTTTGGTTATAAAAAATGGAAAGCTATTCAAAGATTAGTTTGGTTAGCTTTAATTTTTATTGTTTTTCATATTTTAGCTTTAGGTCAATTTGTTGTTTGGAAAAATTGGTTATCTAATCCAGCAATTACATATTATTTACCACCTACAAATTTAGTTATAATTATTTTTGTAATGTTAAGTTTTTCATTACGTTTTATTGTTTTTATAAAAGATAGGTTAAAATAATGACTAAAGTAGAATTAAAAAAATTATTAAATAAATATAATTTGTCTCCTAATAAAATTAGGGGACAAAATTTTTTAATTTCAGATAATACTTTAAATATTATTATAAAGAAAGCTAATATTCAAGTAGATGAATTAATTTTAGAAATTGGTCCTGGCTTAGGCTCTTTAACAAAAAAATTAATTAAAAATAGCAAGAAAGTAATAGCTATAGAAGTTGATAAAAATTTTAAAAATTATTTAAATTTTCTAAAAAAAGATTTTGATAATTTAGAAATTATTTGGCAAGATATACTATCTTTAACTAATAAACAATTTAAAAAAATATTAATAAAATCTAATTTAGATAATTATAAAATAGTAGCTAATATTCCTTATTATTTAACTAGTAAATTAATTAATAAATTTTTATCTTTTAAAAAACAACCATTAAATATGATTTTAATGGTTCAGAAAGAAGTAGCTGATAGAATGGTAGCTAAAAAAATAGTTTATTATCTTTAGCTATTTCTTTTTATGCAGATGTAGAAATAGTTGATATAGTAAAAAAAGAAAATTTTTATCCTATTCCTAAAGTAAATTCAGCCATTATAAATATTTATAATATCCATAAATGGAATTATAATATTGATGAAAATAAATTATGGATTTTAATTCGTAGGGGTTTTAGTTCCAAGCGTAAAAAATTAATAAATAATTTATCTACAGATATTAATTTAAAAAAAGAAAAATTAATTAAGATATTTGATAAGATTAATATAGATAAAAATATTAGAGCGGAAGATTTATCTAAAGAAAATTGGATAGATTTATTCATAAATATATATTAACATCTTATTTTGTTAATTATCTTTTTTTATGTTATAATAAACACTATTATAATATAGAAATTATTGTAAATTAATAGTTAGAAAAAATTTTTCCATGCAAAAAAATAATTATAATATTGATAATCGTAAAGTTATTTTTGTTTTTATCTCTATAGCTATAATTGTTATTGTTTTAGGTCTTAATTATTTGAGGGATATTTTATATGATCCCTTTATTGTTGAAGTATCAAATTCAACTCAAAAAGCTATAGAAGCAGCTAGAGAAGAAAGAGAAGTTACTATTGCTGATTTAAAAGAGAGAGATACAGATAATGATGGGCTAACAGATCATCAAGAATTATATCAATACAATACAAGTATTTTTTTAGAAGATACCGATAGTGATGGTTTTACAGATTATGATGAAGTTATGCAAGGTTTTTCACCTTTATGTCCGAAAGGAGAAAATTGTGATTTTTTAAGTTTAATTACACCAAATAGTAAATTATCTGATGTTGTTGGTGATGTTGTTAAAAATTCAGATTTAACTATATTACAAGTTACTTTAAATGAATTTAGACAATTTTTATTAGATAATAATATTCCGCAAGAAGATGTTGATTCTTTATCAGATAATGATTTATTAACATTATTAGCAGCATTGAATGAGAGTGATGTAGATAATAATGTAAGTATTGAAGATTTTGATGCAAATGAAATAAGAGATTTTTTATTGAATCAACCGGGAGCAGATTTAGAAGAAATTAATAATCTAAGTGACGAAGAATTATTAAATATTAGGGATAAATTAATACAAAAATAAAAATATATGACAAATTATAAGAAAATTATAATTAGCATTTCCTTATTCTTTTTTATAATAACTGGTACAGGTTTTGCAAATATTAAATCAGCCAAAGCTCAGTGGGTAACTTTTGATCTTGTTGGACAAGCCCAATGGTTAGGTTCAAGAATACTTGATGCTTTAAATTTTGCAGCATTAAGATCTGTTTATTCACTAACAGATTATACTGCAGAATATATGGCACAGCAGGCTGCATTTGGAGTATTAAATAAAATATTAGAAGGAGAAACTGGTGGTAAACCATTATTTGAAACTAAAACAGCATCTGAAATATTTGAGGATGCAGCTAGCTCAGCAGCTGGCAGTTTTATAGGTGATCTTTCTGAAAATTTAAATCAAGCTGGTTTTGAAAATCTTAATCTTTGTGATCCAACTTCTTCAGTAAAACTTTCACTAACTCTTGGTTTATTAGATGTAGAAAAACCACCACCACCTAAATGTGATTTTAAAAAAGTTGTTCAAAATTGGAGAAAATTTGGTGAAGATTTACAAGATAAAGGATTAGCACAAGTATTAGAAGTTAGTTTTGTAAAAAAGAAATTAGATTTAGATTCTTATGATACACAAGCAGAAGTTACTAAAGCTTATGATGAGTATTTTGATAATTTATTTTCAATCAAAAAAAATGAATTAGGTGCCTTTTTAAGTTTACAAGATCATATGCAAATAGCAGTTAGAAAAGAAAAAGAGGTAGCTCTAGCTGAATTTGCAAAATGTGAAGGATTTAAAGATAAAAAAACACCTATTACACAAAGAAAACAAACAGATTGTAATTTAATAGCTAAGGAACTAGCAAAAGCAGGTGATATAGGATCAGATAGAACAAAAAAATATACTGATACTGATTTTGCAAGTCAGAGTTTAACTTGGAAAAGTGTTCCACTTGCTTTAGGAAATGCTATTGCTAATGCTAGTGTTTCTTTTGCAATGACTATAGCTGGTCAATTAGCTAAATTTTATATTGAAAAAGGTATATTTGGTTTACATCAATATGAGGATGATGATTCATTTTCTAATTTAATAAATCAATTAAGAGGTGGTTTTGATTTTTCTCGTCCTCCTCGTGATTATGATGTAGCTAGGGAAGTGAAAACACCAGATTTTCAGCAAGCACCAGATTATAGTTTATTAACAGATTATGTTTCATGTCCATCTGAAGAGGATATGCGTAGAGCTGATCATTGTGTTTTGGATAATAATTTTCTTAGTCTTATAACTAAGAAAAAAACAATTAGAGAACTTATAGACGAAGGTTCACTTGACGCTAATATACCGTTTATTGGTCCAGATAATCCAACTCATCAAAGTTATGATTGTTATAAAAATGGTTTTTGTTATAAAAATTTAGTTAAGTTACGTAAAGCTGGTGTTGTTTCAATTGGTTGGGAACTAGCAGCATTACGTACTAGTGGTAGTAATCCAGCCTTATTAGTAGAAATATTAGAATGTTTTGAAGATAGTGATTCTAATAATCCTAATCATAATTGTAATTTTGGTATTACGGAAGGTGAAGAACATAATCCATTTTATCATTTAGTAGATGAAGATTGGGTACTTAAAGAACCTTTAGCAATGTGTCAACATTTAGCTTATTCAAATGAATTACAATCCTCTATTAGTTCTAAACGTGTTCAATATTGCGCTGATTTTAAGACTTGTTTAGAAGAAGATGATCAAGGTGGTTGTAAAACAAGCTATGGATATTGTACTCGCTCTGAAAATAAATGGCGTTTTGATGGTCAATCATGTGATAGTTTTTTTTCTGGTTGTTTAACATTTGATAGTGAAGTTTATGGTAAAGAATCATATATTGAAAAAACTTTAGATTATTGTACAGCTGATAGTATAGGTTGCGCACGTTATGCCCAAGAAAAAGAAGATGATTCTTGGATACTAGAAGATGTATTTGCTGATGATAATGATTTATTTTTAAATGCTAATGCTGATTCTTGTTCAAATCAATATGATGGTTGTTCAGAATTTATAATAATGCCACCAGCTATTGGAGAAAATTATGGACCTAATTTAATATCGAATGGTAATTTTAATTTAGATTCTGATGAAAATTTAGTTCCCGATGGTTGGAGTGCGAATGGGATACAATATGCTAATGGTATAATAATGAATGGTTATCCTGGTGATGGGGGTTTTAGTGGTTCAGAATATGTTAGCAAGGATGTTCCTTTATTACCAAATACTATATATAGTCTTTCAGCTACTGCTGCTCAAATGTATGATGGACTCACAACTAATGCAAGAATTATAATTAATGCTTGTGATGATTCTACTTGTGGAGATAGTAGTATAGCAAGAGGAGTAGAGGGAGTTGGTGATTGTTTTCTTGGTATTGGTGGACATCCACAGGATATAGATCTTCTTTTCATGCCTTCAGGTGGAGAAATGGAAAGAGGTGTTTGTACATTTAAGACCAATGAATACACTAGAGGAGGATCAGTAAGCGTAATGGTAAATGGTGGTGATGGTCGTTTATATTTTGATGAAATTCAATTAAGAGTAATATCTTCTGTAAATGGTGATACAGGAATTGATTTTTCTTCTTATGGGGAAGGTGGTAAATTATATTTAAGTGGGCAGACAGCAGAATGTTCAATAGAGGAAGTTGGTTGTCTGGGCTATATTCCTACAAATGATGAATCTATGATACCAGCTATAATAAATCAAGATGATTTATGTCCAACTGAATGTGTTGATTATGAGTCTTTTGCACAAATGCCAAGTATTTTTGATGAATTAGAAAATACTTATGAAGTAGAATATTATAATTTTATACCAGGAACAGGGGATAGTTGTCCTGCTCAATATATTAATTGTGAAGAATTTACTAATTTATGTTCTCAAGAAAATAGTGGTGAAGAGATAGAACATTATTCTTTTTTAAGACAATGTGTGTATGAAGAACTTGGGCAGACATATTATACATGGGAGAGTTCTGATGTTGCTGGTTATCAAATACAAACATGGTTAGCATTAGAGTCTAATTTAGATAGTGCACCTTGTACTAATATAAATGCAGGTGGAGATACTTGTCAGGATACAAATGATAATATAGCTATTTGTGGTGAAGATACTCCAGATAATTTATTTGATGATTCAGAATATAATCCTAATTGTAGAGAATTTTGGGATTTAGATGGTAATCCACATTGGAGATTACAAGATAAATTAATTTTTGCTACAAATGATTGTTATGATTATCGTCGTGATTCTTCAGGACAACTATATAAAGCAATATCTAGTTTAAGTACAAGTTGTCCTTCACAATTTAGTAATTGTAAGGCGTATAAAGGTAACTTTGCTAATAATTTACGTAGTGTTTTTAAAGATAATTTTGAAAGTGGTACTTATGATTTATGGAGTTCAAATAATGGTAGTTTAGATATTTCTAATGAATCTTTATCAAGCAATGGTCAATCTTTAAAATTAAGTACAGGTAATCATACATTTTTTAGATCTATAGAAGATACTTTACAAATGAATAAGAATTTTGAATTATCTTGGTGGATGAAAAATCCAAGTCTGATAGATAATTTACAATTTGAATTAGTAGATGCTAATGGAGATGATTTGATATTTTTAGGAGAACTTCCTATAAATTCTACAGAAGATATATTAGCAAGTAATTGGCAAAATTATAAAATAACATTTTTTAATGAAGATTTTAATGAAATGGATTATAGTTCTCTACAAAATAATGCGTTATTAAAGTTTACAGTAATAGGTTCTGGTAATATTTATATAGATAATTTTGAATTAAAAGAAACAATTGGTAATATTTCAGTTGTTAAAAATTCATGGCAAACACCAATTTCATGTGATTTACCATATACAGGTTATCATTTAGGTTGTAGGTCATATAATGATACAAATAATAATCCATATAATTTAAAAGCATTTAATCAATTATGTAGAGAAGATGCAGTGGGTTGTGCAGGTGCTATTAATACACAAAATTCTGATAATCCTTTTAGTGAATCTTATAATTCTCTTGATCCAGTTTCAGAAGTAATTATTTCAGGTGATGCTGTAGAATATTTAGTTCCATCTATGAATAATTATTGTCCAAAAGCTTATAAAGGCTGTACTTCTCTTGGATTACCTACTATGGATTTAGCTGCGGATGAAATTAATGGTTATCAAACTGTTTCACTTATAAATGATCCTGAAAAATATAGCAATATATTATGTATGCATGATTCATTATATTGTGATGAATTTATAAATTCTAAAGCACAATCATATTATTTTAAATATCCTGGAGAAAGAGTATGTGAGTATAAAAGTGATATTGTTGTTGGTGATCAATTAATAAGTGGTTGGTTTAAGGTAAATACAGAAGAGGAATGTCCTGATGATACTTGGGTTAATCTTTGTCCAGCAGAACAAAATTTATGTACTGAGTTTAGAGATCCAACGAATCCAGAAAATTGTGATCCAGATGTTGATGGTGATTGTGATGTCACTGAAGAGGGAGATTATAAATCATATTATTATTTTAATAATGATGAATTAGATAAAACTTCTTGCCAAGGCTTAGTAGATAAAAATAGTGGATGTGCATTATTTTATAATGTAAATAATTGGAATTATGATCATTCTAATATTATAAGTCTTTATGATGCAGAGCAAACATATGGTAATAATAGGGTTACTGATGGTCCAGTATCTCCAGTAGCTTGTGATGATGAAGAAGATACTTGTAAGTTAGATTCAAATGAATTACTTAAGGTAACTAAAGACAGAAATTGTTCTGAATGGCTATCTTGTAAATCTGTAACACAAGTAACAGATCAAAATGGTCAAATAAAAAATATTTGTGATTCTGTAGGAATTTGTTCAGAATATAATTATGAATCCACTGATACTTTTAGAGCTTGTGCAAAATGGAGCGAGTATACTAATTTAGATATAGATATTCTAGATTATGTTTCTCCTTTAACAACAGAAAGTTATCAAAATCGTATTACAGGTGATTATTTATCCTGGGATGATGATGATTATTTAGGTTATTCTGTTCCAGGTATGTTTCCAGTAGAAAGTTTAGTCGTATATAATTTTGGAGATGAGCAACCACCTAGATTAGTTGTTAATGGTGGTTATACAGATACTTGTGCAGATGCTGATGATGGTGCAAATTGTAATATTACAGAAGATGATTATCTGTTTCATGGTGAATGTGCAGAAGATATTTGTTGGGTAAATCCTAAGATTAATTATGACAGTAAAATTTATCATAGTATTAGTACAAGAGGTTATTCAGTTGATGATGCACCATTTCCATCTTCAATTATAAATGATACTACAAATGAAGTTAATACAAATTATCAAAATGCTGAAGTTTGTGATAGTGATGTTTCAAGTGGGTGTGAAACAATATTCAAGAAGGTTAGTTATGGATTAAATTATTCTACATTTAAGTCTGCAAATGAGCAAATTGAAAGTAGAATTTGTACAGATGGAGATACTACTCGTATTGGTGATACTTGTAGTACGGATGAGTATTGTAAGGGTGATGATGCCATGACAGCAGTAATGTTTGGTACATGCTCAGGTAGATCAAAAATTGAAACTTATTATAATTGGCCTGGTATATGTGTAGAATATGATGAAAGTCCTATTGGTGGAAATGTAGTGGTAGATGATGATCGTATTTCTAATTTATGTACTCAATGGTATCCAGCTGAAAGTATAGTTGGTACAGATAGTTTATATGATAATTATCAGGAAGCTGGTTATTATAATCCTAGTGATTTACATTTTTGTGCTGTAAGTGAGCCGTTTGCATTACCAGAAAATAGATTATATTGTGCTCGTTTTGATGGAAGTAATTGTAATCTATTATTTTATGTTCCAATAGGAACTAAAATTAATGTAAATAAAATGGGAGAGTTATCAGATTTATTTAATAGTTGGTTAGTAAGTGGGTATAGTTATTATACTAGTGGTCCTGAAAAAGAAGCAGTTAACGCCCCTATTATTGTTCCTTCTAGTGCTGGAGAAGGTGTTAAATTAACTAGAGTGCAGTTTGCAGATATAGCTGGAGATGATCATAGATCAGATCTATTATCATTATTTGATGCTACTGGTCCTAATGGAGAAATAAGATATTTTTATTATGATGAGGGTGTAAATACTGCTGGTGCAAGCCAAGGTGGTCAAATTGTTTATTCATCAGAATATGTACGTCATTTTGGTGATCCTTGTTGGGATGGTTTATGTAATGCGGAGGCTTGTTCTATTAGTGCTTCTGGTGGTGATAGAGCAGGATACCATTATGTTAAACATTCTTGTAGTAATGGTGGTTGGTGTTCTTGGAGTGATTTACAAGATGATTGTTATACTTACTGGAATCCTTTAGATTATAATTATTATGTTCAATCTGTCGGTTGTGCTGCTGAAACTATAACAGTATGTTCAGAGACTGAGTGTAATGGACCCTCAAAAGGTGTGCAATGTTTAAGAGGTAAGGCAAGGTATTCTTTTGTTAATGCTTCAAGTACACTGGTGCATGCTGATAAAGATGCAGTTAATTGTATAGAAGCATTGGATAGTGACGGTAATAATAGTGTAGGAAATAATTGGTGTTCAGACTATAGTAGTTGTTATCCTTACTTATTTACTGATGCTGATGGTGATGGTTTTTTAGATGGTAATGCAGATGGTCCTACAGAAAGTGTTTTAGTATCTGGTGAGTTATTACAAGAAGCATTAGGACAAGATCCTCTAGGTTGTTTAAATGGAACAGTTGAAACTAATTGTGTAGAAGAAGGAAGCGGCGGTGGAGGTGGTTATACATTAACAAATTCCGGGACTGCTTGTTCAGATCTTACTTGTTATCAACAATGTAAGGGTATTATTTTATTACCTTTTGATGGCGGTGCTCATGATGATACAACAAAAACAGTTGTACGTACTGATATTTGGTGGAGAAGCGAAAATAATCCTACTACTCTTCATATAGATAGTTGGCAAGGATATTATTATCATGCTAGTAGTAAAACATATACTAGTGATACTTTAACATATTATTCAAGAGTTGGTGGTGAAGATACAAATAATGATGCTTTTGGTTCTACTTATTGGGATAATAGTAAACCAATGATTACTCAAGCACCTATAAATACAGTATATGATAATAGTTATAGTTCTTCACCTATGTTCTTTGGTACCAATATAACATCTGCAAAAAGTAATTTAAGATATTTATTCAATAGGATATATTATTTAACTTGGAATGGTGGTGATTATGTATATCAATCTGGAGATTCGGGGGGTCAATTAGGAGGTAATTTAGGAAGTATCAATACTTATGCGGGAACAGAGTATGAGCCATATATTTATAAGGTTAATTGTGGAGGTGATAATGTATGTAATGCTATAGATCAAGGATTAACAGTGGAATTTGATACTGCTGGTAATGCTGCTGTTAAGTTTTATTATTATGCATATCCAGATTTTATGCCTATTAAATATGTAGGTATTGATTGGTATGGTACTGGTAATTATGCAGGTACCTATGGTAAATATAAAAATAAATTACCAGAATGTAATTCTAATTGGGTAATGCCACATTCTTCTTGTTCTGATACACAAGAACCATTTGATCAATGTGATGAAGATCATTCTTCAATATCTCATTCTATGCAAGGATTTGGTGGTACTGCAGATGCTTGTAGTGAAGGTTATAAAGTTTTTCAATATAATTATATATATGATGATGAATATGCTTGTAATGGTGTTGGTGGAAGACCAGATATAGCTGAAACAGCTTGTTACAAACCAAAGGTATTGGTGTGTGATTGGTGGGATAATTGTACAGAAACTTCTTATGATAATTGGATAACAGTGGATTAAAATATATGAAATCTTTTTTAAGTGTAAAAAAAATAAAAAGTAATTATTGGATTTATATTTTATCAATAAGTGGCTTAATAATTCCAAATATAGCTTTTGCTATTATGGAATGGTTAGGGCAAATGTTGGCATATATTATTTATTTTCTATATATTTTTCCTCTAGGCTTAGTTTTAAAGCT
>PVBE012004979.1_pt1 | contig 10282 bp, 10 predicted proteins | sample 1631181 | NCBI WGS metagenome assembly PVBE01 (sample SAMN08397723, study PRJNA350692) | Marine metagenome, whole genome shotgun sequencing project. | isolation source: water | place: Pacific Ocean | collected 2012-04 | reverse complement strand
TATATTGTCAATAGATATTATAATATAATAAGGAAAGAAAAAACCAAGCTGAGCTTGGTTATATATCTCCATCAGGCACGGGCATGGAGATTTTTTAAATTAAAAGATCTAAATAAAATAACATTAATTATTTTTTATCTTATTATTTATTTTTTAAATAGTCAAGTTATTTTTCATTGATTTTTTAGTACTTTTTTGTTAAACTAAAAAGGTAATAAGCTTTAAGCTTATTTTTTTAATATAATTATGAGTGGACATTCTAAGTGGTCAACAATTAAAAGAGCAAAAGATGCAAAAGATGCAAAAAGAAGTAATTTATTTACTAAATTATCTAAAAATATAGTTGTTACTGCACGCGGAGGTTCAGATCCAGACAGTAACTTTAAATTAAAGATGGCTATTGATAATGCTAAATCTTTTAATATGCCTAAAGATAATATTGCTAGAGCAATTAAAAAAGGGAGCGGTGAATTAGAAGGAGGTCCTATAGAAGAATTAATATATGAAGGATATGGACCAAAAGGGGTAGCTATATTAATGAAAATATTAACAGATAATAAGAATAGAACGTTATCAAATATAAAATATATTTTAAGTAAAAGAGGTGGTAATTTAGGTGGTAGTGGTAGTGTTTTATGGATGTTTGATTTAAAAGGAGAAATAATAATAGAACAAAAAGAATTAACAGAAGAAGAAGAATTAAAAATAATAGAATTAGGAGGAGAAGAAATAATCAAGGAAGGAGATTATATTAGAATTATAACTAAAAGAGATGACTTACAAAAAATAAAAGAAGGATTAAAAGACTTTAATATTTTATCATCAGAAATAGCTTATATTCCTCAAGAAAAAATTAAAGTGGAAGATGAAAAAAAACTTTTAAATCTTTTAGAAGCCTTAGATGAAGATGGTGATCTTCATAAAATATATACTAATGCCGATATATAATGAACGTTAATAAAAAAATAATTTTAGGTTTAGACCCTGGTTTTGCTGATACTGGCTTTGGTTTACTTCAGAAAGATAAAAATGGTCTTCAATTTATAGCCGCAGGTAGCATTCAAACTTCTCGTGATAAAAAATTCTCAGAAAGATTAGTTATTATCTATAAAGAAATTAAGAAATTAATAAAAAAATATAAACCAGATATAATAGGTATAGAAAAGTTATATTTTGCTCGTAATGTTAAAACAGCTTTAGATGTAGCCCAAGCGCGTGGTGTAGTTATTTTAGCTTCTGAGGAGTATAATATAGATATAGTAGAGTTTAGTCCTGTTCAAGTAAAACAAGCAGTCACAAGCCACGGAGGAGCTAATAAGAAGCAAGTAGGATTAATGGTTAAAACAATATTAAAGTTAAAAGAGATTCCTCAACCAGATGATGCGGCCGATGCTTTAGCAATTGCTATAATTACCGCTAGAGAAGTAAGAATAAAATAAAAATAAATATGAAAAAAATGAAAATAGTTTCCATTGCTTCGGAATTAGACCCTTATTTTAAGACAGGTGGTTTAGCTGATGTTGTTCGATCTTTACCAAAGTCATTACATCGTTTAAATAACGAAATAATTATTATTGTTCCTTTTTATAAAAAAGCTTTAGCTAAAGATAAATATAAATTAGAAAAAATATACAAAGATGTTCAATTATATATTGATAAAGAAAATGAAGTAACAGTTAGTTATTATAGAACAGAACTTTTACCAAAGTTAAAAGTATATTTTGTAAGTAATGATAAATATTTTTCTAGATATAAGAAATTATATGGTTCTCAACATGAAAATGCTCGTTTTTATTTGTTTAATATTGCTGCTTTAAAATTAATCTCTTTGCTTAAATTTGAAGCAGATATTATTCATTGTCATGATTGGCAAACAGGTTTAATACCTTATTTAAAGAAAACTAGATTTAAGAAAAGTGAAACACTTAAGAAAGCAGCAACTGTCTTTACAATTCATAATATAATTTTTCAATTAGGTAGTAATTGGTGGGAAGTACCAGTTAATAAAAAAGATAGCGGTCAAGGAGCTTTGCCCCTTTTTAATAATGTTGATATAGAATATATTAATTTTGTTAAAAGAGGAATTATCTATGCTGATATTATTAATACTGTTTCGGAAACATACGCTCGACAAATATTATATAGAAGTATTGGACAAGACTTACATCGTATTCTTAAAAATAGAAAACATAAATTATTTGGGGTAGTTAATGGTATTGATTATAAAGAGTATAATCCTAAAACAGACCGAGGTTTATATAAAAAATATGGCATCAGTAAATTACATCGTAAGGTTTTAAATAAAAAGTATTTACAAAAATATTATAAATTACCTCTAGATGAAAAAACCCCTCTTATTGTTTCTACTTGCCGTATTGCTGAACAAAAAGGTTTTGATTTAATACTAGATATTTTGTCTACTCTTTTAAAAAGAAATGTCCAAATTATTATAATGGGGGATGGTGACAAAGAATATATTAAAAAATTAAATAAAATTAAAAGAAAGAATCCTAAAAAATTAATAATTACTAATTTTGATAGAAAGATGGAAACTTCTCTTTATGCGGGGGCAGATTTATTCTTATTATCATCTAGATTTGAACCTTGTGGTATTAATCAATTAATTAGTTTTAGATATGGTTGTGTCCCTGTTGTCCGTAGTACAGGAGGATTGGGTGATACAGTTATAAATTTTGATCCTCAAGATTATATAGGCAATGGTTTTACCTTTAAAAGATATAATCCTCAAGAATTATTAGTAGCTCTTACTAGGGCCTTAGAAACATATAAATATAAAGATGTTTGGAAAACTTTAGTAAGAAGAGGAATGAAGGCTTCTTTTTCTTGGGAGCTACCAGCGCAAAGGTATTTGAAATTATATAAAAAAGCAATAAATTTTAAACATGAAAAAGATAACTTGGGTTAATTTTTTACACATTTATCAACCTCCTTGGCAAGAGAAAGGTATTATAGAACAAGTAGCTATTGAAAGTTATGATTATATTTTAACTCTTTTAGAGAAATATAATAATTTTAAAGTTACTTTAAATATAAGTGGCAGCTTAATAGAACAACTAGAAGAATTAAGACCAGATTTAATAAAAAGAATACAAGCTTTAGTAAAAAAGAATAAAATAGAATTAACTTCTTCTGCTAAATATCACGCTCTTTTACCACTATTACCTTTCGTAGAAATAAAAAGACAAATAAAGTTAAATAAAGAAATATTAAGTAAATATTTTAATTTTCAAAAGATAAAAGGTTTCTATTTACCAGAAATGGCTTTTAATTTAGCAACAGCTCAGATTATTAAAAAATTAGGGTTTCAATACATAATAATAGATGAAATAAATTATAAAGGTAAAGTAGATAATAAGATATTATATAAAATAAAAAATTTAGGATTAATAGTAGTTTTTAGAAATAGAAAAATATCTAAAAGTTATCCTCCAGAAGTACTATACAATAAATTAAAAAAAGAAAAAGAAGAAATAATAATTACTGGCACAGATGGTGAAATATATGGTCATCAACATGAAGACTGGCAAGGACATTTAGAAAAAATATTAAAAAAGAAAATAAAAGTTAAAACTATTTCTCAATACCTTAGTACCTTAAAAATAAAAAAGAATATTATTTTAAGAGCTGGATCATGGGAAAGTAGTGCAGAAGAATTAAAAAATAAAAAACCATTTATTTTATGGAATAATCCTCAAAATAGAATACATAAATTACTTTGGGAATTAGTTAATATTTCTCTAGCTCTAAATAAAAAATATAAAAAAGATAAAAACTATAAATGGTCTAGGTCACATTTAGATAAAGGATTATCGTCTTGTAGTTTTTGGTGGGCCAGTGGTAGAAAATTATCATCTTTTTCTTCTTTATCTTGGAATCCAGAGATAATTGATAAGGGAGCAGAAGAGTTAATAAGATCTATTAGATCATTAACTAAAGCCAAGACAGAAGAAAAGATTAAAGCGGAAAGAATATATATTAATATAAAAAAAGTGATTTGGCAGACTCATTGGCAAAAATATAATAAATAAATTATGCATAAAAAAACTTTAACAGAAAAAAACAAACAAGAAATGACTAAACTTTTAGATAAGAATTTTATTCAAGAAGTTTTAAATGAAAAATTAGCTAAATTCTATAATAATTTTAAAAGTATAATAGAAATAAAAGAAGATGTTTATAAAAGACACTTAGGCCTTACTAGTGCTGTTTTTGTAGTTGGTTATGAAATAAAATATTTAGATAAAAATAATAGCAGTAATTATTTAACTATTTTTGTTTCTGCTCATTCTGATAATTCTCGCCAAGAAGCTTTTAATAAAGCTAAATTTTTATATAATAATGGTTTTAATAAAGGAGAATTACAAGTAACTAGACCTTTGTTTTATTTAGAAAAACAAAAAGCCTTTTTTTATGAAGCTTCAGAAGGGAGAAGTTTATTTAATTTTTTTACACAAGATCCTGAGGAAGATTTAAAACATGTTTTTAATTTAGCTGTTTCTTGGGTAAAAAAATTACATCAACTACAGAAAGGTAATTTTAATTGGCCTATTTTTAAAATATATAAAATGGTTCCTGAACCACAAAGATTTTTATCTGATTTTATGGTAGACAATAAAAAACAAGGTCAATTTATTAAAAAATTATTAGAAAACATGGGGAAAATAGAAGAAAAATATAGTGAAAAAATAGAGCCAACTTTAATATATGGAGATTATCATCCAGAAAATATTATTATTAAAGATTTAAATACAAAACATTTAAAAATGATAGATTTAACTGATGTTTCTTTAGGTGATCCGATGGTTGATTTAGGAACTTTTTTACAACAATTTGATTTTATGGGACATAAGTTTATTTCTCGAAAACAAATGAATAAGTATAAAGAATATTTTGTGACAGCATATTTTAAGAAAAATATAAAAGATATTAGCCTTCAGCATATAAAGAGAATTAACCTTTATCAAGCTTGGACAGCCTTAAGAACAGCGGTTTTTCTCTTTTATATGAAAGAAGTAGAAAATTATGTTTTTGATTTACTAGAAGATAGTAATAAATATCTACAATTAGTTAAAAATAATAAAAAAGAACTTAATATCTATTAATATGAAACATAAAATTATTTTCGAAGGACCAGAATTAGCAGGTAAAAGCTATTTAATGAGTCAGGTTTATAATTATTTAGAACCTAAATATAATAGCGGTAATAGAGTATTAGATGGCTGTCATTGGTTTAATTGTGATGTTGGTATTTATGGTACTAAATATGGGAAAATAGCCTTAGAGAAGTATTTGGAGCTAATAGAAGAGATGAAAGAAGTTAATATTATTATGGAAAAATTTCATTTAACAGAAGCAGTTTATCAAAAATTATATAATAAGATAGATTTTGATTTTTCTAACATTGAAAAGAGATTAAAAAAAGAAAAGGCTAAAATAATATTAACAATATATAATGAAGATATAAGATTAATTAAAAAAAGATTAAAAGAGAGATTAGAATTATACCCCCATTATAAAAGAATAGCGCAAGAACCATCTCAATATATAGAACAACAAAGGTTATATTTAAAATTGTTAAAAAAGAGTAAATTAGATTACTTAATAATAAATACAAGTAAATTACCAGATAATAATTTGACCATTAAAGTACTTAAGTTTATTAAAGAAAAATAAATAAAAATTATTTTTAGTAAAGAAGAAGATTTTTTGCTATAATATAGTAACATATAAAAATATGAAAAAGAAATATATAGATTTACAAATGCATTCTTTATACTCAGATGGAGAGTGTTCTCCTCGAGATTTAGTAAAACATTTAAGAAAGTATAATATTAAAGTTGCTTCTTTAACTGATCATAATACAGTAAAAGGTATTCCAGAGTTTAAGAAAGAATGTCGAAAATATAGTATTAAAGCTATTCCGGGCATAGAATTTTATGTTAGATATAAAAGAAAAAGATTACATTTATTAGGATATGATTTAGACATTAAGAACACTTTTCTTAATAAAGAATTAATTAAAATTCATAAATATAAGTTTAATCTTTTGAAAAGAATTACTCCTTTGTTAAAGAAAAAAGGAATTATTATAGAATTAGATATTTTAGCTAAAGAAAAGGCAGATTATATTGGTATGAATAATTTAATTAGACACATAGAAAGTAAGCCAAGTAATGTAAAAAGGGTTAGAAAAGTATTAAAGAAAAAAAATTATGAACATTGGGAATTAATTAAATACTATTTTACGGAAGAAAAAAATACTTCTTTTCCAGAAGTATATATTCCTATTGAATTAGGAATAAAGATAATTAAAAAAGCAGGTGGTATACCAATTTTATCACATCCTGGTCAACAATTAAGATTCGAAGACGATTACCTTATTTTAGAGTTAAAGAAAAAAGGAATCAAAGGTATAGAAGTTTTTTCTTCTCATTATAAATATAGTCAAGTAGCTCATTATTTACGTTTAGCTAAAGAGCATAAATTAATAGTTACTGGTGGTTCAGATTATCATGGTGATTTAGAAAATGATTTATGTATTCAAAGAACTTGGGATTATGCATTATTACCATATAAATTATATACTAAAATTAAAGAATTTTAAAAAATGAAAAAAAAGAAGATATTAATGGTTGGCGCAGAACTATTTCCTTTAGTAAAGGTAGGGGGCTTAGGAGATGTTATGGGTTCTTTACCCAAAGCCTTAGCTCAGCTAAACTTAGAAATAAGTATTATTATTCCTTTTTATGGAGCCATTGATAAAAAAAAGTATAAATCTAAATTAATTAAAAGAAGAATAGCTATAGAAATAGATAATAAAAAAACATATTTTGATTTATATCAAACTAAATTACCTAAAAGTAATGTAAAAGTTTTTTTAATAAAACATAAATTATTTAATTTTAAAGAAATATATTTAGGAGGAAGAAAATATTTAAAAAATGGTAAATATACTAGAGAAGTAAGAGATATAGAAAGGTTTGTTTTCTTTTCTAAGGCGGTAGTAGAGACTATAAAGAAATTAAAGTGGAATATTGATCTATTACATTGTCATGATTGGCATACCGCTCTTTTACCAACTTTTTTAGATGAATATAATTTAAAAGATAAAGATTTTAAAAATATAAAAACTTTATTTACTATTCATAATTTAGCTAATCAAGGTATTAGTGGTGTTGATATAGTAGATTATGCTGGTTTAAATAAAAATTTAACGCCGGCTTTAATGGAAGATTATTATGATTTAGATGATGATAAAATAGATGCTATGAAAATAGGAATATTATCTGCTGATTATATTAATACTGTTAGTCCTAATTATGCTCAAGAAATATTAACTAAAGAATATGGTGAAGATTTAGAAAAATATCTAGGAAGAAGAAAAAAACATTTAACGGGAATTATTAATGGTATAGATTATCAATTTTTTAATCCCCAAAAAGATAAATTTATTAAAAATAAATATTCTGTAAAGAATTATCAAAAACAAAAGAAAGCTAATAAAAAATATTTAGTTAAAGAATATAATCTTCCTTATCAAGACTTACCTTTATTTGGTTTAGTTACTCGTTTAGTAAAACAAAAAGGTTTGGATATATTATTACCAGCTTTAGAGAATATTCTAAAGAAAGAGAGAATGCAATTAGTAGTTTTAGGAACAGGGCAAAAAGAATATGAAGAAGATTTTATATCTTTATCTAATAAATATCCAGAAAAGGTAAGTGTTAAAATTACTTTTGATGCTGGCTTAGCTCAAAGAATATATGCTGGTTCAGATTTCTTTTTAATGCCTTCTAAATTTGAACCATGTGGTTTAGGACAAATGATAGCTATGAGATATGGTTCAATTCCCGTAGTACGTAGTACAGGAGGATTAAAAGATACAGTAAAGGATAATAAAACAGGTTTAGTATTTAATAAATATAATAAAAAAGAATTAGAAAAGGTTTTATTAAAAGCAATTAAAGTATATAAAAAAAGAAATAAGTTAATTAAGAATTGTATGCTTACTGATTTTTCTTGGGAAAGATCAGCTCAGCAATATTTAAAATTGTATAATAAAATAATATGAAGCAAGAAATAAGGAAAGATTATATTCAAGAAAAATATGTTATTATTGCTCCTAAAAGAGGTAAAAGACCGCACGATACTATTATTCCTAAAAAGCATCAGATGAAAAAATTAGATTCCTCTTGTATTTTTTGCCCCCAAAATATTAACAATGTATCTAGTTTATATTTAAAAGGGGAAAAAAGTAATTGGGATATAAAAGTAATAGTTAATAAATTTCCCGCTGTTTCTTTAGATAATAAAAAATCCTATGGACAACAAGAGGTCGTTATAGAAACACCAGATCATACTAAAGAATTAGAAGACTTATCTGTAAATCATATTGCAGAATTATTAGAAGCTTATTCGCAAAGAACAAAAGTTATTTCTCATAATAAAAATATTGAATATATTTTAATATTTAAAAACGATGGGGGTGTTGCCGGAGCTAGTTTACAACATGCTCATTCTCAAATATTTGCTACCAAATTTTTACCACCCCATTTATTAGACAAATCTCAAAGACAACAAGAATATAAATTAAAAACAGGACGATGTGTTTATTGCGATGTTATTCATAAAGAAGCTAAAGGACTTCGTTTAGTCTATAAAGATAAAGAGGTTATTGCTTTTACCCCTTATGCTTCTATGTTTAATTATGAAGTCTGGATTATGCCTTTAAGACATTTAGATAATATTACAGAATTAAATAAAGAAGAAAAGAAATCTTGGGCTAAAATATTAAAACATATTCTAAATAAAATAGGTCAATTAGATTTACCATATAATTATTATTTTCATCAAGTTATTAATGATGAAGATCAACATTTATATATGAAAATTATTCCCAGAGGTTCTATTTGGGCTGGGGTCGAAATAGGTTCCGGTTTAATTATCAACCCTATTATGCCGAGAAGTGCTGCTGAATTTTATAGGCAAGACCTATAAACAAAAAAACAGCTTTTTAAGCTGTTTTTTATCTAACTCCAGTTTTTTATTTTTAAAGCTTCTTCTGCTGCTTCTGTTTGAGCTTCTTGCTTACTATATCCTTTTCCTTTAGTTATTAATTCTTTATTTATATAAACACCAACAATAAATTTTTTATTATGATCCGGTCCAGATTCAGAGAGTACTTTATAATGAGGTGTTATATTTAATATTTCTTGAGATTTTTCTTGAAATAAACTTTTAGGATCAATATAGGATTTATCAGCAATTATTTTTTTTAAATTTATTATTAAATTATCTCCAATAAATTTTTCTGTAGCTTGATATCCTTGGTCTAAATAAATTGCCCCAATAATAGCCTCTAAAGCATTAGAAAGAATATAATTTCTTGCTTTTTTATTATTATCTTTAGATTCTCCTCTACTTAAATAAAGATAGTCATATATTTTTAATCTTTCAGATATAGAAGCTAAAGAACTAGCATTTACTAAACTAGATCTCCAATTAGTTAAAATACCCTCAGGATCTTTATAATTATGATATAAATAATCTGTGACCACTAACTCTAAGACAGCATCACCTAAAAATTCTAAACGCTCATTATGTTCTAAAGCAAAACTTTTATGTTCATTTAAATAAGAACGATGCACCAAAGCATTTTTTAATATATCTTTATTATTAAAAGAAACATTTAATATATCTTCTAATTTTTCTAAATTTCTTTCCATTATTTTTGCACCATTTCTTTCAATCCTTTATTAAATATTTCTTTAGCATTATTATAACCAAGAGTATCTAAAGATTCTTTTTTTGAAAACCAACGAACATCTTTTATTTCTTTAGTGTTAGGTATAATTATTTTATTTTCTTGCGCTTCAATAAGAAAATATTTTATTAATTTACGAAAAGATTTTTTATTTGGTTTATGAACCTTTATTTCTGTTTCTCCTAAATATTTTTTAATTTTTAGTTTATTTAAACCAGTTTCTTCTTCTAATTCTCTTAATGCAGTTTCTTCTAAACTTTCTCCTTTTTCTACATGACCTTTAGGAAAAGTCCATTTGTTATAAGCATCAAGAATTAAACAAAAATAATAACCATCATTTTTTTTATAATATATCATACCTCCTGAAGATATTTCTTTAATTCCTTGACTAGCTAAACTTTGTTTTTCTCCTCCTTCTATCATTTTTTTATAAACACTTCCTAAAACCCCATTAATAAATTTACTACTAGCATCTCCTCCAAAGGCTTTAGCTAACTC
>PVBE010855660.1_pt1 | contig 10282 bp, 9 predicted proteins | sample 1631181 | NCBI WGS metagenome assembly PVBE01 (sample SAMN08397723, study PRJNA350692) | Marine metagenome, whole genome shotgun sequencing project. | isolation source: water | place: Pacific Ocean | collected 2012-04 | reverse complement strand
TTGCAAACAGGAGGTGGCTGGATTGCTGAATGTGGGGCAAAAATCGAATACTACTGCAATCCTGATAATATTCAGCAGCACCTTTGTATCCCCATGGAGGCGCAGTAATTAAATCATCAAATTCATATAAAGTACGTATCTTTTGAGCACTATAAGAACAAGCCTGCTCTTTATTTTTTTTCAGATAGTAATAATGATACAAACGATTTCGTTTTTCCTGAATATTGTGTAAAGCGTAAGCAAGGTCAAAAGAAGGACAAACGGCCATAAAAGTTTTTACAAATTTTTTAGCTTCTGCGCCTAACTCTCCTGCCAGCTTTAATATAATATTTCCACCAAGAGAAAATCCTATTAATACTATTTCAGAAAAGGGGGCAGTTTCTTTCAAAGATTGAATAACTTTTAAAACATCTCCACTGGTGCCACCATGATACAATAATTTAGATAATCCCTTACCAGATCCACACCCTCTAAGGTTGATCCTAACTACTTTGTTTCCCTTAAGATATAACTTTCGAGACATTCGGATCATGTAGCCAGAAGAATGAGATCCTCCCATTCCATGAACCAAAACCACCGTCTGATCAGATTGTTTCCAAGCAATTGGAATAGAAACTTCACAAGACAAATAGTCATTATGCCCAAGATCTATCAACCATTTTTTTGAAGGAGGGGGGAGGCCTGAATGAAGAAATGAGGAAACGATCGTTTGAAGATGACTTGAAGTCATCCATGGCAGTGGGTGAAAATTGAGATTATTTAATTTCATCGAAAACTATTTTATAGATCCAGCTCATTTTTTTCTTGTCTTATCACCACCCGGCTGTGTTGTGCAAAAGCCTCTAAGAAAAATTCATAAAAATCTTTTAAAATTCCTGCTTGCCAAGCAGGTTGTTAATTTTAAAAAATTTCTTTATTTTTTTGGCATGCTTAGCTAAAACGGCCCTGCCTCCTTTTACTTTTGCAACATCTTGTATAGCAAGCAAAAAAACACCCAAATCTTTGTCTTTTAGGCACTCATTTAAATAGCTTTCTGCAAATTCGGGATCTTCCAATTCTTTATAAAGATAGTCTGTATATTTTTTTGATTTAGCCATTACTTCTTGGGGGTTTTAACAAATTTTTCATGACCTTTTTAACGATATGGAGTTGTATTTTTTGAGGAATCAATGGAGACAATAACTGAGTAAGTTTATAACGAAAATCAAAAACATCTATCCCTTTTTGTTTTTCGATTTGAGATAAGATTCTTTGAACTGCAAATTCTTTAGACATCAGGGTTTTACTTTTTTGTGTATACGTTCCTTTAGAGGCTTTTAGAGAAAAAGAAGTATCGATTCTTCCTGGACAAGAGACTAAGATTCGTACGCCTTCTTTTTTACACTCTGCATCTAAAGATCGGGAAAAATGAGTGACAAAACTTTTTGTGGAACTATAGAGAGAAAAATAGGGAAACAGAAAAGAGCCTGCAAGGGAAGAAACGTTTAAAATAGTCCCTTTCTTTTTTTTCTTTTTAAGCGTTTTTGCAGCTTTTAAAGTGATTTCTACAACGGCTTCCATATTTACTTTGACCATATCCATTTGATCTTGCATAGAATGATCCAGTGCTTCTCCATATAAACCAAAGCCTGCGTTGTTGATAATTAAGTCAGGAGATTTTGTTTCGATTTCTTCGATAAGCTCTTTTCTATCTTTTGCTAAATCACAACAAATACAAGTGATATCTACATAAGAACTTAAATCATTTGCAAGTTGGGATAATTGAGAGTGGTTTCTTGCGCTTAAAATTAGGGAGATGTTTTTTTTTGCAAGTTGGATAGCTAGACTTTTACCAAGCCCTGAACTTGCACCTGTAATGAGAGCTAATTGATGTTTCATTATTTAAAAATTGTTTCAAAGTTTGAGATTAATTCTTTTAGTCTTTGATCACATGCTTTCATGGCAGCCTCTACAGAGGAAAATTCTTTTTGCTGTACGCTAGCATAGATTTTAATTTTAGGTTCTGTCCCTGAAGGTCTGATGACAAGCTTGCTATGATCTTCTAACCAAAAAAGTAAAACATTTGATTGGGGTAGGGTAAGTTTTTTCTCCTTTTGGCTTGAAACTTCCCAGGCTTTTCCTTTCTCATAGTCTTCTATTTTTACAATTTTGAGGTTTGCAATTTTTTTAGGCGGATACTTTCGAAGGTTAGACATCAATTGATTCATTTTTTGCATGCTTTTTTCGCCTTCTGGAAATGAAATAGAGTGGAGTTTATCTCGAAATACCCCAAATTTAGTATAGATTTTTTTCAAAAGTCCAAAAAGAGAAAGCTTTTGTTTTTTTGCATAAAGAGCCATTTCACAGATAAGGGCAGAGGCTGTTATGGCGTCTTTATCCCGAACATAAGATCCTAAAAGGTAGCCTAAAGATTCTTCAGCTCCAAAAATAAAACGGTAGTTGTGATCCTTTTCAAATTCACGGATTTTTTCTCCAATATATTTAAAGCCTGTAAGGACATCAAAACAGGTTTTTCCATAGGATTCTACAATTTCTCTAAAAAGTTCTGTAGTTACAATTGTTTTAACAAAGGCGCTGTTTTCAGGAAGATCTTTTTTTGATTCTAACAAGTGATACGCACACATACAGGCAATTTGGTTTCCTGAAAAAGCAAGAGCCTTTTGTTTGTGAGGAACTACAACTGCAACACGATCTGCATCAGGATCGGTAGCTAAAAGCAGATCAGCACCTTTATCGATTAAAACTTTAACCCCTAACTCCAAAGCTTGTTTTTCTTCCGGATTAGGTTTTAGAGCTTTTGAAAAATGAGGATCTGTTGCCAACTGCTCTTTTACATACTCTATAGAACTAAATCCCCAATCTCTTAGAAGTTGAGGGATCATCGTGATGCCTGTACCATGTAAATTGGTATAGACAATTTTTAGCTTATGGCCATTTTTTTTGTTATTTTCAGGATGGTTTTGTAATAACCTCATTACTTGGATATAAATCTTGTCTAAAGATTCGCCTACAAAATGAATTAAGGGATGCTTTTTCCCAACAATTTTGATCTGTGATAAATCATTAATTGTTTTTATTTCAGAGATAATCTTTGTTTCATGAGGAGGTAAAATCTGTGCTCCATCTTCCCAATATACTTTATAACCATTGTAATCGGGAGGGTTATGAGAAGCTGTAATCATGATCCCTGCGATGCAATGAAAGTGAATGATTCCAAAAGAACAAATCGGTGTAGGTCTTAAATTTTTCACAAGATAGGCTTCAATGTCGTTAGCTGCAAGAACACGGGCTGTAATCTTTGCAAAAGATTCTGAGTTTTTTCGATTGTCATAACTGATAAAAACACGATGATGAGAGCGTTTTAAAGGCTGTTTTAAGATATAATTTGCAAGGCCTTGTGTTGCTTTTTCTATGGTGTATTCATTGAGCCGGTTTGTGCCTACACCCATAAGACCTCGAATTCCACCTGTTCCAAAACCTAGCTCTTTATAAAAAGAATCAGTTAAGGTTTGAGGATTTTCTTTGAGTAGAGTAAGAATTTTATGCTTGTAGCCATCATCATAGGGCTCTTGGAGGCTCTTTTCTATATTTTTACGAACATTTTCATTAAATTTTCTCAACTCAGGTAAATGAAATTTCATAGATTTTCTTTTGTTAAATACACGGAATGTATGTTTTATGAATTGTAGACTTTTTGGAATTTTATAAAATAGAGTTTTGATTTTTTGGTAAGGGATTCAGGTCTTTCTCAGAAAGCTCTTCTTTGAGCTTGGTTACTTCATATTTTAAATCATTTTTATTTAAAATGGGAAGAAAAGGGTATATCAAAAACTTGCAAAGGAAGGCGTAAGCAGATTTTTCTTTTTTTCGAGGGATATAATGCATATGAACATGATCCACTGTTTGCCCTACGCTTTTTCCATTTTTCTGCAAAAGTATGTAATCTTGAGTTTGATAGAGTTTAGATACAGATCTATGAATTTTTTTTGTTATTTGAAATAAAGAGGCCGCCTCTTTTTCTGTAAGATCTTCAAAGCGCGTTACATGTCTTTTAGGAACGAGAAGTATATGACCTTTTAAAAGAGGTTTATAACTATAAAGTACAACGATATCTTCTGTTTCATAAATGGACTGTTGATCTAATACATCTGAATTGCAAAAAGGACAATTTGCCCATAAAAATAAAGGAAAGAAAAGAAAAAGAATTTTCATTTTTTTTCAGATTTATTTTCAAAATAAGATTGCAGTGTTTTTTGGATTTTTTCCAGAGGGATGAGATCGCCTTCAGGATGATCGATCCCTTCACAAAATTTTTTTGCTTTTGTCCAATCCTTTGTTTTTTTGAGGTGTTCTGGCCAAAAGGGAAAGGTTTTGCATTGAGAAGGTCTTGCCTGATATACGGTGCATTTTTTGTCTTTATAAAAGATGCAGTCAAAATTTCTCTTCTCGATAAGTGAAGTGCGATTTCCTATTTTTCTCGTATATTTTTTTAAAAAGTCTTCACTAGTTAAGCCAAAGTGCTTAGAAAGCTTTTCTATGTCTTGAGGGGATAGCCATACAAAACCTTCAAATCCTGAACAACACTTACCGCATTCAGTACACTTAAAGCGAAGTCCTTTTTCATACCATTTATTCATTAAAACCAATAAAAGGTGTTTTTTTCAGATTCTTTCCAAGAGCCTTTTTGGATTTTATAAACATTTAGATCCATTTTTTCTGAATCTATATCTAAAAGGTTGAAAGTTCCGATTTTTGCATCTGATGAACTACCACTATCTAAAATGATCGGAAGGTTGTCTATGCGTAAATCTGCAGTAGTATGAATATGAGTATGACCATGAAGATACAGCTGTATTTTAGGCCAACGCTTGAGTACATCATGAAGCGCCATCCCTCTTTTTAAGATATTTCGGGGATGAACGTATTGGAAAAAAGGAAAATGGTTGGCTATTAGAATGCGGGCGCTTGAAGGAATCGTTTGAAGAACCTTTTCTAATTTCTCCTCCAATTCTTCAGAAAAAAGACCTTGAGAGGAATACGTAGGCGTAGCAAGGGAAGTGTCTAAAAGGATGTAATACCAGTTGTTCAATAACTCGCCTACTTCTATTCCATCTTTTTCAAGAGAAAAAGGCCCTTTTGTGTCATTTTCAAGGTATTTATAAAAAACCTTTTCTTTGTAGGCCGATTTGGTGTAATGATCATGGTTTCCAGGTAAACAAAGCACCTTCATTCCTCTTTGGATAAAGGCTCTTTTTAATTGTTTGGCATGTTCAAACTCGATCTTACGATTTGTTGTACTCGCATCTCCTGAAAAAATGACTGTATCTACTTGTAAATCAGAAAAAAGCTCGGGTAACTTTTGAAGTTGAGCTGTTTTGTGCCTTTTCTTTCTTTTAAAAATAAGATTAGCATTCCCGATCCATCTTTTCGAAAAAAATTGTAGGGGATTTAAAGTGATTTTAGAAAAATGAAAATCAGATACATGAGCTATACGCACTGTAAGAAACCTCTTAAATGAACCAAAGTGAGTATGTTATCATAAGAGGCGATTGAGAGGAAACCAGTATGTAGTACTTTCCTTTGAAATATATGAACTTTGATCATGCTAAAACACTTCGAGAAGGAAAATGTAAGCAATTAATTGTTAGTTGCTTGTGGTATTCTATTCAGCTTTTTGGTGAGGGCCTTTAGGCGAATTTTTAGTCGCATTGTAAGGCGGTGGTGTTGAGCGTTCCCGCAATTCAGGAGTGCGATGTTTCATCTCGTTATTGCGCTCATCCACATCTTTAGAGTGATCTAAACGATTGACCTTTTGCTTTTTACGACCTTGCTTTGATTGCTTTTTCTTTTGCTTCTTACTTTTTTCTTGCTGATATTGGGCTTCCCACTCTTCTGCATCTGCCTTCTCTCGCTGCTCAGAGCGTAAAATGCGCCGTACAAATTTTTTGATATGATGAGGAAGATCCTTCATCAAAGCCCCCAATAAATAGTATTCTTATTAACTTTATTTTTTATTAAATTAATTATTAATTCAACTTATTTTTGCACTTTTAAATGTTTTAATTACACGTCTTATAGTTATAAAGCTTTGCCATTTTTTTTCCCTTAGGCGCATTCCCTTGACGTTTGGGATCCAAGAGAGGGGAAGGAGCACTGCAGGTTCAAGCCAACCAGGCTTCCAGTGGCTGATACTTGGTTTTGCTGCTAAAATAATGGAAGGAATTTGAAGGTAGGAGGCTAAATGACCGGGACCTGAATCGTTTCCAATGAAAAAGCCTGATTCGTAGGTGATTTTTGCAAGATCTGCAAGATCTCGGATAAGGGGAATATCAATTCCGTATTTCATTGCAAAGAGCCAGTCTTTTCTCTCAGAGGGGCTGAGAGTAATTGTGGGGCAAAGTTGCATGTTTTGCAGTTTACGAGCAACCCCGATGAATTTTTGGGCAGACCAATTTTTATAGTCCCAAGAGCTCGTAGGATGAATGATCACGCGCCTTGGATTTTTTTTGTGAATGAGATGGGAGGGGATTGTCATACCAATGTCTTTCGGCGGATATTGAAGATGCAAAAGCTTTTGTACTGTTTCTGCTATGTTATGGGTGACAGATCTTGATTCATCAAAGGCAAAATCAAACCCTTTTTTCAAGGGAGGGTGTTTGGAGTGACGGTAATTGTTATAAAAAAGGAATACGTTTTTAACTAAGCCCTTTTCTCTCAGTTGAAAAGCTTGTTTAGATCGTTCTGTATTATCAAAATGAACAATTAAAGTATCAAAATCAGCGAATTCCTTTACAAAATCACAAAGTGCCACCGGTTTTTTAAAGCGGTGGTTTTTCAGCCAAGGGCCAAAAAGATGCATATGATTACTGTAAGTTGTAACATCATAACCCTTTAATTGATAAGCATAGGATGCGATGAGTAGATTGAGAGCATCGCCAATGCCCATTCCAGGAAGTACGGCTGCTTTTTTCATATAGACATTGTAAAATAAATCTGATTTTTTACAAGTTTATCTACAAAACTTGGCTTCAAAATCTCAGAAAATGGAAGAAAAATTCAATTTACTTGGATAGGTTCTACGGTGGATCAGAGATAGGTGCAGGGAATGCTTTGGGTTGAAATTGGATCGCTTTTCCACTTAAAGCATCAAGCTCTATATCAAGAGTCTCTGATGAAAAATCTTTTTTTTCTGATTTTCTTGTAACAAGATTAATTGCTGAGGTATTCAATGTTCCTCGAATTCGAATCTTTTCTTGGACTTTTTTTTGCCCAAAGTTAATCGCAGTAAGCTCTAAATTATCTGTAGAGGGAAGTTTATGTAAAAGATATAGGACAGATGGATTTTGAGAAGGCAGAGAATCAATGAATTCAGCTGTATCTAAGTTTGAGGTCATTCGAACCTTTAATAAGATGCGCAGTTGACTCACAAAAGATTTTGGATCTTTTAATTGTCGATTAATCGGACCATATAAAAATTTTGCCTGAGGGATATTGGAAGCACTTTTTGATTTACAGATACCTCGCAAGAGATCATAGCTACCTCTCGAGATCCATCTAGCGTCTTTATCTTCCATTCTATCTTTAATTTGAGCTGGTTGTAGAGGAAGCGCTCCTACTAAATCCCATCCACTAATTGCAAACACACCAGGTTGCATACAGTTGTAAAAAGCTAAAAGTAAATGGGCTTTTTTTATTTTTTCTTTTTCTTTATCTGTCATCTTAAAAACATCAGGAATATTTAAAGATGCAGCGATAAGTCCTATAAGTGTTGAACAAGGGCCATTTTCAGATCCAAGGTTGTATTTGTATTTTTCGGTGAGTAAAAAATAGTCTTTTTTCTGAATCTCTTTTCGAAGATCAAAACCACAACAATTTTGATTACAATAAGAAAAAGGAGTCTCTGGCATCTCTTTTAAATAATTCAATTCATAGTTGAATTCATCGTGATTTTGAAGAGCATGGATGAAGGAATAAGATTGAATATGATGTTTTTTGATGAGTTGGTAGGCAATCTTTAAAAGGTCCGTATTTTGATGAAGTAAGGCGTTTATATAAGCAGGTCTTGTCAGAAAATCATAAGAAAGATCAGTACCGTTTTCGATAAACGCTTCTAAAGAAAGAACTCCTAAATTGAGCTCTTGAAAGGAAAAGCCTCCAAATTTCCGAATCATCTGAGAAATTTCATCACTTGATCCTACAGACAAAGGATGTCCTTCAGACCAGGCTTTTTTCATATTGGGTAAAGATTCTACTCCCAAAAAACCATTTGCGTCTAATCTTAAAATTTTTGATTTTAAGATATGAAGCGATAGGATGATATCTCCTGAGATAATGCGGTTGGCTGCAAAAGTAGGATCTAGCCAATTCATTGTAGGTTGGCCTGCTTTGAAATAATGAAGATAGACCCAACGACGTTTGATTCCATCTACTCCTTCGATCAGATCTGTTGAATTCCAACAAGTTTCATTGACGCCAGGGGAGTAGGAAATGACTCTTTCTAATTCTCCTACAATGTAGCCTTTCTTTTTAAGATTTTGTACTTCTGTCAGTGTAAGGTTTTCGCTGAGTGTTCCTTGGGGAACTTCAGGTAAAAGATCCCAGTCTTTGGGATTAATTTCTACCATATGGTAGATACCTGGATAATCTTTATAATTTTTGAGAGCTAAAATAAAATCAGGACCTATTCCAGTATGTCCAGGAACCAAATCTCCTATGATGATGCCCCCATGCTTTTGGGCTACCTTTGTCATTTCAATATATTCTTTCATCGTTCCAAATTGAGGATCGATTTCAAAACCGATCCGATCAAAGCCGCCATCTACGGAAGGAGTTCGTTTTTTATTTTGAAGTCCTCCAGAAATTTTCATCGGACCTGTATGAATCGCTTGAATCCCTATTTCTTCTAAAACTTTCCAAAGCTCCTCACTTCCCAAAAATTCTAAGACACTTTGATTTTCAGGCGTGATAATCGAAAGGGGATAGGCAGTAAACCAGTTAGAGGCAAGTGAAATCACCTCTTTAGGTTCTGGCACAGCATAGGGATGTTGCCATTGAATTTTTTTCCCAGAATAAATTTTTGCCAGTTCTTTTGCGGAATAAAGCATTGAATTCTTTTCAAGCCATTCAATTTCATTTGTTATCATGGCATCTACCCGAAAAAAAATAATCAGCAAAAAAAAGATGCATATTCTCATGTTTCTCCCTTAGAAACCCAAAACTGAAGTTAATATGAGATATAGTGAGAACAAATATGAATTGTCAAGGATTCTCCCTCAAGATTTTGAGGGAGAATCAAAAAACTTAGGCAATTTCTTCTTCAGCATCTCCAATAAGTGCTTCAGATATAAGAACGATATTACCAATAGAAACAGCATGAAGAAGGCTACTTTTGACAACTTTTGCAGGGTCGATTACGCCTGCTTTCAAAAGATCTTCCACAGACTCATTTAAAGCATTATAACCAAAGTTTTTTTCAGAGGAAAGAACCTGGTTTAAAATAACAGAACTGTCTTTTCCTGAGTTTTCTACAATTTGTTTAAAAGGTGCTTGGCAGGCCTTTCTTAAAATTTCAGCTCCAATTTTTTCATCTTTTTCAAGATCGATATCCTTGAGTTTTTCAGATGCATGTAAAAGAGATACCCCTGCACCGATGACAATCCCTTCTTCAATCGCAGCTTTTGTAGAACTTAGGCTATCTTCAAAGACTTGTTTTTTTTGTTTCATTTCAGGCTCAGTATGTGCGCCAACTCGAATGACAGCTACTCCGCCTTGTAGTTTTGCTTTTCTTTCATTGAGTTTCTCTATGTCGTAAGAACTCGTTTGGGTTTTGATTTCATTTTCAATTTGCTGGATTCTTGCTTTAACTTTTTGGGGATCTCCATGACCTCCAATGATCGTTGTGTCTTCTTTCGTAATTATAATTTTTTCAGAAGAGCCTAATACTTCAAGCCCTGCTTCTCGAAGAGATAATCCTGTATCTTCTGTAATAACGCTTGCATTTGTGAGAGTTGCAAGATCTTCTAGCATTGCTTTTCTTCTATCCCCAAATCCAGGAGCTTTTACGGCAGTGACCTTAAGCGTGCCTTGTAGTTTATTAATCACTAAAGTAGATAAAGCGTATGCCTCAACATCTTCAGAAATAATCATTAATGGTCTACCTGCTTGAACAACAGCTTCTAACAGAGGGACCATCGGTTGTAAGTTCGTTAATTTTTTTTCATGTAAAAGTATAAATGGATTTTCTAACTCTGTTGTCATCTTATCACTATTAGTAATAAAATAT
>PVBE010281026.1_pt1 | contig 10282 bp, 10 predicted proteins | sample 1631181 | NCBI WGS metagenome assembly PVBE01 (sample SAMN08397723, study PRJNA350692) | Marine metagenome, whole genome shotgun sequencing project. | isolation source: water | place: Pacific Ocean | collected 2012-04 | reverse complement strand
TAGGCTGGGGGTGAGGTGCCGCATCTTGCGTCCGAATTCTTCATACCGGTCCGGGGCGGTAACCTCGATGATAAGCAGCTGGGGCGATACCTGCGGCCAGCATTCCGCTAGGCCCGGTCCGGTGTCCCCGGTGTAGAATAATATTTTACCATCCGGTGAGGTAATCTGGTAGCCCACCGTGGGTACGGAGTGGTTTACCGGAACGGGTAGAACGACGTAGCCGGCAATTGATACGGGTTTACCGGGCTCGATTATGGTGAAATTAAGGTGCGGGTTATCTTCTGGCTTTTCCAGGAACCTGGCGTAAACGGTACCGTTCAACAGGTGAGTCGTCAGGGCATCGCGGACCGCCCGGGTTGAATAGATATTGAACTTGGTCTCATAGAGGAGGGCGTTCATGCCCATCGCTGGGATGTCCCTGATATGGTCATAGTGCTGGTGGGTGAGTAGGATTGCCTTGAGCTTTTGCTGATCGGTAAATGAGAGGCTGGAGGTTAATCCGCCGGTGTCCATGACCAAGACATCGTCAATTAGCAGGCTGACGAGCTTGGTATTGGTTGATTCGCAGTTATGCGCGCCTAGAATCCGAATTTTCATTTTTAGTTACCTTGTTTAATTTGAAATAAGGAAGGGATTAAAATTCGTCTTTTCGTCATAGGTGTCAATCATCTCTTTTTTCTTCAGGAAGTTTACGATGGCGTAGGTGAACGGAGTGGCTGCGGTTTCAATAACCGTCTTGGTTAGCCAGTGGTAGAGCATCATTATCGGCACGAAGGACGGGGTGCCGATGAAGGCCAGAGTAATAAAGATTGAGGTATCCAGTCCTTGTCCCAGTATGGTGGAGCCGATGGTGCGACTCCATAGCCAACGGCCGCGGGTTAATATTTTCATCTTGGCCAGGACAAAAGAGTTGACAAACTCACCAACGAGATAGCCGGAAAAGGAGGCGGCCAGTAGCCTGGGGGTGTAGCCCAGAATGCTCTCGTAGGCTTCTTGTTTCTCCCAGAAAGGGGCCGGGGGTAATATCTGTCCTACCCAGGCGAAGATGACGAAAAGCAGGTTACAGATGAAGCCGAGCCAGATAACCTTTCTGGTCATACGGTAGCCATAGACCTCGGTGAGGATATCGCCGAAGATATAGCTTAAAGGGAAAATAAATATGGCGGCCGGCAGAATTACAGAGCCGAGGCTTACCACCTTGACGGCAATGACATTAGCAGTGATAAGGCAGGTGACAAAAATAGTGGTGATAATCACCAATCGGTGCGTGATGTTCATAGTAAAGCTTCTGGTCGGCCTTGGCTACATCAAATGCTTGCTGCGGAAGAAGAGGAGCATACCGACGATGATAACCGTCATGATGAGGAAGACAAAGCCGAGGGAGTAGGGAGAGTTGGCGAAAGGAAGTCTCTCGATATTCATTCCGTAGAGGCTGGCGACGACCGTGATGGGGAGGAGGATGGTGGCGATGACCGTTAGCATCCGCATGACCTCATTGGTACGGTTGGAAGCCAAGGAATCGTAGGTGTCATTTAGCCCTTCAATTACCTCTTTATATTCATCTAGGGCGTCCCAGATTTTATCCACGTGGTCAACCATGTCGCCGAAGTAGACCGCCAAGTCCATTCGGGTAAAGCGGCTGATTTTGGGCTCCAAGCCGCCGATAACGGCTCGCATCGGCCAGATTATGCGGCGGAAGGAAATAATATCGCGTCGGAGTACCGAAATTTCTCTTATGGCCCCGCGTACTTCGTCGGAAGAAAAGATGTTATCTTCCACCTCTTCGATGTGGTCGACAATCCGGTTTAGTACTGGGAAACAGTAATCCACCAGCCGGTCGATTATGCGGTAGAGGAGGTAGGCAGAGCCCTGGCTGAAGTTCTCCTCTCGCGGTTCCTTGTTAAGCTGACAGTCGCGGAACAGCTTGACCAGTGGCTTGAGGTCGCCTTTGTGCAGGGTAATCAGGTAGTTCCCGCTGATGAATACCGATAGCTGGCTAGGGTTGGTTACCCGGACTTCCTTGTTGAAGACCGGAAAGTGGAAGACCAGGAACAGGTATTCCGGGTATTCATCTATCTTGGACCGCTGTACCCGGCTGAGGCAGTCGTCTAGGTCTAGAGGGTGAAAGGGATAGTTCTGGGATAGGTATTCTGTCTCGTGTTCTGTGGGGCGCTCAATGTTGACCCAGGTCAGGTCACCCCAAGTAAGCGATTCCACCCTCAGCTGTTTTTCTTTTTCCGGCTGTTTTCCTTTTTTTCTGAGTCTGGCAACGGCCATAGCGCCCCCTCATGACCGGGGTTTATCACCTGTCTTTCGAAAGACAGGGTATATTGCATTCTACCATAATCTCCTAGAAAATAAACAGACCGGCGCCACCGCTGATTTCAATCGCCTCACCAGTGATGTAGCTTGACTCCTCAGAGGCTAAAAACGCTAGGACGTTACTCAGCTCCTGAGGGTCTCCCGCCCGGCGTAGGGCTATGCTTTTGATAATGCGTTCTTGGAACTCAGGGGCTACTTCATTGAAGCTGCCGCTGTCAAAGACTCCGAGTACCAAGGCGTTGCAGGTAACCCCTTTACGGGATCCTTCTAGGGCCGCCGTTTTGGTGAGGCCGATGAGACCAGCCTTGGTAGCGGCGTAGCTGCATTGCCCCATACCGCCCATGGTGCCGGTAATGGACGAGATATTGATGATGCGGCCCCAGCCTCGCTCTGTCATACCGGGCATACAGCATTTGATGGTGTTAAAGGCCCCGGTCAGATTGACGCTCAGGTCGTGGTCCCAGTCTTTCTTGTCCGTCTTGGCGATGGTAACCGCCCGCACGATGCCGAAAGCGGCGTTATTGACTAGTATGTCAAGCGGTCCCAGCGTGGCCTCTGCTTTTTCAATACCCGCTTGGACATCGGTCAGGTCGGTCAGGTCCATCTTGAGAGCGATCGCCTTTTCTCCCATGCCATGAATTTCTTTAACCACCTCTTCCGCTTTCTCTAGATGACTATGGCCGGTAACGGCCACTCGGCAGCCGGCTCTACCTAGGGTTAGGCAGTGCACCCTACCCAGCCCGCCGGAGCCGCCCGTGACTAGGGCTACTTTACCTTTAATGCTCATGCTTACTTTCTCCTTTTCTTTACGGAGTTTATTTATAGTCGTAGAACCCTTTGCCAGTCTTGCGCCCGAGCCAGCCGGCGGCGACCATCTTGGCCAGTAGTACGGGTGGAGCAAACTGTGGGTCCTTGAATTCGTTATAGGTGCTGTTGGCGATAAAAAGGAGGGTATCTAGTCCGACGAGGTCACTCAGGGCGAGCGGCCCTATGGGATGGCCCAGACCTAATGTCAGGCCGGTGTCAATGTCCTCTCTGGTGGCCACGCCGTCTTCTAACATGCCGATGGCACTGAGCAACTGAGGCACTAGCAGGCGGTTGACGATGAAACAGGGAGCATCCCGGGCGATGATGGTGGTCTTTCCTAGGGACTGGCTGAAGTCCCGGCCGACTTTTACAGCCTCATCACTGGTGACGATGGTCCGGATAACCTCCATCAGTTTCATTACCGTCGCCGGATTGAAGAAGTGCAGTCCCAGCACCCTGTCCGGCCGGCCGGTGGCCATGGCCATCTCAATGATGGGCAGGCAAGAGGTGTTGGTGGCCAGTATGGTCTGCTTGGGGCAGACCCTGTCCAGCTCGGTAAATATCTTCTTTTTCAAATCTAGGTTCTCAATCGCCGCTTCTATTACCAAGGCGCAAGCACCGAAGTCTTTGAAGTCAATGGTGCCTTTGATGCGGGCTAGTGCTGCTTCTTTGTCTGCCAGAGTAATCCTCTCCTTTTCTATGCTTTTGGTTAGGGAAGAATTAATTGAAGCCAGACCCTTGTTTAAAAGCTCGTTATTTATTTCGGAGACGACCACCTGATAGCCTGATTGGGCGCTTATTTGGGCGATGTCACCACCCATCTGCCCACAACCGACCACGCCAACTATTTTAACTTCCATAGGGTTTCTTTCTCCCCGAGGTTATCTGGCTTTAAAGTCAGGGTTTCTCTTTTCGATGAAGGCTTTTGTTCCCTCGGTATAGTCCTCCGTGCTCATGAGGTAGGCTTCTAAATCGTTCTCCAGCTTTAGGCCAGCTTCTAGAGTCAGGCTGCTGCCTCTGATCATGGCTTTCTTGACGGCCCTTACCGCCAGTGGTCCTGCCTGACAGATGGTCTCTGCCCATTCCCGGGCAGTGTGCATTACCGCCTCGGGAGGGACCACCGTGTTTACCAGGCCAATGCGGTACGCTTCTTGGGCGTCAATGGTCTTCCCGGTAAGTAGCAACTCGGCCGCCTTGCACCGAGGGATCATTCTAGGGAGTCTCTGGGTGCCGCCCCATCCGGGTAATAGACCTAAGGTTACCTCAGGTACCCCGAAGCGGGCTTTCTCGGAAGCAATCCTGATGTCGCAGGCCAAGGCTACCTCCAGTCCGCCGCCTAACGCTAGGCCGTTGATGGCGGCAAGGAGCGGCTTCCATAGCTCCAGTCCGCGCATCGGGGTGGTGGGCAGCGCCCGTGGGCACTGCGGAAGGTTCTTTTGCAGGAAGGGCAGCATATCTTTAATATCCGCGCCGGCACAGAAAGCCCGGTCGCCGGTACCGGTAATGATGCCGACCCATAATTCATCGTCATCTCGGAAGGCTACCATCGCTTCGTGCAGTTCCCGGATTGCTTGGACGTTTATAGCGTTCATGGTATCCGGGCGGTTGATGGTAAAAATGGCGATTTTGCCTTCTTTATTAAACTCAATAAGGGCCACAGTAAACCTCTTCCTGTTTATTTTCAGCCTGTTGGTAGTCCAAAAGTTGCTCTTGATTTTAACAGAGGCTTACTCTACCGTCAAGATGGGATAGGGTTAAAAACTCTTCGCTACTCTGTTTAAGGATAGTGATGCTATAATAAACACTGTGGAGAAACTTAAATCCGGCGCGGAAAAATTAAGTTTGCAGCTTACGCCGGAACAACTTGAGCGGTTCCAGACCTATTATCAGGAATTGATAGACTGGAACCAGCGGCTGAACCTTACCCGCATTACTGACTATGAAGAGGGGCAGGTAAAGCACTTCCTTGATTCGCTCACGGTGGTTCTGGCGTTGAAACCGCCAGTGGACGGCGAAGGTCTACGTCTTATTGATGTCGGTACCGGGGCGGGCATGCCGGGAATCCCGCTCAAGATTTTACTGCCCGGTATCAGTCTGGTGCTGCTGGACGCCACCGCCAAAAAGGCTGCCTTTCTGCGGCACATCAGGCAAAAACTGGGACTGGATGACGTTGAAATTATAGTTGGCCGGGCGGAAGACGTTGCCCGTGAGGCTTTATACCGAGAGAAGTTTGGGCTGGTGCTTTCCCGGGCGGTGGCCAGCTTATCCACCCTTGTCGAATTAACGCTACCTTTTTGTGCTATTGACGGCCGCTTTATTGCCCAGAAAAAAGGAGGCGTTGACTCGGAAATAAACCGGGCGGCTCGAGCGATTGGCTTGTTGGGGGGAGAACTGCGGGAGGTGAGAAAAATTACCATTGAAGAATTTACCGACGAGCGTTGGCTGGTGGTCATTGATAAAGTATCGGTGACCCCTCCCCAATATCCCCGCCGCCCCGGCATACCGGCCAAAAAACCGCTTTTATAACCGATTGCCGGTTGCTAAAATGAAGAAGCAGTATTAGAATTAGAGTATAGTGAAAAAGTTAGAAGCTCTTGGTAGAGTGAGGAGGAAAATATGAAAACCGGAACGATGAAAGTTAAAATCGGCCTGGCCCAGATGCTGAAGGGCGGCGTGATTATGGACGTGGTCACTCCCGAACACGCTCGGATTGCCGAAGAGGCTGGTGCCTGTGCCGTGATGGCGCTAGAAAGAGTCCCCGCCGATATCCGGGCGGCCGGCGGCGTGGCCCGTATGGCTGACCCGACCGTCATTGAGAGCATTATGAAGACGGTTTCCATACCGGTAATGGCCAAGTGTCGTATCGGGCACTTCGTTGAAGCTCAGGCACTGGAAGCTCTCAGCGTGGACTACGTTGATGAGTCCGAGGTGCTTACCCCGGCCGATGAAAGCCATCACATCTGGAAACATGACTTTAAGATGCCCTTCGTCTGCGGCTGCCGTAATCTGGGGGAGGCCCTGCGTCGTATCGGTGAAGGGGCGGCCATGATCCGGACCAAAGGTGAAGCCGGTACCGGTAATATCGTGGAAGCGGTGAGACATATGCGGGCAGTGATGGACGGCATCAGTGAGCTGGTCAGAACGCCGCAGGAAGAGCTGATGGCCAAAGCTAAAGAGGTGGGCGCGCCTTTTGAGCTGGTTACCGAGATACATAAGACCGGGAAACTGCCGGTGGTGAACTTTGCCGCCGGCGGCGTAGCTACTCCGGCCGATGCCGCGCTGATGATGCAGCTGGGCGCCGATGGTGTCTTTGTCGGCTCGGGGGTATTCAAGTCCACTGACCCTTCGCCCCGGGCCCGGGCAATCGTCAAAGCCACCACCCATTATAAAGACCCGGCCATCATCGCTGATGTCAGTAAAGGTTTGGGAGAAGCTATGTCCGGACTGGACATCAAGCAAATCCCGGAGAGTGAGCTGCTGGCGTCAAGGGGATGGTAGTATGAGAATTGGTGTTCTTGCCTCGCAAGGAGCCTTTGCCGAGCACATCGTTAGGTTGCAGCAACTGGGAGTGGAAGCTGTGCCCGTCCGTTTACCCGAGGAACTTATGGGTCTGGACGGGCTCGTCATTCCCGGTGGGGAGAGTACCTCTATTGGTAGGCTGATACGTGATTGTAACTTGGCCGATGAGATAAGAGACCGGGTACAAAACGGTCTGCCAGTATTGGGCACCTGTGCCGGTATGATACTTCTGGGTAAGAAAACCTCGGATGCTTATCCGGATCCCTTGGCCGTGATGGATATCACTATCCGGCGTAATGCCTTTGGTCGGCAGAAGGAAAGCTTTGAGACGGAGCTCCCGGTGCCGGCGCTGGGTAAGAAGTCTTTTCCTGGTGTTTTCATCCGCGCCCCGTTGGTTGAGCAGGCTGGCGGCAAAGTGGAGATACTGGGCAGGTTGGCTGATGGTACTATAGTGGCCGCTCGGCAGGGAAAGATGCTGGCTCTGGCTTTCCATCCCGAGCTGACCGATGACCTGAGATTTCACCGCTATTTTCTAGATATTGTCGCCGGATACAAGTGACGGTATTCTGGGGGGGGGCTTTGCAAAAAGTAATCACCGATGACTTGGACGCTCTGCTAGAAATTTTACCGCCGCATCTGTCCCAGCCGCTGTGCCGGCGGAAAGACCTCGGTGGGTTATTGGAGGTTATCCTGGACCTTGGACGTGCTCCGGAAGCCCGCTTTCCCCGCCGGGAAATAGTCCTTGATTCCGGAGAAGTGGCCGAGACGGACATTGATTATGTTGTCTCACGTATCGGCAGCTTCGGTGACGATAACCGGGCAGGGATTGAGCGCACGCTGCACCGCATCTCCGCTATTCGTAACCGTAAAAGTCGTATTGTCGGGCTTACCTGCCGGGTGGGTCGGGCTGTCTTCGGTACGATAAAGGTCATTGAAGACCTGGTACAGTCGGGTAAGAGCGTCATGTTACTAGGGCGTCCCGGCGTGGGCAAAACCACCATGCTGCGCGAGGTGGCCCGCGTGCTGGCCGATGACTTGGGCAAGCGAGTTATCATTGTGGATACCTCGAATGAAATCGCTGGCGACGGCGATATTCCCCACCCGGCCATTGGCCACGCCCGTCGGATGCAGGTGACTACGCCTACTCTGCAGCACGCGGTGATGATTGAAGCTGTGGAAAACCACATGCCGGAAGTGATTGTGATTGATGAAATCAGCACCGAGCTTGAGGCCCGGGCAGCGCGGACGATTGCCGAACGCGGCGTCCAACTCGTGGGTACGGCGCACGGTAACACGCTGGAGAATCTGATGATGAACCCGATGCTGGCTGACTTGGTCGGTGGGATTCAATCGGTCACCCTGGGCGATGAGGAGGCTAGGCGTCGGCGCACACAGAAATCCGTGCTGGAGCGCATGTCGCCGTCTACTTTTGACATCGTGGTGGAGATTCAGGACTGGGACAGGGTGGCCATTCATCTTGATGTCGGCGAGGCGGTTGACGCCATCCTGCGCGGCCAGCTGACGGCCATCGAGACCCGCTGGTTGGATGAGGTAGGGGGGGTCAAAAGCGAGAAACCGGTCACCGCCGTGAAAAAGGCTAAAGCTAGGTCGCTGGGCGAAGACAGCCATCGGGTTTACCTCTTCGGCGTCAACCGGGCACGGCTGGAACAGATGGTCAAAGAGATGAATCTGCGCTTGGACATAGTGGACGATCTGAAAGAGGCCAACCTGTTTGTCACTTCAAAAAACTACTACCGGCGTAAACCACAGAAGGTTAGGGACGCGGAGACTTCGGCACTGCCTATCTATGTCCTGAAGAGTAACACCCCGCCCCAACTAAGACAGCTAATACGTAATATCTACCCGGTGGTGGGTCCAGATGAGGCAGACCACTTCAAACTGGCCCTTGGTGAAGCCGCGGCGGCGGTGGAGAAGATAAAGAGTGGTGAGGACGTGGTGGAACTAAGTCCCCAGGGCGCCTATATCCGCCGTTTGCAGCACTTGGTTGCCGAGAGAAACGCTCTGGTTTCGCAGAGCACTGGTAAAGACCCGAATAGAAGGGTCAGGATTTTAAAAGGTAAAGGGGATTAAAAAAGGCGAAGTATGTTTAACAAGTTGCGCTGCTCATTTGTTAAACAGTGGCTTCTCCAAAGTATATGGTTACAGATGAAAGCTCATAGGGCGCTCTCGATAACTGCTGTAATTTTCATATTGTTGCTTATTATAATGTTAGTTTCAACAACAGCACATTTATGGATGCTCAGTAATACTGGGTTTCTTATATTTATAGCTTTATTGATAAATGTAATTATTGCATACAGGCAATTCAGTCTTATGAATGAAAACAACTGAACAGGCAGCACTAGTTAATCCAATGAGTAATTATTGGGGTTCTTATTTCTGAGGTAAAACAATCTAATGCTTTTAGTTTTAGATAAGGGTGTATATGGCGCTATTTATTACCTTTGAGGGTGGGGAGGGGAGTGGTAAAAGCGTCCAAGCTTGGACGCTCTACCGTCGTCTGTCAAAGCTGGCCGTTCCCGTAGTGTTGACCCACGAACCTGGCGTGACCCCGCTCGGTAAGAAGATAGCCCACTGGCTGAAGTGGGGGCAGGATATAGATATCTCACCGGTGACGGAGCTATTACTTTTTAACGCTTCTCGTGCCCAGCTGGTCAGTGAAATCATTAAACCTGACTTGGAAAGCGGGAAGGTGGTTATCTGTGATCGCTTTACCGACTCGACTATCGCCTATCAGGGTTACGGGCGAGGTCTGGATTTAACCCTAGTCAAATCAGTTAACAGCACTGCTGTGCAGGGTCTGAAACCTGACCTTACGGTGATACTGGATTTACCAGTTGAAACTGGGTTGACTCGTAAGAGAGGCTGTAAGCCGGACCGTTTCGAGCAGGAGGATATCGCTTTTCATCGGAGAGTACGAGAAGGCTACCTCAAGCTGTCAGGAGGAAAACCAGGGCATTGGCTGACAGTGGACGCCGTCCAGTCCAGAGAAAAAATAGCCGATATAATATGGCGTAAAGTGAGTCAATTACTCTCCCATTGCAATCAAAGGTAAAGGGACTAAGATTGCCAAACCACCACCAGAAACCGTCTTTTATCGAAGAGAGAAGACTTGGAGCACAGGGTTACCGCTTGGTGGCCGGTGTGGATGAGGTGGGGCGGGGGGCTCTAGCAGGGCCGGTGGTGGCGGCGGCGGTCATCCTGCCCGAAAAGGTAAATGCTCCTTGGGTAACGGAAGTGAGGGACAGCAAGCAGTTAAGCCCGGCTAGGCGCGAGCTTCTGACTGGGCATATTCAGGAGATAGCTATCGCCACCGGTATTGGTACCGCCAGTCATAAAGTAGTTGACGAACGAGGGATAGTCAGGGCGACGCGACTGGCTATGAAGCTGGCGGTAAGTAGGCTTCTACCCACCCCTCAGTACCTACTTATCGATTATCTGCTCCTGCCGGAAGTGTCTTTACCGCAAAAAGGAATGATTGGCGGCGATAGTCTCTGCTTCTCCATTGCCTGCGCCTCCATGGCGATGAGGGCTCGGATGTCCGCGGTCGCATCGGATTCCTCGGTCTTCTGGCTGAAGCCCCCCGCCGCAAGGAAAAAAGCCCCCCCGCCCC
>PVBE011955211.1_pt1 | contig 10283 bp, 12 predicted proteins | sample 1631181 | NCBI WGS metagenome assembly PVBE01 (sample SAMN08397723, study PRJNA350692) | Marine metagenome, whole genome shotgun sequencing project. | isolation source: water | place: Pacific Ocean | collected 2012-04 | reverse complement strand
TTTTCCGTGAAACCAATTTTCCGCACTTCCTTTAACCTCGGCAAGCATTCTGGATCAAACCATTCAACATCTATCTTTATAAAATCAAGTTGATCGAATTCATAACTATCTAATGTTCTAGTTTTAACTTCTATTTTTGGAAAATTTTCCCACTCAGGCTGAACCCATCTATCACCTGTCTTTTGGTTAGATTCATGTACAAGTGATGCCATTCCAGTATTGGTAGTATTTGGTACTTTCATCGGGGCTGTTCCATTCTCATGCCCAAGTGCTACTGTCTCTAGTGTACTAATGTTTCCCCATTCACTTTGTTCACTAATAAACTTTGACATATTCCGTTTCCAACATTCAATGTGTTTAGGAACAGGTTCGAAGGCTATAACTCTTTTAAATTTTTGTGCTAATCTCGTAGACCAAATACCTACATGGGCCCCAACATCAATCGCTACATCCCATTTGGATATATGAGGCATCACATCATTGAATTGAGCTTGTTCGTAATTGCCGCCCCAGTTGACCCAATCTTCATCATCGGGAATCCATATTCTTTTATCAGAGGTAAGGTGCATTAGTATGTTGCTGTAATTGAATCACATAATCCTAGCTTCTTTGCTTCTTTAGCAGAGAGCCACATATCCTCCGGTGGTAGGAGATATTTGCGAATGTCCTTCTCCGATAGACCAGTGCATTTTTTGTAGTGAGCAATCATTCTTTGTGTAGTTAAATCAAACTCTTTTACTGCAGCAAATAGTTCATGCTCTTTACCAAATGATCCCCATGAATATTGATGAGATAGGATTGAAGTATTTGGGGTAAGAACCCTTCTACCTTTTGTTCCAGAAATGAACATCAACAATCCACAAGATGCAATCATCCCCATGCCGATAGTTCGTATTGGAATCTTTGAACCTTTCATTATATCTATTAGGGCAAAGCATGCATTCAGATCACCGCCTGGAGAACATATTCCAAGGGTCAGTTCTTTCTTCTTCTTGTCCTTGTTGTAGTTCTCCGCAATAATCCAATCTATCAAAGGCTTCATTGTCTCTTGTGTAACATCTCCCATGAATACATGTTGACCTCTCAGAAATAATTCTGTTGCTGGATCTGGGTGACCTTGTTGCTGTTGTTGTTTATGTTCTTCTTCGTTGTTCATCATTTTTTACCATTTGCTTAATTTGAGTAATAGTTTCACACGGTCTTCTTTGTATTCTTTAAAGGTGGAGAAGTTAAATATTCTAATTCCTAGATAGAAAAATGCAATGCCGAATAATGCTACGTGGATGTGTGGCCATACAAAATATGATCCTATTAACATACATAACAAGGAGAGAACCCAACCTGTAATTCTTAAAGTAGTATCTTTGGATTTAATATTCATTCTATTTTAAATATTCTTCAACTCTAGGCCAAACAGCATGGAATTTTTTTATATAATCGGCCAACACATAATTATCAGCTCTTTCAGGAAACCTCACTTGTACATCTAATTTACGGGTAACTTGCTTATTAAGACCAAAAGGTTTAGAGGTACTTACTCTTGTAGAAAAATGAAAAGAAATCCCATCAGGAGGTTCTTCGCCAATAAGGCCATTCAACTCTTCATAGAACGAGGTAATCAAATCTTTAATCTTATAATCTAATTTATTATAAGTAATATAAAACTCTGGAAAATTAAGATTACCTATTTCTTTATATTCTATTCTATCTTCTATCGTTGAAAAAGTATCTTTATAATTTTTATAAGAACCTATACCCAAAGTATTTGACCAGTCACCAGCGCCAGGGTCTTTATTTGACATTTCTTCTAATTGAGGAATCCAATGAAAAATTTCATAGGGGTCTTCATCTCGTCTAATCATTCTAAGTGCTACAGCTCTTCTATTTCGGCCCGGCGAAGCAAAAGTATTAGCCATGGCATATTCTGGATTCTTATTGAGAAATAATTCTGCTGTAGCAGTAACAATATAATCAAATTTACCTTCTTCGTCAAATATGGTATCAACAGTTATTTCAGTAACTTCATTATCGGCGAGAAGTTGCAAATCAACCATAAGTCTGTCTATATCTTTAGCAGTATTTCCTGTATCAAGATATAATATATCTGAATTAGTTTTTAATCCTATTGAGTTGGCATATCGTATATGTTCACAGACAATGGCTGTAGATTTAGGAACTCTCCTTTTATATTTCTTTAGATCATCACGGTCAAAGGTTTGAACACAAACTATTACAATATTAAAATTATATTCTCTCAATACATCTAGTTGTTCTTTGTTCCAATCACATACATGCATTTCCATTACTTTATTTTTTTGGGATTTGAAATTGGGAATAAGGTCAAAGAGATTTCTCATTTCACTTGGAGACATTAAAGAGGGCGTGCCCCCACCAAAAACATAACCATTAATTTGCGGAGAAGAAAGTACATCACCATAGAACTCAATCATCTTAGGCAAATATTCATCATAGTATTGCCTATAGTTGTTCTTATTGAATAACGTTCCCTTAAAATTACAATAAGTACATTGTTCCTTACAAAAAGCATTATGAATGTATACACCTATAGGTTGTTGAGTAGTCTTCCATAGATCTAATATCTCTTGTCCCGATATTTTTTCTATTTTCTTTTTCAATGTAGTATCCTTATCTTTAATATTCATTATTTCCAACAATAATAATTGTGCATAATTAATATATCAATATTGGAGTTAGTAAAGGTCTTAACCGCATCGGCGGGAGATTCTACTATTGGTTCGCCTCCCAAATTAAAGGAAGTATTTAATAATACAGGGACACCAGTTTCTTTAAAAAATTCATGTAATAGCATATATACTTTTTTATTGTCACGTTTACTAACTGTTTGAACTCTTGCACTCCCGTCCTCATGAACAACCGAAGGTATCTGTTTTCTTTTATCTTCTACTACAAAAGAATTAAACAACATATGTGGCGATTTATCTATAGGTAAATCAAACCAATGTTTTGTCTCTTCTTCAATTACCATAGGAGCATAAGGCCTCCAATATTCTCTATATTTTACCTCATTATTAAGATAATCTTTATTATCAAAAATTGGATTAACTAATAATGAACGATTGCCTAATGCTCTAGGGCCAAATTCACTTTTGTCTTGAAACCAGGCAATAATTTTATTGTCCTTCAAATCTTTAACAACACATTGACATAATTCTAAAAAATCATCAAATTTTCTATATTTTAACATAGCGCCACCTCAATGTCTTCATCAGTATATGGGATACCCAAATATCCTATATCATCGGGTAGGGTTATCTTATGTTCATATTCTGCAGCCTTGTATAATGCTGCACCAAAATGTAAACCATCATCATTAGGTGCTGTATTGACATGAACATTTTTGTATATACCTTGTTCAATTATTTTACTGTTTGTTAGAATGTTTAATGCACAACCTCCACCCAAGCACAAATTATCACGTTTTATGTGTTTTGGAATATTACTAAGAAGAAGCAACAAATATTTTTCAAATTGATGCTGTGCCCATGCTGCTAAATCGTCTGGATTCAATTTCATTAACTCTTCTTCTGCCCTGGATGATTTAAGAAAGTTGATGTCTTCAGGAGAACAATATAATTGTGGAAAACAATCTTCCCATTCTATATTTGAATATCTCTGCCTTTCTCTCTCAAGACTAAACCACTCAGGAAGGTCAATTTTTTGATAATCACCAAATGCTGCCAACCCCATCACTTTGCCCGGATAAGTTTCTCTATTAATAGGATCATGATCTGAATCCGCGGAAGGCAAATCCCACAGATTCATTTTAGCTCTATATATCAGAAAGCAGAACAGACTATAAAGATTCCCAAATCCTTGATGCATTGGAAGAACTCCGTGATACCCTGTAGTTATCTCGGTTAATGTTAAATCTTTACCTTGTAAAAATTTCATATGAGGAATTAGCCATCGTCCATCATTTTGTCTCTCATGATCTCCTGCACCATCAAATGTTAAAATATTAGCTTCATCAAAACCAGAAGTATAATAGGTAGCGGCAGCATGAGCCATGTGATGTGATAGAATTTCTATCTTAGAATTAGGAAAATATTCTTGAAGTTTCTTTTCAATCCATCCCGATTGTTTTAGGTAAAAGCTAATGTCTGGTGCACCACAAACATATACCACTAAATCTATATCATATTTTGTTAATTTATTATGATCTAATATTTTTTCTACAGCTAATACGGGATAATTCCCATCATATTTAATACGAGAAAACCGTTCTTCATGAAGAGCATTTTTTAATTCTCCATTCATTATTAAAGTGGCGCCAGCACCGTGGACCCATAAATCATCTAAATCACCTATCTTATAAGGTATATTTCCATCCCATCCAACAGATCCACATATTCCTAATATATTCATGATGATCCCACTATGTTATCAATTATTTTATCAATTGTTACATCATCCATTTGCATAATACCTTTATTTTTTTCACTTACTTGTTGATCATAAGGTATTATTCTAAGGGGATCGTAAACTCTCCGTTCTTTACCTAAATCAAAAACAGTAAACTTATCATCATTTGGATAGGATGTATTTATAGGGAAAGTTCCACCCAGTACTACTGTTGACCTTTGATTTACAGATTTGGCTAAATGTTGGCCAACAGAATCACATCCTAAAAAGTGGTCTGCAAATTTTATATATCCAGACCAATTTCTCAAGGTAGCATCTATATACATAATTGAATTATCGTTGATATTAACACCATCTATAACATTGGAAATATTTAATCGTAAGTTTCCCATAAATAAAATTATATAATCTTTCTTCAAACGTGTAGCAATGGTAATAACATTTTCCATCGAGAATGAACGATTAGTGTGATCAAATATACCATCTGGAAATACTTCTGCACCTTGGCCAAAGGGTTGAAGTACTAATACTTTATCTTTTTTATATTCGTGTTTTAATGCTTCTATAAAATTTTTAGATTTAGTATTTTCTGATGGATTAAGATAAATTTTAGGAGTCTTGTTACCAATAGAATGTTTGCCATTTATCATTAAATCAAATACTTGTGCTAACGAACATTCTTGATTATAATATTCACTTCTATGATATGGTTCTATTGTATCGAGCTCGCCGTCTTTAATAATATTGATAAATAAATCATCTTCTTCATACTGGTAGGTATAATTTTCTAAGGTGGGATTTCCAACAAAAAGATCAGATTTGAAGTCTGTTATAATATGAAAATTATTATGTGTCAGTGCATAATGTTCAAGGGCTGGTATAGCACAAAATTGTCGGCCAATGCCTCCACCAAGTAGAAATATTTTATTTTTAGTCATTTTTTACCACATCGACATCGCCAGTTCTTCACGCATCATAGGATTCACATTATAGATTCCACCGCCTCCAATGTCAGAATCTTCCCTCTCTTCTTCACTCCTAGATAGACACGCGAATTCTGGTGCCCAGTCTGCAAACTTCTCTTCATCCTTCGTGGTGTAGTGTAGTACTAACGGATTGAAATGCGCATCGTGCTTCTTTTCTAGGAAACTTTGGGAAACATCCTGGTCGCCGAATAGGGAAGTACGTAGAGACAACTTACTCATCAGTACCCAGAAAGCAAACTCATCCATGATACGGTAGTTAGGAATAGAATAAAATACTTCAAACTTGTGTATACGTTCTAGTAAATCAGAGTACCATTCTAAGTTCTCAGCATTGAAGAACCTGTGACTGCTATGGTTCAGAAGTATTACACCCAGACAGTACTTCTGTACCTCTGTCTTTCCGCCCTGTGCTACTATGCTTGCATCTACCAAGTCAAGGAAGAATCGTGGGTCCTCTCCGCTAATGCCAGAATTCGGATCATGACGGAATCCTAGTTCCTCTCTACCATAGACAGGGTCCCTCCGATAGATGTCGAACACCATCTGTATGTCTCCGTTGATATAGGTGTCTGCGTCTAGGTAAAGCACATTCAAGTTCTCGTTCTCCCATAACGCTAGGTTATACCATCGATGGATACACCACGCATTAGGAAGGTCAGCAGAAAAAGATTCATGAAAAGGATACAGCTTAATATCATTGTCCTCACACAGCACCTGCCATATATTGTATTCGTGTTCCATACAACCATCAAGACAGAATCGGACTTCGATATCCTTGTTATGTTTGCGCAGAGAACTCCAAGATAGCTTGAGCCGTTTGTACTCATGTTCTGCTATTGCTGGTTTGCTGGGGTTGTTAAGGAAGGAATAGAACACGATGTCCTTCCGGTCCTTTGGATAGGGAAGTATACTCGCAATCGGTGGCATTGGTTGATTACTTCTATAAGCTACAAGCTCGTTGCGTATGGTCTTCTTGGTTTCTGCTATATTCACATCGAAGCTGTTTTTTCCTTTTAAGGTTTGTAACAGTTCATGTAGTTCATCAGGTGTCATCATTTTCAATTTCAAAAATTTTAGTAGTACTCTTCTGTCGCCGAGACTCTATAAACTCCGTATTACGATAGCTACTATTTTCTCCACCGGGTGAAGCAGAGTAAAGGATCTCTCGGCCGGACTTACTTTTCAATTTCCGATTTTCCTGATGGCGACTCTCTTGAGCCTTTCTCTTTTTTCGTTTGCTCACACCTTTTTTCAGCTCGCCCTCCGCTCGTTCCATCCGTTCTTCTCGTTTCTCCCGTTCCCTCTTTTCTTTCGAATCCTTACTCAGCAAGTATCTCCATTGAGGACTGCGACTCTCATCCCATTGTCTTTTTTCGCTCATATATTTTTTCTGTGTATGTAGAGAAGGCCAAGGAGCCGTTATTCGCCGCATCTTATAGAAGGTTAAGAGTGTGTGTAGTATACAACACACCACGGCTTTATTGTGTCGGCAGCACATCTTGAGGTAGCTAGCATCCTCTCCCTTGGCCCTTTGTAATATATAGACTATTAATTACCCTGTACTTTTCTATATACAGAGGTTAAATAATTAAAATTTACTATAATCCTTGTTTGCTCATCTGTTTGTGTAACTCCACGATGCTCAATATTTGAGGGGAAGGATACTAATCTATTTGCTATACTTTCAATTTTTGTACCATCCTTCAATTCAGTATAGCCATTATTCGTATTAATGTAGAGGATAGATGTTGTCCATTGAGCGGCCAAGTTTTCAACAAAATCAATTGTATCTGAATGAAATGTAGAAAACTCTGGTTCCGGAAGTCTAGGCTGTAGATTTAATTTTATACGCAATAATATTTCAACATTCATTCGATCTAGTATATGTTCAAATAAAGGTAAAAATTTACTACAAGGCATACTCTCGTAATATACTGCATGAACGAATAAACCAGGAGTTGTCTCTTTTTCTCTTGATTTATCTACCGTTGTTGGACTAAAGTACCACGGGAAACTATCTGTAATAATAGTATTCCTAAGAGCAATAAACTCTTCCTCCGCTAGAAAATTATCTTGTATATTTAATTTCATTCTTCCTGCGATTTGATACCGTATTTCAAATAATTAAAATTCATCACAACCCTAGTCTGTTCATCTGTTTGTGTAACTCCCCTGTGTTTAGTAGTTAAAGGAAAAGTCACTAATCTATTTGCAACGTTTTTGATTCTCTCTCCCGTATTCTCTATTTCGGTGTAGCCGTTGTTTGTATTAATGTAGAGGATAGAGGTTGTGAAATGTTCTTTAGCCTCTGCATCCAAAGCCATATCTGTATGAAAACTACTAATGTATGGCTGTGGAAGTCTGAGGTTTAGATTTAATTTTATACGAAGCAATATATCCACTTCCATATTTTTCAGTATAGAAGGAAGAGAAGTAATAGTCTCATAATATTGACTGGCTGGAACATTATACCGATACACCCAATGAACTAATTGGCCAGGAGATACTGATTGTTCTTCCCCCATATATACTACATTTGAACCAAAAAACCACGGGAAGCTTTCGTTATGCATAATAAGATCCCTTAGATCATCAAACTCTTCTTTCGGTAAAAAATTATCTTGTATACTTACTTTCTCTATCATATAGTATTTCTTTTCTTTCTCTCCTACTTATTCTCTATGGGGTGGAACGTTGTGGAACTATTTGCTCTCAGGATAAAACGTGGGGTGGAACGTTACAGAAACTTTTCATTTGAGAATAAAGGGGGGTAAAGGAAAAGGTAGGGGGAGCTACGCGGTGGGGGGAGTCCTCAACCACCCTTTTTAATCCCCCATAAAACAACCACATTTCGGATACCACCACGGCACATACACCACACACCACCACACATACTGCCCGATGACTACGTGCCTTCTGTGTCCCTAACTGTACACGTTATACCACTTGCCGTCTATCCATTCTTCTTTTACTATCTTCCATTCATGAGGCGCGGGGGTGTGCCCAGCGTCAAAGTTGATCTCCTGTTCGTACATAGTAGTATGGAATGGCCGCCCATTGCGAACCATCTCTACAATGTCTGTGACCTCTGCGTTTTCTTTTGTCATTATTATTTATGCTTGCTGTTATAAGGAAAAACCCCGCGTCAAGCTGTGTGCTGAATAACAGGCTCACTATGTAACTAGAGCGGGGCTCACTTGCGCTACTATCTGCACGCAACGACAGTTCATTCGTAGCGAGATTTCTTTCAACCCCGCTCGTATCGGTGCGACAGAGGGCTCATGGAAATAACATCACGTAACCCCTAGTCTGGGTGGCTTGTTCCCACCCTCTGATCCCTGACACTCATCTTCCTCGCCGTCACATCAGCCGTCTACATCCACTCTTCATGATCTCTCACCGCCCTTATTAAGTGTACCCTTAGTCGATAACACCGGCGTAGTGGAACTCTGTGGGTGACTAGCGGGGGATAACCAGAGAATCCTTATCCCCTATTTTATTATGGTCATCAATTGTCAGATCATTAGTCCTTAATACCTCTCAAATTAGTGTGGTGGAAAGATGTCCAGAGCTCCCCGCCTCTGTAGGTCGGGCGTTGTGGGGTAATTGAATCTTTCCTCATTCTCTACTTATATTATACCACACACTAAGTGCTTTGTCAAGTGTTTATTCAATCTTTTTTTCTTTGACGGGGTGGCTCCTACTGCCGTCCACCCCTGATCCCCGAAGGGCTATGTGGTCTGTCTCAACCACTCTCACTCTTTACCTATATTATACCACAACGGGTCGGGTTTGTCAAGTGTTTATTATTTTATTATTGCGTTTTAATTCGGAGGTCGGGAAAGGAATCGAACCCCACCCAACTAATGGTCATACACAGAACAACCTTTCTAACGACATTCAGACTCATGGAGCGTCCACTATCTCAGACCCAGTCATGCCGGCGAGTAATGAGTGGTTCGCAAGTCCTTTCTCATTCTCTACCTATATTATACCACAGCCAATAGCGAATGTCAAGAGTTTATTAATCTTTTTTTAATAATCTTGTTCCTCCTCCTTCCTTGCTCGTGCTATAAGCTTACGCTGGTCTTTGACCCGCGTCCGTGCTGCCTCCTCACGCTTGAGTCTCTTCTTGAGGGAGGGCTTAGCGTAGAAGCGTCTCCGCTTAAGCTCTTGGAACAATCCTTCGCTAATAAGCTTATTCTTTAGTTTCTGTATCGCCCTCTGAGGGTCTTGATTGTGTCCTATTTTAATTGATATCATGTTTTGTGTTTACTTAATGTGTTACTTGATTCACGTTTCCGGCTACACCTATATTATACCACGTTATTCTCAAATGTCAAGAGGGGGCGCGAGCGGTGGTGCCTGATTTCCAACATCAGTCGCGTGATTGCCGTTTCCCCACTTCATCCGCCCCTTATTAGTATATAGAGTATCATACAGCCCGGACAATCCACCTCCTTCGCCGGCTATATAGTTAATCAAACGGAGAAGCGGGGATTTTTTATTCATACATCTGTCAGGGCTGTGGTTAAGCAACTTTTACCGCTCCAACTGTACGAGGGGTCATTTTCTTTCATCTAGGGGGTGTTTTAAGTGTTATATGAGGGGGTTGGGGGGAGACTCGTAAAAAATTTCGAAAAACTGAAATCTAAGACCACTAGCACATATCGATTTAATTAACGTTTATTTCATACTCTTCTTTTTCTTCTTTTTCTTTTCAATCTTCTTAATCTCATCTTTCAGCGTTTCTAACTCTTCCTTCTTATCAACAATTTCATCCTTCAGCCCCTTCAAATCTTTCATATCTTCTAGTGCCATTTCCATACGATTTGCCATTGTCTGCACCTCTTCAATGAGGGAAGGAATCATTGCAAAATTCAATGTTTTTAC
>PVBE012648202.1_pt1 | contig 10285 bp, 3 predicted proteins | sample 1631181 | NCBI WGS metagenome assembly PVBE01 (sample SAMN08397723, study PRJNA350692) | Marine metagenome, whole genome shotgun sequencing project. | isolation source: water | place: Pacific Ocean | collected 2012-04 | reverse complement strand
GTAAAAAATAAAATTTAATTATTTATATTTTATAAAAATAAAACCCATGCTAATTAATAAAAAAATAATATTTTCATTTATATTTTTTTTAGTTATTATTTTTTTATTTCCTAAAATAGGATTTACTCAAGATGATTTTGGGGTTAGTGATGTTGATACTGCTTTAGGGGGAGGAGATATAAAACAAGTAATATCTAATATTATTGATATATTTCTTGGATTCTTAGGTATTTTATCTACCATAATTATATTATATGGTGGATTTTTATGGATGACTGCTAAAGGTGTTGTTGAACAAATTGATAAAGCTAAAAAAATAATAATAAATGGTATTATTGGTTTAATAATAATAATGTCAGCATATGCTATAGCTAGTTTTGTATTAAGATCATTAATAGGTGAAGGGGATGATATTAGTAGTAGTGGATCTTATAGTCCTGGTAGTGGATATACTGGAGGTGGTTTAGGTGCTGGTGTTTTAGAAAGTCATTATCCTGTTCGTAATGCTACAGGTATTGTTAAAAATACAAATATTTTTGTTACTTTTAAAGAGCCAATTAATATTCAAGATTTTATTATTCAAGATTGTAATCATATAGGAGGTGAATATGTAGATTGTGTTAGTAATGATTATATTAAATTAATTCATAATGATATTCAATTAGATGAAGGCGATTTAATGATTAAATATAGTGAAGATAAAAAGGTTTTTGAATTTAATCCATACGGTGATAGTGATACACATTTAGAATCTGATGGTAATACAGAATATCAAATGGTATTAGATAGTTTAGAAACAGTTGATGGTGTGGATGTCTTTTTTAGTGGTGTATATGATTGGAGTTTTACTGTTACTAATGATATAGATCTAATACCACCGGAAGTATCTTTTGTTATACCAGATGATGGATCTTTAAATAATCCCAGAAATAGTATTGTTCAAATAAATTTTAGTGAATCTGTAAATCCAATTACTGCAGCTGGTATTAATGATGGTGCAGGTGAAAATTTTCTTAGTATAAATTTAAATAATGGTGGTTCATTAATTTATGGTGTTTATATAATTTCTAATCAATATAAAACAGTAGAATTTAGTACTTTTGATGGATGTGGAGAAAATTCTTGTGGTGGTATGGTATATTGTTTACCAGACGATAGTATTGTAGATGGTATTGTTACAACAGATATTACTGATATGGCTGGTAATTCTTTATTAGAAGAGTATAATTGGCAATTTCAAACAAGTGATGAAGTAGATTTAACACCACCTATCGTTATAGATAAAACAGATTCTAGTGAATTTAATTTAGAAAATCCAATATTAGCTGTATTTAGTAAAAGTTTATTAACTTCATCTGTAAATTCAGATAATATAATTCTTTATAAAGATAGTCCAGGTGACTGGGGTTATTGGTTAAATGTTGATACTTGTGATGGGAGTGTTAATAGTTGTAATGTAGATAATTGTGGTCCAGACTTTGGCGTTCCTTGTAGTAATACAATAATAATTAATCATGATACATTTTGGCCAACAACTGAATATATATTAGAATGTAGTTCTAGAATTAAAGATTTAAGACAAAATTGTTGGTTTCCATGTGCTTTAAATTAAAATAATGTATAAACATTTTATTATAATTTTAACATCAATATTTCTGCCTATTAATAAGATATTAGCTCAAGCAGATGATTTTGGAGTTAGTGATGTTGATACTGCTTTAGGTGGTGCAGATATAAAACAAGTTATATCTAATATTATTAATATATTTCTTGGTTTTTTAGGAATACTTGCAGTTGTGTTGATATTGTATGGTGGGTTTTTATTAATGACATCTAAAGGTAATGCTGAACAGGTACAAAAAGCTAAACAATTAATTATTAGTGCTATTATAGGATTAGTAATAATAATGTCAGCATATGGTATAGTTAAATTTGTATTAAGTTCATTAGGTGAAGCTACTGGAGTTTCAGAATCTGGTGATTTTGATTATGCTGGTGATGATTCTGGTGATCCTGATGATAGTGATGATGGAAGTGGTTGTTTACAACCATTAGATGAGAATGAAGTAAAAATTTGCTCTATTAATCCTGGTAGTGGAACTATTGGTAGTTATACTACAATTAATGGGTGGAATTTTGGTAATATTATTGAGAATGTAATTTTTGATGATGGAAGTGGTGGTACAAGTAATGCGGATTTAGTTTCTTGTAATGGAAATTTAATATGGACTGATACAGAAATAAAAATAGTAGTTCCAGATGTTGATTATGGTATATATAGTGTAAATATTAATGTTGGAGGGTATAATGATTTTACTAGTTTTGTAGTAGTAGAAGGTGATGCTGGTCCAAATATTTCTTGTTTAACTCCAGATTTTGGTCCAAGTGGAGAGAATGTAATGATAAGTGGTATTGGATTTGGTGGTACAAGTGGTAGTGTAGTAATGAATGGTTGGGAATCAAACGAAGAAAATGAAATAATAGTTGATATAAATAGTTGGAGTGATAATGAAATAAATACAACTATACCTAATAATGCTTTATCAAGTGATATTATAGTTAATACTTTAGATGGTTTAAATAGTTCAGGTGAATATTTCAGAGTATCTTGTGATTCAGGAGATCAATGTTCTTCTGAATGTTGTTATAACAATTCGTGTTATTCTTTAGATGTTTGTATTGAAAATGATACAGATGGTATATATATTAGTAGTATATATCCAGCAGATGGTGCAGGGGGCACTTTGGTAACATTATATGGTTCTGGTTTTGGTGATATACCAGGTAGTGTTAATTTTTATGATCAAGATAGTGGTGGTGCACCAGCTAGCTTTCCTAGTTCTGTAAATTCTAATTGTAGTGATTATTGGACAAATAATATAATAATTGTAGAAGTTCCAGGTAATTTAAATACTGAATTATTAGATGTTAGGGTAAATATTGGTGATGAAGAAAGTAATTCTGGAAACTTTGAAAAAAATAATATAATTAGACCCGGTATTTGTGGTTTAAGTAGTATTGCAGGTGTGTTTGAAGATAATATTATCTTTTATGGTGTAAATTTTAATACAGAAAATGAAGTATTATTTGGTGGAGAAGATTGGGTACAAGATATTAATTATTCAGATGCTCAGACAGTTAATACCACTGTTCCAAATATGTCCAGTCAAGATTTAGATTTATATATTCTTTCTGATGAAATAAGTAGTAATCCGTTTCCTTTTACTATTAGTACAATAGATGGTGGTGTACCATTTATTATTAATATTGAACCAGATGGATCAGCAAATTCATTAGAATATATTACTATCTCTGGTGGTAATTTTGGTTCTCAAATGGGAAGTGTTATTTTAATAAATTCAAATGGTGATGAATTTTATTCTGATATAGATTTATTTCCTTCTCAGTGTAGTGCTAATATTTGGAAAGATGATCAAATTATTGCTATATTTCCAGACACTGGTGAAAAAATAAAAGTTATTAGAAGTGATTCTGAAGAAAGTAATGAGTTTCCTTATCAAATACAAGCAGGTTTTGCAAATCCTAGTATAGCTTGTATAGTTCCAGATAATGGACCAGAAAATTCTTTAGTAGATATATATGGAATTTCATTTTTTGGTGATTCTAATGTTATTTTTACAGATGGTAAAAATACAGATTTGTCAGAGTCTATTATTAATCTTCAACAAATATTAAATGTACCAGTTCCATCTGGAGCAACAACAGGTGAGGTTTATTATTCTAATGGTACAAATAGTAATTCTTTATTATTTGAAGTTGGTAGTTGTTCTAGTGATAGTGATTGTAATGATGAATTATGTTGTTCAGGAGATTTTGGTGATTATTGTGCAAGTGATTGTGAAACAGGACCAAATGAATGTAGTAATAGTTGGTCTATAACTACAGAGTCAGAAGAGTTTGGTATAGTGCAAAATTATGAATGTACAGATAATTTACAAAGTCCTTCACCATGGCCAGAAAGTTTAGATGGGCATAGTTATGATAATGATTTAGAGGGTGCTTATATTGATTCTAATATTGCTGTTAGGTTTACTCGTAAAGTAGATATAGATGATTTATTAGATCCTAATAATTTTAAAGTATTATATTGTATAGAAGGTGATTGTAGTGAAATTAATGGTAATCTTACAGCTATAGATAATAATAAAGGCGTTGTTTTTAATCCAGAATCAAATTTATTTGCAGCTCAATGGTATGAAGTTGAATTAGGTATATTTAAATCAGATGTTGGTAATGATTTTTTAGATTTATCTAATTATAATTGGGATTTTAAAGTTCAAAGTAATACATGTGAGATTACGAATGTTTTAGTAACCCCTAATAGTAGTCCTAATAAAGATATTTATTTAGATAATGATAAAGTATATGAGGCAAGTCCAGTATCAGATAATTGTAATATTTGTGGACTTGATTATAATTGGACTTGGACTTTAGATAATAATGATTGTTCAAATGATAATTGTGCTTCTATAATTTTAGAGGCTGATTCACCTAATAATATAAGTTGGATTAAGATACAAGGTGATAATATAAGTGAACCAGATAGCATTAGTTTAACAGCAGAATCTGTATGGGATAGTATTTCTAATGTAACAAACCCTATTATTTTAGCTCCAAATTTAGAATTAGTAGATTATAGTCCTCAATGTAATGATTCTTGTGATAATCCTATAATTATTGCAGAATTTAATATGAACTTACTTTTTCCACAAACACTAAGTGTAAATAGTTGTATTTCTGAAGATGATTGTGAGGATGTTAATTTAGTCATTGATTATGTAAATAGTGATAATTTTATTAGAGCTAATACAAATAATTTATCTCCTGGTTTATATAAAGTTACTGTACCAAGCACAGTAGAAAATGAATATGAAGATATTTTAGGGTATAATCATATCTGGTATTTTAATGTAGGTAATAATAATTGTGAATTTGATAATATAGATATAAGTCCAGATGATTATACTTCTACAGAAATAAGTGAGGAAATATTATATACAGCAATACCATACTCAAATTCTGGTATTTGTAATGGTCAACCATTAAATTGTAGTGATTGTACTTGGAATTGGGTATTAGATGATGATAATATTGCTAATACAGATAATAGTACAATTAATCAAAGTACAATTATTACATTATTAGAGGGTCAAACTAATATTTATGCAGGTATTTCTGAAGATGATGTTAGTGACGGTCAAGATAATTTAACAGTTTCTTTAAGTACTGATGAAGATGATGATGCTGATGATGATGAAGAAGAAGAAGATTATGATGTTCCAGACTCTCCTTATATTTTAAGTTCTGATCCAGCAGGAAGCAATATTTGTCTTAATGCTTCTATTTCAGTTATTTTTACTGGTTCAATGAATAATCAATCTATTATAGATAATATGCATGTATATCTTTATTTTGATAATACATACACAGAAATAAATGGTGAGTTTAGATTTGCTAAAGATGATTATGATAATGATGGTGATATTGAGAGTAAAGCTATATTTAATCCCGATGAAGAATTAAATCCTTCTGAATCTTATTATGTTTTAGTTACAACAGGAGCAGAAAGTGAAGATGGTTGGGAATTAACACTTTCACCTCATCCTGATGTTGGAGAAGGACCACATAATGAATCAGAACTTGAATTAGGTTATTTATGGAATTTCTCTACTGGTACAGATTTATGTCAGATTTCATATGTTTTAATAGAACCGGAAGAATATGTTTTTACAATGCCAGAAGAAGCATATAATTTTACTGCTCAAGCATATGATATAGCAAGTACATTATTAAATGTTGATACATATGAATGGTCTTTAGTTGATAGTAGTTTATTTAATTTAACTAATTATAATGATCAATCACCTTCATTAGTTTCTTTAAATGATAATGGAGAAACTTATTTAAATGTACAGGTTAGTGATACTAATCCTGATATTGGTCAAGGTAGCTATTCAGCTAGAGTGGAGGTTTATATATGTGAAAATTTTTGGCCAACTTTTGATGGTGTTTTTAATCTTTTTGAAGATAATGATTACGGTGCTAGTGATTATAATTTTTCTACACACTATTGTCAGAATGAAGGTATAAGTGGGAGTGAATTATTGCCATATTTACCAGATGAAAATTTTATTATTCAAGAAGGTGGTGATGTATTAAAAGAATATGTTTTTGTAATAGATCCTGCAATATCAATGATTAATAATTATTTTGAATTTGATGATATAGCAGAAGAAAAAAGACATTGGTGGCAGAAAATATTTGATTGGGGTGCAGTTCGAGCTCATCATTATAATATATATAATTTTATGATTACAGAAAATACTTTTGATTATGTATCATTACAATGGCAAGAAGATAATGCAGGTTCTGCTGATAATTTTATTTTACAACGTAAAACAGCAGAATCTTCTTGGGAAAATGTATCTGGTATTTTAGGTAATCCAACAGGAGATTCTGATATATTTGGTTATACAGATTACGACGTAATAGTAGAAGCTTCTTATGAATATAGAGTAGGTGAAAATGGTGTATATACTGATCCAATAACAGTAACTGTGGGTGCTGAGGATTCTTCTTTTGATATTATAGGTTTTAGACTTATGAGTAATATGAATCATTTATCTGCAGTAGACTGGTTTAAAGAGTATGCTCCTAATTCAGGTACTAGTGGGCAATTAATAGAGGTTGATGGTTATGAGGGATTAAGAGTTGGCAATACTATTTATGTTGCTGCTACTAATTTTACTAATACTAATTTATATACAAATATTTATGCTTTTTCATATAATATTGGTGCTAGACCATCTACTATAAATATATATAATCAATTAATAAATAATCTTAAATTAAATACAAATTTAGATATACAAGATAATTCAAATACTTGTTTTGGGAACAATACTATAGAATGTCTTAGTGATTATGATTGTGGTGTAGGTGATTATTGTTCATCTGTTGGTGCTAAATTAAATCGTGATACAGAACGTTTAGGAGATTTAATGCATATAAAAGGTTATTTAGATAGTTATGGTAATAATGATAAATATTGTAGTGTTAATTCAATACCTTGTTTTAATGATGATGATTGTTTAGGGGATACTAATTTTTGTCAGCCTCATTATCCATTATTAAATTCTGGTACTTTTGTAGCGGGCATGACTACTAGTAAATGGAATTCTTGGGATCAGGAATTTAGCGATACTTTAAGAGACGGAATAAATACAGATAATTTTTATTTAGGAACTGACCCAGTTAATGAATTTAATGGATGTCTTGAAGATTCAGATCAAGATACATGTTGGAATGAAGAAGCACAAGAATTTATTTGTCCTATTAATTCTCTTTTTTATTTATATGAGCAAACATCTGGTATTAGTTATAATATAGGTAGTAATTTTGAATTTGATAGTGTATCAGATTTAGGTTTTGGTTTTATGGGTGGTTTACAAGGAAATTATGGTACAGGTGTAGTAAGTATACCTAATGTTGTTGATTTAAATTCAATTTGTACTGGTGATTCATATAATGGAGGTGGTTTTCCAATTTCTTTAGAATGTGGTGATGGTATAGTAGATCCAGATACAGAAGAATGTGATGGTAATCCTGCTAATATATGTCCTTCAAATAATTGGGAAGAATTTATAGTTGGTTGTTATCCTGCTGGAGAATTAGATGATGTTGGTAACTTAATTGAATGTACTTGGTATGTAGCACCTGAAAATTTTGATTGTGGTGGATATTGTGGAGATAATGATTTATATGAATTATTTGAAATTTGTGAAGCAAATTATATAGCAGATGGAACTAATTGTTTAGATCCAATAACAAATGAATATTATATTCCAACTTGTATATTAGAATATTCTGAGCAAGGTGCTTGTTATCCACTTTGTGCTGATGGTAGTGCAGCAGCAAATTGTAATGATGGATATTGGGACCCTCTTAATGAAAAATGTGATTCAACTGGAGAAGGTAGTTATGGTTTACAAAATTGGGATTGTACAAATGGAGAAGCACATTCATGTAATGATCAATGTAACGTAGTTTGTGCTGGTAGTGGTATTCCATATCTAGGGGAGTGTGGTAATAGTTTAGAAGAGGGTCCAGAAGAATGTGATTATGCTGGTTATTCATCTCCAGCTCCAGAAGATTCTCTTATAACATATCAATATGAATGTAATTTTCAGTGTGAAGATATTGGTGGATATTGTGGTGATGATAGTGATGATATATGGGAAGAATGTGAATGGTCTAATTTTATTACTCCATCACCAGGAATTACTGATACAGATTTACAATATGCTTGCACAACAGGATTTTGTACTGATATTGATGGATATTGTGGTGATAGTTTAGTACAAACAAGTTATGGTGAACAATGTGATAAAGCTAGTTATGTAGAACCAAGTCCTGGACTATCTAGTGAAATTGAACAATATGCATGTGGTGCTAGTTGCGAAGATACTGGTGGATGGTGTGGTGATGGTGGAGAACAATCTCAAGAACAATGTGATTATCATGAATATGATGTTCCAACACCTACAGAGTCTAGCGAAACTAGACAATATTCATGTGTTACTGATACATGTCAAGATACTGGTGGATGGTGTGGTGATACAACTTGGCAAGAGGGATATGGAGAAGAATGTGAAGCTACTATTTATGTTACTCCAACTCCTGTAAATTCTGATTTAGATGAACAATATTCTTGTCATTCTGATACATGTCAAGATATTGATGGATATTGTGGTGATAGTGAAGAGCAAACAGGTTATGATGAAGAATGTGATTGGTCTAATTATGATGAACCAACCCCTGGAGCATCTAGTATAACTAGACAATATTCATGTACTCAAAGTTGTACTGATGAAGGTGGATATTGTGGTGATGGTCAAGGAGATAATATTCAGACAGAGTATGGTGAAGCATGTGATCCTTTAAATTATCCAACTCCAGATCCTTTACCTTCCTCTGCAGCAAATCAATATGAGTGTAATGATAATTGTGCTCATACTGGAGGATATTGTAATGATGGTATTAAACAAGCTGCATATGGAGAAATTTGTGATCAAAGCGATGGGGTATGTAATAATTGTGAATGTGATAATAATGATTGTACTATATGGTGTTTAGCAGATTATTATATGCAAGCAGAATTAACTTGTATAGCATGTGATACCGATGGTGATGGAGAAAATGGTGAACATAGTGGTATTGATGGTGTTAATTGTACTAGTACTACAGATTGCGATGATGGTAATGCAGCTATTTATTCTAATAATGCAGAACAATGTGATGATGATATAGATAGTGATTGTGACGGAGATAATGATAATGGTTGTGTCGGTATTGATCTGCTAATAAAAGATTCTGGATCTGCAATAGATGATTGTTTTAATGTATGGATAGATGATATTTTTAGAGGAGCAACAGAATGTGGAGTTGAAGATAGTCAGATTTCAGTTTCTTCATTAACAATTGGTTCTCATACTTTAAAAATTCAAAGTATATATGATGATGTTGGTACATTATATGTGGGGTATAGTGCTAATGTGGTTGAGTCAAATAGAGTTTGTACCGGGGCCAGCAGCACCTGCCCAGCTTATCCTGGTAATATGACATTAGGACCTGCTGGGGCAGAAATGTACGCAGATTTAGAAGTTAGTGCTCCATAATTTTAATTGGACTTAGTAATAAGTAAATGGTAATATTAACAAATATTAAATAAAATAATATGGGAAATTATAAAAAATTTATTATTATACTTATAGTATTATTTGTTATAATATATGGTTTTGTATTATTTTTTTCATTAAGAGACACAGGAGTAAATGAAGAGATAAATAAAGAGATAAATAAAGAGATAAATTTAAATAATGTAATTGAAGATAATATTGTAGTTGAAGATATTAAAATTCCGGATGATTATGTAACAAATGAAGATTTAGAAGTAGCTGTTGATAATATAGGAATATTACCTGAAGAATATTTAGATAATTTAATAAAAATTACTCCTAATTTAAGGATAGAAAAAGAAGGTGTTAGTTATTATTCACCAGAAATTATAGATATAATGGAAGAAAGTGTAGCAGAGTCAGATCCTAATTTTCAAGGGTGGAACAATGATTATGATTTTTAGTAGAAAATAAAATATATTATGTTTAATGATATTAAAAAAGAAAAAAATTTAGATTTAGGTAAAGAAGTTGATTTACCATTTATAGATAAAAAAGAAAAAAATTTAGATTTAGGTAAAGAAGTT